>WNGA01007915.1_pt1 | contig 14664 bp, 18 predicted proteins | sample 5400061 | NCBI WGS metagenome assembly WNGA01 (sample SAMN13153366, study PRJNA577476) | soil metagenome | isolation source: 100 cm soil or saprolite under grassland replicate 2 | place: USA:California | collected 2016-06-15
TGGCGAGACGCTGCAAGTGAGGCCTTCTCGGTTGTGTGCCGTAACGGAAGAGCGCTCGATGTGCAGCATGATGCGCTTGCCGTCGAATTTTTGCTGGACCGTATAGTTTGGATCGAGAAGTCTGGCGGCGGCTTCATTCCCGTCGTCGATGGCGGTTAGAAGTTGACAAGCGGCTTTGTGCTTCACTGTGCGATTGAGCTAATGAGTGGTCTTTGTCTTGAGTAGAACTTTTCTGCGGGAGTGCAATGGGTTGCGTTCCGCTTCTTTATCCCGGTAGCCCGGTCAGAAGGATGTGGAAGGCAGAGTAATGCCAGCGGCATCTCCAGGGAGGAGATGCCGGTTGCTGTCGTGCTGTGCAGTTAGGTCTGCGGACTGTAAGGATGATTGTTTGCGCAGTAAATAGTAGTGTTGGCGGGTTCGCAGAGTTCGAGAATGTCTTCCTCACTGGCTGGTTGCGGGCCGCCGCCGTAGTTAATGATGCGGCCGTCGCTGTTTACTTCGACTGCGTAGAGGTTGATTTTGACGGAGGCGTGGAGTTCGGCGCCGCAATCCGGGCAGGTGCGCGCGGGCCGGATGTTTTGGTAGAGCTGCTCTTGGATTGTCTGGCTTTGCGAGAACTCCTGCTGCTTTTATAGGACAAATTGCTTGCCAGTACGGGAGAATGCTGGGAAATTCTTGAAGTTCTAGTAATCGTCAATTTTAGAGTTGCTCAATACAGGTTCTCCATCTGTCGACAGATTCTCACAAACCGTCATGCTTTCGAGGGAGATTTTTGAGGAGGCCATTGCAGTCACTTTCCCTCTATCTTTCAAGTTCTCGCAATACCTTGGTTACCGTTGGATTTCGAGTATCCTTGTTCACCCTCACCTCGTAATGATGTCCGACTCTCATATCTATCTTGGAAAAAAAGATATCGACGTTTTTGAAGTACTTGCTTCCTTTTGAAAGCACCTCGTATTTGTATTTAACGATTTTCTGAGTTTTCCAGTACTCGCTTGTTATTATTCTTACCCGAAATCTCTGGCCACGCATTTCAACGCTGCCGATCTCGACGGACTTGTCTGTCTTTTTCCTCCGCACATCAACGACTGTAAGCGGTGGATTCAATGCGTTTTTTGCAGAATTCCTAGCCAACTTGTCCACAGCCTTATTGTGTTCATCTTTACCGTGCCCTTTAACCCAGTGAACGTTAACTCTTAGCGGCTGGACCTTTTTGATTAGTTTGACAAGGTCTTTCCAAAGATCTGCGTTTGCTATGGGCCTGCCATCACGATTTCGCCATCCGTTACCCGACCATGTGAACATTGCAGATTTATAGTTGTCAGAGACGTACTGGGAATCGGTATAAACCTCAATGCTGTCGACCGAACTCAAATCAAGGAAATCCCGGGCTTCTCTGAGCGCGGCAACGCACGCGTACAGTTCCATCTGATTATTAGTTGCGCCTTTGTAACCGGGTATTTCGAGGTTCCTAATCACCTCGTTCCCAAGTCCATCCACCGTAATAAAACGAATACCAATGCCGCCTCGTCTCGGCCCTGAGAATGACGAACCATCCGTGTAAATATTTAACGCCTTCTCTAACATTAGTAGTTCCTAGCTAATAAGCATTGCACACCTTTGTGTCTCTTAACTGACCATCTTAGATTATCAGCCATCACCATACCTGTAAGCTGTCCAGGTTACCGGTCGAGGAAACCCTGGATAAAAGCTTTCTGGCATCCGACACAATTCGGCGATTCAATGGCGGACGTTGTTGGCATGTTGCTGCATCTGAATAAATCACGTTAACCAGGCGGGGTGCTGAATGTGTCCGTCCACGCATTGTAAGGAGAGCTTGCAAACAATCCAATGTGGGCCTCGTATCCCTTAGGATATGGGTCAGGGAGTTGCTGGTGAGGACAGTGACGCCCTACAATTTCGTTCCTGGAAAGGGAGTAATACGAGAACTCGAGGAGCGTTTGGCTGAGAGTTGGTTCTTTAGCGCGGTATTTTTCCCTCTTAAGCGCCAGCAGAGTATTGGCCCGACTTAACTTCCGCTTTCCGCTTTTTTCATTTTGAGAGACATTAAACCACTTTGCTGCCTCGGTGCGGCTGGTATCTAAATCGTTTTTAAGCTTCGGATAACAACACATGCCGGAACCCAAAGAAATTGACCTCAGGTTAGCGATCAATGCTATCTCCGACGTTGTTCAAAACCGCCCGCGGCCGCTAAGAGAATTCGACCAGATCTACATGAAGACTGGCGACATGGTATTACAAAGCGAGCTAGTTGCCAGGTGGTCGGATGGAAAGCGGCTCGCTTTTCTCGGAGATGGGGACGCAATCAGTATCTGTGTTGCCTACCTGCACAAACGAGATATTATCAATTATGGGCCTTCGGAAATCGTTGTCTACGACTTCGATGAGCGCATCTGTGGTGCAGTGACACGCTTCGCGGATATGGAACGACTTAGTAATGTCCGCGCGGAACTTTACAATTGCTTGGATGCGTTTCCAGGCCCTACCAACTATGATTGCTTCTATACAAATCCACCCTGGGGCGCGAGCAATGAGGGTGAGAGTGTCAAGGTGTTCATGCAGCGGGGCATGGAGGCAATTGGGTACAGTGGAGAAGGCATGGTGGTCATCGCTGATGACCTGGAGCTGGAATGGACCAAACGCGTGCTCGCAAAGGTTCAGAGTTATTCGATCGAGTCGGGTTTCTACGTGCGGAAAATGATGTCGCGGTTGCATTCCTACCATCTCGACGATGCACCGGACCTTCGCTCGTGTAATCTGGTAATCAAAGCGGTGGCCGGACCTGAGAGGGCGGGAGAAAGTGTGAGCATTTCAGACCCTGGCAGGTTGGCAAATTTTTATGGCAGAGAAAACCCTCCGCGGGTGAAGTATGTGCGGGAGATGAAGCGACTAGATTATGGAAAGGCGCATGAAGATGAATACGCTTTTGAGATGTTGGAGGAGAATTAGAAATGGCCGATATCCTTAAGCCGGGGCAGGGCCTGTTGTACATGAAGGTGGGGACGCACGCTCAGGAAGGACTGGAAGCCATCATTGAGCGGAAGACTCGGGAGATCGAGGAAGCTGGACATGCGTTGTGGGGCTATGGCGGCAGCACGTGTCACCCGCAGACGATGGTGCAGCCTTTTGCCAAGGATTATGAGCGTCGAGGGTCCCTGATATACCTCTGTATGGAGCCGATGGAATCAAGCCACTTTGCGGATCCCCTGCGAGCTGACCAGTTTTCGATTGATGGTTTGAAGTGGGAGGAGATACCTGAAGCCGTCAACGTACTTGGTTCTCGTTATGCCTTGGTGATTAAGGATCTTCGTAAGGAGGAGTTTGAACTTCCGCTCGAAAATACGAGGGTAGCCCTGGGGAACAGCATGGGTAAGAGCGGAAGCAAATATATCAGCGGCCGTGTGGACAAGGCTTGTTTGGAAATTGCAGACAAGGATCCTTCCGTTCCCGAAAAGACCGTTCACATCGGCTTGGTGGCGGATATTGTGAAGCCCTACGCGGTCTACGTTAGAAATCGCCGTCGTTAAGGAGCGAGGATTCGTTTGGCTTGGGAACGCAAATCATTGATGTAGCTTTTCAGCCCCGCAGTAGTTCCCTCTAACGTTGCCTCTTCAACCCTGCAACTAAAGCAAATTGACAAAGTCTTATCGGTTCCCGATTGCCGGCATATGGCGATGCGAAACTGGGAGTAATTCTCGGCCGACAACGGTTGAAGAACTAGCTGTTCGAGGCACTTGAGCTTACCGGCCAGGGCAGTCAGCCTGGCATCGCTATCAAACAAATGCTCGAGTGCGCAGATGGCCCGTTTGTCCCCCGTCCATAAGAGCGGTAAGCCTCGGGCAATGAGAACTGCGCACAGTTGGCTTTCACCGCTATCGAGTGCAACTGCAGCGCGCTGGGCTGCCAACTCAAAATCCGCGGCCATCACCTGCTCGTCCTCAGTGGGCTCAATTATTTCGGCGACGTCAAGGAAGGTTTGGAAGGCCGCTTTCGCGGTGTTAGCAATTGCGGCCTCGAGACTCCTCTGAAGTTTCTTTGGTACTACATACCGTGCGGCTCCTAGGATGCCAACGGAACCCTCCGGCTGGCAGTTCGGCAGAATCAGTGCCTCGAACAAACCAAAACACGCGACCTTGAAGAGGATATCGTTGTCGACGAGCGCATCCATGGTTAAGGCAATAGCGTTTCTCCGAGAACATGCCTGAGGTAGTAGAGAGTGTCATCCGGTAAGCTGGGCAAAGAGAGTTGGGAAAGGGCAATGTTGTTGACTTCCTGCCACACTGGTTTGGGTGACGCGTAAATGTACTTTAGCGAAGCGATGGCGGTGGCCCAGGCACCGGTTGAGTATCCAAAACAAAGCGCCAGCGTTCCTGGTTCGACCTGCAAATCTGGTGCAGCGCCTAAAGCAGCCTTGGCCAAGCTTCGGGCGCCACGGCCAGCGGCAGCCGGCAGTACTACCGGGCGGGGATCTCCAGTGAGTACTTCAAGCGCAAATGCATCAGCAGCAGCTTCTTCAGGGTCAGGTAATGACGCCGGCGGGTCCGGATTGGGGTAGGATTCCATGTCAACTATCACACCTTCTTCGGTCAGGTGGCCGAGCGAGATATGCGCGAGTTCATGGGCAAGGTAGAAAGCTATTTGTGCCGGGTAAAGTGAATCCTTGCCGAGCAAGATCGCGTTTCGGCCACCGACGCGAACGCTCATTGCGGCCATTCTTTTCCGACGCCAGGGAAATATGCGGAGATGGATGGTTGGAATTCCTGCCGACCAGCAGATTGATATCAGGTCTATTAAACGAACATAAGGTTGGCTGCTCAGCACCGCCGTGCGGAGTTCGGCGGCAGTAATGTTTTCTATCAAGGATGAAACATTGGTACCGGCCAGTAAAATTGTTCCCAACGCGGTGCCAAATGAGGTGATGGCCCATTTCTCGGTGTCGCTTTCTCCGGAGAGATGTTTGAATCGTGCTACGTCCTTCCAAACGAATCGAGGCGCGCCTTCATCCTCCAACAATGAGTGAGGGTCCAGGCCTAACTTGCGAGCAATTGAATAACGTAATTCTGCGCGGGCAGAGGACGACGCGTCGGCGGCATCACTCCACCAGGTGGGCCAGGCAGCGTTGATTGCGGGATCGCTGAGGCCGATCGTTTTTAGGCGTTTCCTGAGTCGTGCGGCACTGTCGTTGAGCACTAACGATCACCCCCTGATATCTTGACCGGTCCGAGCTCTTTCGAGGCTTTTATTATTTTAGCGATCGCGATTGCATGGGCCTCAGAGCCGTCCCAAATAGCTTCAAAAGCGTTAATAACTTTTTCCTTACCCTTTCCCTGCATTCCTTCCGCACCCAACTCTTTCTGCATGTAAATGAATAGCTTTGACTTTGCCCCTCCCTGGCGTTCAACTGCTCCGCGCAATGCGCGCGAAACGGTCGATTGGCTGATTTTCGCAGCTTTCGCGATTGTTTTCTGCGACAGATGCCTGTTTGCCATAAAGGCGAGAAGCTGATTTGCCAGAGATTGTTGTTGCATTCAATTGCATATTATTGCATACTGGGAGCATCGTGAAAAGCCCAACCCCAACGAGTTTGCCAGATCTATTTTGCTGGACGCGGTTTGGAACAGAAGCAGCTGAGCCGATTGAACAGATTCTCTTTCGGAAAGAGCAGGAGCGTCTGGCTAATGGGGGCGTGTTTCTGTGGGGCATTGGCAACGCTCTGGGACCTTCCATGAAGGAATTGACGCGTCGGGTGGCGCACCCGGAGGTGGTCTTTAGTCCGATAAAATCTGCTCCGAGATCCATAGATGTGGAACCGCCTGCGATCGTCTCGTGGATCGGTGGCGAAGGATTGGATGGTGATTTCTTTGCGCTCCCGGCTCATTCACGGGTGACCAGCAAATTCGATCCCTCGGGACACAAATTCAATCACTACGCGCTTGTTTGTTTTAGTGATACTCCCCTCCTACCGCTGCGGAATGAGAACAAGATTGCGTTTATCCAGTTACGTAACCTGCGGACAGGTCGGCCGGTAGGCGCCTCTCAGGTTACCGCCGTCGTGCAGAGGGTCAGCGAAGGGGCGACAAGAACTGCAATGTATGACGTGGCAATTCGCGCGCAGTTGGTTCACCCCTACTTCGTGCGATTACTGCGAGCGGTCGAAGTCCCTTCTATCCAAGTCGAAGTGGCTGGGCATATGACTTCTCCAGTTTCCAAACCAAGGCTCTTCCCTGCTATCTGATTCAAATTTCAATTAATGGTTGAACAAGCCCCGCTGGGACTGAGCCTGGCATGCTCTTGGTTTGCCATCCGGACCAAGTTCCATCAGATGAAGTTTTTCCAGTCGAGTCTTCATCATCGAGCCTGAAACGCCAAAGCGCTGTGCCAAACGGTATATCCCTCTCCAACTTGTATAATCCCAACCTTCCTCGAGTCGAGCCAATAAAAAATCTTTTGGAATGCGCAGGCACAAAGAAAAATGCTCCGCCTGACGAAACATCCATTCTGGCTCGAACCGATCGCTCATCTGGTCGAGAGTCTGCCGGGCAGTTTCACTTATTAAGGCTTTGCTGACTAATTTGTGTGTAAAGGCCTTTTCAAAGTTTTTTCGCTCTTCAACCTCTTCGTGTGAGAGGCCGTACTGGAACCACGAGCTTTTATGAAAAAGCCGGGGTTCTTGGGCTGATGAATCTGTGAACAACGACAGGCTTCCCTGCCTCAAGATCTTTTCCCAGTGGCGTAGCACGCAGTGACCAGCTTCATGACCGATGCAGGCCGAATACACTTCGGGTCGGTTCTCGAAGAGATCGCGATGTCTTTCATTGATGGTGATGAGACCATCGTTATCAGGAGAGAAGTTGGCAAAGAAGGCGGCGTGTTCCGGTTCTTCGATGTCTTCCCAGACGGTAGAAATTTCCAAAAGATCGACAAAAAGATCTGTATCTACCGGCGTTCCATGCAATTCTGGGTTACGTTCGCGGTACAGCGTATTACATGCGAGAGCGATGTCATCGACAACTGCATGCTTTACAAACCGAGAAGGGGTTGGAACATCAATGTCGAGCGTAAGGGAGATCAACCGGATTCCTTTTTTGATTTGCGTTTTGCTTTGAGTTCGGCCTCCACCTGTTCAAGAATTGCCTCGACGCGGTCTGGAGACAAATGTACGACCGAACGGAACAGCTTGCCAACCATGGGTTTCTCTGAAGCAATCCGCGTCGCTTTCTCCAAATCCCTATCAACTCTTCCAGCGGCAGCCAGTAGTTCGCCCAGCTCTTCATCTGTACACTCCAGCGCCTCAGCAGTCTTCTCAATCGTTTCACGAGTTGGCTGAGAATCAAATCTGTCGTTTTCCAATCTGGAAAAGTAGCTGTAGTCCATTTTCATTTTGTTGGCGACTTGTCGTTGTGTTTTTCCTTTTGCGCGCCGAATTCGCTGAAGTGTTTTGCCGAAGCTCACGTGACCCCCTGTTTTATGGTGTTGACAGTGACTGTCAACTTTGATATTTTCTGGAATTGACAGTGACTGTCAATGATAGTTGGTATCAATCGCAGGGCGCAAGGTTTAAATTCCTCGTACCGTGCGGCAGGAGAAAGAAAATGGCACTGAGCAACACAGAACTCCGTTACTACGACGCAAATGTACTCCGACTTCCCGTTGATAAACGCTCCGAATACCATCAACAGGTGGATCGCCTCATTGAACATCTAAGAAAGAAGATCAAGGAGCACACGTCCTTCCGAATTATCAAGGTGATTAAAGCGGGCTCTTTCGCCAAGTATACAATCCTTCGCAAGACCAATGAAGATCCGCTCGATGTGGACGTGGTCTTTTACCTTGAGGGCGAAGATGTCGACCATGAAACGTATGAAGGTCTGAGTCAACAGATCTTCGAGTTCTTGATTGCTGCCTACCCCACCAAGACGGTCGAGCAGTTCACCATTCAGAAGCGGGCCGCAACGGTTGTTTTCACCGGCAGCGGTTTAAGCGTAGACGTAGTTCCGGTCATTGCCAAGCCGGACCAACCTGGCTACGGATGGCAGTTTAGTAAGAATGGCACGAAGACTCTAACCTGCGCTCCGGGGCAAATAAAATTTATCAAGGATCGCAAAAATAAGGATGCGGATTTCCGAACCCTCGTGAGACTAGGAAAGAAGTGGCGCAATCGTCACAAAGACGAACTCAAGCCGCTTAAGTCTTTCACCATTGAGCTGATCATGGCATATCTCCTGGATCGTGATGGCAAAGACAAAAAACTGGAAGAGCGCCTCTCAAGCTTCTTCCTGTACCTCGCACAATCTGAATTGAAGGAGATCATATATTTTTCGGAGAACAAACTTCCAATTGGAAAGTTCGGCGATCCGGTCGTTGTCGTGGATCCCGTGAATAGCGATAACAATGTCGCTGCGCGGATTGAGGAAGCTGAACGCGTTGCGATTGCCCAAAAGGCCTCTGAGTCATGGGAGACAATCCATTTTGCGTCTGCTGAAAACGACACGGAAGTTTGGAAAGAGCTTTTTGGCCCACGTTTCAAGGTGGAGGATTAACAGATGTCTGCTAGTGCCACACAAACCCAAAGCGAGACTTACTCAACGGCGGATATTGAGATAGTTTTTCGCCGTTTCACCACGGACCTGCGCATGATTGCAGAAAGCTCCGGCGCCATGACCAGATCAGAAGCTGAGGACTATGGGCACGATGCTGAGTATCTCGCCAAGAGAAAATATGTGAACTATGTTGACGTTACACTCTTCGTTAATGGCGAGGAAGAGAAGGCTGTGCGCTACACGGTGACTACCTCTGCCGGCGACCTTAAGCCGGATCGCCCCGGCGGTGTTCTCTGGCCAAGACTGTCAGGTGCGCGGCTGAGTGTAGTCTTCGGCCTAACAAAGGAATTTTGGTCCTCCCCAAACATTCAAGGTGCTCTGAGAATATCGTGGGTTCCTAGTAATCAGGATGTTAGCCATTCAAGTCTCAAACAAAGCAGTGGCCGCTCCTATGTCAGCAACGTTTACGGCGTAAAACGAGACGATTTTGCAAAATGAGTGATCATCCTCAAAAGCCTTCTGTATTTGCCAGCAAAACGGTCTTGCCTGATGCTGCGCTTACGAAACGAAGTCGAACTCTTTTAGGGTTCACGGACCGCTACAACCGCGTCCGGGATCGTTTGCGCTTAATTTTCCGTTTGTCTGAGTTGCCGAAATGGAGCAAGAAGCATCACGGCGAGCTCATTCCGCTTTGCGATCTGATAGCGGACCAATACCCGCTGATAATCTTTCACGGTGATGTTGGCACCGGCAAGACCGTTACGGCTGAAGGTGTGGCTAACAACATGGTGGCTGAAGCTGGCGAAGCGGCCGACGAATCAATCCTCTTCAAGTTGAGTACACGAGTCAGAGGAAGTGGTAAGGTCGGCGAGATGGGCACACTACTCAACGAGGCTTTCGCGGAAGTAGTCAAGTCAGCGGGCAAAACACGACGTGCGATTTTGATTATTGACGAAGGTGATTCATTGGCCTCGAAACGTTCGCAGGAACATAGTCATCATGAAGACAAGGTTGCCGTTAACACGTTGATTCAACACATCGATGAATTGCGCCAATACAACGGGCGCATTCTTGTATTTCTTTGCACAAATCGGTTGGGAGTTTTGGATGCTGCATTGATGCGCCGCGCAGCATTCATAGAATTGTTCAAACGTCCTACAGACCATGAACGTCTCGAGTTGTTTCGGCAGGACTTGGCTGGATTGAAATTTAAGGATGAAGGGTTTGAAGCTCTGGTTGCGGCGACGGCCACTGGTGGTGATGCTAAACCGCCATGGACTTTTTCCGACATGCGAACGCGTCTCTATCCTGCAGCTTTATCTAAGGCGTTCCCTGATTCACCTCTAACTTTGGATCATTTCTTGAAAGCGGCGGTTGAAATTGAACCATCGCCACTTATGGAAGACTGACTTTGCTGGGGTTATCACATGGCGCTATCAACACTTTTAGGAAGACGCATCCACATAGCCGGTAGCATCCATACGGATGCGGCTGTAGCTTCGACGGAAGAGGTTGCGCTTGCCCGAGCTTTTGTGCAAGGACTCACTGCGGAGTTATTCAAAGCAGGTGCGACTTTTGTTGTTCCGGTCGACGATGAAAAGTTGCGCGCGGTTGATGATCAGCCAATTTGCTTTGACTGGCTGATACAGAAGACGATCTTCGACAACTTGGTTCATCGACCAGTCGAAGCATCACAGCCGGGAAGACCACGATTGATTACCGCAGTCGAGCATCACAAGAGTGAAGCGCAAATTCCTTCTCAATATTCAGATCTTTGGGATGCCTTGCGCGGCTCAGACCTTGTATACGTGGAAAATGCAAACCAATGGGACATGAACAGCAAACGTTTGGAAATGCAGGCAGTCAATGGAGACGTTCTCATCACGCTGGGTGGAAGTGAGGGTGTTTTGTTTCTGGCAAATCTCTATCACGATGCGGGTAAGCCGGTAATTCCGTTGAATTTTGAACTCACTCCGGCCGACAAAGGTTCGCGTCGTCTCTTTGCGCTCGCCCTTACTCGGCAATATTCAGAGCGGTTCTTTCGCACTGAAAATGGAGCGCCGGCGCATGGTTTAATGAATCGCATCAATTTTGCGCCCCGGCACGCCACGTCTCAAAGAATTGAAGCGGTGATGGAGTTATTAAAAGCGCTCGAGCGTCCAACCGTATTTGCTATTCGGCTATTGAACCCCAAACACAAAAAGTATGGGGCCGTAGAAGACTACTTCGAAGGCGTAGTGAAGCTGGTAGTAGAATCCCTTGGATACAAAATGGTTATAGTGGATGGGAGACAGCCCAGTGAAGAGAGCATAATCAACCTTGAGATTTTCACGAAACTACACCGCAGCAACGTTGTGGTTGCTGATATTACCGGTGAGCGGCCAAACAATTTTATCGAATTGGGATACGCCCTTGGTCGAGGGCATCGCGTGATGGTTACTGCAGAGGAAGGAACCAAGAACCCGTTTGATATCGAGCCGGTGCCCACACATTTTTGGAAATCGGGTTCTGGCGCGTCGCTAAGGGACAAACAAACTGCATTGCGTGAGTATTGGGAAGCGAATGCGGCACGCCGGCGAATTGTCGAACCTGATTCACTTGTTCCTTAGCCGGGTTAAGAGAATTGAAGAGATGAGTGACAACAGTACAGACAGGCGCGAGATCACTGAATGTTTTATTTCCGTGGACGTAGAAACTTCCGGACCGGTGCCCGGCGTGTTTAGTCTGTTATCTATTGGTGCCTGTGTTGTTCCTGAAGAAGTGACCGCACTGGGAAACGATCCGGCCGCAGAATTCTATTGCACGCTAAAACCATTGGCAGGGGCCTCGAGTGATCCCGCGGCGCTTGCTGTTGCCCGTCTTTCGCTCGATGAATTAGCCGAAAGCGGTACGATACCCGAGGCTGGGATGTTGAGTTTTGAGAAATGGTTATTGACTGTTGCAAGTTCGGCAAAACCGATTTTTGTGGGACTCAACGCCCCATTTGACTGGTCATTTATCAATTACTACTTCCACCGATTCTTAGGCCGCAATCCATTTGGCTTTACCGCCCTGGACATTAAAGCGCTTTACATGGGATCTACGGGTTGCAGATGGGAAGACACGCGGTCCAGCCGAATGTCGATCGAACTGGGTCTGACGCAGAAAGAGCTTTCACACCACGCGCTTGAAGATGCAAAAGTACAAGCCGAACTATTTTTGGCTATTCGTCGAAAGACCGTGGATTAGTCCTTAATAAGAATTAAGAATTCTAATGGTCCTTCCAGCGACGGACTCTCCCTCGCGCGTACGTTGTTGGTTGAGGCCGAGCGCTGCAGTTGGAGCTAAACTCTATAAGTTAAGATTATGAGATCGCCCGGAGACTCGTACCTGACTTGCGGTGGCGCCAGATCGCCGCGCGAAGCGGTCAGTGTGAATCGTTTGCGCGAACTGGCAACCAAGTTCTTCAGCACTACAGGTCAACAAACAGCTTGTCGGGGACGTTGTTTTGGGGATGCCTTGCTTGCTAAAATGCAAGGGTGCAACACAGATTGCACCCTGTCCGCGGCTTGAGTGGCCGTTAAGTTCTTTGGGTTTGAAGGTCCGTGTTTTCGATAGATTGATAGTTGGCTGTGGCTTGATACCATTCACTGATGGCCGCGGCGATTTCGTCGAAGGACTCATCGAACGGATACTTGTTAGACATTACAATCGGGTGATTTCCGTCGTCTTCGGTGAGTGACCATTGGCGCTCTAGGTTTTGGGCCGCTTCGTTGAGGATGCGGAGTTGTTCAACCAGAGGGTCAGCGTGTGTTGGGTTTTGAGGGTTCATTTTGTGGGTTGTTCAGAGGTGGATGGTCTGCTGTTTACTTCGTTAGATGTTAAGCAAAAGCTAAGCCTAGTTGTGGCGTGGTATAGGCACGCTCTCGCGTTTCTTGGGTGTTGGCTTCAACTGCTTGATTTTGGTTGGCGGTTCTTGGTAGTTGGCGAGCGCGTACCGCTTTCGTCGCTTCGATGATGATTTGTTTGAAGAAGGAAACGATCACTCCCTGCCCAACGCATTCTCCCGCGCGGGTGACTGACTGTTCTTCCGCCAAGATATAGTCGTCCGGAACGGAATGTATGCGTTTAATTTCAGCTAGGCTGAGCCAGCGCCATGCTTCGCGGGTAGCATGTTTGACTACTACTCCATCGCCTTGCTGAGACAGATAACGCCTCTTGATCACGGGAATTTTAGTGCTGTGATCCGTGAGTTGAGGAGGTGCGAATCCATTGCCTTTTTGAGTTTGAGTTTCCCAATGTTTAAAGAGCCATGGTTTTTCTTCGCGCGTAAAATAGGTAGCTTCAGCTATTTCTGGTGGGTCAGTAATATCGGCGAATGTTTTCGTGCATGATGAGGTTTCTGGCCGTTGGAAGTTAGGATCAGAGGTTGCAACGATCACGGTTCGTTTGCGGGCGGTGATTTCGCCATACTCTGTTGGGTCTAAAACTGCGGCGTGGACGAAGTAGCCGGCGCGTTCGAGGAAAGTGCGTAGCATGTAGCCTGCGCCGCTAGTAAGGTAGTCAGGTGCTTCCTCAATAACAATGGTGGCCGGGTTTACATGTCTTATAAGGAGCGCGGCCCAGACGGTCAAGTCGCCGAGTGGGTGTGCTTCAGGGGGCAGTAAGCGATCCCGTTTTGCTCCTGTTTTGCGATCAAGACGTCTTGAATGGCTGAAAGCTTCACAGGGAATGCCGATGGATAGAAGTTCAACCTGTGGAAGCAAATCGAGCGGTGTGTTTTCGATACTGAGATTGAACATGCGTGCTTGTGGGTGGTTGCGTTCAAAAATATCTGCGTACCCGGGATCTATTTCAATCGCAAAGGCTGGGGTGAATCCTGCTTGCTTTGCGGCTTCAGTTAGTAGTCCTCCTCCAGAGAACGCGCTGCCTTCAAGGCCGTTCTTACAACGTGTGCTGCGTAGTGTGTCAGTGAGAGTGGGGGTTAATACAATCTCGCCGTGTGAAACGTGTACTTGTACTGTAGCGATCGCAAGACCGAAGGTTGTCGAGATAGCGGCGGAGTTAAGGTCGACGACCGGTATTTGTCCTTGCTTTTTGGAGGAGACGATTCGCGGGCCATTGCTGGCAAGTTTGATGAGGATACGGCCGTCGGTGAAATCAACTTCAATGTGACATCCCGGGATAAAGCCTGCGTCAAGTAAGTAACGTCCCTCGAGCCAGACTCTGGGGGCGTCTTTATTTCTGCCAATGGAGGCGGTGGAGAGACGCGGGAAGGTGGTCATAGTTTGATTTCAGTGAGCCAGTTGGTTGGTATCTTGCGTTGGTGCCGTCCGCTCGTTAATTCCTGTAATTTGTGGCGGAACAAATGTTATGGGCGGACCCGTTAATACGGCAGTTCTGCCCTGATGTTTGACAGAGATCCCGTGGTAAAAGCCATTGGGATCGTGGCGGGCGGTTTCGCCGCCATCGTAATGTATTTTGTTTGCGTAGGTAGTGGGCTCACTATCGAAAAGATATTCAGGGAGTAGTTGGTACGCTTCGGCTTCGCAGAGGGAAGGGCCATGGGCCGAGGATGTGGTGACGTACAGGTTTCCGTTATAAGAAAACGGCCGGCGAATTCTGCCATTGTCGATGAGGTCGCCTGAGTAGGAGTTGCTAATGTCTCCTTGATTGCTTAAGCGAATGGCGTCGATAACGATTAAGTGTTGGCGGCGGCGATTGCGTATTGGTGGGCTGGGTTGAGTGTTTGTTGAAGCAGGTGATGTCTGCGTGCTTAGGGCGGGTAATGGGGGTTGAGGGCTAAAATCGAAGGAGAATTGTCCGGAGTCGTAGTCCATTTGATTTTGTGAGTTTGGTATGTGCCGGCATGTTCTGGGCGGTGGAAAATTAAGCGGTCAAACGAAGTCGGCAGTAAATCCGTTAGGAATGGGAAACTCCATGTAGCAACTGCGGCACTCAATGCGGTCGTTGCAGTCCTCGCTTTCGCCGTACTGATTCGACAGTCCTTCAACGAGTAGTTGGCCCGGTCGTACTTCGACAATTTCGCGCCAGTGAGTCGGATTGTCGAGATAGCGGAATTCTTGTTGGTCTTCGTTCTGGCATTTGGGGCAGACTAGTTTGG
>WNGA01030875.1_pt1 | contig 14663 bp, 13 predicted proteins | sample 5400061 | NCBI WGS metagenome assembly WNGA01 (sample SAMN13153366, study PRJNA577476) | soil metagenome | isolation source: 100 cm soil or saprolite under grassland replicate 2 | place: USA:California | collected 2016-06-15
AGCGCCTGCAGTTCGGTAAGGTGCGAAGAGGTATGGGGAAGCTGCGGCACCGCGTAAACGTCAAGCCTCACCTGGGCCACGAGTGGTTCTTCGCTAAACAAGGTCCGCAGAACGCGGCGGCCGCCGTGATCCTGCGCGACCGAAGCATGGTGTTCCATAGTTAGCGTCAGCGTCGAGGCCGAACCGGCCGCAGTCAACGAGATGATGCCGAGCGCAACGAGAAGGGGTTGCAGCGTTTTTGTCATGTTCATGCTCCTACGGTTGCCACAAGCGCATCATGGCGTGGTCGTTCGTGCTGAATCGTGTCGGCTGGGGGATGTAGTTCGACATGGCCCTGCGCGCGGTTCCCGTCGACTCGTCATCGAACATCAAATCCCCGCAATCGACGTCAAAATTCTTGAGGTGGTCCATTTTCATGGCATGCCCCATCTCGTGTGCTGCGATCGCGGCCTTGGCGTTGTTCCACTGGGCGGCCGTGAGTCCGCCGACGACCGGCACGTCAGCGCCGCAGAGGTTCGCCCGCAGCGTGTAGTGGTCGCTTGGGTTGTGCACCAGGTCGGGGACCGTGTAGAGGTAGAACCAGCCGCCCGGCTGAAACATCGGATAGATCAGGTGCAAAGTCGTATCCCAGAAGTCGCACGGTTGGCCGGATGTCGACGTGCATTGCGGGACAACATTGCCGACAGCGTCAAAGTGCGTGGGATACGAAAAATCGGTACTAACGGCGATGTTCGTGAAAGTCCGCGGATAGAGTTCTGAGAACTGCGTGCGCATCGGTGTTTCGATCGTACCGACGTTCCCCGGCGCATTGATCGTCTGGTTGTCGAGGATGTCATCGGAAAACGTGGCGCCGAGTACCGGCAACTGCCAGATCTGTACATCGACGTTCTGCGTGCCGAGGTGGTAAAGCGGCGGAGTTGTCTCCTGATAAATCATGCGCACAGTACGTTGCGGCCGCGAGTGTGCCGTCGGCACTCCTTCTCGATTCGGATTGACCACGCCTTGGATGCGCGAAAGATTGCGGGAGGGCTCATCCACGCCTTTTACTTCGGTCGGTTCCATGAAGTGCAGTCTGGGGTTCAGAGTCAGGAGGAACGGCATCGGTGACGTCGGGCCTGCGGCGACGAAAAACTGCTGGTCAAGGTCGATGAAAACGTCTTTCTGGCGCGGATTCAGGCGGACGTAGCTTCCGCCGATGAAGAAGCCGCGGTATTCCTCGAAGTTCGATAGCCCGTCGCCCCTGACTGCCGCATCGCTGCCCGTCGCTCCCGCTGCCTCGTCATCGTCGCCGGCAGCGGTGAGCCGTGAACGTGAGCGCGTCCACACCGGCGAAGGTCGGCCGGCCGAATACGCGCTCACGCGCGCCTCGCCGGATCGAGGCGGGTATAGAGGCCTTTTTCCACTACGCCTCGCGCCGCGACGGCCGCGGAGAGGTCGGGCTCCCACGTCAGTTGACGTCGGCGCCCGGCTGTTGCGTCTCAGGACGTTGTTCCTATCCAGGCGACTGACCCCGGTGGATTGTACGCGCTAGCGTTCCTCGCGAAGAACGGGATGGCCAATTGTTCGTAGCACGCGACCGGTGGCGCGCTCGCGCAGCACGTAATGCTTCCCGCCTTCTAGGTCGGCGTGAAGAACCATCGTTGCGCGATTTGCCACATACTGCGGCACGAGTTCGCGCACCGCGGTAATCATCTCGCGCTCGCTTTGAATGGCGGTGACGACGTCCGCGCGCCCCTCTGCGGCGAAGCTCTGGCGACGCTGGTCGAGTACGCCGATAGCGCGGTCGTAATATCCCCGGATTTCTTCGGCGGAACCGTCGGCAAGTGCAAGATCGCCGAGGCGAACCCACGGACTTGCGTTCAACGAATCGGCGGCCGCGAGGGCCAGCAGATTCCTTTTCAGCGATGCGTTGTCTCGGCTGCGGTCGACGTTATAACGCGCAAACTCGCGACGGAGATCATTATTCTCTTGGCCGTTGCTGACCAGGAACCACTCTGCATCGGAATGCAGATCGCCGAGACGTACCTTCAATCGGTACTCGCCTGGAGGAAGCTCGCCCAGGTTGAAACGAGCGACAAGACGTTGCCCACTTCGCAGTTCCGCACTTGGATCAGCATTGGCTGCCAAGGCCGGACGAGGATGCATTGTCTTACCGGCGCGCTCGAGATCCCACAGCAAGTCGTTCCACCACTCCTTCGACGGAAGTGAAATTGACATCGCCGCCGAGTTGGCACTCGGAAGAGCCGCCGCCACCAGCGAAACCTCGGCTCTGATCGGAGCGCCGGTGAACACGACCCGAGTGGGCGTGCTGGCGCTGATTCGGCGAACCGCGAAGGTGTCTACCGAAACGCGGAGTTGTGTGACGAGCTTGTCTGCGTGCGCGACCAGGGGACTCGCCGCGAGGAGGAGGCAGCATAGAATAACGTTCTTCATCAGTCGCATGGAGTCTCCTAAAATTTCTCGTGCAGCCGCATTCCCTGCACCGCGTTCGGACCGTAATTCGTCGGGAGCGGAAGCACGTCCGTGATCGGATGCCGAATCGGGCCTTGATTCGTGCCGGGCACGGCGGGAATAACAAGCGTAAACATGATATCGCTGCAATCTGAATTCTGATGTGTGAGGTGGAGCGCGTGACCGACCTCATGACCGGCCACCACCGTGTGCGTCTGCTGGAATTGCGCGGGCGTCATAAGGACCGCGCTCCCGGAAAGGAATAACGGGCAGGTTCCCCAACCGAATTTCGTGTAGTAGTCGTCTCCCGCCGCCACTGCATAAAGCTGTGGCTCTTGGACCGGCCGGCGCAGAACATGTCGTGCCGTATCGTTGACCACGCAATGGACATCGGTGAGCTCGTTTGCGCAATACACGACGGGCGCACCATACGGATCGGCCAGCGAGTCGGGTGCGTTGTTCGCGCCGTAGTGGATGGCAAAGTTGTTGAAGCCGGCCGGGTACAACTCGACTACTTGCGTGCCATTCGGACTCGAAACGCCGATCGACGAAAGTTCGTGGATAATCGCCACATCCTCGCCGTCGCGCCATGTGTAGCCGAGAGCGACGAATTGGCCGGGGTAGTCCTGCCCGTTTGAATCCTCGTGGAAAATGGGCGCATCCAGCCGTGAGCGGAGGCGGACGGCGCGTTGCTCGCTTGCGCCGATGATGCCTGCACGATTTGGATTAATTACAGGACGTATCTTGTCTTGTGCCGGATCCGAGCTCGACGTCATCTGCGCTTCGTTCATGTCTACGAAGTGAAAGGATTGAGGCAATGTCGCAAGAATTGAGAGCGCGCTCACCGGCATAACCAGCACATCCGCGTCTGCAACAAAAAAGAGATCCTTCTGTGCTGGATCGAGCCTTTGATAGGTGCCTGCGATCACAAACCCGCGATATTCCTCGAATGCGGTCAACCCGTCGCCGAGAATGCCTTCGGGCGGTGCGCCGGATGCGGATGGGGTGGTGTCGAGGTCCTCGTCACGTGTCAGTGCTTTCGTAATGATCAGTGTGGAAGAAGTGCCCGCCCTCCAGCCGGCGTCCGGCAAGCTATTCCCGTCGTCATCGAGCGGAATGCGCCGTTTCGCCGTGAACGTCGTCTTCCTGTATGGCATCGTGACTTCGATCGTGGCTGTTCCAGCGTAGTCGTGGATCTCCAGCGGAAGCTTCACGACCTTAGGCGTGCCGCCTTTGGGAATCGGAACGGCGAGCAGGTCGATATCGCCACTGCCGAAGTCGATGTCTGGATTGGGATCGGGGCTTGCTGCTCCGACCGGGTAGTTCATCGCGATGCCCGGATAGTGCGTCACGTTGCGAAGGTGCACGTCGAACGTCCCCGAGCTGCCGCGACCGACGAGGATGTTGAGTTGCATGGTTTGGGGACCATTCAGCAGGTCCACGTTATTCCCGTTGACGTCGGCGCCCGGCACGAACTTCGGGAGATCGTCCTGCGGATTCTTCGGATCGAACGCGCCGTACGTCACGTAGATCGTCTGCGCGTAGACGAGCACTTCCATCGAAGGCGTGGTGTACGTCTTGCCGCTGGGCAGTTTCGCGGTCACGGTAAACGTGTGTTTCCCCGTGGCCATCTTGGGAATCGGCACCCCGAGGATCGTGTGACCGTGGAGGGCCTTCGCCGTCGGCGCGAAAGCGATATCGGGCGTGGATGTTTGACCGGTGTCCCACGTTGCTTCGTACGTGACCGAAGGACCGGCAGGGTATTGAATGTCGCCGCCGTTAGAATTCACGCCGTAGTGGAACACGGGAACGATGGGAACGCGGTCCGCGGTGTTGGCGATGAAGTAGCGTGATTGCACTTCTGTGCTGCTCGCTGGCGTCGGGTCGTCCACGTCGAGTGATTGGAAGATGGTCATGTTCACCATCGCGTCGCGGTTGACCTGCTGCAGGTAGATCGTTAGGTGGTCGTCCTGCCCGCCGCCGTTGTTGGTGCGCAGCGTGACCGTTCCGGTGCCAGGCGCGAGGAAGCCGGGCCCGTTGTCCGTGGTCATGTATTGATACGCGCCCATTCCGCCCCACTCGATACCGCAGTTCAGGCAGCCGTAAACCGGATACTATCGGTGCAGATGCGGTCCGCGGACCAGCCGGCGATGAAGAGCGGCGCGTAGTCGTTGTTGTTCGGCGAGAGGTCAGCCGTGTAGCTATGGCTGCAATCCCAACCGAACAACAGATGAGGGTCCCACTCCGCGCTCCCGGTAAGCCACGCGCCATCAGCCGGCGCCGAGACGCCCGCGATGAACGTGTCGGTGGGAGCGCTAAAGCGGTAGGTGGTGCCGTTGAAGAGAACTGCCGACGGCGGCAACGGCGCCGGCGTCCCGCCGCCGGCGCGGCGTGAAGAGCCGCCGCACAGAACGATAGCAATGCGGCGATGAATGAGATCTTGCGCACGATGAGCTCCTAGTTCAGTGATGATTCCGAGAGAAAGGACGCGCATCATCTACGGAAGGCCGTTATGGTGTCAAGCGGAATTGAGGAAAGACGCGAACGCCGGCGCGCAACCCCGCCTTCAGCGCCCCCCGCGGAGCTCCACGTCCTGATGCGACACCGGATCCTCGCGCGGCTCGATGTGGGTGAAGACGTTCGCGCGCGGCAGGACCTCGCGGACTTTCCCCTCGATCTCCTCGGCCAGATCGTGCCCCCGCTGCACCGACCAGGCGCCGGGGACGAGCACGTGCATCTCGACGAAGTAGCGCGGCCCGGCCTGCCGCGTGCGCACGGCGTGGAAGTCGATGCCGCCGGCGATGTAGTGGTCGAGCACCTCGTGCACGAGCCGCCGCTCGTGCGCCGGAATCGCGGTGTCGAGCAGCCCGCCCGCGGAGCGGCGCACGAGCTGGATGCCGGCCCAGATGATGTTGACCGCCACGGCGATGGCGACGAGCGGATCGAGCGGAACCCAGCCGGTCAGCGCCACCAGGCCGACGCCGGCGACGACGCCGCCGGACGTCCAGACGTCGGTCATCAGGTGCTTCGCGTCGGCTTCGAGCGTGATCGAGTGGTAGCGCCGCCCCGCGCGCAGGAGCACGCGCGCGACCGCGAAGTTCACGCCCGAGGCGACGATCGAGATCAACAGTCCGAAGCCGAGCTTCTCGAGCGCGCGCGGATGCAGTAGCCGATTCACCGCGGTCCAGCAGATGCTCACCGCGGCGAGGAAGATCAGCGCCCCTTCGACGCCGCTGGCGAAGTACTCCGCCTTCGTGTAGCCGTACGCGTACTGCTCGTCGGGCGGGCGCGAGGCCAGCATCAGCATGGCCAGCGCCACGATCGCGGCGACGAGGTTGACGAGCGACTCGAGCGCGTCGGAGAGGAGCCCGACCGAGCCGGTCATCGCGAAGGCCGCCGCCTCGCCACCGCCTCCCCCGCGCGGATCGCGCCGCGCCGCCGCAGCTCCATCACCCCCGCGAAGCCGGCCGCGCCCGTCGGACTGGCCTCGGTCGCGCGGCTCGCCTCCATCAACTGCTCTTCCGAGACGAGCACCGTTTCTCCGCCGGTGGCCAGCATGCCGCGCACCACCGCGGCCCAATCATAGGTCTCGTCGTCGAGGATGCCCTCGGCGACGCTGTGCGGCTCCGACTCCCACGGCCACATGAACTCGGAGCGATGCCGCAGCGCGTATTCAATGCCGCCGCGCGCCACGACGCGCTCGTACGCGCGCTTCAGCGGATGCGCGGCAGAAGTCTGGACGGTGTCGAAGCGCGGCAGGCGATCGATGAGGCCGAGCTCCTGGGCGTCGTCGAACGCGGCGATCGCGGCGCTGGCGAGGGCGCCGCCGCCGACCTGAATGACGATGCGGTCGAGCGCCGCGCCCGCCTCGCGGAGCTGCGCGACGAGCTCCCAGCCGAGCGTCGCCCCTCCTTCGATGACGAGGCCGTTCTCGTTCCCCTGACAGGTGAACGGCAGCGCGCCGGCGGCGACGGCCTTGCGGAATTGAAGGTATGCCGGATCGCCGCCGCCGTTCTCCGCCCGCCTGCACGGCGTCACGTAGGCGCCGAGCGCCTCCAGCTCCTCGACGACGTGCGGATCGGCGTCGGCGGGGATGAAGACCTCGATTGCGCGATGCGCGGCGCGCGCGATCGTCGCCGCGGCGATGGCCGCGTTCCCGCAGCTCGCGATCGCCAGCGGCCGCCGCGCCAGCGCGGGATCGATCCGCTCGGCGACGCGCAGCCAGATCATCAGTCCCATCAGGTGCCGCCCCTTGTGCGAGCCGCCGACGTTCTCGGTCTCGTCTTTCACCCAGACGCCGAGCGACGGCTGCCAGCGAAACGGCGTGACGCGGAACGGCAGATCGAGATCGAGCACGAGCTTGACGAACTCCGCGTCGCTCATGCCGATCGCCATGGCCGTGTGCCACGCGTGCGTCAGTTGCCGGAAGCGGATGAACGGGTTCGGATCGTCGACGATCTCCGGCGAGCCGGTTAGGCGCCGCTGGAGAACGTGATCGATGTCGTCGGAGGTCGTAGCGGGCAGCGAGCAGGCGTTAGGCCCGTCCCCCTGCACGCTGTCCGCTGTCCGCTGCCCGCTATTGTTCGGGCAACGGAACGGCGTCGGATGAAGCGGCGGCGCGCTCCAGCCACAACCGGCGCAAATCACTGCGGTCGAAGAGCTCATACCATCGCGATGTTCGCCTCCGCGTTGACCTGCTCGATCATCGCGTCCCAGGCCGGAACGAAGCGCTGCAGGTCATGCCAGAACGACTCGCTCGCGCGCGCTGTGAACTCGTCGGTCGAGGTTCCCTGTTGCTCGACCCAGGTGAAGTAGCCGAGGTTGAAGATCCGCTCGCGGCCGCGGCGGTCCAGCTCGATCAGATGATCGGTCGTGCAGCCGAGGACGTACTCGCCGAAGGCCGCGGCGGCGTCGATGGCGTCGAACGAGCCGCCGTAGCGCGACGCCAGCGTCTTCTCGACCTCGCTCGCGTACATCTCCGCGCCGTCGGTGGCGATCGTGGCCACGACGTCGGACGATCCGAGGCGGTGGTACTTCGCGACCTTGATCGCCGCGAGGACGTTGCAGATCGACGAGCCGCCGAACGACGACAGCGCCTCGATCGTCGCCGCGTCGACGCCGTAGCGCGTGGCCAGCAGCTCGCGTCCCGCGTCGGTGTTGAAGACGACGTTCAGCGCGTCGGTGGCGCGGTCGGAGACCGCCGCGACCATGTCGGTGGCCATGGCGTTGTGGATGAGCGGCACGTGCTTGTCGCCGATGCCCTGGATGCGATGCTCGCCGTAGCCGTTGTAGAGCAACGTCGGACACTCCACCGCCTCGACAGCGACCGTGGCGCTGCCGTAGACGTCCTTGAGGTAATCGCCCGCCGCGATGGTTCCCGCCGAACCGGTGGCCGAGACGAACGCGCGCAGGCGCAGCGTCCCCCCCTGGTTCAACGCGCTGAAAACTCTCCCGACTGCCGGACCCGTGCAACGGTTGTGCACGAGGTAGTTCGCGTACTCGGCGAACTGGTTGAAGACGACATTGGCGTCGTCGAGCGAGAGCAGCGCGCAGGCGTCGTAGATCTCCTTCACGTTCGACTCGGTGCCGGGCGTGCGCACGATGTCGTCCGGATTCGCCCACGCCTCGAGCCAGCGGAAGCGTTCCGCGCTCATTCCGGACGGCAGCACGGCCACGCCGCGGCAGCCGACGATGCGCGAGACGGCCACGCCGCCGCGGCAGTAGTTGCCGGTCGACGGCCAGACGGCGCGGTGGCGCGCCAGGTCGAACTCGCCGCTGGCGATGCGCGGCGCCAGGCACGCGTACGCGGCCAGGACTTTGTGCGCGCCGATCATCGGAAAGCGATTGCCGAGCAGGACGACGATCTTGGCGTCGACGCCGGTCAGCGACGACGGAAGGACAACGTGCTCGGGGACGCGGACGAAGGCGCGCTCGCGGCGCGTGTTGTGCCAGTGCACGCGGAAGAGGTTCAGCGGATGCGGCTCGTCGAAGCCGACGCGCTGCAGGTCGCGCTGGACGGCGGCGTCGATGGTCGACGGATCGGCGAGCTCGGAAAATGTCGGCAGGACGACGGCGGCCTTTGCCAGCGCCTCGGCGTTGCGCTGCTGCACCACGGGGTTGACGACGCGATCTGTCAGTTTCATTTGTTCTCTCCAAAAATCTCTCTCTCCAACTCTCCCCCCCCCTCCCGCCGCCGCACGATCTCCTCGCTCGTCCCCTCGGCCGTCATATCCGAGGGAAACCCGTCCGTGCCGAGCGCCACGCGCGACGAGGCCGCGAGATTCATCGGCTCCCCCACCCCGTTCGCGCGATTCGAGCGCGGGTTCTGCACGATCCAAAGCCGCATCTCCTCGCAGGCGCGCACTTCGTCCCACGTCAGGTGCACGCCGTGCGCGAGGATCGACCCCGGCACGAGCGCGCTGCGCAAACGCCGGAAGCCGTCGCGGTCGCAGACGTCTTCGGCGACATGCACGTGGATCGGCACGCGCAACTCGCGCGCGAGCTCGCCCGCGGCCGCGATCGTCGCGTCCGACACGGTGAAGGCCGCGTGCAGCCCCACCGCGCCGCGCACGAGCGGGCGTCTGTTCGACTCGATGAAGCGCCGGCACTCGGCGAGGCCGCGGCGCGCTTCATCAGCGCCGCCGTTGCGCTCCGTGGCGCCGTAGCAGAGGAGCGCGCGCATGCCGAGCTCCTCGCACGCGTCGGCGAGGACGTCGAGCGAGCCCTCGATGAAGTTTGGCGACTCGTGGTGATCGACGAGCATCGTCGTCCCGAGCTCTTTTGCTTCCGCGACGTACAGCCGCGCCGCCGCGCGCAGCGAGCGTTCATCGAGCTCGCGATCGAAGACCCACCAATGATTCTTCAGGTTGTCGAGGAACGCCCCCGGCGTGAACGGCGGCGCGAGCCGCGCGTACAGATGCGTGTGCGCGTTGATCACTTCAAGTGCCCCGCCCGCATCGCCTTCGCGGCGGCGGAGTCTTTCATCGGCAGCGTTCTGCGCCGGATCCCATCGAACGCCTCGAGCGCCCCCGCGACCGCGGCCGCCGTCGGCACGAGGCCGATCTCGCCGAGCCCTTTCGCGCCGAACGGCCCCTCGGGCTCCGCATCCTCGACGAGGATCACATCGACCGGCGGCGTGTCGGTGGCGCGGAGCACGCCGAGCTCGAGCAGCTTGAACGTCGCCGGCATCCCGCCCGGACACGGCAGCTCCTCGGTGAGCGCATAGCCGAGGCCCATGTGCACGGCGCCCTCGATCTGCCCCTCGCAAAAGGCGGGGTTGATGGCGCGTCCGACGTCGTGCGCCGCCACGACGCGCTCCACGCGGCCGTTCTCGTCGAGGATGCAGAGCTGCGTGGCGAAGCCGAAGGCGGTGTGCGTTTTCGCCGGCTCGACACCGGGCGGCGTCGTGTCGTCGATGACGACGGTGCCGTCGTAGTCCTTGTGGAGTGCGGCGGCCATGCCGCCGCTATCGAGATCGCGTTTCAGCTTCGTGCACGCATCGACAACCGCCCGCCCCGCAAGCAACGTCGCGCGCGAGCCGGTGGTCTGCCCGCAGTCGAGCGCGAACTTCGTATCGACGCGCGGCTGGAATCGCGTCGACGGCAGCCCGGTCACTTCCGACGCGACCTGCGTCAGCACCGTCAGCAGTCCCTGCCCGATCTCGGAGAAGCCGGTCGTCAGCGCGATCGTGCCGTCGTCCTCGACGGTCAGCCGCACGCGTCCGAATTCCTTCACGCCGTTGCCGATGCCGGAGTTCTTCACGCCGCAGGCGATGCCGACAGCGCGGCCGCGGCGTTTGGCCGCCTCGTACTTCTCGCGCACGGCGAGCAGCGTCTGCTTCAGGCCGACCGACTTCGTCAGCACCTGCCCGGTCGTGAACGTGCCGCCGACGTCGAGAGCGTTGCGCCAGCGCATCTCCCACGGATCGATGCCGGCCTGCCTGGCCAGCGCGTCGATGCAGCCCTCCATGGCGAAGTTCGTCTGGTTCGCGCCGAAGCCGCGCATCGCCCCCGAGGGAGGGTTGTTCGTGGTGACGGCGAGCGCTTCGATGTCGACCGCCGGCACGTCGTACGCGCCGCAGGCGTGGCCGGCCGCGCGCTCCAGCACCTTCGCGCCGACGGAGGCGTACGCGCCGCTGTCGCCGACGATGCGCGCGCGCACCGCGGTGAGCTTGCCGCGCTCGTCGCAGCCGACCTCGTACGACATCGTTATCGGATGCCGCTTCGGATGGATGCGCACCGACTCCTCGCGCGTGAGCGTCAGCTTCACCGGCCGGTTCGTCATCCGCGCGAGCAGCGCCGTCTGCGCCTGCACGGAAAGGTCTTCCTTGCCGCCGAACGCGCCGCCGCTCGAGACCTGCTCGACGACGACGTCGTCGGTGGGGATGCCGAGGAAGGAGGCGATCTGGCGGCGGTCATCGAAGATGCCCTGGCCGCTGCTGAAGACGCGCAGACGGCCGTCGGCGAGCGGCTCCGCAACGGCGCTCTCCGGCTCGAGGAAGAGGTGCTCGATGCGCTGCGTCCGCCACGTGCCGCGGACGACGTATTTGCTACTTGCCAGCGCGGCACTCGCATCGCCGCGCTCGATGACGGTCTGCGAGAGGATCTCCGTCGATTCCGCCGGGTCGAGCACCGGCACAAGGACGTCGTAGTCCACCTCGACGAGCTTCGCCGCCAGCGCTTGCCCGGGACATCGTCGGCGGTGGCGATGGCCACGACGCCGTCGATCTTTGCGTTCGTCGTGTCGATCGCAAGCACGCGCGCCCGCGGATGCGGTGAGAGGACGAGGGCAGCGTGCAACATGCCCGGAAGCGCCATGTCATCGATGAATGCGCGCTGCCCGAGGACGAGCTCCTCCCCCTGGAATCGCGCCACGCGTGCCCCCACCCCGCCGCTGCGCAGCGGCTCCGGCATGGCGTCGCCGCGGCGCACGCGCGCCATCAGCTTGATCGCGTCGATGATCTTCTTGTAGCCGGTGCAGCGGCAGAGATGCCCGTCGATCGCGCGCGCGATCTCCTCGCGCGTCGGCGCTGGATTGTTGCTGAGAAGGTAATGCGCGCGCAGGGCGATGCCCGGAATACAGAAGCCGCACTGCAAGCCGGCGGTGGCCACGAAGGAGCGCGCCATGAGCCGCTGCTCGTCTTCGTCGATGCCTTCCAGCGTCGTGATCTGGCGCCCCGCGACCGCCTCGGTCGCCGTCGCGCACGAGACCTTCGGCTTCCCATCGACGAGCACGAGGCAGCAGCCGCACTGCCCCTGCGGCTGGCAGCCGTCCTTGGTCGAGCGGATCCCGAACCGTACCCGCAGCGTCTCGAGGAGGGTCTCCCCCGGCCGCGGCTCGACGGCTACCGAGGCACCGTTGAGGGCGAACAACATAGATAGAGGTTGTACGCGGGGCCCGAACATGGGGGCATGACGCCGCGTACGCGGCGATGTGCGGCGTATCACACCGCGACCGCTACTGGCCGAACCGCTGCGCCGCCGCCTGGAGGATCTTCACCGTCGGGTCGAGCTCCCCGGTGGCGGCGGCGACGAGCCGGTATCCGTTCTTCGCGTCGTTCGGGTCGCCGAAGAGATCGTCGGCGCGCGTGCGGACGTAGATCTTGGCGATGCTGCGCGAGGCGGCTTCGTTGTTCGGCAGCGGAGGCGGAGCGGGGGCGGCGGCCGGCGTCGTTGCCACCGCATCCGGCAGAGGCGGCGGCAAAGAAGGCGGTGGAACGGCCGCGTTGATCTGATCGCAGTAGCCGACGCCGGCGACAAGCACCGGCCAATCCTGCGAATCGTGTGGGATGTCTTTCGCCGAGAGCATTCGCACCTGCGCGCGCTCGAGAACGTAGGCGATGCGCGCGACGTCGCCGTGCAGATCGCTCCGCGCCGCCGCCGTTCGGGCCATCTTCCCGGCGATCGTGTACTCGAGATACATCGCGACGAGCTTGTGCAGCGCATACATCGCTCCGCCGGTATCGGAAGGCGGAAAGAGAGCGCGGTCGGAAACCGCTAGCAAAATCTGGCGCGCCACAGGCTTCGGCGGGGTAATCGAGAGGAACGTGAGGACGACTCCTACCGTCAGCGCGACGCCAAAGATCGCCACCAACGACAGCCGTGCAACTCGCTGGGCCGAAGAGGTGCCCATCGTCGTCACTGACTGATTGTGCATCCGCTTTGTTTACGGACTTGCAAACTTATGCTGCGTCATCAGCGATTCAGCCACAGCTCGACATCGCGCGTCATCACAACGTCGCCGAACGTGCGGACGTGCACACGGACAGTCAACGCACGATTCGTCTGCGGCGCGACAAGGATCCGCTCGGTCGTCGCCGGCGCGATCACGTGGCGCACGACCACACCTCGCCGCTGCCCCACGCGCAGATCGTCAATCGGGATCCGGTATCGCGCGGAAGGCGCTAGCACGGGACGAGCGTGCGTGCTGCCTTCGCTCAAAATCTCGAGCTCGATATGCGTGACGAGTCCTTCGCCTTTCCCGCTGTTGACGATGGCCAAATCGATCTCGCCCGCCGGCGTCGGGTCGGCGGCGACAAGTTGCATCCGGCTGCTCAACGGCGGCGCGAGCGCTTCGACCGGCAGCACGAGAGCAATCGCCGCAACGAGCGCCAGCGGCCCGAAAATCTTCAAGGCGCGCCGGCGCCGATGGTCGATCCGCGGCAATTGCACGCCACCAATCGTCAGCCCGGCGAAATGCGGAGCAAGCGCGAGGAGCAGCGCCACGACGAGCAGCGTCGTCTGGAACGCCTCAGAAAGCCCGATACGTCCGGCGACGGACATGAAGAGTCCTTCCGATCGTGCCAAGGCTGGTCGCGAGCACGAAGAGAACGATGCCGTCGAGCCAGCTCACTTCGCGCGTGAACGACATCTCCGGCGGCAAAACGTGGACGTTGTACGGGCCGGTCACCTGAACCCGGTCTACGACGATGCGCAACGTGTACGAGCCGGGGCGTTCCGCACCGTGGAGCGACCCGGCAAACACGCCGCGGCCGAGATGCTCGACGCTCATCTCGCCAGCGACCGGCTGATGGTTGCGCCACAGCAACGCGCGAAAGACGCTCGGGCTCGCCGCGCTGATGTCGACGGCGCCGCCACTTGCATCGTGGCACTCGAGACGGGTGTCGACGCCGCGCGACCAAACGAGCGGCTCGAGCGCACGGGTGGTGAGACGGCATTCGACGAGGATTGCATCGGCGACGGAAAAGCCCGACCAGCGGTCGAGAAACACCTCGACCTGCTGTTGACGGTCATCGCGCGTGGCGACGCGCACCTCCGTCCAGTAACGCCCGGCGACGCTGCATGCCACAGCGGTCGCCGCGGCGAAGACCGCCGTGCCGAGCTCGGGTCTCCGCTGCATGGCGGCCTCGATTTGCCTTCCCTCGGGTGTCACGAGCCGCAGATCGAGCGTGAGCGGATAGCCGGCAATCTCGTCGAGAGGACGACCATTGCGGTCGATCACGCGGTAGGCGACCGCGACGCGATCGTGCTGCCACAGCGGCTCCGCCGGCGTTGGCGCGATGAGAACACCGCGGGGGAAAAATTGTTGCGAAAACACTCGCACACGCGCGTCGGCGGCGGACTTCTGAAACGTCCACGCTCCAGGAGCGGGACGATTCACGAAAACCGTCGACATCACCGCCCCAGAGAAGCGAGGTGCACGCCGGTCGTCGCAGCGGTCACCGGCTGCCGCGCCCGCGGCGCGAAGACCAAGACATCGTCTCCGCCTGCGCCGCGAATGATGTCGAAGACGACGAAGTCGAGATACGGCGGCAGCATGATGGTCTCTGTCTGGGCAGCGAGCGAGCTTTCGGCCGTGCGGGTGCCGGCGAGCGCGGTGAGCACGCGGTATAGCGCCGACAGCAGATCGTCGCGGATCGCGGCCGATTCGTAGAGGTGATTCGACGAGAGGTCGCGCCAGAGCACGTCGTGCGCCGCGCCGCGTCCGCGCACGAGCAGAACGTCGATCGTCACGCACGAAAAGTTGTTGGCGACGAAGCGCCGCAGATCTCGTTCGTAGGCGGCGCTGTCGACACGAGGAACGGACGGGATGCCGTCGGTCACGATGACGGCCGCGCGCCGCCTCGCCGGGTCGGCTGGGATCGAGGCGAAGAGGCGCGCCGCCGCGGCGAACGCGGCGGCGACGTCGGTGGTTCCGCCACTCTCCCGCCGGTCTCGCTCGAGGTGTTCGCGCGCGACGTCATGAATCGCCGT
>WNGA01034742.1_pt1 | contig 14662 bp, 13 predicted proteins | sample 5400061 | NCBI WGS metagenome assembly WNGA01 (sample SAMN13153366, study PRJNA577476) | soil metagenome | isolation source: 100 cm soil or saprolite under grassland replicate 2 | place: USA:California | collected 2016-06-15
CCCTCGTCGCAACGGCCGTGAGCGCCGCTTTCACTGCGCCACTCGTCTCGAATCCCTTGTACGCGTCGTTTCACCCCGCCGAGCATTCCAAGCGCGGCCTGTACCGCGTCCTGCCCGTCGAGCTGACTCTGCTGAACGATTTGCCGGTCAACGTCAACCCGTCGCGGATCAAGCAGCCGCTGGGTGGAACACCGCCAGTGCTGGCATATTTCCTCGACGATAACGCGTACGGCCGGGAGGGAGAATCGTTCTGGGTTCGCGGCACCTCGCGGGCCGACATCATGCTGCGCGCGCCGGTCGTCAACGACGTTCGGAGCGGGCAGGAAGTCGTCAGGCCATTGCAGATCGTGAAACTCGAGGTGTCGCTTATCAGTGGTCCGGTGCCGACCACGGCGACGATCAAGACATCGGCAGACACGCAGACCATTGCAATGCCTGCCAACGATCACCGCAGCCTGACGGTGGCAATGCCCGCTGGGTTGCCCTACAAAGCGTTTCCGGAGCTGCCGACAAACTACGTGTACTTGATCTCCATCGAAAGCACCGCGGGCTTCATTCCGATGTTCTCTCTGGGCACGAGCGACTTTCGTTTTCTCGGCGTGTTCGTCCGCTTGAATCCAATTTACGAGTAGCTCGCGACGTGGCCACCATTATCGTCGCGACCGCAAGTCCGCCGTTTGCTGAGGGCGGCCACCTGGTCATGGCGCGCGAGCTGGTGCGCGCGCTGCGCGAAGCAGGTCACGACCCCGCGCTTGTCGTCACGCCTCAGAATCGATTCGGGCGCCAGGCGAGCGCTTACCTGGCGGCCTGGTGCACTGACGTCCAGGTCGCACACGAAGGACGACGAGTCGATCAGGTGATCTCGCTGCGGTATCCGGCGTATGCGGTGCGCCACGAGAAGCATGTCGTCTGGCTCAATCATCGGATGCGCGAGTACTACGACCTCTGGGATCAGTTTTCGTCGCATCTTTCGTGGAAGGCGCGTATCAAAGAACGTGCGCGGCGAGGGGTGCTGCACCGCGTCGACAGATATTTGCTCACGAAGCGCGCGCGTCGCGTGTTCGTGATCTCTGCGACCGTGCAGGCACGGTTGACACGGTGGGGCGGCATTCCATCCGACGTCCTTTATCCGCCGGCGCCCGTGCGCTCGTATGGGTGCGAGGACTACGGCGACTACCTGTTCGCCGTGTCTCGCCTGACGCCGCTCAAACGTTTCGATCTCATCCTGCGGGCGCTCGCCGAACCCATCGCGGCGGGCATTCGCTGCGTGATTGCAGGCGAAGGCACCGAGCTCGATGGCCTTCTTCGCCTCACACGGCTCCTCGATCTCGACGATCGTGTCGAGTTCATCGGCCGAATCGACGAGGCGACGCTTCTGAGGCACCTTGGCCGCTGTCGCGCCGTGGTGTTTCCGCCAATCAACGAGGATTACGGCTTTGTCACCGTCGAGGCGTTCTCGTGCGGCAAGCCGGTTCTCACGTGTCACGACAGCGGCGGCGTCGCCGAGCTCGTGCAGGAGGGCCGCAACGGGTTTGTCACCGACGCAACTCCGGAGGCGCTGTCGCGGGCGATGCGCGTGGTGATGGACGACCGCAACCTCGCGGTCAGACTCGGCGAAGGAGGCGCCGCCGACGCCGCGCGCATGACGTGGACCGGTGCGGTGCAGAAGCTGCTAATCTGAGGCTAGGACAGGCTCCTAGACGATTCATGGCCTATCGCACGCCGCTCGAAACGCGTCTCGCCAAGAAGACGACCAAAGCAATCACCGACTTCAATCTGATCGAGGACGGCGATCGCGTCATGGTCGGCCTGTCGGGCGGTAAGGACAGCTGGGCGCTCATTCAGATTCTGGAGGTGCTCCGCCAGCGTGCGCCGATTGAGTTTTCGCTGGTGGCGGTGAACGTCGACTCCGGATACGAAGGCTATCAACACAGAGCGGTTGCCGAAGCCTGCCGCGCGCGCGGCTGGGAGTTTCACAGCGAGCACACGTCAATCGGTCAGGTCATCGACGACAAGCTCGATGCGGATGCGACGCCCTGCTCGCTCTGCGCGCGTCTCAGACGCGGCGTCCTGTACCGCCTGGCGCGTGAAGTCGGTGCGACGAAGATCGCACTCGGTCATCATCTCGACGATTTCGTGGAGACGGTTCTCCTGAACCTGTTCTTTGCCGGCGCGCTCAAAGCAATGCCGGCGCGTCTGGTTTCCGATGATGGCGATCACGTGGTGATTCGCCCCCTTGTATACGTCACCGAGGCAGAGGCCCGCGCCTACGCGCGTGAAAGCGAATTGCCCGTCATCGGTTGTTGCTGTCCTGCATGCGGCGATCTGAGCCTTCAGCGCCAGCGCGTCAAACGGCTGATCATGGAGCTCGAGCGGGAGCACCCGAACGTGAAGTCCTCGATGATCAAGGCGCTCGCGAACGTCATGCCTCGGCATCTCCTCGATCGCCGGCTCAACCCCGTTCGCGATCTCGAACACGCGGCCGCCGAGCGCCTGGAACAGATTGGCGACGGGCCCACCGACGTCCCCCTGATCACTCTCCTGACCTCGCGTCCCTGATCCGCAGCCGATGCGCGGCGTCGTCCAGCGGGTTCGCTCCGCACGTGTGACAGTCGGGGATCGTGCGGTTGGAGAGATCGCCGGCGGCCTTCTGGTGTTTGTGGGTGTTGAACAAGGTGATGGAGCGGCCGACGTTGAGTACATCGCGTCGAAAATTCGGGGTCTCCGTATTTTCGACGATGAAGGAGATGAGGGCGGGCGCAAGCGGATGAATCGATCCGTGGTCGATGTGGGAGGCGAGGTGCTGATCGTGTCGCAGTTCACGCTCGCAGGCGACGTTCGCCGCGGGCGCCGACCCTCATTTGATGCCGCCGCGGTTTGGCCTTGGCGTCAAGACCGGCGAATTTCAGGCGATGATGATGGTCACGCTCGAGAACGATGGTCCGGTCACGATTCTGATCGATAGTCGAAAGCGGTTCTAGTGACCACTGCAGGTTCGAAGGTTCGATGTTCGACGTTCGAAGGTTCGGAGTTCGAAGGTTCGGCAGAGGAACGTCGAACCTTGAACGCTCCAACGTTCGAACCGCGAACCGCGAACCGGCATACTCACTGATGCAGACGCGCCGCGTCGTCGCGCTCGCTCTTCTCACGCAAGGGTTGTTGATTGCGACGGCGTGGTTCCTCGCGCGAACGTTGCATATTCCGCCCAGGTGGGGTCATCCGATGCGGGACGTCGGCATTGGTTTGGCGGGAGCGATCGTTCTTGCAGCTGCAAACTACGCTCTGCTCACACGCGCACGGGGCAACTGGCTGGTTGACGGCGTGAGAGCGGTTTACCATGAGCTGCTGGTTCCCCTGTTCTCGCGATTTGGCCCGCTCAGCGCGATCACGGTCGGCAGCGTCGCCGGCATAGGTGAGGAGTGGCTGTTTCGCGGAGTGTTGCAGCCGCTGATCGGCTGGATTGCGGCGAGCGTGCTGTTCGGGTTCGCGCATGTCGGCGGTCGGGGCATGCTGGCGTTTGGCGCGTGGGCGTGCGCCATGGGTCTTGTTCTCGGCGGGCTTGCGCTCGTCACCGGCGGATTGACAGCGCCGATTGTGGCGCACGGCGTCTACGATGTCCTGGCGCTGACCTATCTTCGCGGAGGAGCTCAGCGCGCGTGATGCGACTATCCCGAGTGAGCGCCGTTCTCATCTCGTTGGCGACGGCTTTTGCGGCAACTCCCGTTATCGCGCAGCAGCGGCCGCTCGTCACCGAAGACCCCGAAGTGATCGGCCCGGGCCGCCTTCTCATCGAAGGCGGCGTCGACGTCGAGCGTGACGTGTTCTATTCGGTCAGCGGTTTGCGCGGGAATCGCATTTCGGTGCCGACCTTCGGCATCAGCGTCGGATTGAGCTCCATTGCCGAGTTGCAGATCGATGGAGGTTTCTATCAACGCCTTCACATCGCCGAGCGCCGGCCGGCCGCTCCGCTCGCGAAGCTCGTGACGGCGACGGGAAACCACACGAGCGACGTCGAAGACGTTGTGCTCGCAACCAAGATTCGCCTGTTCGGCGAAACGCCGACGGGAAGGCCTGCCGTCGGATTGCGATTTGCCACCAAGCTGCCCAATGCCAGCAACGAGGCCGGTCTCGGTACGGACATGACGGATTTCTTCGCGTCGCTGCTGCTTGCCAAGACCATCGAATCGATCCGCGTGGTCGGCAACGCCGGCGTTGCCATTCTGGGGGATCCGACGGCCAGCGTCCCGGAGCAGAACGACCTCCTGACGTTTGGTGTGTCAGTGGCCCGTGCCATCTCGACGGCCACGGAGCTCGTGGGCGAGATCAACGGGCGCGTGAACCTCGCCAACGGCGATCCGGAGCCGGGCGGCGAGAACCGTGCGGTAATGCGCCTCGGTGGACGCTATACGCACGGTACCGTCCGGTTCGACACCGCTGCTTTGGTCGGCCTGACGCCGCGGGATCCGGAAATCGGCCTCACCGTGGGTTTCACCTGGGTATTCAATGCGTTTCGTGTTCCTTGAATCCACGTAATGCTGCCCGTCGCGAAGGCGCACGCTTACGGCAACGATTTTCTGTTCGTTCCTCACGACCAGGCCGAGCGATTCGATCCACACGCAATCGCGCGCAGCATGTGCGCGCGTCACACCGGCCTCGGCGCAGACGGGCTCATTCTCTACACCGCCGCACCTGATGGCACTGCACGCATGACGCTGTACAACGCCGACGGCAGTCCGTCCGAGCTCTCCGGCAACGGACTGCGCTGTCTTGCGGCGCTCGTGTTGCATGCGCGACAACAGAGTGGCCGCGATGCGATGACACAGGTGCGGGTCGACACCGACGCAGGATGGAAGACGCTAACGCTGGTTGCGCGCACGCAAAACCGATACACGTTTCGCGCGGCAATGGGGCAGCCGACCGACGTTCGCCAGGAACAGTTGAAAGTTCTCGATGAGCCGTTGACCGTCAGCACCCTTGGCATGGGTAATCCTCAGTGTGTCGTGCTCGTCGACGAGTTGCCCGACGAGCAACGCTTTCAGCGATTGGGGCCGGCGCTTGCTACCCACGAGCGGTTTGCGGCGGGCACCAACGTGGAGTTCGTTCGCCGCGAGGGGCCGCGGGATCTCCGTATTGCTATCTGGGAGCGTGGCGTGGGTCCGACAACGGCCTCTGGGACGGGCGCCTGCGCATCGGCAGTTGCTGCAGTCGCCCACGGAGGTGCTCCACGCGATCTGGATGTCACCTCGCCCGGAGGGACGCAGCGCGTCGAGTGGCGGGATGACGGGGTGTACCTGACAGGATGGGCAGAGGTCCTGCTCGAAGGTGTGTGGCTGGTGTGAAGTTTTTTCGACGCTCCGTCTGCGCTGGCCGGTTAAAAACTGCGATCCGCGCCGCCAACTCTCAACGGCGCCGCCGTGGACTCGGCGTGCCCGCAAGCTCGTTCAGCGTCGCGATTGCCTTTTGAATCCGGGGCGAAAGGCCCTGGACGTCGTTCAGCGCTCGCTCGTAATCGTCGTTGTTGACGGCTGTGCGCGCATCTTGCAGAGACCTGATGGCGTCGTCAATCGTGCGGCGCGGCTCCTGAACTGTTCGACGGGGCAACCGCGCAACGGCGGGATCGTTTAACTTCTCGCGGGCTTGCGCGAGCAGCGTCGTCGCTTCGGCGATACGCGCTTCAACGTGCCCACGCGAGCGCGCGCGCTCATTGCCGGCGGTTTTGGCGGCGTCCTGCGCATGCTCGCGGCTTTCAATGGCGAGGCTGAGCGCGAGGCGATAGTCGCGCTGGGTAACGGCTTCTTCCGATCGACGCAGCGCGTCGACGGCGGCGGCGAATTCGGTGGATGCAAAGGTCTCGGCGCCGGCGGCTCTGGCGGTATCGATGGCGCCCTGCGCCTGATTCATTTCCTTGCTGGGCGGCTCCGCACATGCGGCAAGCACGCTCACAAACAGCAAGGCCAGGATGCGACGCAGCATTCGCGTTTGAGTATACGTAAATTGGATCGTCGAAGAACGCGGAGGGCGCGGCTTTATCCGCGCCGTGAACGCTCTTCACGCGATGAGGTAGCATGATCGTTCCTCATGTGCACGTGACGTGCGATGTCGAGCCGGGCCGCGCGGCATGAAGGGACTCGCGCCGCAGGATCGGCCTCGCGAAAAGCTCGCGCGAGCCGGCGTGAGCGCGCTGGGCGACAACGAGCTCATCGCGCTGGTGCTCGGCACCGGGATACGCGGTCGCAATGCGCTCTCGGTGTCGCAGGAAGTGCTGGATCTCGCCGGCGGTGTTCACGGACTGGGGTACATCGGGCTGGACGAGCTGCAGCGCGTCGCAGGTGTCGGCGCGCCGCGCGCGGCACGGTTGCTGGCCGCGATCGAGCTCGGTCGTCGAGCGGTGACAAGCGATGGCGGAGCACGTCCGAAGTTTCCGACACCCTCGTCAATCGGCCGGTATTTGCTGCCGCTCTACGGCGGCTATCGAGTGGAGCGTTTCGGTGTGGTATTGCTCGATGCAAAAAACCGGTTGATCCGAACGGCCATCCTGTCGATCGGCTCGCTCGATAGCAGCATCGCGGATCCACGCGAGATCTATCGCGAGGCGATGTTGGCGTCGGCGGCGGCCGTGGTGGTGTTTCATAACCATCCGTCGGGCGATCCGCAGCCCAGTGTCGACGACGTCCTCCTGACCAGACGTCTCAAACAGGCCGGCGAAGTGATGGGCATCGCGCTTCTCGACCACATAATCCTCGGCGACGGACGATGGTTCAGTTTTCGGGAAGCGAACGCCCTTTGAAGATCCTGTATTTCGACTGTTTCTCGGGCGCCGCAGGCGACATGATTCTCGGCGCGTTGATAGATGCCGGGCTGCCGCTCGAGGCGCTGCGGAGCGGCCTCGGCGCGCTCACGGGTGAGGACTGGAGCGTCTCCGCCGACCGGGTTGTCAAAGGCGGCATCACAGCGACGAAGTTCCGCGTCCATGAACACGGACGGACACATCATCACGGCCACGCGCACGAGCCGGGAGGGAAGCCTCATCGCCATCACACCGTCAACGAGATCAAACGTGCCATCGATCAATCCGCGTTGAGCTCTACGGGGAAAGGCCGTGCGAAGGCGCTATTCGATCGGCTTGCCGAAGCCGAGGCGGCCGTGCACAGCATGTCGGTCGACGAAGTGCACCTTCATGAGGTGGGGGAGCTAGACTCAATTATCGACATCGTGGGAACTGTGTTTGCGCTCGAATGGTTTGCCGCCGGCGAGGTCGTCGTCTCTCCGATCAACGTTGGAAGCGGTGTCGTCAAGACCGCGCATGGAGTGTTTCCGGTGCCGGCGCCAGCGACGGTGCGTCTTCTGAAGGACGCGCCAATTTACGGCCGCGACGTTCAGAGCGAGCTCCTGACGCCAACCGGGGCGCTGCTCCTCACCGAGTACGCCTCCTCGTACGGTCCGTTGCCGCGTATGCGAGTCGATCGCGTCGGCTATGGCGCAGGCGATCGCGACCTCAACGGCACTCCCAATGTGTTGCGCGTCATCGTCGGCAAAAGGGATTCCGACGCCGTGGCCACGCGTGTTTCGGTCCTCGAGTGCGAGATTGACGACATGAGCCCGCAAATCTTCGGCGTTTTGATGGATCGGCTGCACGCGGCAGGAGCGCTCGACGTGTTTTACGCACCCGTGCAAATGAAAAAGAACAGACCGGGCACGCTGGCGACCATCATCGCTCGCCCGGAGGATCGCGAGGCGCTCATTGAAATCATGTTCAACGAGAGCACGACGATTGGCGTTCGATATACAGACATGAACCGTGAATGCCTCGACCGCGAAACGGTGGAGCTTCCAACGGAAATAGGCGTGGTCCGATACAAGGTTGCAACTCGCAACGGCCGCGTGTTGAACGCACAGCCGGAATTCGACGATGTGGCGCGGCTCGCAGCGGAACGTGGCTTGCCGATGAAGGAGGTTCACGCGATTGCGACGAAAGCGTGGCTCGATCGCGTGCATGCGCCGCTCGGCAAGGAGCGTGCATGAAATTCTTCCTCACGACGGCCATCGATTACGTCAATAGCAACCCGCACCTCGGCACTGCTTACGAAAAAATCACGGCCGACGTCATCGCGCGATACAAGCGGCTCGGCGGCTTCGACACGCATTTTCTGATGGGCAACGACGAACACTCGCAGAACGTGTACCGTCCGGTGTCCCCTTCATCCGACGCTGACGCCTGAATGGATTCGCGAAAAGAACTGGTTTTTTCGGCTATCGAAATACCAGCAGGCGCTTCTGCAGCACTACGCGGCGCATCCGGACTTCATCGAGCCGGAGGTGAGGCGCAACGAAATCCTGCGGCTCGTCGAGGCGGGTCTCGAAGACATTTCCGTCAGCCGCGCGGGTCAGGCGTGGGGCATCCCGCTGCCATTCGATCCGGAGAGCGTCGTCTATGTCTGGTTCGACGCCCTGATCAATTACGCGGCGGCTGTCGGTTACGGCTGGGACGACAACAGCTTTCAGAAGTGGTGGCCGGCCGATCTCCACATCATCGGCAAGGACATCACGCGCTTCCACTGTGTCATCTGGCCGGCGATGTTGATGAGCGCGGGCGTGCCGCTGCCGCGTCAGGTGTTCGGCCATGGCTGGATGTCGGTGGACGGGCAGCGAATGAGCAAGTCACTGGGCAACGTGATTGATCCGATTGACGCGGTGGAACGGGTCGGAACGGATCCGCTGCGGTTGTATTTGATCAAGGAAGTGCCTTACGGAGGCGATGGCGACTTCTCCTGGCATCGGCTTGGTGAGAAGTACAACGCGGATCTCGCAAACAATCTGGGGAATCTCGTCAGCCGTGTCGCCGCAATGACAGAACGATATCGCGGCGGCACGATTGCCGCGGCGTCTTCGTCCGATCGTTTGCAGGCTGTGGCGGAATCGGCCGTGCGTGAGTACCGAAACGCGATGGACCGGCTGATGCTGCACGAAGGCGCAGCCGCGGCATTCCGACTGATCGATGCGGCGAATCTGTTCATTGCCGACACCCAGCCGTGGGCGCTTGCAAAAGACTCCGGCGAAGGCGATCGTCTGACGGCAGTTCTCGCCGACGCGGCGGAGGCCATTCGCATTGCGGCGCTGCTGCTGCTGCCGGTGATGCCGTCATCCTGCGCGGAGATACTGCGCCGCGTGGGCGAGCCGGGCTCTGTCGCGGATCTCCGCCTCAATCGCGATGGTCAATGGCGGCGAGCGGAGAAGCGAATTCTGAACGAGGGGCCACTCTGGCCTCGGAAGGAAGACACACGCGATCGAGATCGTGGAGGTAGTGGCGGGACTTCAGTCCCGCCGGGAGCAACCGTGCACGAGACGCCCAAAGATACCCCCGCCGTGCAAAGCGGCGAGACCTCACCAACACCTGCGAGTCCGACCGCGCCGCTCACTCAGGCCGCGGCGCCGGCCGCCGACAATCGAATCTCGATCGACGACTTCATGAAGGTCGAGCTGCGCGTCGCCAAGGTCCTCGAAGCCGAGCGCGTGCCGAAGTCGAAGCGATTGATGAAGATGGCGATTGAGGTCGGCGCCGAGCGGCGCACCATCGTCGCGGGCATCGCGGAAGCTTACGACCCCGAGGCACTTGTCGGCCGGACTGTCGTAATCGTCGCTAATCTGCAGCCCGCAAAGTTGATGGGTATTGAGTCGAACGGCATGGTCCTCGCGGCGAGTCCTGAAGGCGGCCAGCCAATTCTGCTGGACGCTTCACCGGCGGCACCGGGAACCCGTGTCAGGTGACAGTCAGCGACCCGGGCACTTGGCACTCAGCACTCGGCACTCGGCACTCAGCACTTGGCACTCGGCACTTGGCACTCGGCACTGAACGGCACTCGGCACTCTGGTACGCATGATCGATTCACACTGCCACCTTGCGGGGACGGAGTTCGCCGGCGATCTGTCGCCGTCGGCATCCATCCACACAACGCACACCGCTGTGGCGAGGAGCCCGACGCGGCATCGCAAGTTGTTGCGCGACGGCTGAATGAGATGCCACACGCGCGGGCGGTCGGCGAAATCGGTCTCGACTACCACTATGATTTCTCGCCGCGCGACGTCCAGCAGGCTGTCTTTCGGTCGCAACTGCGCCTCGCGCTCGGGCGCGATCTTCCGGTTGTCATTCACACGCGCGAAGCGGAAGAAGACACGTTGCGCATCATTCAAGAGGAAGGGAAGGACCGCCTGCGCGGTGTGTTCCACTGTTTTTCCGGCGATTCAGCCGCCGCCACGCGTGCGCTCGCGACCGGCTTCTACGTCTCCGTTCCAGGCATTGCAACGTTTCCCAAGTCGACGGCGCTTCGCGACGCGGCGCGCGTGGTTCCTGCCGATCGGTTGCTGATCGAAACCGACAGCCCGTACCTCGCGCCCGTTCCTTTTCGCGGCAAGCGCAATGAACCGGCATACGTCGTCCGTGTCCTCGAGACGCTCGCGGAGATACGCGGCGTAACACGCGACGCGCTTGGCACAGAGCTCGTTGCCAATTTCGACGCGCTGTTCGGCGCGTCTAAAGCTCATCGACACTGAGATTTAGCGCCTGCGCGCGTTGACACCACCGCGTCGCTGTGATGAGATTGACGAGCTTGATCAACGCGGCGCAGAAGACTCGTGTCGACCTCGTCCAGATGTTCGAGCCCGTACGCGCCGATCTCGACGCGGTCGAGCGCGAGTTCGAACGGCAGGTGCAATCCAAGGTCGGCGTCATTCCTGAAATCGGCCGTTACATCCAGGCGAGCGGTGGCAAGCGCGTGCGCCCTGCCGTACTGCTGATGGCTGCGCGTCTCTGCGGATACAGCGGTCCGCGCGCGATTCTCAACGCTGCAGTTGTCGAATTCATCCACACGGCCACGCTCGTTCACGACGACATCGTCGACGATGCGGATGTGCGGCGTGGACAGAAGGCAGTGCACGCGCACTGGGGAAATGACGTTACGGTGCTCGCGGGAGACTTCCTGTACATCAAGTCGATGGCGATGGCGCTCACGCAGGACACGCTCGACGTCGTCCGACTTCTCTGCGACGTGACGCTGCGCATGATTGAGGGCGAGATCTATCAGCTCACCAAGAACGGCGAAGTCGACCTGTCGGAAGACGAGCACTTCGAGATCATCCGGCGGAAGACCGCGTACCTCTTTGCCGGCTGCGCGCAAATCGGCGGTATGCTTGGAAGCGCCGGCGAAGAGAAGGAGCTTGCGCTTCGCGAGTACGGGTTCAATCTGGGCGTGATGTTCCAGCTCGTTGACGACCTGCTCGACTTCACGGGCGAAGAACAGACCATCGGCAAACCCGTCGGCGGCGATTTGCGCGAAGGCAAGATCACGTTGCCGATCATTCATCTGTTGCGTCATGGCGGCGAAGATGTGGTGACGCTCATCCGGCGCGTGGTGCGCGAGCGCGATATCGCCGCGGACGAGTGGGCGAGCCTTCGCACCGTGCTGGTCCAGCATGGCTCCATCGACTACGCGTACGATCGCGCCGTGGAGTTCGGCGAAGCCGCGAAGCGTCATCTGCGCATCTTTCCGTCGAGTCCGGAGCGCAATGCGTTGACAGCGCTCGCGGATTACGTCCTGTCCCGCGATCGGTGATCTCCGGCGGGGCTAAAGCCCCGCCCCCCTCGTACGTACCGGCGGGGCTTTAGCCCCGGTAATCATCAAACAGCGGCATCAGCCCCACACTCGCTGGTCCGGAGTGGCGGGGCTTCAGCCCCGCCGATTATCATCAAACAGGTGACGCCCGCCGCGCGCATACAGGCTCTCCGCGACGAGATCCGCCGTCACGAAGAGCTTTATTACGTTCACGCCACCCCGGAGATTGCAGACACCGAGTTCGACACGCTCATGCGCGAGCTGCAGGAGCTGGAGCAGGAGCATCCCGAACTCGTCACGCCCGATTCGCCGACGCAGCGCGTCGGCGGGCGTCCGGCCGAAGGGTTTGCGACAGTTGAACATCTCGTCCCGATGCTGTCGCTGGACAACTCGTACGACGAGGACGAGCTCCGCGGGTTCGACGAGCGCGTGCGGCGCGGCCTGGGCACGAGCGATCCCGTTGCCTACGTCACCGAGCTGAAGATCGACGGCCTCAGCATCGCGCTCACGTACGAGAACGGCCGGCTTGTGCGCGGCGCCACCCGCGGCGACGGTGTACGGGGCGAGGACGTCACGTTCAACGTCCGCACAATTCGCGCCTTGCCCCTGTCGCTCAAAGGCGGTCCGAAGTCGCGCGTCGAGGTTCGCGGCGAAGTGTTCCTGCCGAGAAAAGTCTTCGAGCGCTTGAACGAAGAGCGCCTGCAAAGCGGCGAATCGCTTTTCGCAAATCCGCGCAACGCCGCCGCGGGCGCCATGCGCAACCTCGATCCAAGCCTTGTAGCCAGGCGTGGGTTGTCGGCGTGGATGTATCAGCTCGTCTCCGGAGCGCGCGGAGATGTTCCTCCGACTCACGCAGACATGTTGACCTCGTTGCGGCAGTGGGGACTGCCGGTCGAGCCGCACTGGCGCCGATGCAATGGCATCGACGACGTGTGGGCGTTTTGCGAACAGTGGAAAGACCAACGCCACACGCTGCAGTTCGAGACCGACGGCGTGGTGGTGAAGCTCGATCGCCTCTCGCTGCGCGAGCAGTTGGGTGCAACGTCGAAGTTCCCGCGATGGGCGACCGCGCTGAAGTTCCCTGCTCAGCAAGCGACCACGTTGCTCCGGCGGATTGCCGTCAACATCGGCCGCACGGGTGCGGCAACACCATTCGCCATCCTCGACCCGGTGTTCGTCGCCGGTTCGACGATCTCGATGGCCACGCTTCACAACCCGGAAGACCTCGCACGGAAAGACATTCGTGAGGGCGACACGGTGATCATCGAAAAAGCAGGCGACGTGATTCCGCGAGTCGTCGGCCCTGTGCTCGCCAAGCGTCCCAAGGATTCGGTGCCGTGGACCATGCCGGCCGAGTGTCCCGTATGCGGGTCCCGATTGGTCAAGCCCGAAGACGAGGTCGTGTGGCGCTGCGAAAACGCCTCCTGCCCGGCGAAACTCAAACGCAGCATCGAGCATTTCGCGTCGCGTGGCGCGATGAACATCGAGGGGCTTGGGGAGTCGCTGATCGATCAGCTCGTCGACGCCGGGCTGGTCACCGATGTCGCAGGGCTTTACGCGCTGGATGCGCAGACGCTGGAGAATCTCGAGCGGATGGGCAAGAAGTCGTCGGCGAAGCTGCTCGAGCAGATTGACCGATCGAAGGCGAACGAGCTGTGGCGGCTGCTCAACGGACTCGGCATCAGGCACGTCGGCGAGCGCGGCGCACAAGTGCTTGCGAATCATTTCGCATCAATCGACACACTCCTGTCGGCGTCGCTCGTCGATTTGCAGCAGGTGCACGAGGTTGGCCCGATCATGGCGGCCTCCGTCCGGATGTGGTTCGACGAACCTGAAAATCGCGCGTTGATCGAGCGTCTTCGCCGCGCCGGCGTGCGTATGGTCGAGGAACACGCTGCGGTTCCCAAGGGACCGCAGCCGCTTGCCGGGCAATCGTTCGTGATCACCGGCACACTCGAGGCGATGTCGCGCGAGGAGGCCGGACGTCATATCGAGCGGCTTGGTGGCAAGGTGACGGGATCGGTGAGCAAGAAGACGTCGTATCTGGTCGTTGGTGCGGAGCCGGGCACCAAACTCGAGAAAGCCCGCGCACTTGGCGTCGAGACACTGGATGAGCCGGCGTTTCTGAAGCTTATAATGTGGGAGAAATGACCCGGAAGTTCGCGTGGTTTACTGTCGGATTGACTGCCTGTGTCTCGTTTCTGGTCGGGATGGTGGTAACCGGGTCGCTCACGCCAAGTCCCGCGAGCTCAGCCCCCCCGGTGGTGGCGGCGCGCCCCGCGCGAGACGACCGTCCTGTCGTGCCCGGCATTGCCGGCGTTGTCAACTTTGCGGACGTCGCCGAGCGGCTGAATCCTGCCGTGGTCAATATCGACGCCAGCAGCCGCCGGCACGCTCAGGGGCCTGGCCCCGAGCGCGCGCCCCAGCGGCAGGACGTGCTCGAAGATCCGTTTGATTTTCGCCGTCGCGGCGACACGCCCCGGCGAGGGGCAGGCACTGGGTTCATCATCGACGAGCGCGGCTACATCCTCACGAACCACCACGTCATCGAGAACGCCGAGCGGATTACCGTCAAGCTCACCGACGGCCGAAATCTTCGCGCGCAGATTGTCGGGTCGGATCCCGATACCGATATCGCGCTGATCAAGATCGACGCTGAAGGAAAGTTCGCGCACGCGACACTCGGCAACTCCGACGACTTGCGGGTCGGCGAATGGGTCTGCGCCATTGGCAATCCACTCGCGTACGAGCACACGGTCACCGTGGGCGTTGTCAGTTTCATCGGCCGCAAGCTGTTCGACACGAGCCTGGACAACTACATTCAAACCGACGCCGCAATCAATTTCGGCAACAGCGGAGGGCCGCTGATCAACAGCCGCGGCGACGTCATCGGCATCAACTCGGCGGTGAGCCGTCAGGCCAGCAGCATCGGTTTTGCGGTGCCGATCAATCAGGCGAAGCTCATTCTCCCGCAGTTGATGGCCAAGGGCCGCGTTTCGCGCGGCTATATCGGGGTCGTTTTGCGCGACGTCGATCCGGATCTGCAGGAGTCATTG
>WNGA01008148.1_pt1 | contig 14654 bp, 11 predicted proteins | sample 5400061 | NCBI WGS metagenome assembly WNGA01 (sample SAMN13153366, study PRJNA577476) | soil metagenome | isolation source: 100 cm soil or saprolite under grassland replicate 2 | place: USA:California | collected 2016-06-15
CCCCAGCGACGGCCGAGTCGGCGGCACGCCGACGCCGAGAAACGACAGCGTCGCTTCGAGCACGATGGCGGTGGCGATGTTGATCGTGGCCAGCACCAGCACCGGCCCGAGCACGTTGGGCAGCAGATGCCGGAACAGTATGGCGGCAGGCGTGATGCCGATCACGCGCGCCGCCTGCACGTACTCCTTGCCTTTCTCGACCAGAGTGGAGCTCCGCACCGTGCGCGCGTAGGTCGGCCAGTTGGAAACGCCGATCGCGACGATCAGCACGACGAGCGCGACATCGCCATGCGCGCCGCGCGGCAGGACGGCGCGCGCGACGCCGTCGATCAAGAGCGCGATCAGGATTGCCGGAAACGACAGCTGGACGTCGGCGGCGCGCATGATGAAGGCGTCGAGGCGCCCGCCGCCATAGCCCGAGACAAGCCCCAGGCTGACGCCCAGCATGACCGAGAGTGCGACCGCAGCAATCCCGACGAGTAACGAAATGCGCGTGCCGAACATGATCGCGGAGAGCACGTCGCGGCCCTGATCGTCGGTGCCGAGGAGGTACTCGGGCCTGGCGCCCGCCATGCCGTGGGGCGGCGCCAGCGCGTCGGTCAGGTTGAGCGTCGCGAGGTCGAACGGATTATGCGGCGCGATCCAGGGCGCGAACAGCGCCGCGGCGAGGCAGACGAAGAGCACCAGCGCAGACGCGATCGCGACCGGCGAGCGACGGAATCCATACGCCAGGTCGGCGTCCCACCAGCGCGCGAGGCGCGTCTGCGACGCAACGCTAGTCATGGCGCTCCGCTCATGGTATCGACGCGATGACGCAGCTTCGTCGTCCCGGCCCCGGACTCAAGCACTCCGGGGCAGGCTGCGGCCGGGACCCAAGTTCGTGCCGCGCGCGCCATCGCGGCGCAAACTTGGATCCCGGACCTCGCGCTGCGCGCTCGCCCGGGATGACGCGACTGTTTCCAGTCGCTGCGAGGCTTCGCCTCTTGCTCCTGGACATTCGCGTCACTTGATCACGACCCATTTGAGCAAGTTGATGTTGTCCGCGAGTTGGACCAGGTCGACGTTCTTCTTCATCCCCCAGGCCAGCGCCTGCTGGTGCAGCGGGATGTGCCCGACTTCGTCCGAGTGGATCTTGAACACCTCGGCGATCATCGCGTCGCGCTTCTTCTGGTCGAGCTCACTCGCGATCTGCGGGCCCAGCTCGTCGATCCTCTTGCTGGCGTAGCTGCCGAGATTGAACTGGCCGCGACCCGAAGGACCGGGCGACATCAGAAGCGCGAAGATCGGGTTGTGCGCATCGTACGAAGCTGGCGTCCACCCGAGCAGATAGAACGACGTCTCGCGCGACAGGATCTTGGGGAAGTAGGTCGCCTTGGTCTCGACCATCAGGTTGACCTTGACGTCGATCCTCGCCAGCATCGCCGCGACGGCCTGGCAGATCTGCGCGTCGTTGACGTAGCGGTCGTTGGGGCAATTCATGCCGATCTCGAATCCGTTCGGATACCCCGCGTCGGCGAGAAGCTTCTTCGCCGCCGCGGTATCGTATTGCAGGCGCGTGTTCTGTTCCTTGACGAAGCCGTTGATGCCCGGCGCGACCATCAGCGCGGTGGGAGTCGCCGCGCCGCGCATGACCGTCTTCGCGATCGCGTTCTCGTCGATCGCCTGGTAGAACGCCTGGCGCACGCGCTTGTCCTTGAGCGGATTCTTGCCCTTGACGCTCGAGTACAGAAGCTCGCCGCGCGACTGATCCATGCCGAGGAAGATCGTGCGCAGCTCCGGCCCCTGGAGCAGCTTGAGCGACGCGTTCGCGGACACCTTTTCGATGTCCTGCAGCGGCACCGGCTCCATCATGTCGATGTCGCCCGAGATCAACGCGGCGACCCGGGTCGCGGCGTTACCGATCGGCGTGAACACCGCCTCGGTGATGTTGCTCTCGATCTTGGTCCAGTAGCTGGGGTTGGGAACGAAAATCGTGCGTATGCCCGGCTCGCGCGACTTGAGCATGAACGGCCCCGTCCCGTTGGCCTTGAGCGTGGCCGCGTTCTCCTTGCCCTTGCGCACATCGACCGGTTCCTTGGCGTTGTTCTTCTCGCACCAGGACTTGCTCGTCATGTACCAGAAACCGATCGTATCCGGCAGGATCGGAAACGGCTCGCTGGTGATCACGTCGATGGTGAGATCGTCGATCTTCTTGATCTCCTTGATCGGCGCGACATAGGTCTTCATATCCGAGCTTTCGCTCTTCGCCCGCTCGTAATTGAAGATGACGTCGTCGGCCGTGAACGGGCTCCCGTCGTGGAACTTGACGTCCTTGCGCAGCACGAACCGCCAAACAGTCGGCGCGGTCTGCTTCCACGACGTCGCCAATATCGGCACCAGCTCGAGCTTCTTGCCGCGCCCGACCAGCGGCTCATAGACGTTTCCCATGACGCTCAACTGCAGCGACTCGTTGAGCGCGTGCGGATCCATCGATAGCGCGTCGCCCTGATCGGCGAAGCGGAAAGTTACGGCCAGCGCGGCCGTCGCGCCGAATGCGGACGCGACGATCGCCGCAGCAAGCAATGCCTTCAGCATTCTTCTCATGGTCAATGGTCTCCTTGCGGTCTTGGTAGCGGGCGGATCAATCGGAAGCCGGCTCGGTTGCGAGTTGCGCGATCGCCTGCAGGCAGGCGTCACGCGCCTGTTCGTAAACTATCGCCTTCCAGTCGTCGGCGTCGATGTAGAACGTGTCGCGCAGCGCGCGCTTGATCTCGTCGCGCTGCTCGGCCGGCGCCTCGGGATGATTGTGGAGCCAGTGCTCGGCGCGGAGCGTCTGCAGGGTATGCTCGAGCGGATAGGTCCCGTATTCCAGCGCCATTGCGGTCATTTCGATGCGAGGGCATTCTCTGTACGCGGCGCCGGAAATCACGCCGGACACACGCGCGGAGGTGGAGGACCCATCGAAAAACGACGTCACCTCGTTGCCCCACCACGTCTTGGCGCGTCCAATATCGGCCGGATCGTCGCGACCCGAGTAGATCTTCTCGCCGTGCCCCCGTGGCCCGAGCCCGGTATGAAAGTCGATCCAGCCCAGGCGCTGCCGCCACGAAGCCTGCGCACGCAGTACCGCGCGCAGGCAGGCGTTGCTCCACGACGGACGGCTCCCGCCGTAGAACATTCCGTCGGGAAAGGCGTACTGTCCGCCGCTGACGGCCGCCTGGAACGCTCTCTCACCATGGGACTTGATCCATGCGCCGAGCTTAGCCTCGCTGTCCTGCGGAGGAGGCCAGGCGGCGGGCAATAGCAGCGCGTGAATCTCCGCGTACGCAGGACTCGGCGGCAGCCGCGAGGAGAAATCGACGAAGTTGCGATTCAGGTCGGCGTTGTCCTCATTGGTTCGCTGCAGATGCGAGAAGCCGTAAGAGTTGAGCGCGTGGAGCATCAGCACGCCAACACCTGAGCGCTCGACCGCTGCCAGGAACGCGTCGTCGCGCAGCAGCGCGACCTGGCAGCCCGAGCCGCAGAATCCCTCGACACCATGCGTACCCGAGGTGAGCAACAACACCGCCGGCGCCTTATCGTCACCGATCTTCGCCAGATCGATCGACAGCTCCTCACCCTGCGCGCCGCGCTCGCTCGGGTGCACGTCGCGGAACATGCGCGCCCCGCGCTCGGCTCCCGCGGCGAGAAACTTGTCGCGCGCCTCGGCATAGCTCTGCGCGAAATGCGGCACCGCGTTCATCGGCGTGACGTCTATTCCGCGATCGGCAGCGCGCGCTCGGCCAGCGCCGCCATATAACCTGCACCGAGCGGGATCACGTCGTCGTTGAAATCGTAGCGGCTGTTGTGGAGGAAGCAGCCGCCTTCCGCTCCGCCTTGCCCCAACCTTGCATACGCCCCCGGGCGGCGCTGCAGCATGAACGAAAAGTCCTCCGAACCCATGCTGGGCTCGAGGTCGCGCACGACGTTTTCCCGGCCGACCAGCGCATCGGCGACTTCTGCGGCAAATTCCGCTTCACGCTCGCTGTTGATCGTCGCCGGATAGGCGCGCTCGTATTTGAGCGTCGCCGACGCGCCGAATGCCGCGGCAATCGAATGCACCAGCTCGGAGAGCCGCCGCTCGATCGCGTCCTGCGTTTGCGGATGGAACGTGCGCACCGTGCCGACGAGCCGTGCGTCGCGCGGGATCACGCTCGTCGCCGCTAGATTGCCGGCGTGCATCGCGCACAGGCTTATGACCGCGGCGTCGACCGGACTCAGGTTGCGCGCGACAATCGATTGCGTTGCGGTGATGATGTGGCCCGCCACCAGCACCGGATCCACCGAACGGTGCGGATGCGCGCCATGGCCACCGCGGCCTTCGATGTGGATCTCGATCCGGTCGGACGCGGCCATCATGGGTCCCGGCCGCACTGCGATCGTGCCTGGCGGCAGCGCCGGCCAGTTGTGCAGCGCGTAGATCTCGTCGGCGGGAAAGCGCTCGAACAGGCCGTCGTCGACCATCGCCTTGCCGCCGGCAAAACCTTCCTCGCCCGGCTGGAAGATGAGATACACGGTGCCATCGAAGCGCCGCGTGCCGGCGAGGTAGCGCGCCGCGCCCAGGAGCATCGCCGTATGACCGTCGTGCCCGCAACCATGCATACGACCCTTGAACCGCGAGACGTGTGGAAAGTCGTTTTCTTCGTGCATCGGCAGCGCGTCCATGTCGGCGCGAAGGCCGACGGCGCGGCCGCTGTCCTGACGCCGGCCGGGGATGACCGCGACGACGCCGGTCTTGCCGACGCCTGAGTGGTACTCCAGCCCGAGCCGATGGAGCTCGCCGGTCACGACTTCCGCAGTGCGATGCTCCTCGAAGCCGAGCTCCGGATGCGCGTGCAGGTCGCGGCGCAGCGCGGTCAGCTCTACGTGCTGAGTGCGGAGATATTCGACGGGACTCATGGCGGATGGATGCGCGAATCAATGCGCCGGCTCAGTGCGCCGGCACCAGGCGCTCGATGCGCAAGCGGGGGTCGACGGCGTAGTAGAGCAGGTCGACGGAGAGATTGATCAGCACAAAGACCAGCGCGATGAAGCAGAGATACGCCGCCATCACCGGCACGTCGGCGAAGCTTACCGCCTGAATGAACAAGAGTCCCATCCCCGGCCACTGGAACACGGTCTCGGTGATGATGGCGAAAGCAATGATCGATCCGAGCTGCAAGCCCGTGATCGTGATCACGGGCACCAGCGTGTTCTTCAACGCATGCCCGAAATGGATCGCGCGGTCGGTGAGCCCGCGCGCCCGAGCGAACTTGATGTAGTCGGTGCGCAGCACTTCGAGCATCTCGGCACGCACCAGCCGCATGATCAGCGTCATCTGGAACAGCGACAGGGTGATCGCGGGCAGGATCAGCGCCTTCAGCCCACTCTTGGTCAGGAGGCCGGTCGTCCACCAGCCGAAGGCGACCGTCTCGCCGCGGCCGAAAGACGGCAGCCAGCCGAGGATCACGGCAAAAATCAGGATCAGCAGGATGCCGATCAGGAACGTGGGCAGCGACACGCCGACGAGCGACACCGTCAGCAACACCTGCGCCAGCCAGGAGTTGCGCTTCAGCGCCGTGTAGACGCCTCCCGGAATCCCCAGTATCAGCGCCAGCAGCGCCGCGGCCGCGGCGAGCTCCAGTGTCGCCGGCAGGCGTTCCTTGAGCAGCGTGGACACGGGCCGGCCCTGCCGCAGCGACAAACCGAACTCGCCCTGCACTGCGCGACCGACGAAACGCGCGAACTGCACATAAAAAGGCTGATCGAGGCCGAGGTCGGAACGCAACTGCGCCCGCTGCTCCTGCGTCGCATCCTGGCCGACCATGAATGTCACCGGGTCGCCGGTGAAGTTGAACAGGCCGAACGCAATGAACGCGACCACCGCCATCACGACGAGGGACTGCAGGATGCGGCGAAGGATGAACGCGAGCAAGGGGTGTCTGCTTCAGCGCTGAGAAACGCGCTCGTGACGGTTTCGTGACGCGCTGCGATGATGCCCAAAGCGCAGGGGAGCGTCAACGTAGGCCGCCGCGGTGTAGCCCGGGCTGAGCCCGCAGGGCGAAGCCCGGGAGCGACGCGACGGTTCCGCGCATTGCGTTCCACGTAGCCTGGGTTGAGCGATAGCGAAACCCGGGAGCAACGCAATATTGGACGCTCGCCCCGGGCATCGCGCTGCGCGGATAGCCCGGGCTGAGCGAAGCGATGCCGGGAACAATGCGACGGTTCCGCGCATCGGGTCCCGCGTCGCCCGGGCTGAGCGAAGCGATGCCCGGGAGCAAGGCGATGGGGGATGATTGCCCCGGGCATCGCGCTCCGCGCTCAGCCCGGGCTACGCGCGCTACGACGCATTACGACAACTCCATTACGACAATTCCGCGGCGCGGATGCAGGCAACCCGAATCGTGCCGAATGGCTCCAGCCGGGGCACGACGGCCCGGCAGCGTTCGATGGCGTGCGGGCAGCGCGTGTGGAACGGACAGCCCGGCGGCGGATTGAGCGGCGATGGCAGCTCGCCCTTGAGCGCGATGCGTTGCCGCCGCGCCGGCGCCTCGAGCGTCGGCGTGCTCGCGAGCAGCGCCCGGGTGTAGGGATGCGCGGGCCGGCCGAACACAGCGTCCTTCGCGCCGGTTTCGACGATCTTGCCCAGATACATCACCGCCACCGTATCGGCGATGTGACGCACCACTTGCAGATTGTGGGAAATGAAAAGATATGCAATGCCCAGCTCTTCCTGCAGATTCATGAGCAGGTTCAGTACCTGCGCCTGGATCGACACGTCGAGCGCCGAAACAGGCTCGTCGGCGACGACCAGTCGCGGATGCAGCATCAGTGCCCGCGCCACCGCGATGCGCTGCCGCTGTCCCCCCGAGAACATGTGCGGATAACGGCCGTAGTGCTCGGGCTTGAGGCCGACCCGCGCCATCATCGCGCGCGCGGCGTCGCGGCGCTCCCTCGCGCCGAGCTTCGCGCTGATCGCCAGCGGCTCCTCGAGCAGCGTGCCCACCTTCTTGCGCGGGTTGAGCGAAGCATACGGATTCTGGAACACCATTTGCACCAGCGGCCGCAGCCGCTTCATCGTCGCCGGCGCAGCCGACACCACATCCTCGCCGGCGATGCGCAACTCGCCCGCAGTCGGCTTTTCGATCATCGTCACTGCCCTCGCCAGCGTCGACTTGCCGCACCCGGATTCGCCGACCACCGCGAGCGTTCTGCCCTCGTCGACCGAGAACGAAACGCCGTCGAGCGCGCGCACGAGCCCTTTGGGCCGGAACAACCCCTGCGACACTGCATAATGGCGCTTGAGCGAGCGCGCTTCGAGCAGAGGACCGGCGGGCCTCATCGTTTCATTCCTCGACGGGCACGGTCTTCGGCTCCGGCCGCCAGCCTCGCGTCGGCCGCCCCTCGGCATCGAGCGGGAAATGGCAGCGCGCCTTCCGGCCGCTCGCCCCCTCGAGCGGCGGCCGCTCCACGCGGCAGCGCGCGACCGCGTAGTCGCAACGCGGGTGCAGCAGGCAGCCCACCGGCCGGTCATGCGCTCCGGGGATGACACCCGGGATCGCCTTCAAGCGTGCGCGGTCACGATTATGTTCCGGCAACGCCGCCAGCAGCGCCTGCGTGTACGGATGCTTGGGCGCTTCGAAGATCTGCGGTACCGGGCCGGTTTCGACGACCTGCCCCGCATACATGACGAACACGCGCTGCGCCGTTTCGGCGACGACCGCGAGATCGTGCGTGATCAGCAGCAGCGCCATGCCGCGCTCGCGTTGCAACCGCAGCAGCAGCTCCAATACCTGTGCCTGCACGGTCACATCGAGCGCGGTCGTCGGCTCGTCGGCGATCAGGAGCTTCGGATTGCACGCGATCGCCATCGCGATCATCACGCGTTGCGCCATACCTCCGGAAAGCTGATGGGGAAACGCTGCCAGTCTCGCCTCCGCGTCCGGAATCTCGACCTGCCGCAGGAGCTCGAGCGCACGCGCCCGGCGGAGCCTCGCGCTGGCACGCTCGGCGTCGCTGCCGTGAATGCGCAGCGTCTCGGTCAACTGAAAGGAGACGGTGAAGCACGGGTTCAGGCTCGCGAGGGGATCCTGGAAGATCATCGCCATGTCCTTGCCGACGAGCGCCCGGCGCTGCGCATCGGAGAGCGCAAGGAGATTCCGGCCGGCAAAGGCGAGGCGCCGGGCGCGCACGCGCCCGGGGAATTCAATGAGGCCCATCAGCGCCAGCGCGGTGACGCTCTTGCCGGATCCCGACTCGCCGACGCAGCCGACGACCTCGCCCACGTCCAGCGCGAGATCGATGCCGTCGACCGCGACGACGGGCGCAGCCTCGGCGCCGAATTCGACGCGCAGATCCTCGATTTCGACCAGGGCCATGCGTTGATCCTCAGCCCTTGAGCCGCGGATCGAGCGCGTCACGCAAGCCGTCGCCCATGAGATTGAAAGCGAGCACGGTGACGAGAATCGCCAGACCCGGGAAGGTCACGACCCAGGATGCACGCTGAATGAACTCGAGCGCGTCGGCGAGCATCGAGCCCCACTCGGGGGTCGGCGGCTGCGCCCCCAGGCCGAGGAAGCCCAGCGCCGCGGCGTCGAGGATCGCCGACGAGAAGCCCAGCGTCGCCTGCACGATCAGCGGCGCGAGGCAATTGGGCAGGATGGTGTTGAACATGAGCCGCAGCGCGCCCGCGCCGGCGATCTTCGACGATTGCACATATTCCCGGCCGGCCTCGGCGATCACCGCGGCGCGCGCGAGCCTGACGTAATGCGGGAGCAACACGATGGCGATCGCGTACATGGCGTTGATCAGCCCGGGACCGAGGATCGCGACCACCGCGATCGCGAGAAGCAGGCTCGGCAGCGACAGCATGATGTCCATCAGGCGCATGATCGTGGTCTCGACCCAGCCGCGCACATAACCGGCGATCATGCCGAGGACCACGCCGAGCGAAAGCGAGATCGCGACCGAAATGAGACCGATCAGGAGCGACAGCCGCGTGCCGTAGATCAATCGCGACAGGATGTCCCGTCCGACCGGATCGGTGCCGAGGATGAATTCCGAGCTGCCTCCCGCCTGCCAGGCGGGCGGCGTCAGCGTGAACTCGCGGTACTGCTCGTACGGCGGATGCGGCGCGACGACGCCCGCGAAGATCGCGAGCAGGACCAGCGCGATGGTGAGACTCAAGCCCAGCAATGCACCGCGGCTTTGTGCATACGCGTGCCAGAACTCGCGCCAGGGGCCTTCGACCCGATCCGGCGCGGCGTCGCGTGCAACGGCTGCAAAGGCTTCGCTCATTGCCGCTTCATGCGTGGCGAATCCGCGGGTTCACGACGCCATAGAGCAGATCGACGATGAGATTGACGCTGATCACGATGGTGGCGATCAAGAGGATGCCGCCCTGGACCACCGGATAGTCGCGCGACTGCACGCCGTGAATGAGCCAGTTGCCCACGCCCGGCCAGGAGAAGATCGTCTCGGTCAGGATCGCGCCGGATAACAGCAGGCCGACCTGCAGGCCGATGACGGTGATCACCGGGATCAGCGCATTGCGCAGCGCGTGGACGAGGATTACCTGCCACCGCGGCAACCCCTTCGCTCGCGCGGTGCGCACGTAGTCCTCGCGCAGCACTTCGAGCATCGCGGAGCGCGTCATGCGGGCGATGACCGCCAGCGGGATCGTGCCCAGCGCGATCGCGGGCAGGATCAGATGCGAAACGGCCGAACGCAACGCCTCCCAATCCCGCGCCTTGAGCGTATCGATCAGCATGAATCCCGTCGCGGCCGGTACGTCGTACTCGACGGCGATGCGGCCCGATACCGGTGTCCAGCCGAGCTGCACCGAAAAGAAGAGGATCAGCAGCAGCGCCCACCAGAAGATCGGCATCGAGTAGCCGGTGAGCGATACCCCCATCACCGCGTAGTCGGCCACTGTGTTGCGCTTGAGCGCGGCGAGAATGCCGGCCGGCAGACCGATGCCTACGGCAAACAGCATTGCGAAGAACGCAAGCTCGATCGTCGCGGGGAAGAGCGTCAGGAATTCGTCGAGCACGGGCTCGTGCGTGGTGAGCGACGTCCCGAGATCGCCTTTCGCCACCTGCCCGACGTACTCGGCGTATTGCACCGGCAGCGGGCGGTCGAGTCCGAACTCATGCAACAGGCGTTCGCGCCGGGCGGGATCCATTCCACGCTCGCCCGACAGGTTCTCGACCGGATCGCCCGGGATCAGGTGGATCAGCGCGAACGCGAGGAGCGTAACGCCGATGAACGTCGGGATGATCAGTGCCGCGCGGCGGAGGATGAAGGCGAACATCCCGCTATGACGTCATTCCCGCGCAAGCGGGCGTAGCCCGGGGTGAGGCTTTTGCGAACCCCGGGACTGGCCGCCAGACCCCGGGATTCGCTGCGCTCATCCCGGGCTACACCCGCTACTTTGCGGCGAGGTCGGCTTTGCTGCCGGCGATCTCCGCCTTGTCGAAATAGTGGTGCGCAGTCGCATCCATCTTGTAGCCCTTCACTTCCTTGCGCACCGGGTCGAAGCGGATCGAATGCGCCAGCGTGATCCACGGCGCCTCTTCCTTGAAAATGACCTGCGCCTGCTCGTAGAGCTTGGCACGGTCGGCCTGCTTGGGCGTCTGCGCGGCTTTGATGATCAGGTCCTCGAACGCCTTGTTGCACCAGCGCGCCGAGTTGCCGCCGCCCTTGACGGCCTCGCAGCCCAGGAGCGGCACGAAGAAATTGTCGGGGTCGCCGTTGTCGCCCGACCAGCCGAACATGATCACCGTGTGCTCGCCGCCCTTGCTGCGCTTGCGATATTCGGCCCATTCATAGGTCAACAGCTTGGCCTTGACGCCCACCTTCTCCCAATCGGCCTGGATCATCTCGGCCATCCGCTTGCCGTCCGGGTTGTACGGCCGCGTGACCGGCAGGTACCACAGCTCGAGCTCGAAGCCGCTGGGAAACCCCGCCTGCGTGAGCAACTGCTTCGCCTTGGCCGGATCGTAAGGATAATCCTGTACCGCGTTGTTGTAGCTCCAGAGGATCGGCGGAATCGGATTCTTCGCGACCTGGCCGTTGCCTTGATACACGGCCTTCAGGATCGCGTCCTTGTTGGTCGCGAGGTTCAGCGCCTGGCGGACCAGCTTGTTGTCGAAAGGCTTTTTCTCGACGTTGAAGGCGATGTACCCGATGTTGAGCCCTTCCTTCTGCAACACGGTGAGCTGCGGGTCCTTCTTCATTTCGTCGAGATCCGCCGGCTTCGGAAACGCCATCACCTGGCATTCACCCGTCTTGAGCTTGGCGTAGCGCGCGGTCGCGTCGCGCGTGATCGAGTAGATCAGGTTGTCGATCTTGGGTCGCCCGCCCCAATACTTGTCGAATGCCTTGTAGCGGATGGTCGCGTCTTTCTGGTAGCTCACGAATTCGAACGCGCCGGTGCCGATCGGATAGACGTCAGCCGCGTTCGGCGTACCTTTCTTCTGCATCGTTTCGAAATATTCCTTCGACAGGATCGATGCGAAGTCCATCGCCATGTCGGCGAGAAACGGCGCCTCCGGGCGCTTGAGATTGAAGCGCACGGTGGAGTCGTCGATCTTCTCCACCTTATCGACGATGTTCTTCATGCCCATGTCTTCGTAGTACGAGAACGTCTGGCCGGCAGTCATCTTGTGGAAGGGATGATTGTCATCGGCCATCCGGTTCCAGGAAAACAGCACGTCGTCGGCGTTGAAGTCGCGCGTCGGCTTGAAGTTGGCGTTGCTGTGAAATTTGACGCCCTTGCGCAACTTGAACGTATACGTCTTGCTGTCGGGCGATACCGTCCAGGATTCGGCGAGCGCCGGCACGATGTTGGTGGTGCCGATCTCGAACTCGACCAGGCGGTTGAACATCGGCACCGACACCGCGTCGAACGTCGTGCCCGTGGTGAAGAATTGTGGCTGGAAGCCCTCGGGGCTCCCCTCCGAGCAATACACCAGCGTGCCTTTCGCGAGCGCGGTCGAGCATGACAGAAGCAGGCCGGCGATCAGGGCGGCTCGAAGCAATGGATTCGTGCGTGCGAAGCAATGATTGAACATAGTCTCCTCGATGTGGTTTCTTGGCGCGCGTCGGCGCGCTTGTGATGCGCCAATGCTAGCCGCCTGCGTTGACGAAGGCAACAGGGCTGTACCGCGACGCGAGTCTACTCTCTAGCCGCGAGCAGCGGACGCGGGCGCGTCAGGACCTCGGGTTGCAGAATCTCGTCGAGCCTTTCCTTCGACAGGAGCTTCTTCTCCAGCACCAGGTCATAGACGCTCTTGCCGGTTATCAACGCCTGCTGCGCGACTTCGGTCGCGTTGGCGTAGCCGATGTAGGGATTGAGCGCGGTGACGACGCCGATCGAATGCTCGACCGAAGCGCGCAGGTGTTCGCGGTTGGCGGTGATGCCGCTGACGCAGCGCTCGGCGAGCGTCAGACAGCCTTTGGACAGATGCGTAACACTCTTGAACAGGCTGTGGGCGATGATCGGCTCGAAGGCGTTCAATTGCAGCTGCCCCGCCTCCGCGGCAAAGCTCACCGTGACGTCGTTGCCGATCACCTCGAAGGCGATCTGGTTCACGACCTCCGGGATCACCGGATTGACCTTGCCGGGCATGATCGAGGACCCGGCCTGCATCGGCGGCAGGTTGATCTCGCCCAGGCCGGCACGAGGACCGCTGGAGAGCAAGCGCAGGTCGTTGCAGGTCTTGGAGAGCTTCACCGCGACGCGCTTGAGCACACCGGAGAGCTGCACGAACGCCCCGCAATCCTGCGTCGCCTCGACCAGATTCGGCGCGGTGATGAGTGGAATGCCGGTGATTTCGCTCAGCCGCCGGCACACCAGCCCCGCGTAGTCGGGATGCGCGTTGATGCCCGTGCCGATCGCCGTGGCGCCCAGGTTGATCTCGCGGATCAGAAGCGCGGCTTCCTTCAGCCGCTCCTCGTCTTCGCCCAGCATGACGGCATAGGTCGAGAATTCCTGTCCGAGCGTCATCGGCACCGCGTCCTGGAGCTGTGTGCGGCCCATCTTGAGCACGTCTCTGAACTCTTCCGCCTTGACCTCGAAGGCGCCGCGCAATACTGCCATTGCGTCGACCAGCCGGAAGAGGCCGAACCAGCCGGCAACTTTGAGCGACGTCGGATACACATCGTTGGTGCTCTGGCTCATGTTGACGTCTTCGTTCGGATGCAGGTACTTGTACTCCCCGTGCTGGTGCCCCAGATGCTCGAGCGCGCGATTGGCAATCACCTCATTGGCGTTCATGTTGGTCGAGGTGCCGGCGCCGCCCTGGATGACGTCGACCACGAACTGCTCGTGGAGCCTGCCGGCGCGGATCTCCTCGCAGGCCTTGACGATCACCACCGTCTTTTCGCTGTCGAGCAGGCCGAGCTCGTGGTTCGCCAGCGCGGCCGCCTGCTTGATGCAGGCGAGCGCGCGAATCAGATCGGGGTAGATCGCGATTGGCGTCCCCGTGATCGGAAAGTTTTCGACCGCGCGCAGCGTATGCACGCCGTAGTACGCGTCTGCCGGAACCTCCCGGTCGCCGAGCAGGTCGTGCTCGATGCGGTATTTGTCGGTCGCCATATGGCTTTTGCCTGGAGCATCCTAGTCCAACCCACCGCTGAAATCCAACCGGTCGTGCGCGTGGCGGCGCTTCACCGCTGCGCGCCCAGCGCCCGCTGTCGCCGCGTCGCGAACAGGCAGATTCCCGCCGCGACCGAGACATTCAACGATTCAACCGTGCCGAGCAGCGGGATGCTGACGATGCGATCGCACGACGCGCTCGTGAGCCTTCGCAGGCCCGTTCCTTCGGCGCCGAGCACCCACGCGATCGGCCCAGTGAGGTCCGCATCGAACAAGCTTTCGGTGCCGCCCGCATCCGCGCCCAGCAGCCAGACGCCTCGCGTCTTGAGATCGCGCTGCGCGCGCGCTAGATTGGTCACCGTGATTACCGGCACCGTATCTGCCGCACCGGATGCCGCCTTGGCGACGGTGGCGTTCACGCCGACCGCGCGATCCTTGGGCACGATGACCGCGTGCGCGCCAAAAGCGTCCGCATTGCGCAGGCACGCGCCTAGGTTATGCGGATCGGTGACGCCGTCGAGCACGAGCAGCAGCGGCGGCTCGGCGAGATTTTCCAGCACGTCGTCGAGTGTCCGGTGCGGCATGCTTCCGACGACGACCGCGACCACGCCCTGATGCTTGTCGTTTCCAGCCAGCGCCGCAAGTCGAGCGTCGTCGACAGCATGCACCGTGACGCCGGCGATCTCGGCGCGCTCGATCAACTCGCGCATGCGACGATCGTGGCGCGCGTTGCCGACGTAGAGGCTCCGCACGCTTTGCGGCTGCGCGCGCAATCGAGCGATGACGGCATGGAATCCGAACAGCTGGCGCGTATCGGTCATACTGATTCGTAATCAGTAGGTCGGTGGTTCGACTCCACTCAACAGCACCATCTGGCTTTGTTCTCGGCGATAGCGCCCGCTAACTACTCTGACAATTCTGCCCTCACTCTGACAATTCGATCGCCGGTGAGCGATTTGACGCGACGACAAAGCATCGCGTGGAGCACGTGGTTCCGATCGGCGCTCCAATCGCCGAAGCGATGGCTGCAGCTACCAAGTTGGACGGGTCCAGCTAA
>WNGA01009593.1_pt1 | contig 14650 bp, 13 predicted proteins | sample 5400061 | NCBI WGS metagenome assembly WNGA01 (sample SAMN13153366, study PRJNA577476) | soil metagenome | isolation source: 100 cm soil or saprolite under grassland replicate 2 | place: USA:California | collected 2016-06-15
CGACACGATGACGCAGGGAGAAGGCAATGAGTGCAGCTGAGACAGCGCTGACAGTGCGGGAGCGCTGGGCCGGCAATTGAGCCATAAACCGCGCAAGCCGCGGGACTTCACGTTCGAGGGCGCCCGCTTCACCTGGCACAAAAGGTTGATGCTGACCGACTTCTGGTGGTGGGTGAGTTCGCTGGAGCCGGCCCAGGCGGGTCGGTTCTTTTGTTTTCGAGGAGGTCGGCACGCGCTTAGCCTGCCGCCACTGGTTCGACCACGATCTCCTGGATCACGAGCGCGGAGGACAGATTCGGGTCGCAGTTTTCTGAGCTGACAACTGTGCATGGGGCCAGTGCACTCAGCCCCTCCAGTATATCTTGCCCCTCGACTACTTTTCCAAATACCGTCTCCTGCACGTTGCCCCGCGCGTCGTCGCGGTAGAGGATGCGGAACTGACTTCCGTTGATGTCTTCCCCTCCCTGACCCAAAGTCGGTGCGACCACAGCCCACTGCTCACGGGGCGCCTGGGCGTTCTCGAGCTTAAGCGAGTAGCCAGGACCGCCGGCTCCTGAGCAGACGGTTTCCGCATTTGTGCGGCACGTCGGGTCACCGGCCTGCGCGATGTAGTCCTTGTCCACGTAAAAGAAAGTAGTCCCGTCATAGAAACCGGCACCCGCAAGAAACGCGAAGCTATTCACCGTCTCCGGGGCGTCCGTCACAAGCTCGATCCTGATGTCGCCCTTATCGGTCTTGACTGTGGCGACGTGCGGCTTCGTCCCATCGATCGTCCGCGCCGGCGCGTCGAACGTCAGCGCGGCGCTCGGCGTTGCCTCCACCGCAACGTCGTCTTCTGGAGCCGGTGGTTTCCCTCTGCCACCGCTGTTGGGTGCGAGACCGACCGCCGCGATGCTCGCAATCATCACCACGATGAAGAACATGTAGAACGCTCTTGTGTTGAATATCAGATTGATGGGAAATGGAGGCTTCGCCGGTCGTGGCCCCTGGTAGTCCGACGGACCTCTTCGGCGTCTTCTCTGTCTTCTAGGCAAGCTTCGTTGACCTCTCTCCAAAGGTGGCTGGTTCAAGTATAACAAACGGGGTCGGTATCAGATCAGTAGACCAGCCACGCGCGGCGAACGACTAATGTAACACCGTAGGCTGATGGCTCATCTCAATGGGCAGAACGAACCGACAACAACGTGGGTTAGCAATGAGGGCAGCGGCTGCGCCGCACACACTCTAGCCGGAGCCGGAGCCACGAGTGGGCCGATGCAAGCGGCCACTGTTTCTCCGCCTGGCGCACGGCCTACGCCTGCGAAGATGCCCTATGCGAAGTTTATCAGGCGATGGCCAGCCAGGACATCGCGAGCGCACCCATGCCCGCCAGAAGGTGAGCTCCATTCGGCGGCGCCAGTTGCGGCGCTGGGTACGGAAGGGTGAGACTCTCGACGGCATCGTAGATCGCCTGCCGCAACGTCCGAATTAGCGAGAAATCGCCGGAATTAGGCGGCCGCAAGCCGGCACTTCCTCCCGCTGACGATCATGCAATTATAGCGCTGGCGCCACCCACGACTACCTTCGTCCCGTCTGCCTTCTCGCACCACACCTGCAGTTGCGCCCTTTGTCGCGAGCCCTCGGGCGCTACCGCCCGCACGATACCCCCGCAAGTCAGCACATCCCCTCGCCAGACGACATTCACAAGGTTTACGTTCATCCTGCCGCCCGCGAACCAACCTTCGCCAAAGCGGTTCGTCATCATCTCCGACATGAAGCAAAGCGGCATCATCCCTTGCACGACGATGTCCGGGAATCCCAGCTTGCGCGCCTCTTCGACGTCGTTGTGGTAGTTCTTGCGTGGCCCGGAGAAGCGTACGCACATCTCCAGCGTGATCTCCTTGGCGCGCCCGGCTACCTCTTCCAGGACCTCTCCCTCGGCGACGTCGAACCGGCGTTCCGGGCGTTTTTCTCTCTCCTTATCGACGACGACTCCCAATTGTGGCGCCCGGTCCAAGAGAAAGCTCTGGTGGGTTCGGCCACGGTTTAGCGTGCGGCCGTCTTGACCGAAACAGGTCACCTCATTCACCACGTACTCACGGTCCCGTTTGATATAGCGATCGATCACGACTGAGCGAGTAGTCACACTATCCCCAACCATCACCGGCTGAAAGAGGTCCCATTCCTGGCGGGCATGCAGGTTGCCGTAGACTTGTGGCAGATACCAGTCCAGTGTCCGGTATACCTCCGAATGAAGCACCAGCGCCGGCGCCACGGGCCCACCGAAAGGCGATGGCCCGGTGTACCACGAATGATGGTCGTCGACAGATCCCGAGTACTGCTCCACCAGCTCTGGCCCGATCTCCACGGTCCGCTCGCCCTGATAGCGACCCACATAGACATTACTACCGCTGCTCATGTTCGCCCTCCTATCTCTGCGGGACGGTTGCGTGTGCCTCCTGGCCTCCATCGTTCGTTATCTTCACCAGATCAGAGCCGTCCGTGTTAATAACGTAAACATCGCGCCGGCCCTCATGGAACCCGACGAACGCTATCCGTGACCCATCCGGCGACCACGCCGGTGAGAGGTCGGGATTTGGATCGTCTGTCAGCCTTATTTGTCCAGTGCCGTCAGAATTCGCGATATATATCTCCCGATTGAAGTCCCTGTTTGAGACGAACGCGAGTCGCGTCCCGTCGGGCGACCAGGCCGGCCAGGAGTCCTCCCGTGAGGCGGTTGTAACCGCATTCAGGAACGAAAAGTCGGTATCCAGCACGTAGATCTCCATGTCCGCCGTCCTGTCCGATACGAACGCTAGGCGCACCGCATCTGGAGACCACACCGGGTCGGCATCGCGCAACGGCCTCACCGTCAAGTTGATCAGATTTGAGCCATCCGCATCCACTGTGAAGACGTCGACATCAGCGCCGCGAGCCGATTCAAAGGCGATACGCGTTCCGTCTGGAGACCATTGGGCTGCGACATCATGACCGTCCGCCTTCGTCAGCCGTTTCAAACCGTCCCCATCAGGCTGGACCGAATACAGGTCCAGGTTCCCATTCCTTCCGGAGGTGAACAGTAAGCGCTGTCCGTCGGGAGACCATCCGTATGGGATGTCCAGCGCCGGATCGTCCGTGACTCTAGCAACGGCTGATCCATCGGCGTTCATTACGTATACGTCGCCCTGCCCGGCTCGCTCCGAATAGAAGGCGATCTTGCTTCCGTCCGGTGACCAATACGGAAACGCGTCGGAAGTCGGGTCGTCCGTCAATCGGGTGAGGCTCGTACCGTCCGCGGACATTGTGTAGATGTCCACGTTGTTGTCTCTGTCAGCCAGGTTGAAATTGCGGTCGGAGTAAAAAGCTATCCGCGTCCCGTCCGGCGACCAGAAAGGCTGCGAGTCCCACGGCACGACACGACCCAGCTCTACGGGCTGGCGGTCATTGGTCGTGCGCAGACGGACATCGTAGTCGCCGCTCTGCCGCGAAAGGAAAATCAGCCTATTGAAGAGGCGCGGCTTCGCCTCTTCGCGGCACGCTGACACTGCGCCGAAAATGAACAAAAGCGCGCACACTAGATTTGCCGTGTGCTGCTGCTTCATTACTGGCATTTGCTGCCTAAGGTGACGGCCGCCAGGCGGGCGCCTCTTCTCCGCCGCGGTCAGACGTCACTCGAATCAAGTCCGAACCATCCGCGTTCACCGTGAAAATGTCCCTGCTCGCCCCACGGTCGGAGACAAAAGCGATGTACTTACCGTCGAGAGACCAGACGGGGTCGAAGTCCGCACCAACGTCTTCACTGACATCGGCGAGCCCGGACCCATCGGCGTTCGCGACAAATATTTCTGGGTTCCCGCCGCGTTCAGATACAAAAGCGAGACGCGCACCGTCTGGAGACCACGCCGGCGAGGTATCGCGTCCTGGCGCGATCGCTATGGGCGTGAGACCGGAGCCATCGGCACCGATGACGTAGATGTCTCTGTCTCCACTCGATTCCGACTCGAAAGCGAGGCGAGATCCATCAGGCGACCAGGCGGGAAACTCGTCCTGGCCAAGATTGTTAGTGAGCTTGACCACCTCGCTTCCATCGCTACGCATAAGGTATATCTCTGAGTCTCCGTCGCGATCCGAAGAGAAAGCCAGAAGGGATCCATCCGGAGACCAGGCCGGCGCGAAGTCCGCCGCTGCGTCGTTGGTAAGACGCCTTACCTCTGAGCCGTCGGCGCGCAAGGAGTAGATCTCACGGTTACCGTCTCGGTCCGATTCAAACCCAAGATTATTGCCGTCTGGAGACCATACGGGACGGCTGTCGACCCCGCCATTGTCTGTCAACCTCATCTGGTTAGAGCCATCGGCATCCATTATGTAGATCTCGCTGTTGCCATCTCGATTTGACTCAAAGGCAAGTCTGCTCCCGTCCGGAGACCACGCAGGCGACAGGTCTGAGAATGGCCGGTCAGTTAGTCGGGTCACCAGCGAGCCATCTGCCTCCATGATAAGTATCGTCAGATTGCCATCTTGGCTCGAAGAAAATGCGATCTTCGAGCCGTCGGGAGACCACGCCGGCGCGAAGTAGGTGCCGTCGCCGCGCGTAACCTGTACCACGGCTCTACCATCGGCGTTCATTACGTAAATATCACGGGAGCCGTCCCGATCGGAATAGAACGCGATGCGACTGCCGTCGGGCGACCAGCTCGGATCGCCGTCATCGGCGGGATGATTGGTCACCCGCACCAGGTCCGATCCGTCCGCGTTTGCCGTATAGATATCGCTGTTCCCCTCACGGTTCGAGCCGAATGCCAGGCGCTTGCCGTCCGGAGACCACGCGGGCGCGAACTCCACAGCGTCCTCAGCGATCAGCGGTCTCTGGTCGGAACCGTCCGCGTTCATGACGTAAATGTCAACATTACCTGCGCGGGCGGACTCAAAAGCGATGCGTGAGCCGTCCGGAGACCAGTCGGGGAAGGTATCAGCGCCGGGGGAATCAGTCAAACGCCTCTCCTCGCTGCCATCTGCCCGCATCACGTATATCTCACTGTTGCCGTCGCGAGTTGAGGCGAAAGCTATCGACCCGCCGTCGGGAGACCAGGCGGGAAAGCCGTCCGCCCCCGCGTCCTTCGTGATCCGCGTTTGGCCCGTTCCGTCAGCGTTCATCACATACACGCCCGCGCTTCCTTCGCGCTCCGACGTGAACGCCAACTTATTGCCGTTCGGCGACCAATCCGGATGGCTATTCGTCCAGCCCGCCCTGCCGGAGAGATTCACGAGTCCTGAACCAAAGCGATTGACCCGATGGATTTCAACCCTGCTGCTGCGAACAGATACAAATGCCATCTCCTCCGCCGCAATAGGTGACGAGGTCGGCCGAGGCGTCCTTTCGATCGCTTCGTCATCGTCAGCACCGCATGCCGCCGCAAAGATCGTCACGAGGCCGGCGGTGAATGTGCTCAGAAATAGACGCGAGAGACGGCCGGTTCCCGCGCTGGATGAGGATAGTCTAGCGGGGATCAATGGGGGTTCTCAGATAAGCTTCTTTCGTTAGATGTACGTTGATTCGCCGAGACTCGTCTCATTGCAGGCTAACTTGAACACGACTTAAACTACAATCCCACGGTATCTCCTTATGCTACTGGTCGCCCGTAAGAACCTCTTCGCGGAGAGGACTCGCCTTGGCATTTCCGTCGGCGGCGTTGCCCTCTCTGTTTTTCTCATCGGCATCCTCCTTTCGTTATACCGTGGCTGGAGCCACCAGGTCGGCGGTTTCGTAGAGCACGTCCCCGCCGACCTCTGGGCCACTAGTGATGGCACAACTGACTTCGTCGCTGCAGCCTCGGTGCTGCCCGATAGCCTCGGCGTCCAGCTCAAGCTGCTGCCGGAGGTCGACGTTGTAAGCCCGCTAATCGTGCGTCCCATGAAGCTTTACCGCTCCCAGGACCGGCCATCGCAAACCTTCGATGTGCAGCTGGTTGGCTACGATCCGAAGATTGGTCTCGGTGGACCCTTAGCGATCGTAGAGGGCAAGAGCCCCCCAGGCCCGGGAGAAATTGTTGTTGACATCGAATTGCATAACCGGCACGGCGTCCAGATCGGCGATAGGCTCATAAGAGGAACGCGATCGCTGATCGTAGTTGGATTCGCCCGTGGTGGCGACTTCATCTACACGCAGGTGGCGTTCGCGACGCTCGACAGCACAATTGATTTCCTTGAGCTCGAGCCGAGAACACAGCGGACGTTCTTCGTTCTTACGCTCGATAACCCGAGTCAGCGCGATGCGTTCGCCAACCGCGTAGAGCTCGCGGCACCCGGAGTCGAGATGATTACAGGTGAGGAATTCGCGAACGAGACCAGGGATCGCATCCTCAGCAACATCCTCCCAATCCTGATCGTTGTGCTGATCGTCGCGTTCGTCGTCGGCCTCGCCGTGGCCGGTCTCACTATCTATACGGCCACCGTCGAAAAGTCGCGTGAATATGGGATACTGAAAGCTGAGGGGTTTACGAATCCGTACCTGTATCGGGTTGTATTTGAGCAGAGTATGATTACGGGCATCCTTGGCTTCCTGCTCGGCGCCGGAGTGACTGTCCTGATAGCCCCTTTCGCGCAAGATACCGTCCCTCAGTTCGTTGTCTGGGTGCGCTGGCAGGATATCGCCGGAATTGCCGCCGCGACGCTCCTGATGGCGCTCATCGCGGCTTATATTCCGGTCCGCCGGCTAAGCAATATTGACCCCGTGATGGTCTTCAAAGGGTAGACCATGGACGGCGCGCCACCGCTGATCCTTCAGTTGGCCGGCGTCAGCAAGATATACCGCTCCGGCGATTTCAGCATCACCGCACTTGATGACGTTACGCTGAATATCTGGGGCGGCGAGATCGTCGCCGTCATGGGGCCCTCAGGTTCCGGCAAGACTACCCTGCTAACTATCGCGGGTGCCCTTCTTCGTCCCACCCAGGGACGAGTCCACATCTGCGGCATAGAGGTGACCCACATGGATGAGTCACATCTGGCTGCCGTCCGACGGCAGAAAGTGGGATTCGTATACCAGAGTTTCAACCTGCTCGAGGCCCTCACCGCGCTCGAGAACGTTCGGGTCGTCATTCAGAACGGTTCGCGCAACGGCCGGGTAGACGCTGCTGAGCGCGCATCCAGTCTCCTCGAGACGTTCGGCCTGGGCCACCGCCTCCACGCCCTTCCAAAACGCATGAGTGACGGCGAAAAACAGCGCGTCGCCATTGTACGGGCCCTGGCGAAAGACCCCGACCTGATACTCGCCGACGAACCGACGGCGAACCTCGATGCAAAGCGAGGGCACGAGGTTATGCAACTGCTGCGACAAAAGGCACTCGAGTTACACAAGGCAGTCGTCGTCGTCTCGCATGACGACCGCATCCGGCAGTTTGCTCATCGCGTGCTGTGGCTGGAAGACGGCCGCCTCCGCGATCACCACTGACCCGCCCTCGTGCGGACACGACCAATAGAGTCTCTTCTGGCCATGAGGCTACGCGACTACCCGCTGGAGGCTGTAAGATAAGTGGTCGCCAGCCCGGCTCTTCCGGGCCGTCTTCAGAAGGAGGTAACTCATGCCAGACGTGATCTTTGAGAAGCGTGAGAACGGAGTCGCGCTTATCACCCTCAACCGCCCCGATAGCCTAAACGCCATGGGCGGCGACCTCATGCCGCTCCTCGCCCAGCACCTGGACGAGTGCCGCTGGGACAGCAATATGCGATGCGTTGTCCTGACCGGTGCCGGTCGCGCTTTCTGCGCCGGAGGCGACGTCAAAGACATGGCCGCGCGCGGCGCTGGCGGCGACGGCAAGCGCTCCCCGGCGGCGCAATTTGCCCGCGGCGTTGATGAACTGCGAGAGTCCCAGCGCCGGACCAGCGGCGCGCTCCACACTATGCCCAAGCCGACGATCGCCATGGTCAATGGACACGCGGTGGGAGCCGGCCTCAGCCTTGCGCTCGCCTGCGACATTCGCATCGCCTCCGATCGCGCGAAGTTTGGCACGGTTTTCCGCAATGTCGGCTTCAGCGGCGACTTCGGGGGGTCTTACTTCCTCCAGCGCCTCGTGGGCAATGAACGGGCGCGCCTGCTCTACTTCACCGGCCAGATCATCGAGGCCTCTGAAGCGCACGCCATGGGAATGGTGAGCAGGGTCGTCCCACACGACAACCTGGACGAGGAAACGATGAATCTCGCCTCACTCATCGCCGGCGGACCCTCCCTCGCATACGCTCGCATGAAAGAGAACCTCAACCGGGCGGAGACGTGCGATCTCCTCACGCTGCTGGAACAGGAAGCGCTCAACATGCGCTTGTCCGGGACTACCCAAGACCATCGCGAAGCGGCGCGCGCCTTCGTCGAGAAGCGGACGCCCACGTTCAGCGGCGAGTAGGCGAAGCGGATGCAGCAGGGCAGCTTCCGCGGCTTCGAGGTCGCGTTACAAGACTCGGGAATCGCCGTCATCACGTTCAATCAGCCAGACCGGTTGAACGGGATGACCCAGGGCATGAAGCGCGACCTTGTCGAAATCCTCGCCGAGGCGCAGATGGACGACCGCGTGCGCGTTCTAGTTCTGACTGGCTCCGGCAAAGCCTTTTCCGCCGGCGACGACATCTCCGGGCATCCCCTCAACAGCACCGACGGCCGCAATCTCGTTCCCGACATTGGACGCGGGCACAGCGACCCGATTGGCACTTACTCGGCGCTTAGGTCCATCTCTCAGAGGCTCAATTTGGCCGTGCGCGATCTCGACAAGCTTTCCATCGCCGCGATCAATGGATTCGCCATCCAGACCGGCCTCTCGCTCGCGCTCTCCTGCGACTTCCGCATAGCCTCAACCGATGCCCGGCTGGGCAGCGGTACCCTGCGCTTCGGCCTCCTGCCCGATGAAGGCGGGCAATACCTCCTCGTGCAATTACTTGGCATCGCCAAGGCGATTGACTTTCTCATGCGCAACCGGATCGTCACGGCCGAGGAGGCACTGGAGCTTGGCCTCGTGCACGAAGTCGTGCCGCCCGCGCGAATCCTTGACCGCGCACTAGAACTGGCCCGCGAACTCACCGAAGGCCCTCAGGTTGCGATGCGCATGCTCAAGCGGTCGGTCTACAACGCCGCTGAAATGCCGTTCGCGCAAGCTCTGGACGACATCGCCTCCAAGACGGCGGTGACCGACCACCATCCTGACGCGCTCGAAGGGATTACCGCCTTCAGGGAGAAGCGCAAACCTCGATTTAGCGGAACCTAGAACCGGGCCCGCCAGGTGTCAGACTCTCGTCTGTACTTCGACGTCCACGGACGCGAAGGACCATATCTACTCCTCGTCCACGGGATGCTCTCCAGCCGAGCGCAATGGCTCCTGAACATAGAGGCTCTGTCCACCTTCTGCCGTCCTGTTGTCGTTGAGCTCCTGGGCCATGGACGCTCACCGACTCTGGATGACCCCGCCGCTTACTCGCCGGACGCCTACATGGCCGAGTTCGAGGCCATACGTGTCGCGCTCGGAGCCAATCAATGGCTCGTCTGTGGCCAGTCGCTCGGCGCGGCGCTCGCGCTCCGCTACTCGCTAGACCACCCAAATCGCGTGATCGCGCAAGTCTTCACGAACTCGAACTCCGCGCTCGCGGGTCGCGACTGGGCTCAACGCGTGCTACCGCTCATGGAGGCTCAAGCACGACACCTGGAACGCGCTGGGCGAGCCGCCCTCGACAACCATCCATTAAGGCCCGGGCGCAGCCTTCGCATCCCAGCGGATGCGCGGGCAGCCCTTACAGATGATTATGCGCTTCATGACCCCGCCGGCGTAGCCCGCACCGGTCTCTATACTGTCCCCCAATCGTCAGTGCGAGACCGCATCAAGACCAATACCGTACCAACCCTTCTCATTGCGGGCGACCGTGAGGAAGGGTTCCACGCGGCGCGGCGCTTTGCGGAGCAGAATATCCCGCAGCTCTCAGTGGTTGGGCTGGACGCCGGTCATGCAGTGAACTTGGAGGCCGCAGCAGCGTTCAACGCCGCCGTCACCGCATTCTTTGGCAAATGGACCGGAGCCTGATTCGTCAGTTGAAAGTCAGCACGGTCCGCGCAACTTCCCCGGCCTTCATCGCTCGAAACGCCTCGTTGACATCTTCCAGTTGGCCCTTGCGAGTGATCATCTCGTCCAGCTTCAGTCGTCCCTGCAGGTAAAAGTCGATGTAGCGCGGCATATCCACCCGAAAGCGGTTGGAACCCATGATACTGCCCTGTAGCTTCCGCTCGCTAAGCAAGATCCTCGCGTCGATCTCCACCTTCTCGCCGATCGGGATCATACCTATCACCGTCGCCGTACCGCCGACATTCAGACACTCGAAAGCCTGCGCCGCCGCCGTCTTCAGGCCGATCGCTTCGAAGGAGTAGTCGACTCCGCCATTCGTCATCTCGCGTATCTTCGCGACGGGGTCTCCCGCAGATGCGTCAACGCTGTGCGTCGCTCCGAGCTCTCTCGCGGTCGCAAGCTTGGTTTCGACGACGTCGACGGCGATGATCTGCCGTGCGCCAGCGATGCGTGAGCCCTGAATCGCCGCCAGACCAACACCACCCGCCCCGAAGACCGCGACCGTTGATCCGGGCTCAACCTTCGCCGTATTCAGAGCCGCTCCCACTCCGGTCATTACGCCACAGCCAATTAGAGCCGCCGCCTCCAAAGGCATATCCTCCCGGATCTTCACGACTGCGTTCTCATGCAGAAGCATCTTTTCCGCGAAGCTCGATATGTTGATGAACTGGTTTATCGGCTTTCCATTCTGTGACAGCCTCGGTGGGTCGTCCGGCCCCCGCCGCGTCTCAGGGTTCCAGCAGCGGTTCGGATGCCCCGTCAAACACTGCTCGCAGTGTCCGCAGAAGACCGAGAGGCAAGCGATGACATGATCTCCCGGCTTCACGTATGTAACCTGCTCCCCGACCTCTTCGACGATGCCTGCCGCTTCGTGGCCAAGCACGGCAGGCGGCGGAAACGGCCACAGGCCGTCCACGAAGTGTAGGTCACTGTGACACACTCCCGTCGCGGCCGTGCGGACTATGATCTCCCGCGCCATTGGCTGGCCGATCTCAATTTCCTCGATCGTCAGCGGCTCGTGAACACCATGGAATATCGCTGCCTTCACATTGAACTCCTTACGCGCTCGACTGCGGGCAAGCTGGCGCCCCCGACAGGACTCGAACCTGTGCACCCGGCTCCGGAGGCCGGCGCTCTATCCGACTGAGCTACGGGGGCGGCTGCAACACATCTTAGACGCAGGCATCCCGCCCATCAAGGCTACGGGAGAATTTGACAGTCCTCGCTCTCCTGGGCAATGCTGAACCTGCCCGCAACATGCCGGGCAGCCATGATGCCCGCATCAAACGGATCCTCATCCCCTCAGGACAAGCTCCAGCGGCTTAGGGCGCTGAGCGAACAATTGCTCGAGCGGCGCCGGCTGATCATAGCCAGCAATCGCGGCCCCATGGAGTACAGCATCGAGGCGGACGGCGCGCTTGTCGCCAATCGAGGAAGCGGCGGCATGGTCACGGCCCTCATGTCGGCTGCCCGCTTCGTCCCGGCCACCTGGGTCGCCTCCGCCATGACGGACGGTGACCGGCTCGCCGCCGAAAGGGCAGGCGGCGCGCTCCTCCAGGTGCCGGACAACGAAATCTATGTGCGCTTCGTGACCGTCCCACAGTCGACATACCAGCGCCACTATTACGTCCTCTGCAATCCGCTGCTGTGGTTCGTGCAGCATTTCATGTGGAACACGCCGCGAACGCCCAACATCGGCCGGGCTGTTTACGAGGCCTGGGAAAGCGGCTACATTCCCGTCAACGAAGCCATAGCGGACGCGGTGATCCACGAGGCTAAGCAGCAATCGGCACCACCATATGTCTTGCTGCAGGACTATCATCTGTACCTAGCGCCGGCGATGGTGCGGCGCGGCGTGCCGGACGCTACGATCCTTCACTTCACACATATCCCGTGGCCAGGCCCGCGCTATTGGGGAGTCCTACCGGAGTTCATGCGCAGGCGAATACACGAGGACATGTGCGCTTCCGATATCGTTGGCCTCCAGACGACAGGTGACACTCGAAACTTCCTCCATTGCTGCGAGGCCCTCCTCAATGATGCCGACATCGATTATGGCAGGAGCCTTCTGCACTTTAGAGGTAGAACGACACGCGTGCGTGCGTACCCGATCTCCGTTGACGCGACAGGACTACAGGAGTACGCCCGTTCGCAGGAGGTGGAGGATTACAAACAGCGGCTGAAGCCCTTCCTTGGAGCGCAAACCATCGTCCGTGTTGACCGGTCCGAGCCCAGCAAGAACATCATCCGCGGCCTGCGCGGGTATGAACTTCTGCTCGAGCGCTACCCTGAACTGCGGCGAGAAGTGGCGTTCCTTCAGTTTCTCGTCCCATCCCGGAGTGAATTGGGAGTGTATCAGACCTATACGGACGAGATCTTCGAGCTGATCGACTCAATCAATGATCACTTCGGCGACCTCGAATGGCAACCGATCCGCATCTTCTACGAGGAAAACTACCCCCAGGCGATTGCGGGCATGTCCCTTTACGACGTGCTCCTCGTAAATCCCATCATCGACGGCATGAACCTCGTTTCCAAAGAAGGCCCGCTTGTCAACGAGAGAAACGGCGTGCTAATTCTTTCTGAGTTGGCCGGCTCGTTTGAGCAACTGTCACCGCACTGCATACCAATTGCGCCCACGGACCTCGAAGGGACGGTGCGAGCGCTTCATGAGGCCCTTACGATGCCACTCGAAGAGCGGCGCCGTCGCGCCGAAGCCCTGAAGACGCTCATCAGGGAAGAAGACATCACCTCCTGGCTCGAACGCCAGTTCGCCGACCTCATGGCCATTTCCCGCCAAGAACTCTGATCAGCTCCCCGAGCAACCACTCTACGCCCGGCACGCCCTCTATCGTAAAGTCCGCTGCATCCAGCAAGGCCTCCGGAGACTCCTCACTGAGGACAGCCACATTCAAACCACGAATGCCGTCATCACGAAGACGCGACGCACGAGTTCCTCCAGCGCCGTGCCCTTGTTGATCGGCAGCGGCGGTCTAAGCTCAAACACCTTGCGCCCCTCGTGCACGACAAACGACCGAGCGGTAACCGAAACCTGAATCGCATCGACGATTTTGGCGCGGGCGGCGGACTCATCGGTCGCCCGCCGGTAATGCACCGCAAGGTTTGGGCCAGTGTGCTCAACCGTAACACCGTCCATATGCATTTCTGCGAGCTCTCGTGCTGCTTTGCCAGCAAGCGCAACGTACGTGGCCACCGCTTCCGGCGTCTCGTCCACGCCATCCATAGAAAGCGTCATGCCGTGATTGGCCGCATAGGCCACGCGCTCCAGGCCTGTCATCCTGCGGGCCATTTCGAGAGTTCGCCCGGTTATCAGGGCGATTCGTACACCGCGCCCTTGCAGACGCTCGAGCAACTCCCGGCATTTCGGTGTTACGCGGGCATCTTCTGGCCTCGGAACTATCGCCGCCAGCGTCCCATCAATGTCGCTGAACAACCCCAGCGGACGGTGTGCTAGAAGGGGTCGCAAGGGGTCGACGCTCGTCAGAGGCACGGCCGCCATGAACCGAGTCTAGCACGCACGGCACTGGCAGTGGCCTGCGCGCCTCAGCCGTGTCCGCGCTGCCGGTACTGGAGCGCCTCAGCGACATGCGCCGCCGAGATCACCTCTGATTGAGCTAGGTCAGCCAGCGTCCGAGCCACCTTCAGCACCCGGTGAAACGCGCGCGCCGAGAGCGCCAATTGGTTAACTGCGGTGCGCAGAAGGGACTTCGCGGGATCGTCAAGGAAATGCTGGCAGAACTCGCGCACCTCCACGGGCCCCATCTCCGCGTTCGCTGACAGCCGCGACTCCGAAAAGCGCAGACGCTGGACGTCACGACATTCCTCGACTCGCGACCGGACTTCGGTCGATCCCTCGCTCGAAGGTCCGTCCGTGAGCTTTTCGTAGTCGACTCGTGGCACGTCGACAAAGATATCGATGCGGTCGAGCAGCGGGCCTGAAATTCTGTGCCGGTACCGCGTCACGGCGGACTCGGAGCAGGTGCAGTGCCTGCTCGTATCTCCCCAGTATCCACACGGGCAAGGGTTCATCGCAGCGATAAGCATAAAGTTCGCTGGGAAAGTCACGTTTCCCTGAGCGCGGCTTACGGTTACCACTCGGTCTTCCAGCGGCTGGCGAATCGACTCCAGCACTGAATGCGCGAACTCGGGCAACTCATCGAGAAAGAGCACGCCCCTGTGGCTGAGCGTTATCTCCCCGGGTCGCGGCTGCCGTCCGCCTCCGACGAGCCCGGCGTGGGAGATCGTATGATGCGGCGCCCGGAACGGCCGCTGCCGTATCAGCGGCGTGTCCGATGGCAGCATCCCGGCGACGCTGTATATCTTCGTGACTTCGAGCGACTCCTCCATCGCCATCCCGGGCAACATAGTGGGCGTAGCCCGAGCTAGCAGCGTCTTGCCGGCGCCCGGCGGGCCTACCATGACCACGTTGTGCCCACCAGCCGCCGCCACCTCCAGCGCGCGCTTCACGTGCTCCTGCCCGCGAATGTGCCGGAAATCCACCCCTTCCGGCCGTGTGCCGTCTAAGAACACCGTCCGACCGTCTGGCGCGAACGGCT
>WNGA01011432.1_pt1 | contig 14650 bp, 7 predicted proteins | sample 5400061 | NCBI WGS metagenome assembly WNGA01 (sample SAMN13153366, study PRJNA577476) | soil metagenome | isolation source: 100 cm soil or saprolite under grassland replicate 2 | place: USA:California | collected 2016-06-15
TCTGGTCGGCGCGCGGGCGCGTATCCCAGTGCGCCAGGAACAACACGCGCTCGGCGGCCTCGGGCCGGAAGCGCGCGAAGAAGTTGCGCAGCTGCAGGGTGTCGCCCCGGCGAGTGACGTGGGTGATCGTCTGCACGGCCACGGTGTCGGCCCGGGCGCGGAGCTGCTCGAGGATCCAGTCCCCCGCCCGCTCGTGGGCCGCCGTGCCGGGGATGCGCGGCCCGAACTGCATCTGCCGCTCGAGATAGCCGAACGCGCGGGTGCCGTCGAACTCCCGGGCCCTGGGGGCGCCACCCCGGGCCTGGCAGGCGAGCACTAACAGCCATAAGCCGCAAGCCGGAAGCCGGAAGGAAACTGCAAGGCGCTGGAGGTTGTGGAGGACACCTCGAACAGCCTCCACGATCCTCCACAACCTCCACCAACCTCCACCGTCCTCCTTCAGCCCGCTCATTGGATCTGGCCCACGCTCGTGTGCAGCTCGACGAACGCGGTGATGATGAGCTGCGACGTTTTGCGGCTGGCCTGCCGTTCGTCGTTTCCCAGGTACGCCATTTGGAGACCCGCGCTCAGCGTGGGCGGGAGGTCGGTGTCCAGAGAAAGTTGCACCTGCGTCTGCCGGCTGTCCACGTACGCCACGCACGCCACCTGCCCCGCGCTCAGCAGGCAGGTGGTGTTCGTGCTGGCGCTGTAGCGGGCGGTCGCGCGGATGTCGTTCTTCATCCGCACGAGCCGGGCCGGCGGCCGGAACGCGAACGCGAGTGTGGCGCTCTGCTGCGCGCGCGCCGTGTGAACCAGGTTGTCCGCGCTGAGCTGGTCGCTGGTCGTCCGGGATGCGTCAAACGCCGTGGAGAGGCCGGGCCGCCACACGAGCGCGATCCCGGGCCGGACCGAGCGCTCGGTGCTTCTTCCGAGCGCGGAGCGGGCGTCGCTCCCGGCGAACGAGGGCTGCTCGCTCGACGTGAGCAGCTCGCGGTAGCCGAACTGCGCCACGAGGCTCGTCAGCACGCGGCCGAGCGGCGTCCCACCGGCCGAGACGCTCCAGCTCACGTTCGCGGAGGGCCACTCGCGACCGGTGGAGCGGAGGGGCACCTGCTGGTCGGTGCGGAGCGCCCACGTTACGCCCTGGGTGCGGCGGTAGTTGAGGTTCACGCGCATCCCTGCGAGCGGTGCCAAGTCGGCGGCGGCGTTCAGGGTGGAGTTGTCCCCGGCCGAGAGCGCGAGCCTGCCGCCCTGACTCTTGAACGCGTCGAACCCGCCGAGCGCGAGCTGGTAGCCGGCCGATGGACTGCCCGGCACGCGGTCGTAGGTGGACGTCTGGGAGCGGCCGTAGGAGAGGTCGAGGGTGGTGATGCGACCGAGCAACCGGGCGAGGGCGGCGCTGTCGCCCCACAGCCGGCGGCCGAGGCGCGCGGGAGCCACACCGGCGGCGAGCTCGAGGCGACGCTGGTTCGAGAACGCCGCCGGCACGTGGAAGCCGCCGGCTGAGTCCCCCGCGTCGCGAACCGGCGCGCGGCCGTTGGGGTCACGGGTGAAGCTGAAGGACGTGGTGAGGGTGGCGCGCGGGCGCAGCCACTCGGCGACCCGGGGCGTCGCGCTGTAGGCGGTGGTGACCGTGCGCTGGGTCTCGACGCCGATGTCCTGCCCCAGCACCGTGCGGCGGCCCTGACGCATGAGTCGGCCCACGGTGGTCGAGTCTCCATAGTCCTGCAGGTCTCGCCGCGAGGCCGCGTCGACGCGGAACTGGACTCCGGGCAGCGGGAGGAAGTCGAAGCCCCCACTGGTGCGCCACACTTTCGTGCGCGATCGCGCCGGGGCCAGCCCCGAGTCCGCGGTGCGCGTGACCGGGACCGCGAACGTGAAGCGGGACCCCCGCTCGCCCGCCAGGCTCGAGCTGAGCCGCACGGCGCTCGGCGCAAGGCGCACCCGGCCCCGCCCGACCGGGCCCGCCCCCGGCGCGAGCGCGTAGTCCAGATTGACCGAGTAGCTCGACGCCGTGGCGAGCGCGAGATCGCCCCGCGCGGTCCCCCGCGCGTACGCGCCGGACAGCACGACCGGATCGACCAGGTAGCGCATCACCGGGGTTTGCGAACGGCCGAGGCGCCGGACCGTCAGGGCGTAGCTCGCCGCGGTCGCGCGTGGCGTGCGGAGGCCGGCCAGCGCGTCCGCGCGGATGTCGGTGCCACCGAGATAGAACGGCGCGCTGGCTGTCGCGGCGTAGCGCACGGTCAGGGGCGCGGCGATGCTCCAGCGGTCGGGCAGGAACCGCTCCAGCCGGAGGGTCCCCGCGAGGCTCGCGGCGTCGTCCGTCACGTACCGCGGGTCCTCCCCGAGCTGGCGAAATTGGGCGCCGCGGCGCGACCAGCTGACGGCCACGTCCGCGAGGTTCGCCGCCGTGAGGGTCAGGTCCAGCGCCGCCGCCGTGCCTGCGTCCCGCACGACGCCGCTCAATCGGACGTCGTCCACCCACAACTCCGCCTGCCCGACGAACACCCGGCTGTCGACCCGCAGGATCCCCGCCGCGATCTCCTGCACGGCGGCGAGGTTCGGCGGCGTCGTGGCCGGGTCTCGCACGTGCGCGATGTATTCCCCGTCGCACATCACGTAGGCGGAGTCGAACGGCACGACCGTCGTGTCGGGACAGCCGGGATAGATCCGGGCCGTGTCGCCGCGCAGCCAGGCCTGCTCGATCCGGGCGCGCAGCGCGAGCCACCGGCTCAGGTCCACGACGACCTCGGGCTCCCACGAGCTGGTGCGCGCCGGGGTGTGGTACAGGTAGAAGTTGTTCTGGTCCTTGCCCGCCTTGACGTAGGCATGCAGATCGCCGTCCTCCCAGCCCGGGCCGCGGCCGCGAGCCCACACCCGGAGCTCCCGGTACTTGAGGAAGTTCTTATCCCCCTCGCTGGTGAACCGGAGGAACGCTTCCGCCCGCCGGCCGGTCTGGAGGCCCGTGGCCAGGAGGCGGAGCGAGCGCTCGTTGATCTGGGCGGTCGCGAGCTGGAGCCCCGCGTCCCGGCGCCCCGCCTCATCGAACACGCCGGGCGGCGGCGCGTACCCCAGGTCGCGGCTCTCGGTGCTCACGACCGACGCGATGACCTCACCCGTTCCCTCACCCCGGTCGCCCGCCAGCCCTCGGATCGGCGTGTCCGCGCGCTTGAGCCAGGAGGCGCCGACCAGCCGCACCCGCGCGAGCCCGAAGTAGATCTGCGGATCCGGCTGTCCCGGGCCCGCGGTGTGCGGCGCGACCACGGTGATCCGCAGGCTCTGGATCTGGCGCAGGTTGACGTTCCCCACCTGGATCGTGTCGGCGCGGAACGGGATGCGGTACAGCCGCCAGCCGGAGAGGCCGTTGGGCTGCCCGTTCGTGAGCGCCGGGAGCATGGCGCCGTCGCGCACGTAGAAGCGCTCGTCCCCGATCGGGAAGACGAAGCGCACGAAGCTCTCCGACGTCCGAACGCCGGCGGCCGAGTCGAGCTGAAAGTCGCCGTCCGAGTCCTCGGTGTCCACGAAGCCGTTGTGCCGGCCGCAGCGCGACCCCAGGTCGCCGAAGAAGAACGCCTGGAGGACGCCGCGCTGCGTGGCGCTGCAGAGCGGCAGCGTGTCTCTCACGGCGCCCGTGGTCGAGTCGACGATGCCGTCGGTCACGCGGTCCGAGAGGATTCCCTCGTCGTCGGTCACCGCGTTCCACGAGTGGGTGATCGCGTCGCGCTCGGTGTCGAGCCGGCCCCGTCCCACGTCGCGCCGGCCGTAGTACGTGGTGTCCCCCGCGGGCGAGACCCTGAAAGCCTCGGGGACCCAGGCGAGCGCGTCCTCGAACACCGCGCCGAAGTCGAGGAGCAGGGCGGCGCGGTTCGCCTTGGCCACCCGGTGGTTGTCCTCCCACACCCACAGCTCGATGTACTCGATACGCGACAGGTCGATCCCGGTGGGCGACAGGGCCTGGGTCACCGAGCGCCAGCGCGGCCCGTCACGGTGCGGCCGCACCCAGTTCGGGTTCCCCGTGCGCGCGTCGGCGAGGCCGAGCACCGTGTCGGGCTTCAGCATGAGCCAGAGCACCTGCTCCGCGGACTGCGCCTGGCCCACGAGTCGGATGGTGGGGTCGATCTGCTGCGCGAGAAACTGGATCGGCCGCCCGTCTGCGGCGAGGGGCACGTTCTGCCAGGTGAGCGCCGCCGCGTCCGCAGGGTCGAAGCCGGCCGAGATGCCGAACGGCTCGGCGCCACGCCCCGTGCCCGGCACGCTGCCCCAGTGCCAGCTGCGCTCGGCGAGCGAGATGAAGCGCGCCGCCTCGGCCTCGAACTCCTCGATGTAGGCCTGGCCCGCCCGGTTCGAGGGGCGGGACACCGCCACTTCGGCCGAGACGCTCAGATAGGACGGCGCATCGGTATGGACGGCGGGGAGCGCGTCGACCAACCGGGTCACGAAAGCGGGCTGGAAGTGAAGCTCCGTACTCACCCCGCCGATGAAATTCGAGGACGGCTCGAACCCGAGCGGCGGCCGGGTGAACGCGCTCCGCTCCTCCTGGAACAGCCCGGTGACGTTCACCCCCCCCCGTGCACCCAGGTCGTAGCGGGCCGCCAGGCCGTAGATCGACGTCGGCGCGACCGCGAACGCCGCGCGCTCCTCGAACTGCGCGCGCACCTGCGCGGTGCCGCCCTGGAACAGCGCGTCGGGGTTCTTGAACGTGACCTGGCCGGTGGCGTAGTCGATGGTATAGTCCGTGTCGCGCGTCAGCAGCCGGCCGCCCACGTAGATCTTCTCGGAGCCGTCCCGGATCTGGAAGCTGTTGAGCGACAGCTGGCTCTTGTCGCCCGACGCCGAGACGCTGGCGCGCACGCCGAGCGCGAAGACCGACGGCGGCGAGTTGGTCGCGAGCAGCGGCCGCGGCGTCCGGTACAACGAGTCGTTCCGTTCGACCGGCGCGAGCCGGGCGGAGTCGGCAAACGGTGCCAAGTGCGGGAACACGACGAAGTAGTCCCGCAGCGGGGCGCCTTGCTGCGGGTCGCGGGTGCGCGGAAACAGCCGGTTGTACTGGTCGAACCTGGTCGGGTCCGACTCGAGCGCCATCCCCAGGCGGGCCAGATAGGTGTCGCCGCCCAGGAGCGGGCGCTCCCGCTGGTTCACGGTGAGCGCGAGCGCGACGGACACCCGGTCCACCTCGCCCCCGCCGACGCGGTACGCGCTCCGGATTTCGAACCGGAACGAGGGCGACGCGGCGGTGACGCCGGGCTTCGGGTCGTAGACGAGCCGCAGCGTGTCCACTACGCCTGTGTCGGGGTTCCCCGCCACCGGGAAGGTCCCGACGCAGCGCCGGCCCGGGCCGCAGCCGGTCTCCCCCGCCGCGATGTACGACACGGCCAGGTAGTCGCTCTGGTCGAGCCGCGTCGCGAGCGCGAACCACGCCCCGGTCGGGTCGGCGTAGTAGTCCTTCCCTTCCACGAGCAGCTCCCACTGGAACGGGCCGGCCCGCTGCGCGCCGCAGTCCACGGCCCGCGTCGGCCCGGGGCCGCACGCGACGGCACGGACGCCGCCGATGTTCTGATTCGAGCTCGAGGTCGGCGAGACGGCCCGCACGCGGTACACGTGGAGGCTCCCGACGCGCAGCGAGTCGGGGAGCGTGAGCCGGTCGATGGCCAGGATGTCCACGGCTGGGGCGCCGGGGATCAAGGCCGGGTCGACGGCGAAAAAAAACCGGCCGGCCTCGTAGTCGAGGTCGCGCGCGATGCGGTCGATGGGCTGCGTCGTGGTCTCACCCACGTCGTAGACGCGGTCCCGCACCACGTTGCCCTTCTGCTGCGCGTAGATCCCCCGGAACTCGAGCGCGCCGAGCTGCGCGACCGCCTGGACGCCGAAGTTGTTCGCGGGGATGGCGGCGCTGATGAAGCGGGACGGCGGCATCTGGAACGTGACGTTGCCGGCCTCCACCCGGCGCAGGATCTCGTCCTCGAGCCCCTCGTACCACACCTGCAGGTTGTTGTTGGCGTCGAACTCGCGCTGGCTGTCGAAATCGACGTTGACGTGCAGCCGGCGGCCCACGATCCCGCCGGTGCGCACGGCGTATTGCGGGACGGGAGTGATCGTCGGAAACTTCGCCTGGCAGCCCGAGAGGGCCTGCTGCTGCTCGAACGCGGTGCACTTGAGGTTTCGAAACCGATCGGCCTTGAGCTCGAACCGGACGCGCAGCTCCATTCCGAGATCGGCGTAGGTGCCGAGGATCCCGCGGGCGCCCGCGGGCGCCAGCGCGGTCGGGGGGGCCGCGGGGGCCGGGGGGGCCGCAGCCGAGTCCGCGGCAGCACGAGCGAGCGGCGCGGGCGCTCCGAGCCCCGCGGCTCGCGCCGCCAGCACCGTGCGCTCCCAGTCCGCCGCCACCACGGCGGCGCTGGTGCGCGCGCCCAGCCGGCCGCCGGGGACGAGGGCCGCGTTGCGCGGCGGCGCGAGCGGCGTCCAGGGAAACACGAGGACAACTGCCGGGGAGCCGGGGGGCGCGGGGGGCCGGGAGGGATGAGCCACGGCAGCCGTATCCTGCGCCTGGGCCTGGGGTATGACGAGCGAAACGGCGACCAGACCGACCAAGCCTGTTGCGACGCGCGCCCACGGCCGGGAGGTGTGCAGCCGTCGAGGGGGTTGGAACGGCGCCTGTGGAGACTTGGAGCTCGGGACGGTATAATCCCGCGACCGATGCGCACCCTCAGCCGTTACGTGCTGCGCCAACACGTCGCCCCGCTCGGCTTCGCGCTGGCCGCGCTCACCTCGCTGATGCTCCTCAATCAGATCGCGAAGCAATTCGGGAACCTCGTGGGCAAGGGGCTGCCCTGGAGCGTCATCATCGAGGTGTTCGTCCTGTCGGTCCCGTTCATCATCGCCGTGACGCTGCCGATGGCCGTGCTGGTCGCGGTGCTCTACGTGTTCACGCATCTCGCGGGCGACAACGAGATCACCGCGATGCAGGCGAGCGGCATCAGTCTGCTGCGCGTGATCGCGCCGGCGCTGGGCGGAGCGACGGCCGTCGCCGTGCTTTCCTTCCTGTGGAGCGACCAGCTGCTGCCGCGCTCGAACCACCGGCTCAAGACGCTGCAGGTGGACATCCAGCGCAAGAAGCCGTCGTTTACGCTCAAGGAACAGGTGATCAACGAAGTCGTGCCGGGGCAGTTCTTCCTGCGCGCCACCCGCATCGACCCCAATTCCAACAAGCTCAAGGAGGTGACGATTTACGACCTCGGGGATGCCGAGCGCCGGCGGATCATCGGCGCCGACTCGGGTCGGATGGCTTATACCCCCGGCGGTCAGAATTTGTACCTGACGCTCGAGGATGGCGACATCCAGGAGGTGAATCGGACTGACCCCGCGCAGTTCAACCGCACCTTCTTTCGCACCAACCGGCTCCGCGTGGTCGGGATCGGGAACACGCTCGAGCACACCCAAGACACGTACAAGAGCGACCGGGAGATGACGGTCTGCGAGATGCGGGCGGTGGTGGAGCAGTCGCGCCGGGACGCGGACCGCGCGCGCCAGGACGCGCGCGCCGCGGTGGAGAACGATCTGCGGCGGCTCGCCGGCCTGGCGCCCGTCTACGGCGCGCCGCCCTTCGTGCCCGACACCGCGCCCCCGGGGCTCTACTGCCGCGCGCTGCGGAGGCTCGCCGGCTGGCTCGCCCCGACGGAGGCCGCGGCCCAGACGCCGCGGCGCTCCCGGCCACAGCCGCCGCGCTTCACGCCGACCCCGATGCCGCCCACCGGGACGCCGCCCCCCCTCCTCGTCACCGCGGGGGCCACCACGGCCGAGGAGCAGCGCGTGCGCTCGGCCCGGCAGCGCGCCGCGATGTACGAGGTCGAGATCCACAAGAAGTACGCGATCGCCGCGGCCTGCGTCGTCTTCGCGCTCATCGGGGCGCCGGTGGCGTTGCGGTTCCAGCGCGGCGGCGTCGGCCTGGTGATCGGGTTGAGCCTCGCGGTCTTCACCGTGTACTACGTCGGCTTGATCGGGGGCGAGGAGCTGGGAGACCGGCTGATCGTCTCCCCGTTCGTCGCGATGTGGGCGCCGAATCTGATCTTCGGCGTGGTGGGTCTGGTGGCGCTCTGGGTCGTCCGGCGGCCGGGCGAGTCCGCCTACGGGAGTGGGTGGTCGGCGCTGATCGGCTGGCTGCCGCGGCGCGGCGGACGCGTGGCGCGGGACGATCCCGCGGGCGTCCCCGGCGCGCCGCCGTCCGACGCATGACCACCCTCGACCGCTACGTCCTGCGCGAGTGGACGAAGGTATTTTTCATCACGTCGCTGGGATTCCCGTTCCTCGTGATGGTGATCGACCTGACGGACAAGCTGGACAGCTACCTGGGGCGCGGGATCTCGAAGGAGAAGCTGGCGCTGTCGTACGCCTACTTCCTGCCCGAGACGGTTTCGCTCGTGCTGCCCGTCGCGGTGCTGTTCGCGGTGGTGTTCACCGTGGGCTTGCTCCAGCGGCACTCCGAGCTGACGGCGGCGAAGGCATCCGGGATCTCGTTTCACCGGCTGATCCGGCCGCTGCTCATCGCGTCGGCCGCCGCCGCGCTGATGGACAGCGGGCTCACGGAGCTGACGCCGGTCACGTCGAGCCGGCGGGCGGAGCTGCTCGGCGAGAAGCAGGTCCGCTCGTCCGCCTCGCGCTACAACTTCGTGTACCGGGCGGACGGCGGCTGGGTGTATGCGATCCGCTCGCTCGAGACCGGCAGCCGGGAGATGCGCGACGTTATTCTCCAGCGTGAGGGCACGGGCGCCGAGTACCCCACGATCCTGATCGCCGCGCAGCGGGCGGCGTACGACACGGGCCGCTCCGGCCCCGTCTGGACGCTCGCCCGGGGCACGGTGCGCTATCTCCTCGGCCCAGACCGGGAGAGCGCGTTCACGTTCGACACGCTCGCCACGCGCGCGCTGCACGAGACGCCCGCCGACCTGCTCGCCGAGCCGAAGGCCCCGGCCGAAATGGGCTATGCCGAGCTGGGGCGGTACATCGATGCGCTGTTCCGCTCGGGCTCGGACACGAAGAAGCTGCGCGTGGACCGCGCCCTCAAGCTGTCCGTGCCGTTCGCCTGCATCATCATCGCGCTGTTCGGGGCGCCCCTCGCCATCTCGACGCCCAAGAGCGGCGCCGCCTGGGGCGTGGCGGTCTGCCTCGCCACCACGTTCGTCGATCTCCTGATGTTCCAGCTCTCCAAGGCGGTGGGCGCCGGTGGCGTGCTGCCGCCGACGTTCGCGGCGTGGGTGCCGAACCTGATCTTCGGGACGGCGGGGGTGTGGCTCCTGGGGAGGGCGAGGACGTAGCACAGAGGCACAGAGGCTGAGAGGCTAAGAGGCTCAGGGGTGCCGGTGAGCGCGTCTGTGCCTCTTAGCCTCTGTGCCTCTCAATCCCTAGAAGGTGTACTTCACTCCCAACTGCAACCGCCAGCGCGACGAGTTGGTCTGCACCTGCTCGCGGGGCGGCACGCTCAAGGCGTAGATGCCGCGCTGGTTGACCGAGTCGAAGCCCGTCCGGGTGAGGAGGTTCGCCTCCTCGAAGCCCGACGTCTGGCGGATCAGGCCCCAGTCGCCGTTCAGGACGTTCAGCACGTTGAACAGATCGGCGGCGACCTCGATCGACTGCCCGCGCACGGTCTGGAACAGCTTCGCCAGCCGGGCGTTGACGAAGTTCATCCACGGGTTACGGCAGCTGTTGCGGGGCAAGAGCGTGCCGCGATGCTCGCGCAGGCAGTCCTCCGAGTTGATGCGAGCGTCCAGCACCGCGTAGGCGGAGTCCTGCTGGGCCACGGAGCCGATCCCCCCCTGCGCGCTTCCGCTGCCATTCCCGTCCAGCGAGATGTCGGCCCGGTTGCGGGGCACGTAGACCTGATCGTTCCCTGGGAAGCCGTCGGCGTTCACGTCGTTCGACACCACGTAGCTGTAGGGCGAACCGGACTGCCCGACATAGATGAGCGAGAGCTGGACCCCCCACCTGACGTCCATCGTCCCGCTCGCGGTGATCTTGTGCGGGATATCGAATACCGACGTCCGGAGGTTACGGCTCGCGATGGTGCCGTCGAGCGTCGTGAACCGGTAGTTCGAGCTGGCGATGCTCGAAGTGAGCGAGAACAGATCCTCGGTGTGCGAGTAGGTGTAGCCGACGCCGAATTCGACGCCGTCGCTGAAGCGCTTCTGCAGCTGGCCCGTGACCGAGAACGAACGGTCGTCGCTCCGGTTCTCGTGGCGCAACACGTCGCGGAAGCCACCGGCTCCGGAGGTGGGCGTGAGCCGCGCCGGCGTCGCGGTGGCCGAGCCGGCGGTGCCGGTGCCCGCGCTGATCGTGCCGTAGAGGGGGCGACCGGCTTCCCCGGACCAGGCGGCGATGGGACCCTGCAGGTTGACGTCGGTGATGTAGAACTGGTTGATGGATTTCGTGTAGAGGAAGTCGAACGTGCCGACCATCCCCCACGGGAGCTGGTGGTCGGCGCCGATCGCGATCTTCAGGTTCTGGGGAAACTTGAAGTCGGAATCGAAGTAGACGATCGAGGGCGCGGTCGCCGCCGCTCCGACCGACCCCGGCCCTTCGGAGCCGCACGACTGGGGCTGGTTGCTGGGATCGATGCGGAACGCGGGAACCGTGTCGCCCAGCGTGGTGCCGCCGGTGCCTGTGAAGGCCCCATCGCAGATGAGGGTGGCCTGCTCGAGCCCCGTGTTGCCGAACGCATTGGAGATCCAGACATAGGGCGGCCGGCCGCTGAAGATGCCCACGCCTCCGCGTAGCACGGTGGACCGGTCGCCCCGCAGGTCGTAGTTGAACCCCAGGCGGGGAGACCAGAGGGCGTTGCCGCTCGGGAAGTCGCCCGTGTTCACGGCGAGCACGGAGGACGGGAGCGTCGGGTTGGATGACGGCTTGTCCATTGCCGGGACATCCACGCGGAGTCCGGCGGTGACGGAAAGCCCGCGCCGCGGCGTCACCCGGTCCTGCACGTAGAACCCGAACTGGCGCACGTGGAAGTCCGCGTTCGGGCCCTCCGGGCGGAGCGCCAGCGCCCGCTCGAACCGCGAAGCGTTGCCCGCAAGTAGGGCGCCCGGGTTCGCGAAGCTCCAGACGCCGATCGACGCCGGGAAGAACACGTTGAAGAAGTGGAAAAACTCGTTGTGCGTGCCCAGGGTGATCAGGTGGCTCCCCCTGGCGAAGGTGAGGTTGTCGGTGACCTCGTAGATATCCTGATCGAGCGAGTTGGCTTGAGAGAAGCGGTCGGCTCCCGCCGCGACGCTGGTGCCGCCGCGATCTCCCGCCACGAAGATCAACGGCACGGTGTTGGGCAGGAAGCGCTTGTCCCGGATCCGTTGGTAGCCGACGAGCAGCTCGTTGGAATAGTTACCAATCGTGGTCGTCCACTTGCCCCGGCCGGTGTGCGTCTTGGTGCGGAAATTGTAGCCGCTGTTCGACAGTTGATAGCCGTCGCGGAACCCGGTGGCCGTTGCGTTGCGGATGAGGACGTCCTGGTTGGCGGCGACGAAATTGTACGACACCTCGAGCTGGCTGTTCGTCCCGAGCTGCCCGGTGAGCTTACCGAAGACGTTCCTGTCCGGGTTGCCCTGGGTCGGTGCGCCCCACGTGCCGGCGTGATGCCCACGCCGATCGAGTCGTTTCCACCCGTCGGGTCCGAGCCGATCTGCTGGCCGACGAACGGCGCCTCCCGATGCTGCACGTCGACCGAGGCGAAGAAATGCAGCCGGTCCCTGATGATGGGCCCGCTCAGCGTCGCCCCGTACTGCGACTGCGTGAAGTCAGACGCCTTCACGTGCGCCGTATCCTTCCCGACGAAGGTCTCGTTTTGATTGAAGCCGAACGCAGAGCCGTGGAACGCGTTCGTGCCCGACTTGGTGACCGCGTTGATCAAGCCGCCGGCGAAGCTGCCCTGGCGGATGTCGAACGGCGCGAGGAGCACCTGGTATTCGCGCACGGCTTCGATCGAGATCGGATGCGCGTTCGCCTGGCCGCCGGGCGTGCCGCTCGCGGCGAGGCCGAAGACGTCGTTGTTCACGCCGCCGTCGATCTGGATGTTGTTGAAGCGGTTGTTCTGGCCGCCGAGGGTGGCCCCGGGCACGCCGGCGGTGACGACCTGGGGCACGGTGACGATGAAATCAGTGAAGTTGCGGCTGAGCGTCGGCAGGCGGCGGATGATGGAGTCGGACACGAACGTCTGCGCGCCCGTCCGCGACGCCGACACCAGCGGGTTCGCCTCACGGGTGACCGTCACGCCTGCCACCTCGACCGCCGCCCGCTTGAGCGCCACGTCCTGCACCAGGCGCTGGCCGAGCCGCAGCCAGATGTCCGGCACCCGGCCCGCCTCGAAGCCGAGCGCGCGCACCTCGAGGGTGTACGGCCCACCGACCTGGACGTTCTCGAAGAAGAAGCGGCCGCCTTCGGCGGAGCGCGCGCCGTAGCGCGCGCCGGTGGACGGGTTGGCGAGCGTGAGCGTCGCGGAGGGGACGGCGCTGTTCGCATCGTCCGTGACCCTGCCGACCACCGCGGCCGACGTGACTCCCTGCGCCGCGACTCGCGCGAGCGGCAGCAGGACGATGAGCACCGTGAGCACGGGAAGTGAGCCGACGAATCTCTTCATGGCGGAGGCTCCGGCAGGCGTGGCCGACCGCACGGGTTGGTCAGGGCGCGGTAAATGTGCCCCGCCCCCGAAGGGTCGTCAACCAACGCCACGTAACGGCTGCGTCACTCGCCTGCTCCTCGACCGATCTCTCCCCGTCCCTCGCTCAGGTCCTCACCCCCTGGCCCCCTCTCCCTTCGGGCACGCTTGCTACCTGTCGCTCTCCCCTTTTGTCCTCACCCCCTGGCCCCCTCTCTCTTCGGGCATTCTCGCTACCCATCACTCTCCTCGTTGGTCCTCACCCCCTGGCCCCCTCTCCCTTCGGACATTCTCGCTATCCATCACTCTCCCCGTTGGTCCTCACCCCCTGTCCCCCTCTCCGTGGGGTCCTCACCCCCTGTCCCCCTCTCCCTTCGGGAGAGGGGGAACTATCGACGACCTCCGGAGTGCCCGCCGTAGGAGCGCTTCCAGCTTCGGGCGTGTAAGATCACTGTTCCGGACACGCACCACGCGGTAGCCAGTGGCCTCGAGGAACGCCGCGCGGGCAGCATCGTACGCCTGTCGCTCGTTGCCGTCGTGCGCATCCCCCTCCAGCTCCAACACGAGCCGCTCGGCGACGCAATAGAAGTCTACGATGAAGCCGTGGAGGACGTGCTGGCGGCGAAACTTGAGGCCGAGCACGCCGTGGTTGCGCAACAGCGACCACGCGTGGCGCTCGGCCGGGGTTGCGGCGCGGCGCAGTTGCCGCGCAAGGGCGAACTTGCGGGCGAGCGTGACGCGGCGGAGCGGATCCATTTCCCGAGAGTAGCGCGTCGAGCCCCGCTGCCGGTAACCAGAGCAGCGCCGGGAGGAGCGAATCGTTTCGTGACGTGGAGGTGGGTTGCCGTTCCTCCTCTCCCGAAGGGTCCTCACCCCCTGTCCCCCTCTCCGTCGCGTCCTCACCCCCTGACCCCCTCTCCGCCATGCGGAGAGGGGGAACGATGGGTGACTCTCGTTCCCCCTCTCCCGAAGGGAGAGGGGGCCAGGGGGTGAGGACGACGGAAGGGAGAAGGAGTCAGGCCGTGAAGACGCCGGAAAGGAAAAGGCGTCACGCCGCGAGGACGCCGAGAGGGAGAAGGGGTCAGGCCGGGAGGATCGACTACCGGTACCGCAGCCAGAGGAAGTACGCGGGGATCCCGCTCAGGATGATCCCGATGTCGAGCGCGAACGCGGCCGTCTCGGACACGAGATAATTCCCCAGCAGGAGCACCGCGCTGAGCAGGAAGACGAGCGGCACCACGGGGAATCCCCACGTGCGGTAGGGGCGCTCGAGCTCGGGGCGCGTGCGCCGCAACACGAAGACCCCGGCCACGGCGAGAGCGTAGAAGGGCCAGATGCCGATGATGAACTGGTCGGCCAGCTGCGTGAAGGTCCGAATGAGGACGAAGATCATGCCCATCACGACCATGAGCGTCACCGCCCCGGTCGGCGCCGAGGTGCGGGGGTCCACACGCGCGATCGGCCTCGGCAGGAGCCCGTCGTCGGCCGCCGCGAAGAAGATCCGCGGCGCGGTCATCATCGAGCCGTTCAGCGTCCCGAAGGTGCTCACCGCGATCGCCGCGGACACGACCACCACGCCCGCGGGCCCGATGACGAGGCGCGCTACGTCCGCCGCCACGAGCTCCGCCTGCTTCATCGCCTGGATCGGAATGAGATACAGGTACACGAGGTTCGCGGCGAGATACAGCACGACGACCGTCGCGGTGCCGATGAACAGCGCCCGCGGCAGGGTCCGCTGTGGATCCCGCACCTCGCCCCCCACGAACGCGAGATCCGCCCATCCGTCGTACGCCCAGAGGATCGCCACCATCGCGAGCAAGAAGGGAGACAGTCCGACCGCGGCGCGTTGGGCGAAGACGCCTCCCTCGAGGCCCGCCGCCCGGCTCCCCAACGCGAACCCCAGCACCACGAGCAAGGCCAGGGCGCCGACCTTGAACGCCGTGCTCAGATTTTGGAGAATCGCTCCGCGGTGGACGCCGAAGTAATTCACAGCGCCCACGAAGGCGATGTACAGCGCGCCGAGCAGCTGCTCGG
>WNGA01032890.1_pt1 | contig 14649 bp, 15 predicted proteins | sample 5400061 | NCBI WGS metagenome assembly WNGA01 (sample SAMN13153366, study PRJNA577476) | soil metagenome | isolation source: 100 cm soil or saprolite under grassland replicate 2 | place: USA:California | collected 2016-06-15
GCTCGCGCACCCGATCCTTTGTCGCGGGCCTTCTCGGAGATCTGGTACCGCTTATCGAGCAGGACGGAGGCGATCGTCGGGTCGTCGTAGTCCGCATCGATCAGGTCATGAATGACCCGCCAGATGACCTCCGACCGACTCTGATAGCGATCTGGCTCGGTCTCGCGTCCGCGACGGATCAGGCCCTTGGCCCACGTCGAGACATGGAGCGAGTCGACCTCGATAGCCGGCAAGTTCTCCGGCAGATCGGCCGCGCTGTGGCCGTCCTGCCGCGCCCAGCTTACGTCCAGGAGGTATGGTTCGAAGTCATCCCTGCCGTAGCGACGTCTCTCATCCACCGAGATCACGTGAACCCGAACCGGCTCAAGCTTGCGGTTCACGGAACCGGGCGGCCGCAGTACGCGGGCGAGGTCGTGGATCGAGTCGGTGTCCCAGCCGCGAGACCTGGCGCGGGCGTGGATGGTCTGCTCCAAGCGGTAGGCCAGGTCCTGGGCCTCCTCGCGCTCCTCGGCGCTCTCGAACACCCACGGTTCGGGAAACAACCACCAGACCTGGATGCCGTGGCCGCTAAACACGATCAGGCTGGGCGTTAGCGGAAACTCGCGGATCAGCGCGAGCGCGTCCTCGAGGGTCGGCGCCAGGCGGCCCTTCTGATGGGCTCCCGCGTTGTCCGCACCGCCGATGTCAACCTCGTACCAGAGGCCGGGGATCGTGACTGCCGTATGCGCGTAGCCACGGACATACTCCTGACGGATCGGCCGCGGCTCGCGCCCTTGTAGTTTGGCCGAGTTCAGCTCCCGCTTCTCGGCTTCGGCGAGCGCAGCCGCCTTGTCCTGCAACGCCACGCCGACGTACACGTTTGAGACCTCGGCGAGTTCAGCAACTGCGCGCCCGGCCGCGGCGAGGTCGGTGGCGGGGAACCACTGGGATCGCTGGTCTTCCAGCGTCCAGACCACGACGTCGCCCTGGGCGTCCTCGCCATGCAGCGCGCGCAAGAACGCTTCCGGCGTCAGTTCGACGACCGGCGCAGGCTCACAAGCCACGGGCAGCGTGGTCATCGCTGCCCTCTGGTCGGCCTCGCGCGCTCACCGGCCTTTATCAGGGCTGGCTCCTCGCCCAGCGCGACCTCGGGCTTGCTGGCCCCGTGCGTCGTCGTTCCGTCGAATCGGGAGCATCCACTGAGCAGGGCCAGTAGCGCTGCGACCTGGCGTCCTGGGTCGGGCGCAAACGTGCGGACAACCAGCAGCCGGGGCGCCGACTTCGAGAACGATCGAAGCGCCCCGCGCCGCCGTCCGGTGGCCGGGGTGCTCACGCTGTCGGCTCGCTGGCTAGGTCTGCCTGCTCCCGAGCGCCGGCCGGCTGCTCAGCTTCGCTCGTGCGTTCAGCCTCCGCGGCCACTGCGGCGAGGATGGCCCTGATGTATTGCCCGCGCCCCAAGAGCAGCGAGTGCGCCTGCCTGGCCAAGAGTTTGGCGACGTCTTCGGGAACGTGGACCTGCAAGCGGGGCATTGCCACCTCCGTCTACTACAGGGTGGCACTCCAACCCCCCTTTGCGGGAAACCTTTGCCGCGTCGAGGGCAAAAGTGGAGGACGAGTCAGCGTTTCGGCAGGGGGACGCCCAGGATCTTCGCCCACCGATTTACCGAGTTGCTCACGGCCTGGGGCGTGGAGGGCCTATAGTCGTCGTCGTCCGCGTGCTCGCGTGCTTCGACGCCAGCAATCCGGTCGTTGTCCCAGCGGAGCACGGCTGCACGGTATAAGCGCAGCGCCAGCCGCTCGAGTTCGGCGGGGTCCCGGTGGCGCGGCGCTGGCGGCCGCCAGCCCTGCTCCTCGGCTCGCCTCTCCACCTCCTCGATCTGGGCAATGAGGTTCTGGTGCAGGTCTTCGGTCAACTGTTTGGCGTACTCGCGCACCCATGCAGGGCCGTGGTCCTTTTCTCTCGGCTCATACACGAACGGTAGCGGCTGGAGGGGCCAGATGATGGCGCCGCCGATGACGACCCGCTGACCGACCAGCCCGGGGATTCTCACCTCCGTGCCGTCTACGTCAACGATCCGCACCCGGCCGCTGTCCACTCCCGCGACCGGCGCGTTGTGGGTGGGGGCTATCGTTGACGGCCACATCACCGCGCGCGCGGCCTCGCCGAGCTCTAGTGGCTCGTTTCCGGCAGCCCGACGCAGGCTGTCCCACAGGTCAGGGGTCACGCCAGGCTGGCGAGGCAGGTGCCAGTCCTCGATGAACGCATCAAGCAGACGCTCAGCCTCGGGTGGCGGCTGCGGGGCGTTCCAGACCGGCACCGGGAGCAGGCCTACCTGCTCGAGCAGGCCTCGCAAGGCAGCCCGAAATTGTGGCTGCCGGTTCAGGACGCCGTAATAGGCGCGGAGCATCCTCCTCCGAATCTCGGTCTCGTGGTAGAGGCGCGATCCTTCGGTGGAACGATTCGGGCCTCGCCTCGTCATCCGCGGGGCTCCTTCCCAGTTCTTCGCCATTCACCCGGCCACGCCGGCAGGCTTTTCAATTATGCCGCTGAAGCTTGGACGCCATCGGCGCTAGATATTTCGGGCCTCGGCCAAGCTGCTCGGCAAGCGAGTGTGGCTGGATAGTTGCTGCGCATCGCTTCTGACGAGCACTCGAAGTCAGCGAATCTGCCTGGCTTGGCGACCCGCGATCGACTGCATCGCTCTGGAACTTGAGCCTAGCCCTGCCCCTGCGGGCACTACCGCAGTCGTGGCCCGATCGCGCAGCTGGAAGGCCACCGTCGGCCCACGCACTCCTGCTCTCGGTCTTTCATGGACTCAGCAGTGGGGCAGGGCCTTCTTCCAGACCTCATCCCGGACGGCACGGTGGGCGAGAGGTTCGATCTATTCGGCCAGGGGCTCGGCATGGAGCGCTGCGAATCGCCTCAACGACGTCGGGGTGGAACCCTACCGGGTGATCTGCTGGCGTGTCAGGACAAGTTCGCGCCGCAGGGTGAGCCCGTCTGCGGAAGTAGTGTAGCTCTTAGCGGTAGTTGACGAACTGCAGCGGGACCGGGTAGTCCTGCTCGCGGAGCAGCTTGATCGCGGCTTGAAGCTGGTCCTTGGAGGCACCCGAGATTCGGACCGCGTCGCCTTGAATCTGGGGGCGGACCTTCGGGCAGCGATCACGGATCAGCTTGCTGATCTGGCGGGCCAGCTCCTGGTCGATCCCCTGGCGGAGGCGGACCGTCTGGCGGACGGTGCCCCTGGCTGCGCGGCGGACTGCCTTGGTCAACAGCAGCTCGCGGACGGCCTTGAGGGTGAACTCGCTGGCGCTGGCCAGCGTGATGCTGTCTCTGTCCAGTGTGACCTGGCTGCCGGTGTTCTTCAAGTCATACCGAGTCGTCGCCTCGCGCATCGTCTGATCGATCGCGTTGACCAGCTCTTGCCGCTCGAACTGCGAGACGACGTCGAAACTGCTGTCGGAAGCCATCTGGTCTCTACGTTCAAATGCGTTTGCTGCGGGCGCCTGCGTCGTCTGTAAGGATACACTCCCCTCGGAGAGAGCCGTGCCGTTTACTGTCGACGATTTTCAAGACCTACTCCGTCTTCTCGAGCAGCGGCCGGAATGGCGCGCCCAGCTGCGTCAGCTGCTGCTGCCCGAGGAACTGCTCGAGTTGCCGTCCCTGGTACGGCAACTCGTCGAGGTGCAGCGAGCAACCCTCGTCCGACTTGAGCGGGTCGAAGGCAGACTTGACCGAGTGGAAGGCGCGCTGCATGGGCTAGTCGAGGTGCAGCGAGCAAGCGTCGCCCGACTCGACCGAGTCGAAGGCGGGCTGCATCGGCTGGGCACCGACGTTGGGGTGCTAAAAGGGGGGCGCGATAGAGGAAAGACTTCGCCAATTGCCCGAGCTATTCTCGCACCTCGTTGACGATCCGGTGGCGCTCACGCGACCGCAGCTCCGCGCCTGGCTTCGTCCTCACACCGAGGCGGGGCGACTCACACAGGCCGAGGCGGTGCGGCTCTTGCTGGCCGATTTGGTCTTCCGGGGCCGCCAAAATGGAAGGACGGCTTTCCTCGTGGTAGAGATTTCCTGGAGCGTCGATGTTGCGGACGTTCGGCGAGCAGCTGACCGCGCGACTCTGCTGCGGAAGGTAGCTCCTCGAACACTGCCCGTCGTAGCTGGCTGGCGGATACAAGATGAAGCAGTTGAGCTGGCCGAAAGCCAACAGGTCGCGATGGTGCTAGAGGAGGAGGTTGCTTAGACTGCGCCGATGATCGAGAACACGATCCTCAAGAAGAATCGGGACGGGTTGAAGGCGCTCGTCTTCGCGCTCACGTTTCCGTCGACGCAGCTGGTCGAGCTGGCGGCCCACGTTGGCTTCGACGCCGTCTCGCTTGACGGCGAGCACGGCTCCTTCACGCCCGAGTCGGTCGATCTCATGTGCCGTGTCGCCAATGGCTACGGCATGTCGGTCACGGCCCGCGTGCCGAGCATCGACCCCTACATGATCAACCTGTGGCTCGACCGTGGAGCCCAGGGCATCCTGGGTCCGCACATCGAGAGCGGCGAGGAGGCGCAACGGCTCGTCGACGCCTGCCTGTTCCCGCCGGTCGGCAGGCGTTCGTGGGGCGGCGGGCGCGGCACGCTCTTCAACGAGGACGCCGGGCTGGGCTCTGGGCACGGCGGCAAGCTCGGCTTCGCCCAGTGGTCCAACGCCAACATGATCGTCTCGGCCCAGATCGAGTCGAAGAAGGCCTATGACAACCTGGACGCCATCCTCGCGGTGAGGGGGCTCACGGCAATCAGCGGCGGGCCAAACGACTTCGCGGCCTCACTCGGCTTCCCAGGTGAGCCAGACCATCCGGAGCGCCAGCGCCTGACAGCGGAGATCGAAGCGCGGACCCGCCAGGCCGGCAAGCAGGTAAGCTCCGACATGACGATCACGCTGGCGCTGCAGGAGCTGGTCCTCTCGAGCGGGCGGCAGTTCGTGCGGACCCACGCCCAGGATCGCCTCGGACCCTGACCAGGAAGTCTCCATCGCCCAGTCAACCTTGCGGATCACCAGGAGGCGGACGCTCGCCCTAGCGCTCACCGCGGCCGCGGCGGCGTGGATAGGGGTGCGTCGTGGGTCTGCGGCGGAGCCATACGACGGCCCGTTCGTGGACGCGCATAGCCATCTCAGGGCTGGTCTCAGCCCCTCGATCGACGAGCTGATCGCCCTCTACGACGGCGCGGGCGTGCGGGGAGCGATGGTGTTCGGGGAGCCGTGGCCGTTGGCGACGGACGCGCGCGACCGCTATCCCGAGCGCGTCGTGCCGTTCCTGGCCGAGGGGTATGCCAACGCCGTTCATCCCGACTCGTCGTACGTCCACCCGGAGGGGCTGGACCAGCTTCTGGGAGGCGGTTTCGTGCGGGGCCTGGGCGAGATCATTCTGCGGCACTCGCCGTTCCAGCTCGGCGCGGCCGGCGGCTACGCGTCCGCGCCGGCCAACAACGTGCCCGCCGACCACCCGGCGCTGATCGAGGCCTATCGGCGGGCCGGAAGGTACGGGGCGCCGGTCAACGTGCACCAGGAATCGTTCTTCGCCGAAGAGCTGGAGCGGGCGGTGCGCGCCGCGCCAGACACGACGTTCGTGTGGGCCCACGCCGGGCACGGCCCCGCGAACGTCGTGCGGGGCGTCCTGGAGCGCAACCCGAACGTCATGGCCGACCTCTCGGCCCGCACGCCGTGGATCGGTCCGGGCACGGTCCTGCTGGGCCCGAGCGGCGGGCTCGAGCCGGGCTGGTCGGCCCTGCTCAACGACTTCCCCGACCGCTTCATGGTCGGCCTGGACCTGTTCGCGCCGGCCCACTACCAGGCCGCCTACGTCAACCCGATGGTCGCCTACTACCGCGCCCTGCTCGGACAGCTCGATCCCGCCGTGGCCGGGGTGGTTGGCTACGCGAACGCCGAGCGGATTGCGCCGTTCGGCGCGGGCGACCCGGCGTGGGACGCGCGCAGAGCAATCACAGCAGCCCGAAGCCGTAGAGGTCGAGCATCTCCTTGAGGAGCTGCCTATGCGTGGACAGCATGAGGCTTCCCTGGCACGCCGAGGCGACCTTGTGCTGCGCTCGATCGAAAAGGCCGAGGGCGAGGCGCTCGTCGTTAAGCCGCGAATGCCAGCAGATGCCGTCGGTCCGCTCCGGATGCGACCATAGCGCTCGGGACCAGCGCTGCGTCAACGGATAGTCGCCGTGGGACAGCCGGGCGTCCGCCCCCAAGCCGCGCAAACGAGCTCCGGTCAGATCCACGAGGCGGACGACCTCGAGGGGGTGAACCTCGGTGAGGCAGTACTCCAAGAGTACAGCCTCACGAACGATCCTGACGCCCAACTCCCGGCCGAATGTCTCCAGGGTTGCGCAATGCGGTGAGTCGGCCGCGTAGAGCACCCCGTATTCGCTCGCCGGGGCCGCGAAGCGCCTCTCCGGCCCCCCACCGAAATGGAGCGGCTCGTGCTCATACGCGAACGGGTGCAGCCGGTACCAGATCGTGCCGGCTGGCACGGCTCGGATCGGAAGCCGTCGGCGGGGGAGGTTCTGCGGGGGCTCGGGGTGGGGGCCGGGCGTGGCGCTGATTCAGGCGCCCCCATGTTGCCCGTAGCCGCGCGCCGCCAGCACCACGGCGTCGACGTCCGCGCGGCGCAGCCGTGTCAGGGGCGTCGAGCCCTGGAGGCGCGGATCGCCGCTCAGGAAGAACGCGGCCTGCATCCACGGGTCGCGGATAAGCATGCTCTTGAGGACTTCCTCCAGGCCAGGCAGCACACCCCGCTCATCGAATTGCCAAGCGGGGTAAGCGTACCCGTGCCGCCCTATGCCCAAGCCGATGAGCTTGCCTGTCTGGCGGCGCTTGTCGACAGCTTGTCGGCTAATCCGCAGGTGCTCGGACACCCGCTCGACCGACAACATCCCACCTTCCGCGCTCAGGATCTGCTCGCGAGCTTCAAGCCCGCGCAGTCGGGCTGTCGCGAGTGGGTCTTCCTCTTCCAAGACGGTCACCACGGAGGGATACTCCAGCGCGTGCAGCAAGACCCCACAATTTGACGGAGCTCCCGTTGCACGGGTGAGGGCCTCCTCATCGAGATCCTGCACGATAGCCGATAGCGCGTTCAGTGTCCGCGCCAGGAACACGGAGCGTAACGGGGCCAGCCTGGCGCCATGTGACCCCGATGCCTCGAGCACGCGGGCCAGGGCCTCGGCTACATGCCGGTTGACCGGGCTCGCGTCGGTGCCAGCGAGGCGGGAGACCAACCTGTCGGCCGTAGACTCCAGGCTCACGTGCCCGGAGCCCGGAGCACTGGGACGTGATGGAGCGGCCGGCAGCATGGCAGACCTCGCGAATTGATGACCATTTCCATTATAGCTTAGATCTATAATCCGTCAACTGCATCCCGAATGCCGAGAGTCATCGGCCTGGGCGTGCCAGCAGCCTGCTTCGGCCGGCTGAACCTGAACGGCCCCGATCTCCACGTGGCCGGTCAAGTCGGATCGAGTGGCAACCGTCATCATCACCACGAGTGGTTCTTCGCCGAGGAGCTGGAGCGGGCTGTGCGCGCCGCGCCGGACACGACGTTCGTGTGGGCTCACGCCGGGCACGGGCCTGCCAACGTGGTCAGGGGTGTCCTGGAGCGCAACCCAACGTCATGGCCGACCTCTCGGCCCGCACGCCATGGATCGGCCCGGGCACCGTCCTGCTGCGCCCGAGCGGCCTGCTCGACCCGGGCTGGTCGGCCGTGCTCAACGACTTCCACGACCGCTTCATGGTCGGCCTGGGCCTGTTCGCGCCGGCTCATTACCGGGCCGGCTACGTCAACCCGATGGTCGCCTACTACCGCGCCCTGCTCGGTCAGCTCGACCCCGCCGTGGCCGACATGATCGGCCACGCCAACGCTGAGCGAATCGCGCCTTTCGGCGTGTCCGGTTAATGCGTTCCGTCACACGACAAGAGCCGTTGACCAACAAGACAGGCACGATCACCAGATGGCCCACTCGCGGGAGGAGGGCCGATAGCTGGCGGAAGCGTTGAGCAGCAGCCCGCTAGCCCTTGATGCCAATACCTACGAGACCCTGCACGAAGTAGCGCTGTAAAGCCAGGTAGACCAGCACCGTCGGGATACTCATCAGGGTCGCAGCCGCGAAGATCAGCGGGAAGTCCGCGACCGTCTCCGCCTGGCGCTGCGTGTAGGCGTAAATGAGCCGCTGGACCGTTAGGGCAACTGGCGTGATGTCGCGGTTGCCGCCCACAAAAATCAGAGTTCTGCTTGACCAGGAAGAGGCCAATCACATTGACCAGTCCGAGGATGCCCAGCGCCGGCCACTCGTTCACGAACCCGTGCCCGCCCTGTCCCCAGAGATCGTTGCCGCCCACCAGCGGGAAGCGGGCGAGCATGATGTAGTGCGGCAGCGCCGTAAGCAGCGGCGGCACCATCAATCCGGAAAGGAAGAAGAGGAACAGCGCGTTCTTGAAGGGAAAAGTCAACCGCGCGAAGACGTAGCCACCCAGGACCGAGATCAGCAGCGCCCAAAAGATGTACCAGAGCGCCCGCGCGGCCGTGAGCATGATCGACTGCCAGATGCAGCCCTGCGAGCAGTCGGCCACGATCACCGCGTAGTTGTGCAGGTCGAAGGAGTTCGGGATCGGGAAGAACGAGGTCTGGTAGTACCGCTCCGTCGTCGTGAACGTGGCCAGCACCATGAACGCCAGCGGGTACAGGATCACGAGGCCCGTCAAAGTCAGGGTCCCGTACGTTGTCGCCCAGAGCCAGAGCGGCCGTCGCGCCATGCTCATTATTGGTTCACCCGCAGGAAGCGCAGGTTCAGTCCGCTGATCGTCATGAGCAGGATCAGTAGCAGCATGCTCTCGGCGGCCGCTAGCCCCATCGTCAGATTCCCGAAGGCGTCGCTGTACATCGAGTAGACCATCGTTCGGGTGGAGTTGTTCGGTCCACCGAACGTCAGCACCAGCGGCGCCTCCCACATCTGGAGGGTGCGAACGAGCGAGGTCATGAAGACGAACATCACCACACTGCCGACGCCACGCCAGAAGCCGAACATGATGACCCAGAAGGGCATCCAGAACTCGCTGCGCGTCCAGAGCACCGGCGGCACCCCGACCAGATCCAGCAGGCTGTTCAGCGCCCCGAACTTGGTCGGATGTAGGAAGACCGCCAGCGTCTGCGCCAGCACCGCGCCCGAGATTACGACCGGCAGATACCAGATTGTCCGGTAGATCGCTCGCGCGCGTAGCCGCTCGTTCAGCAGGAGCGCGATCCCGAAGCCGACGCCGATCTCGAGCGCTAGCAGACGATGTTCCACTCGGTCAGGCTGATCGCGGCCATGACCAGGATCGGCACCCAGGTGAAGACCACGAAGTAGAGCAGCATCGGAGTGAGGATGGTGAAGGCGACCAGGGTCTGGCGATGTCTCCACCGCCAGACCCTCAACCGCTCGGCCAGATTCGCCGGCGGAGCGGCGGCGGCTGCGAGCGTGCCGGCCATGGCTGCGTCCCGGGCAGGTCCTAGCGGAGCAGCCTCTCCACTTCCTGTTGGAGTTGGTCCAGCATCGGCTGAACCGGATCGCCGCTCTGCAGGATCTTGCCGAACATGTCGCCCCAGGCGATCCAGATCTTGTCTGGGTTCTTCGCGTAGGGCGGCACCGGTCGAACGTCCTCGTTGAGAAGGATGTCGGCATAGGTGCGCGCCGCGACCGGGTTGAGCGCCTGGTAGCCAGCCAGCTTCTCCAGCGCCGGGTCCTTGAGCAGGTCAAGGCGTGGCGGCAATCGGTTGCCCAGGATCTCGCCGATCTGCTTCTGGGTCTCTTTGTCAGCCATGTACTTGACGAAGGCGATCGCCCCTTCGGGGTTCTTGGACTTCGCCAGCGGCGAAAAGACGATGTTGCCAAGCACGACGTTGCCGCTCACGTTCGGATCCTTGCGAGGCAGCGGGTAGTAGACGATCTCGGCTCCAGCATCCTTGGCGCCCTGGACGAACCCCATCTGTGAGATCTGGTAGACGCTCTTGTCCTGCCAGTTGTACGAATACAGCTTGCCCTCATCGCCACTGAAGGAGTTGCCCGGGTCGGCCGTCGCGAACAGCTTCCGACTGAACTCGTAGGCGGCGACGTGCTCGGGCGCGTTGAAGGAGGCCTTGGTGCCCTCGTCGTCGCCGAGCGGCTTGCCGGTCTGGTTGATCCAGGGGATCGTGCGGAGGACCGTGCCGTACACGCGGTTCGGCGCCGGACCGTAGAGGTTGTAGCCGACGAAGTTGCCGCTGCCGGCCCTGAACGCCTTCTCCGAGTTCTCGATCAGCTCGGCCCAGGTCTTGGGCGGCTTGTTGGGGTCGAGCCCCGCCTTCTGCGCGACCCGCACGTTCGTTTCAAGCGCGAAGGCGGAGGTGTAGATCGGCACGCCGTAGAGCTGCCCCTTGTAGAGCGAGCCGGCGATGGAGCCGTAGACGAAGTCCTTCTCCGACAAGTCCGGGACCGGGAGAAACGCACCGAGCGACGCGAATTCGTGCACAAACGCCTCGCCGGTCGTCACCTCCGGCACCGTCCCGCCCGCGATCGCGGTCAATAGGCCGGTTCGCAGCGGCTGGTCCCAACCGTGGTCCTCCACCTTCAGGGTGTACTTCGGGTTCTGGTCGGCAAACGTGTTGCGGACCGAGGTCGCCCACCGGCCCATCGCAACACTCTGGTCCTCGAAGACGAGCTGGCCCGACCAGAGGACGATCGGCTGGTCGCCCTTGCCGGCCAGGACGGCTGGCTGGGCCGCCGCGGCGGATGCCGTCGTCGGAGCCGCTGGCGCGGCTGGCTTGGCGGGCTCGGCCGGCTTTGCCGGCGCGGCCGTCGGCGCCGGGGCGGCTGGCTGGCCGCAGGCGGCCAGGATCGGGGCGGCGAGTGTCAGCCCGGCCCCCATGCCAAGGGCGCGGATGAGACTACGGCGACTGAGGCGGTTCGTGTCCATGCTTCCCCCTTCCAGCGATCGCTTGAACGGAAGCTAGCGCACTCGCACTGGTCGCTTGGCTCACGGTCCCCCACCGGGCCGGCTACTTCATCGTCCAGTGACCACGCGCTTGGAGCCGGGCAGCCAGGCTCTGTGGAGCTTCGACGACCCGAGATTCATCAACTGACAAGCTCATCCTAGAACTCAGTTAGTACCATCCATCTTCATGCATGTCAAGCAAACTGGGTACCTCCACCTCTCGGAGCGGCCCCGGCTTGGGATGGACATCGACGTCGACTTGATCAAGCACAATCGCGTGAGGTCGTGATGCAGCCGGAACGCGCCGTGGCGGACCAGGACGAGCCGAGTGTCCTCGCGTACATAGGCACCTACACAAACAGCCCGCTCCACGTGCGGGGCAACGGGGAGGGCATCTACGTCTGTCGATTGGACTCCCGGTCTGGTGCCCTGATACCGGCCGGACTGACGGCTCGGGCCGTCAACCCCTCGTTCCTCGCGCTCCACCCCGAACACCGCTACCTGTACGCCGTCGTCGAGGTCGGAGGGCCCGATGGACAACTGCATGGCTCCGTCAGCGCCTTCTCGCTCGACCCGGTGACGGGCGCGCTCAGGTTCCTCAATCAGCGCCCCTCGGGCGGGGACGGGCCGTGCCACCTGAGCGTGGACCGAACCGGGCGGCTCGCGCTTGTGGCGAATTATCAGAGTGGCAGCGTCGCGGTCCTCCCGATCGGCGATAACGGACAGCTCGGAGAGCCGGCCCAAGTTGTCCAGCACCGGGGCTCGAGTCTCAACGCGACTCGCCAGGCGGGCCCACACGCGCATTCCATCACACCTGATCCGAGCAATCGCTACGCGCTGGTCGCCGACTTAGGCGTCGACAAGCTGATGGTCTACAAGCTCGACGTGGGTACGCCAGCGACTAGTCCCCAGCGATCCACCCGCGGTCGCTCTGACGCCCGGCGCTGGGCCACGCCATGTTGCTTTCCACCCGAGCGCCCGCTACGTCTACGTCGTCAACGAGCTCAACTGCACCGTAAGCGCCTTCGGTTACGACCCAGCGCGGGGCGCCTTGGCTGAGCTCCAGACGGTCTCGACCCTGCCCGATACCTTTACCGGCCACAACACCTGCGCGGACATTCACGTTCACCCCTCGGGCCGCTACGTCTACGGCTCCAACCGCGGGCACGACAGTATCGTCGTCTTCGCGGTCGACGCCCTGACAGCGCGACTCGAGTACGTGGGCACGAGCCGACGCAGGGCGAGAAGCCACGCAACTTCGCGATCGATCCCGCGGGCACGTTTCTGCTGGCTGCCAACCAGGGCTCTGACTCCGTCGTCATCTTCCGCCTCGATGACTCGACAGGAAGGCCTGTGCCAACCGGGCAGGTCACCAGCATCCCCACGCCCGTGTGCATACGGCTCGATCCGACGCCCGCCGAGGCCTAGATCCAATAGCTGAGTCAGCTTATGCTGTACCCGACGCAGGATCTTGATCGTCTCCGCTCGGGCGGCCCGCAGATAGGACTTGTGAGGCAATTGGGCGAACGGCGACTCGGCCGGCGCGGCCGTCATCTCGATGTCGGAGCCGATGGTCGGATTCGTCCGAAGGCCGTCCGTAGGTGTTTGTACGCGTCCGGCCCTTCTGATCAAGGCGGCCCGCCGGCGCCGGTGGACAGCAGCGGACGGCGGTGAATCGACGGCCGTTGCTAACCGGGTTGCTAGCCGGACCCTTCCCAGGCGTTGCTAACCGGAGCCGCGATATTTCCAGTTGATCGATCCGCTGCAGAATTTCGCGCGAGCGGCCGGGGGTGGCCCGATCAGCCCGTGAGCTGGCGCCGACCCGCCGGACCCCTGGCCGCGTCATCGCCTGGTCGGAGGCGAGCCCTGACTCGACGTTCCGAGCACCGGTCCGGCCCCAAATTGACCGCACGCCGTCTCCCCACCTCGTGGCGGGAAGCGAGCCTGAAGGCCGTCTACTATGGCGTGTAATGTCGTTGGCCCTCTTGCGCGTCACCGGTTGGCCGATTCTGCTTTCTCCCTACATTCCCTGTAGGCCGTGAGTGTCGGTGACCGGGTTGACGTCAGGCTGTCCTTTGCATTTTTGCAGGCAGCCGCTAGGCTCATGGCATGGTAATTAGTCTGCTCACCCGAGAGCAGATCGAGACGCTGGACGCTGTCGCAGGGCGGCTCGAGGCGAGAGGGCTCGAAGACGAGAGCCGGCTGTTGCGCGAGATCCTGGTGCAGCTGCAGCGTACTCCGCGTGAAGTGCCGGCCTCCACCGCGGCCGATATTCTGGAGGTGACGCCGCAGACGGTCCGCAACCGGGTGCGCGGGGGCATCCTACCCGGCCGACAGGACCCGACCGGCCACTTCTTCGTGAGTCTCGACGCGCTCGAGCCGACGCTCCGCATACGCCAGGTTCTACCTGACGCGCCAGCGGGCACGGTTACTGAAGAGGAGATCGACGCTGAGATCGACGCCGCACGGGCCGAGCGTCGGGCGCGAGCCGCCCGCGGGCCGTGAGTGAGGCCGGCACGGATGTGAACACCCCCGAGACCGGGCTCACCGCGATGGGGTTCAGGTGATCAGAGGTTCAATTCCTCCCGGCCCGATCGACGCGTCGCTCTGTCTGTTCGCGAATTCTTGTTAGGGCTTGATGGCGGGCCCCACTATCAGCGCCGACTTTGGCACAGAGGGCAACCGCTGCCCTACTGGGTCACCTCAGTCCTCGGAATGGCGGCCGACTCTGCGGTGTCACGCCGTCTCATGGGCAGGGTGAACGTGAAGGTACTCCCAACGCCTGGCTCGCTCTCCACGCCAATTCTCCCACCGTGCAGGTCGATGAGCCTCTTCGCCAGGGCCAGGCCCAGCCCGGTCCCCTCGGTCCTCGCCGCCCCCTGCCCGACCTGTCGGAACTCCTCGAAAATATGCTCCTGATCCTCGGGTGCGATCCCGATCCCGGTGTCCTGCACGGCCATCTGCACCTCGCCGTCCACCCGGCGCGCCGTCACCTCCACCCGTCCCCCGTCGCGCGTAAACTTGACCGCATTCGACAGCAGGTTGAAGATCACCTGCTTAACCTTCCGCTCGTCCGCCTCGATCAAGTCGACGGCCGGATCCACCTCCAGGCCGAGGCCGATCCCGTGGCGGCTGGCCCGCTCCCTGAGCATCGTCAGGCCGTTCTCCAGCGCCTCGCGCAGCGAGAAGTCGCCGAGCTCCAGCTCCATCCAGCCGGCCTCGACTTTGGAGAGGTCGAGGATGTCGTTGATGAGTGAGAGGAGGTGCTTGCCGGAATCGAGGATGTCGCGGAGGTACTCCTCCTGTTTCTCGTTGAGGTCGCCGAACATCCGCTCGACCAGCACCTCGGAGAAGCCGATGATCGCGTTGAGCGGGGTCCGCAGCTCGTGGGACATGTTGGCCAGGAACTCCGACTTGTGCTGGCTGACCTCCTCCAGTTCGAGCCTTTTTTCCTCGACCTCGCGGAACAGGCGGGCGTTCTGGATGGCCAGGGCTGACTGGCTGGCGAAGGTCTTCACCAGCTCGACCACAGGCGGCGGGAACTCGCCCGGCGACTTGCGGACCACCACCAGGCCGCCGATGATGCGGTCCTCGCGCAGCAGCGGAACGGCCAGCACCGCGCGATAGCCGGCGCGGGCCATAGCTTCGCGCGGCCGCCCCTCGTAGGCGCCCT
>WNGA01010333.1_pt1 | contig 14648 bp, 16 predicted proteins | sample 5400061 | NCBI WGS metagenome assembly WNGA01 (sample SAMN13153366, study PRJNA577476) | soil metagenome | isolation source: 100 cm soil or saprolite under grassland replicate 2 | place: USA:California | collected 2016-06-15
GCCGACGAGCTGCTGCGGCTGGCCGGCGCCGCCGAGGCCTCCAGCGAGCATCCGATCGGCGCCGCCATCGGCGCCGCCGCGCGCGAGCGCGGCGAGCTGCCGCCGGCCCCCGGGTTCCGCGCGCTGCCCGGCGCGGGCGTCCGCGCCGATGTCGAGGCCGTGCCCGGTGAGCCCGCCGTGACCGTGTGGGTCGGGCGGCGCAAGCTGGCCGCCGAGGCCGGCCTGCTGGTCCCCGACGCGCTGGAGGCCACCGCCGAGGAGCTGGAGCGGCAGGGCAAGACGGTGGTGTGGGCCGGTTGGCGGGGCGAGGTCCAAGGGGTGCTGGCCGTGGCCGACACCCTCAAGCCAGGCGCGCGCGACCTGGTCGAGCGCCTGCACGCCATGGGCCTGGAGGTCGCCATGCTCACCGGCGACAACCACACCACCGCGGCCACGATCGCGGCCAGCGTGGGCATCGACCGCGCGCTGGCCGAGGTCATACCCGCCGACAAGGTCGGCGAGATCAGCCGCCTGCAAGCGGAAGGCAGGACCGTCGCGATGGTCGGCGACGGCGTCAACGACGCCCCCGCGCTGGTCCAGGCCGACCTCGGGATCGCGATCGGCAGCGGCACCGACGTCGCCATCGAGTCAAGCGACCTCACCCTGCTGCGTGGCGACCTGGACGGCGTGGCCACCGCCATCCAGCTGTCACGGCGCACCTACCGGACGATCGTGGAGAACCTGGGATGGGCGTTCGGCTACAACACCGCGGCGATCCCGCTGGCCATCGCCGGCCTGCTCAACCCCATCATCGCCGGGGCCGCCATGGCCGCCTCCAGCGTCAGCGTGGTCAGCAACTCACTGCGCCTGCGCCGCTTCCAGCGTCACGCTGACAGGGCGACGGGTGAAGCGGTCGGGGTCGGCGGCGAACTCCTCCCGGCAGGCGGTCGAGCAGAACCACCACACGGCGCCGTCCAGTTGCAGGTGCGGCTGGTCGTGCTGGGCGACGGTCATGCCGCAGACCGGGTCGGCGGCCATGGCGGCAAGCTCACGGAAGACGCCGTCCTCCAGCCACAGCACCCGGTCGGCGATCTCCCGCAGGCGGCTGTCGTGGCTGACGATCACCACAGCGCGGTCGTCCTCGGTGGCCAACTGCCGCAACAGCCGGGCGACCTGGCGGCCGATGGCGGAGTCGAGGTTGGCGGTGGGCTCGTCAGCGAGAATGACGGGCGGATCGTTGGCCAGGGCGCGGGCGATCGCCACGCGCTGCTTCTCGCCACCGGAAAGCATGGCACACCTCCATGTGGTGGGTCTGGACCACCTGCGAAGGCAGCCAAATACGGGGGTATTGCATACGGACCAACGACCCTGCCGTCTCAGGCCCTTCGGCTCCCGCGCAGCGAGCACACGCGTTCGGGCAGGCCAGCGGCCGTGGCAATCAGCCAGCCGTGGCCAGCTCGATACCGCGCCCGGCCGGCACGTCGGCGATGGTCAGCACCGTGTGCAGGTGATGGACGGCGGCCGGTAGCCCAATCGCGGCGCGGCCCGCGACGGCGGTCATCACTGCCGTGGCGTGCGATTGACCCCGACCGGCTGCCCATCGCGTCGTGCCACCGGCGGCGCAGGCAAGCGCCAGCCACCGGTCCGTCTCCGGCAGGTGCAGGCCCCGCGGCGCCCGGGACGCCCCGGGAATCCAGGTCAGGCCGGCAAGCAGCACGGTCGCCAGCCGAATCCAGGCCGAAATAGGTGCGCACCGGAACGCCCAGGTCACGACTGAGCGCGGGCTGGTCGGCAAAGTCGGCCCGGTACAATCGCCGCCAGCCATAGCCGGGCAGCGCAAAGCGGCGTGGCCGGGTGTAGTTGCGCACCAGGCGCCCGTTCGGATCCCGGAAGCGCTTGCCGAGTAGTTCATAGGACCACGCGGTCGCCGCGGCACCGTGGCGCTCTCCCGCACCAAGCAGCAGCGCGATGTCGATCGGGCCGGGCTCGGCCCCGTGCACGGCGGCGGCGAGCAGGTTGGTCAGCCCGGGGCGCCAGGCCGACGCTGACCAGGACCGGCCGACGTGGCCGAAGCAGCTCCAGTGCGGCGACGTAGGCGGAGGTGGCGGTAATGTCGACGAATGCCGCCCCGCGCTCAGCGGCGATCGCCGCCACCGCCGGGTCCTCGACACCGGCGGCATTGACCACCACGTCGACGCTGGCGAGCGCGGCACGGTAGCTGGCGCCGCCAGGCTCGTGGAAGTCCACCACCCGGTCCGCACGGGCGGGGTCGCGACCGGCGACCGGGCTGTCGTCGCCGCCAGCGCGCAGCTCCGAGACGACCTCGGCGCCGACGGCGCCGTAGCCACCGGGCACGAGCGCTCTCACCAAGTCGTCCAGGTGCGACCCGCGGGACCGATCGGTAACGAGCCGGCCGGTTCCGGCAAGTCAGGCCCAACGTCGAACTGCATGGCGTCCTCCTGTTTCTGGGGGCGGATCCGATCGGTCTTGTCAGGTTGACCGTTGTCGGTACGCCCCGTATTCGGAAGTATCTGGGATCAGCCGGATCCCCCACCCATGGGGAGGGTGCCATGACACGCGCACCGCGAGGACTCCCTCTGCTGTTGAGCGGCATCGCGCTCGCCTGGTTCGCCGTGGTGGGGCTGGCCGCCCCGGCTCTTGCCCATGAGGGCGAAGAGGAGGTTCCCGCTCGGACGCAGGTTGCCACGGCGGACGCGATCCTGCGGACCCAGCCCGAGCAGGTCGAGCTGGCCGCCGACCGGATCAACGACGCGCTGGAGGCCGAAGACCACGAGGGCGTGGACCTCGGCCGCGTCGAGCAGGCCAAGGCCGCGCTGGCGGCCGCCGACATGCTCAAGACCGAGCTGCTGCTGGAGCAGGCGCTGGGCGCCTGCCCGGGCCAGCCGGTCACCAACCCTGCCGGGGTGCGCGCCAAGCTGCCCCAGACCCCCTGCCCGACCCCTGCCCACGAGTTGGCGCTGGGCCGCGTGCCCGTCCACGGGACTACCAGACCGGTGTTGCTCGGCATCGGTGCCCTGCTGGCGCTGGGTGGGCTGGCGCTTGCCTGGAGGATCCGATGAGCGACGCCACCATCGACCGCCCCGTCGCCGAGCAGCCGCCGGTCTCGGGGGGCAGGCGCCTGTGGGATGCGTTGGACGAGCGGCTGGGCCTCAAGGGCCTGCAGTACCCGGTGCCCGCCCACGCCAACACCCTGGCCTATTCGCTGGGCGGCCTGTCGCTGATCAGCTTCGTGCTGATGGTCGCCACCGGCATCTTTCTCACCCAGTACTACAACCCCGACCCGGCAGCAGCCCATGAGAGCGTGCGCCACATCATCACCGGCGTCAGCGGCGGCCAGTTCATCCGCTCCTTTCACTACTGGGGCGCGATGGCCATGATCGTGCTGGTCGGCCTGCACCTGCTGCGGGTGTTCGCCTCCGCCTCGTTCAAGCGGCCCCGCGAGGGCAACTGGGTCATCGGCGTCGTGCTGGCCGCGGTCACCGCCGGGCTGTTCTTCACCGGCTCGGTGCTCAAGTGGGACCAGGAGTCGCTGGAGGCCCTGGAGCACAACATCGAGATCGGCAAGCTACTGGGCAAGTTCGGCTTCTGGTTCTCCGACACCTTCGGCGGCATCGCGCTGCTGACCCGCCTGTACGTGGTCCACATCAGCGTGCTGCCGGCGCTGTTCACCCTTGCGGTGGTTGTGCACCTGCTGCTGGTCAAGCGCCATGGCATGGCCCAGTCCCCGTTCCGCCGCGAGGCCGCCAAGGACGCCGGGCCGGAGCCGACGCGCCCCTTCACCCGCCACCTGGCCGAGCTCGGCGTGCTCGGGCTGGTGCTGGTGGGCGTGCTCATGCTGCTCGCGGTGCTGCTGCCGCCCTCGCACGGGCCGGCGCCGATCGAGGGCATCGAGGTGACCAAGCCGCCCTGGCCGCTGCTGTGGGTCTACCCGGTGGAGGACTGGGTCGGCGTGTCCGGGATCCTGTGGGCCACCCTGGCGATCTTCGTGGCGCTGCTGCTGGTGCCGCTGGTGGACCGCTCTCCCGATCGCCACCCGCTGAGCCGTCGCCGCCTGCCGGTGACGATCGCCGCCACGGTGGTGGTGCTGTTCATCGTCGCGCTGATCGTGTACGCGGCCGTGCAGCCGGTCGTCAGCCATATCGAGATGTGATCGCCATGCCCAGCCGGGTCCAGGTTGTGTTCTGGTCGGCCACCATCGTGGCGGTCCTGCTGCTCGGCGTGGTATGGACGCTAGCTGACCGGGTGGCCACGGGCGCCGCCAGCATCGAGGATGATCTGCTGCTGGCCATCGCCGGCGCTGGCCTCGTCCTCGCGGCGCTGGTCGCCGGGCGGATCGTGTTCGTGCTCGGGCGGCTCAGGCGGCGCGGCCGCGAAGGACGCTGAGTCGCGCATGTGATGGTCAGCCCGAGCTGACTGCCGCCTGGTTACGGATCCGGGTGGGCGGTGTACGGTGGCCGCCAGGCTACGACACCGAGTAAGACCACCGCAGCGATGGATCCCGATGGCCCACGGGGCGGGAGGGGAGAACCGTGGAGACCAGGAAGGAGCAGAGCACGGCCGTCCTCGACGTGCGCGGGCTCAACTGGGCCACCGAGAAGAACATCATCGAGGCGGTTCTGGGCCGCCGTCCCGGCGTGCTGGAGGTGGAGGCCAACCCGGTTGCGCAGACCGCGACGGTGACCTACGACCCCAGGGTGACCTCGCTTGCCGAGCTGCGCGGCTGGGTGACCGAGTGCGGCTACCACTGCGCTGGCCAGTCGGTCCCGGCCCACATCTGCGACCCGATGATCGAGCCGGACCCGCCGCCAGACGGGCACGCCGGCCACGGCGCGGCCGCGGCGACCGTGCCGGCGCCGCCTGCCAGCGCGGAGCCAGCCGGGCCAGCCGCCCACGCCGGCCACGCGCCCGCGCATGCGGGCCACTCGCCGTCCCCGGAGGAGGCGGTGCGCGCGCCGGAGGAGGTGATGGGCCACGGTGGGCACGCCGGTATGTCCATGGCGGCGATGGTGGCCGACATGCGCAACCGCTTCCTGGTCGCCGCGGTGTTCTCGGTCCCCATCCTGCTGTGGTCGCCGATCGGCCGGGACGTGCTGGGCTTTTCGGTGGCCGCGCCGTTCGGGCTGCGCGACGACGTCTGGATGCTGCTGCTCAGCCTGCCGGTGATCTTCTACTCGTGCTGGATCTTCTTCGACGGCGCGGTCCGGGCGCTGCGGGCCCGCACCCTGGACATGATGGTGCTGGTCGCGGTGGCGGTCGGGGCCGGCTGGCTGTACTCGCTGTATGTCACCCTGACCGGCGGTGGGGACGTGTTCTACGAGGCCGCCACCGTGCTGGCCGCGTTCGTGCTGCTGGGCCACTGGTTCGAGCTGCGCGCCCGCGGTGGCGCCAACGACGCCATCCGCACGTTGCTGGACCTGGCCCCACCCAGGGCGCTGGTGCTGCGCGACGGCGAGCCGGTGGAGGTCCCCACCGCCCAGGTGCGGGTTGGGGACCTGCTGCTGGTGCGTCCGGGCGCCAGGATCGCCGTCGACGGTGTGGTGGAGGATGGTGACAGCGAGGTCGACGAGTCGATGGTCACCGGCGAGAGCCTGCCGGTGCACAAGCAGCCCGGCTCGCCGGTGGTCGGCGCCACGATCAATAGGAACGGGACGCTGCGGGTGCGGGCGACCAAGGTCGGCGCCGACACCGCGTTGGCGCAGATCGTCAGGCTGGTCCAGGAGGCGCAGAATTCCAAGGCTCCGGGGCAGCGGCTGGCCGACCGGGCGGCGTTCTGGCTGGTGCTGGTCGCCCTGCTCGGGGGCGGGCTGACGCTGGCGGTGTGGCTGCTGGCGGGCCGGCCACTCAGCGAGGCGGTGTTGTTTGCGATCACCGTGGTGGTGATCACCTGCCCCGACGCGCTGGGGCTGGCCACCCCGACCGCGATCATGGTCGGCAGTGGGCTTGGCGCGCAGCGGGGGATCCTGTTCAAGAATGCGATGGCGCTGGAGACCTCGGCGCGCATCCAGGCGGTGGTGATGGACAAGACCGGCACGCTGACCAAGGGCGAGCCGGAGGTCACTGACCTGGTCTGTGCCGACGGCATGGACCAGGCCGAGCTGCTGCGGCTGGCCGCCGCCGTCGAGCGCAACTCCGAGCACCCGCTGGCCGAGGCTATCGTGCACCGCGCCGAGCAAGCCGAAGTCCCCGAGGCGAAAGCGGAAGGGTTCGAGAACATCCCCGGCCACGGCGCCATCGCCACCGTCGACGGCCACCGGGTGGCCGTCGGCAACCGCCGTCTCATGGACCGCGAGAGAGTCCAGCTCGGCCCACTGACCACCCGGCGCGAGGAGCTTGCCGCCGGCGGCCGGACGGCGGTCGTGGTGGCGGTCGACGACCGAGCGGCGGGGCTGGTGGCCATCGCGGACGCCTCCCGGCCGACCGCGAAGGCCGCGGTGGATGCCCTGCACCAGCTGGGCATCGAAGTTGTGATGCTGACCGGCGACAACCGCGCCACCGCCGAGCGCATCGCCGCCGAGCTCGGCATCGACACCGTGATCGCCGAGGTCCTGTCGGGCGACAAGGCCGCCAAGATCGGCGAGCTGCAACGCGCCGGCCGCAAGGTCGCCATGGTCGGCGACGGCGTCAACGACGCACCCGCGCTGGCCCAGGCCGACCTGGGAATCGCCATCGGCGCCGGCACCGACGTGGCCATCGAGACCGCCGACGTGGTGCTGATGCGCTCCGACCCGCTGGACGTGCCGGTCGCGCTGCGCATCGGGAGGGGCACGCTTGCCAAGATGCGCCAGAACCTGGGCTGGGCGGTCGGCTATAACGCCATCGCCCTGCCGATTGCGGCCGGCGTGTTCGAGCCCGCCTTCGGGCTGGTACTGCGCCCGGAGATCGCCGCGCTGTCGATGTCGGGCTCCAGCTTCATCGTCGCCGTCAACGCCCTGGCGCTCAAGCGGCTGCGCCTCCCGGCTACCCCGCCGGGCGCCCCTCAGCCACAGCCGGCCGGGCACAAGACGCCAGAGCCGGTCCACTGACCCCGCCTTCTAGCCACGCTGGGCCGGTAACTGCTTTCCCGCTGCGTGACCGTCCTCGCCGCCCCGCCTGGCGCCGCATCCTGGTCCTGGCACTGTGCGCGGGCGTGGTCGCGGTCGACATCGCGGTCGCCGCGCTGGCCGGATAGCGGGGAACGAACCGGCCTGCCGCACTGCGGCATAGAGGTAGGGGGCATAGGTCCATCGTCCCTCGCGGTCTGGGCCGATCCGCCCTGCCACCCGCAAGCCGGGCAGCCGATGCTGAGCGCAGATCTCGGCAAGGGAATGGAAGGGGACGCATCATGCGCGGCTACAGCATGGACAAGGTCGCCTACCTGGCCCGGCTGCGCAAGATCGAGGGGCAGGTCCGCGGTCTTGAGCGCATGGTCGACCAGGACGCCTACTGCATCGACGTGCTCACCCAGATCTCCGCGGCAACGCGAGCGCTGCAGAGCGTGGCGCTGGGGTTGCTGGACGAGCATCTGCGCCACTGTGTGATGGGCGCGGTCGCCGCCGGCGGCGGTGAGGACGGGCAGGCGAAGCTGACCGAGGCCACTCGCGCCATCGAGCGGCTCGTCAAGGCCTGACCGGGTGCACTGATGGGCTCGGCAACTATCCTTGTCGTCGACGACGAGCGCAGAGTCCTCACGGGGTCGCGCGGGCCAGCATCTGATCGATCTCGCGCTGGTGAGCCTCCAGCGCCGCGGCGTAGGCGGGGTCCTGCGAGCGGCGCAACTGGCCGTCCACCACGGCGCCGCTGGACATTGGCCCGCTCGCGCCGGGCGCCGACATCAGTTGGGTCATCTGCAGGTCCGCCTGCAGTTGCACATGCGGGTAGCCAGTCTGCGCGGGTGTGGGCGTCGGCTCCGTGCGTGCCGCTGTCACGAACACCGCACGGTGACGACCGCGATGAGAAGCCACAGTGTCCATGCCAGCTTGCCGGCGTGTGCATGACGGTCACCTCCTGCTATCCAACTCACTGCAGCGGATGGTCCGATTGGCGAGGCGATCGGCAGCAGAGGCTTTAGTCCGTATAGGACCCGGGCATTCGGCCCGGTCCCGATTTATACGGTAGGTGGGTAAGGCAACAGGCCCCCAGTGGTCAGGACCTTGGGACCTACTTCGACGCGGCCCATCCGCCGATCTTGAACACGACATTCAACGTGATCGGAAGGAGCCGCGATGATTGTAGGTGCCCGCGCCGTCAGGTGGGGGGTGACCGCTGCCGGCCTGCTCGCCGGCCTGTACGCGGCCATCGTCGGCGGCGCATCGGGGCTGGGGCATCTGGCCGGTCAGGCCCGCGCCGACTGGTACCTGCTGGCCCCGATCCTTGCCGGGTTCGGCCTGCAGGTGGCCCTCATGGCGGAGCTGCGCCAGCGGCGCCGCCAAGCGCACCTGGCCGCGGCGGCGACCGGCGGCGGCGCTGGGGTCTCGGCGGTCGGCATGACCAGTGGTTGCTTGAAGCTCTTCACGACGGCGGCCTTCATCAGCAGCCTCCCTTCCAGCGCACTCCCGGCCAGTCTTCTGGCCCGCGTGGTGCGTGTGGAGGGCCAACGGCCTCCAGACCAGAGGACCGATGGTCCCGCCGCCGGCGGGTCTCTGGCCCCGATCCATGCCGCTTCACGCCTCGTACGCTCTTGATTCCGGCTCGGGGGCATGGCCTCCGTGACCGAGGAAGGGGGAAACCATGCGCAAGCTCACCCGTCTCTTGGCCCTCTTGGTCGCTGTCGGCGCAATGGTGATCGGCGCGGCTGGCGGCGCTCTCGCGGCCGAGGACTCGGCAACCTTCGGCCAGCACATCGCCTCGTGCGCGAGGGAGCACCTCGGCAAGCGCGCGGACGCGCCTGCCGTGACCTGCACGATGCCGGATGGCTCGACGATGACGTTCGCCACCTTCGGCGCGATGGTGCAGCACATGCGAGCGATGCAGGCTCGCTGACCATGTGAGACCGAGCGCTCCGGGTGCTGGTCTCCACTCGGTTACTAGGGATCCTTTCGGCGCCATCGCTCCAGGTTCCGCCGGCGCACCGCACGCTTGCGCCGCGCTCGCCTGTGCAGCTCTTGCGCCTCCTCGTCGCCCAGCACCTTGGCGGCCAGGTCATCCTCCCCTCCCTCACGAGGAGGCGGCTGACGGTTGGCGCGGAAGATGAACAGCAGCCCGAGCAGCAGAAACGCAAGGGTTGGCAGGAAGTAGAGGATGGACCCTCCTCCGCGAGCGAGCACGATCATCGCCAGGCTCCTTCCCGGCCGGGAACCCGCCAGCTCTGACGATACGCCCTCTCATGGGTCGACCCGATCCGGCGCCAATGGGTGGGCTCCGCCGTCTTCTGGGCATATGGTTAGAACCTATGTCGCAACCAGCGGAAAGAGGGCCTGATGGTCAAGGTCTCGCGCTTCGTCGTTTTCTTGGTCGTTCTGCTCTGCGTGCTGCTTGGTGCTGGATCGGCACTGGCCGACCCGGCGCCGTCGCCGCCCAGGCCGGGTGCGGGGCCGGACGAGCACAGCCAGAACATGAAGCTGCTGGCCTCGCTGCCAAAGACGGACACCGTCAACTCCGACCTCGCCTTCTGGGGGCGGCTGGCCTACCAGGGGAACTACAACGGCTTCCGCGTGATCGACATCGCAGACCCGGAGCATCCCAGCGTGCTCGCCGACGTGGACTGCGGCTCCGGACAGGGCGACGTCACCGTCTGGGGCAACGTCCTGGTCCGCTCGGTCGACTATCCGATGACGGAACGCTCGTGTGCGGGTGAGCGGTCGCCGGACCCGACGATTCCCGGGCAGTTCGAGGGCGTCCAGGTCTTCGACGTCTCCAACCCGCGCAGCCCGCAGCTGGCCAAGCTGGTGGACACCGACTGCGGCTCCCACACCAACACCCTCATCCCGGACCTGGCCAACGGGCGGGTGCTGATCTACGTCCTGTCCTATTACCTGCTGCCCGGACCGACGTGTGGCGACGGCCGCGAGGACAACCCGCTGCACGCCAAGTTCTCCATCGTGAGCGTTCCCTTGACCCATCCACAGGACGCGGCGGTGGTGGCCACACCCCCCATCGACGCCGAGCCGTTCTCCCTGGACGGGCTCGGACCGACGATCGGCTGCCACGACGTCGGCGTGTTCATGCCGCTGCACCTCGCCGCGGTGGCCTGCCTCAGCGAGGCGCAGCTGTGGGATATCTCCGACCCGCTGCACCCCAAGACGCTGGCACACATCCAGGAGCCGGTGGCGGGTTTTGAGATCTGGCATTCCGCGACCTGGACCTGGGACGGCAGGTACATCGTCTTCGGCGACGAGTCGGAGTCTGGCTCCTGCCACGCCGACCAGACCGAGATGGACGGGCGCGTGTGGTTCTACCGCCTCAGCGACCTGCAGGCTGGTGTGACGGCCCCGGTCGGCTCGTTCCTGATTCCACGCGATCAGGCCGACGAGTACTGCTCTGCGCACATGTTCAACGTCGTCCCCGTCAAGGACCGCTACCTGTTGACGTCATCGTGGTACGGCGGCGGCGTGGACGTGATCGATTTCACCGATCCGGCGCATGCCAGCGAGCTGGGCTACTACGACGTGGAGTCGCCCAACCAGGGCTCGTTCTGGGCCGCCTACTGGTACAACGGCTTCATCTACGGCAGCGACATCCCCAACGGGTTCGACTCCTTCCTGTTCAGCGGCCCGCAGCGCGCCGGCGCGCAACAGCTGGGCCACCTGAACCCGCAGACGCAGGAGGCGTATCTCCGCTAAAATGCTTCCTGGGAGTTCATGCTGCATGGTTGAGTACCTCCTCGATCGCCGGCCGGTTGTCGGGTGCGAACGGGCTGCCGATCTGCGACAGCACCTGTGCTGGGGTGATCGTGTGGGCCCACCGCTGCGCGTCGGCCAGCAGCTCTGTCAGGGTGCGTCGCCGGTGGGTGTGGGTGACACTGCGGCGCAAGGCCCGCCACAGCCACTCGATGCGGTTGGCGTCGGGGTCGTAGGTGGGGGTGTAGACCAGCACCAGCTGCTCGCCCAGCTCGGCAAGCAGCGCGCGCAGCAGCCGCGACCCCTTGGGGGTGTGGATGCCCAGGTTGTCCAGGATCACCATGGCGATCCTGCCGCGCTGCCGGGAGCGGGCCACAACCCGACCCTGACCCGCAACCTCGCCCTGATCGCCTGGCACTCCGGCGGCCTGCAGGCCATCGACATCGGCGATCCCGGCCGGCCGGCCCAGGGCGGCTGGTTCTCGCCCACCCCGCTGGCCAGCGTCGCCAACGAGGACCCGGCGCTGAGCGCCGGCCCGAACAAGGTCGTGATGTGGAGCTACCCGATCGTCAAGGACGGGCTGATCTACGTCGTCGACATCCGCAACGGCCTGTACATCCTCCACTACACCGGCCCCCGCTCCAGCGAGGTCGCCGGGCTTGGGTTCCTGGAGGGCAACTCCAACCTCGGGGACGCGGTCAGGCTCTCCAAGCGCGACGATCCGTAGCCGGCGGCGAGCCTGAGAATGCGTCGAGGGTTTGACCGAACCTCGCGGGACAGGTGTGGCCATGGTGGGGCGACGGGCTCCACCGACGCGCCACGCCTGACCCGGTCGAGGTGGCTACGCGGTGCGGGCCGGGGCGGGCCGGCAGCGCATGCGCCACTCTGACACGCTCCCGGCACCGACCAGGCGGGTGGGGATGCCGGCCCGGTCGAGCAGGCTGGCGGCGATCGAGGCGCGGTGGCCGTTGGAGCAGATGACCCACACCGCGCCGTCGCGTGCCAGGTGGTCGAGGCGGCCGGGGAGGTCGGCCACGAACACCTGCTCGCTGTCCGGGATCGTGCCCCACGCCCACTCGAGCTCCTGCCGCACGTCCAGCACCCGCGGCCGCTCGTCGCGGCGGATCGCGTCGCACAGCTGCTCGACGGTGCCGGTCGGGTAGGAGCGCAGCTCCCCGCCGCCGGCGCGCCAGGCGTCGATGCCGTCCTCCAGGTAGCCCGCCAGCCGGCTCCAGCCGATCCGCACCAGCTGGGTGGTGGCCTTCTGCAGCGACTGGTCCTGGGGGTCGGGCAGGACCAGCAGCAGTGGCGCGTCGAAGGGCAGCATCCAGCCCACGTAGCTGGCGAAGCCGGCGTTCAGCTCGATGTTGAGCGAGCCGGGGATGTGCCCGGCGGCGAAGGCGTCGCGGTCGCGGCCGTCCACTACCCATGCGCCCGCCCGCGCCGGCTCGGTGAAGGCGGTGGGCGGCAGGGCGGGGATCTGGGGCAGGTGGCCGAGGACCGCCGCGCCGGCCCGGTTGATCGGCGCCATGTGGCGGTAGTAGGCGGGCCAGGCCATCAGCTCCGAGCGCAGCTCCTCGGTGAAGGCGTCCTCGTCGGCGGCGCGGACCAGTAGGTTCTCGCGCCGCTCCTGGCCGATGGTGGTGGTGCGGCGGGTGGCGGGCATGCTGGCCACGCAGAAGCTGCCCGCGCCATGGGTGGGCAGCACCTCGACCTCGTCGGGCAGCGCGGCCAGTCGCTGGATGGTGGCGAACTGGGCGCCGGTGAGCTCGCCGGCCCACTTGGGGCCCAGCAGGTCGGTGCGGCCGGCGCTGCCGACCAGCAGGCTGCCGCCGCTGAACACCGCGCGTGGCGTGGCCGCGTCGCCCTCGTAGAGCAGCCAGGCGAGGTGCTCGGGGGTGTGACCGGGGGTGGCCATGGCGACCAGGCGCAGGTCGCCGACCCGCACCTCGTCGCCCTCGGCGGCGGGGCGGTGGGGGAACTGGTAGCCGCCCATGGCGGGCGCGACGATCTGGGCGCCACTGGCCGCCCGGACCTCCTGCGCGCCGGACACGTAGTCGTTGTGCACGTGGGTCTCCAGCACCGCCCGGATGCGCGCCCCCTTGGCCTCGGCCGCGCGCAGGAAGCGCCAGGCGTCCCGCTGCGGGTCGACCAGGAGCGCCTCGTCGCCTGAGCGCACCAGGTAGCTGGAGTCCCCCAGCCCCTCCGTCACGAAGACCTCGACGTCGTCCATCCCGACCTCCTGTTGCCGCGCGGCGCCCGTTCCCGGCGCACAAGCTAGCTTTCGATACTTGCTTGACCAATTGAACATCGAACGATACAGTTTGGCCATGCCCGTCGTTCCGGATTTCGTCCTGGAGGAGACCGCCAAGCGGTTCGCCCTGCTCGGCGACCCCACCCGCCTGCGGATCGTGAGCCAACTGCACGACTGCGGCGAGTGCACGGTCGGCGAGCTGGCCGCGGCCGCGGGGATCTCGGTGGCCAACGCCTCGCAGCACCTGGGCCGGCTGGCGATGGGCGGCATCGTGGCGCGGCGCCGCACGGGCAGGACCGTCCGCTACCGGATCGTCGAGGCCTCGATCGAGCAGCTCTGCACGATCGTGTGCGCCAGCGTCCAGGAGCGGGCCCGCGTGCTGGGCGGCGGCGCCCAGGCTGGTTGACGGCGGGGGAGGCACCGATGGCGGACGACGGCGTGCGGGAGCCGGCCGGCTCCTTCACCTATCCCGGCGTCCTCGGCGCCACCGCGGCCTCCTCGGCGACCGCGCCCGGCCCGTGGATCAAGGTGATCGATCAGACCCGCTGCATCGGCTGCCACGCCTGCACCACCGCGTGCAAGAGCGAGAACGAGGTGCCGCTGTCGGTGACGCGGACCTATGTGAAGTCCGTGGACGTCGGGACCTTCCCGCAGGCCCGCCGGGCGTTCCAGGTGACCCGCTGCAACCAGTGCGCCGACGCGCCGTGCGTGGCCGCCTGCCCCACCGGCGCCATGTACACGCGCGAGGATGGCATCGTCGACTTCGACAAGTCGGTGTGCATCGGCTGCAAGGCGTGCATGGCCGCCTGCCCCTACGACGCCATCTTCATCAACCCCGAGGACCACTCGGCCGAGAAGTGCAACTTCTGCGCCCACCGCATCGACATGGGCCTGGAGCCGGCCTGCGTGGTCGTCTGCCCCACCCAGGCGATCCTGGTCGGCCACCGCGACGACCCAGGCTCGGCCGCCGCCCGGCTCGTCAACCGCGAGCCGGTGGCCGTGCGCCGGCCGGAGAAGGAGACCGGCCCCAAGCTGTTCTACCGGGGCGCCACCCAGGCGACCCTGGACCCGCTGGCGGCCAGGCGCCCGGAGGGCGGCACCTACATGTGGAGCGAGGTCCCGGCCGGCCCGGGGCAGGTGCCATCTGGCCATCCAGGGCCGTGGAACTCCAGTGCCGCCGCGCTGCTGTCCTATGACATCGGCCATACGGCCCCGTGGGACTGGCGGGTGAGCCTGTACACCTGGACCAAGGGCATCGCCGCCGGGGCCTACCTGGTGCCCCTGCTGTTGCTGCTGGCGGGGCGGCTGGCCTGGGAGGACACGCTGTGGCGCTGGGCGGCGCCGCTGCTGGCCGTCGCCTTCCTGGCCGCCACCGCCGGGCTGCTGATCTCAGACCTCGAGCACCCAGGCCGATTCCACCTCATCGTGACCCGCCCGCAGTGGCGCAGCTGGCTGGTCAAGGGCGGGGTGATCCTGGCCGGCTACGCCGCGGCGCTCGGGGTGCACCTGCTGGGCAGCCTGCTCGGGTCGACCGGCCTGCTGCGGGCGGTGGCGGTGCCCGGCCTGCCGCTGGCGGCGCTGGCGGCGGTCTACACCGCCTACCTGTTCGCCCAGGCCAAGGCGCGCGACCTGTGGCAGAG
>WNGA01007934.1_pt1 | contig 14647 bp, 15 predicted proteins | sample 5400061 | NCBI WGS metagenome assembly WNGA01 (sample SAMN13153366, study PRJNA577476) | soil metagenome | isolation source: 100 cm soil or saprolite under grassland replicate 2 | place: USA:California | collected 2016-06-15
CCCTGGAGGTGACAGAGCTATGAGCCGCGCGATTCTCGATCTGTCGATCTCGCTCGACGGCTACGCCGCCGGGCCCAATATCAGCCTCGAAAACCCCTTGGGCGACAACGGATCCATGCTGGTGTTTGACGGCGCCGGATGGCAGCGCCGACTAGATGGCCGCGGCCCTAGCGGCCGGCTACTGAGGAGGCACGATGAGCAAGTTTTGGTGTCATATCTCGATCTCGCTGGATGGTTTCGTCGCCGGCCCGAACCAGAGCGAGGAGAACCCGCTCGGCGAGGGCGGCGAGCGGCTGCACGACTGGGTGGTTCCGCTGGCCGCCTGGCGCCAATCCCACGGCGAGCAAGGGGGCGAGGTGAACGAGAGCACACGGATATTCGAGGAATCGGTCGAGAACGTCGGCGCTGGGGTGATGGGCCGGAACATGTTCGGCCCTGTCGGCGGTGGTGCCTGGGGCGACGAGCAGTGGACGGGCTGGTGGGGCGACGACCCTCCCTACCACTACCCCGTGTTCATCCTCACCAATCACCCGCGTGATCCGGTGGAGATGAAGGGAGGGACCACGTTCCACTTCGTCACCGACGGAATCGAGTCCGCGCTCGAAGAGGCAAGGGAGGCCGCCGGCGGCAAAGACGTCATGCTTTGGGGCGGCGCCCAGGTCGCCAACCAGTACCTGGCGGCGGGACTGCTGGACGAGCTTGAGCTCCACGTCGTTCCAGTGTTGCTCGGCGACGGTGCTCGCCTCTTCGACAACCTCGGGGACGCGGAGGTGCAGCTCGAGCAGGTCCGGGCCGTCGAGGCGCCCGGCGTCACGCACCTCAAGTACCGGGTGGTGACCTGAAGCGCGTCGCGCCAACCTACCCGTGCGCCTCAGCTCATCGTGATCCCGATCGCTGCCTGCTTTCGTACACGAACGAGAACGTAGGCGCCTGCCCGCAACGGCGCGACGTCTCGGGATGACTAAAGGCCGCGGGCGGGCGTCCGAGTTTGATCTCCAACGGCTTCGCGCACCGAGCCTCGGGACACCATTGGAGTTTCCATCGCTCGAAGATTCCCGTCAATTCCACACTCGGCGGTCCAATTAGGCCGAGGCGGTCTCCATGTTTCGGGTCACGACTTCGATCGTCTGTTGCAGCGGCTCGGTCGGGCTGAACTCGACGATCTCCGTGCCTGCATACAGGGTCGGCGTGTGTCCGGGTGGGGCGTGGTAGGCCTCGCCCGCCTCGTACACCTCCTCGCGTCCGTCCGCGAACGTGAACTTGACCTTCCCTTTGAGCACGTAGCCGAGGTGCGCGCACTGACAGCGGTCGTCGGGTAGGCCGGCGAAGAGGGGCGCCATGTCGGCGTCGGCGGTGTAGGTCTCGAAGCCGACGGTGTAGCCGCCGAGTTCCTCGAAATGACCTTCGTACCCCTCGAGTGTCATCGACTCTGACGCAGTTTGCTTCGACGCCTTGGGCATCTTCGTGCTCCTTTCAGCGTGGGGACGATTCCGTCATGGTCGTACCAGGGGGTGTAGCGCAGCTTGCTCTCGGCGTGTCTAGCCCTCCGCCTCGAAGCAGGCGGCGATCGAACCGGCGTGCGCCTTCGCGAGGTCGCTCACGATGCCGCCGACGAGGCTCGGTGCCGAGGTCGCGAGGCCGGAAACCTCTTCCCCGACAGAGCCCGGCTGGAGCTGGGAGGCCTCGTAGCTCGTGATGGTGGCGACGCAGCTCGCGTTGGGGCTGGCCGGTGGCCTGGCGCCGAGGGCGCCGGTCGGTACCGCAAGCGCTGCCACCGCGAGGGCGAAGACAGCGACGTGCCGCTTCACGACCCACCTCCCGCACTCGCGGCCGCGACGGGCTCCTCGGTCAGCTGTCGCATCAGTCCGGCGACGTTGGCCAGGCACCAGTAGCCGGCGAACCTCCCGTCCACGATCCGGAACACTTCAGCGGATTCGGCCGAGATGTGGCGGCCGGTCGGCGGGATGCCCTTGTACTCACCGTCGTGGGTGCCGGTCATCGTCGAGCGGCAGAAGACCCTGTCACCCTCGGCGATCAGGTCGTCAACGCTCGAATGCAGATCAGGAAAGGCCTGGAAGTACGAGAAGCAGCCGCGCCTCACGCCCTCGACGACCCGCTCGTCGGCGAAGTAGTCACCGACCGCGTCGAGATTCCGGCCGTTCAGGACCTCGGCGTAGTACCTCCGGACGAGCTCCTTGTTGTCTTCGGACATCGCTCTCCTCCTTTCGCGGTTCCGTTCCCGGCAGGGAGCAGCATGCGCCGCCGAACGCCGTCGAGGTAGGGGGAGAGCCCCTATTCCATCCCGAGATTGCGAACCGCATAGGCGGCGAGCTCGGTGCGGGTGCGCAGATTGAGCTTCGAGTAGATGCGGCCAACGTGGTGCTCGGCGGTCTTCGGGCTGATGAACAGCCGCGCTCCGATCTCACCGTTGGTCAGGCCCTCGCCGACCAGTCGCAGCACCTCGAGCTCACGCCGGCTGAGGAGGCCGTAGTCCTTCGGCCCCGCGCGACCTTTCGCCCCCAAATCCCGCATCAGAGCGGCCGCCGCGTCGGCCTCGCGGACAGCCCCCAGCGACTCGAGTTCGGTACGGGCGCGGCGCGCGAGGTCGATCGCAACCTGCGGCGCTGATCCGGCGTGGGCCCTCGCCAGCTCGAGGCGCGCCCGCGCGGCACCCAGCGGAGAGGGAAGCGCCGCGAACAGATTCACCGCTCGTTGCAGTAGCTCCAGCGCGCGCGGATCCTCGGCGGCAAGAGCGACACGTCCCTGCGCCAGCGCGGCCAGCGCCGCAACACGCTCGCGCCCGGAGGTGTCCGCGATCGCTGCCAGCTCCGCCGCCGGTCGGCGTGCCCCCGCAAGGTCGCCGTCGGCAAGCTCCGCCTCGACAAGCTGGGCGAGCAACGGCGCCGCAAGCAGGCTGGAGCGCGCCAGCTCGGCCAGACGCGCCTCGAGCACAGCCGTGGCCGCCTGAGGCTCGCCGCGCGCCAACCGCAGAGCGACCGCGGCCTGAACTGCCTCTGGCTCGGCCTCGAAACCAACGAGAAGCTGCTCCGCCTCGTCGAACCGGCCCTGTAGGACACGGATCTCGGCCAGCCGCGCCGCCGGATGGACGCAGCGTGCCCGCTGCCCAGCCTCCCGCAACTCGCGCAGCGCCTCGACAAGCTCCTCCTCGGCGGCGTCGACCCGCCCGTTCGCGGCATATACGTCCGCGCAGCAGGTGCGGCAGAACGCCAGCAGCGACACGTGGTCGTACTTCCGGACGAACGCTTCGAACACCTCACTCCACTGCTTCGGCCGCTCGACGTCACCCGCCAGCTCGCACGCCAGCATCAGCGTGCAGCACACATCCGCGAACGTCTCCAGCGTCGCGGGCTCGCCACCTGTCGCAGCCGCCATCGCCTCATCGAGCCGCGTGAGACCCTTGTCGACCTCGCCCACTGAGACCTCGGAGAGACCGAGCTGTGCCAGCGCGCGCAGCTCGAGGTCGGCATCGCCCGTCGCTACGGCAACCTCGAGCGCGGAGGCAGCCAAGGGGCCCGCGGCGGCCGGCTCGCGTGCCCGTTCAGATCGGGCGAGCTCGACCCAGCCCCGTTCGGCATCCGGGGCGACATCCGCCAGCAGCCGCTCGGCGCGCGCGAGCCAACCGTTCGCGGCCGCCTCGTTCCCCCACACCAGCGCGTACTCGCGCGAGAGCCAAAGCGCGATCCGCGCCGCCCGCGCCAGCTGTCCATCACGGCGGAAACCGGAGTAGGCGCGCTCCCGATAGACAACCGCCTGCTCCGACTTGCGCAGCCACCACAACGCCCGGCCCAGTCCGTCCAACGCCTCCGGAAACTCCTCGCGGGCCAGCGCCGCCTCGAACGCAGCACGAGCCGCCGCCCAGTTCCCTGACGCCAGCGCCTCGTAGCCCTCGGCGATCCCCGCCTCTGTCGCAGCCGGTCCCATCACCAGATCGTGACACCGCGACCCGCCAACCGCCAGCGGGGCTCGGCCGCGCAGGATCCGCGGCGGTCTGGCTTCAGGCCGCGGGCTCAGGGTGTCGCACTCGAACGCGGTGCTCGCGGTAGCGGAGCTCGTCGGCGAAGCGCTCGAACCCATGCGCGACCAGATCGTGATCGCGACGAAGTTCGGCTTCGACCTGGAGAGCCGTCAGGGCGGTCTCGACAGCCGCCCGGAGACGATCAGCCGCAGCGTCGACGGCTCACTGAACCGGCTCCGCACGAACGCGATCGACCTGCTCTACCAGCACCGCGTCGACCCGAACGTCCAGATCGAGGACGTGGCGGGCACCGTCAAGGAGCTGATCGAGCAGGGCAAGGTCAGACACTTCGGCCTCTCCGAGGCAGGCGTGCAGACCATCCGCCGTGCACATGCGGTGCAGCCCGTCGCTGCGCTCCAGGGCGAATTCTCGCTCTGGTGGCGCGAGCCGGAGGAGGCGATCCTGCCGACGCTCGAGGAGCTCGGCATCGGCTTCGTCCCCTTCAGCCCACTCGGCAAGGGCTTCCTCACCGGCAAGATCGACGAGAACACCCAGTTCGCGAGCGGCGACTTCCGCAACACCGTCCCGCGCTTCGTCGACCGGGAGGCGCGGAAGGCCAACCTCGCCTTCGTCAACGTGCTGGCGAACGTCGCAGAGCGGAAGAGCGCGACGCCCGCGCAGATCGCGCTCGCCTGGCTCCTCGCCCAGAAACCATGGATCGTGCCGATCCCTGGCACCACGAAGCTGCACCGACTCGAGGAGAACATCGCCGCCGCCGAGATCGACCTGACGCCCGATGATCACCGCGAGATCGAGGACGCCCAGCTGACGGCACACGGCGAGCGGTACGCGCCGGGCGCAGCAGCGAAGGATCGATCGCTGAAGCAGGAGAGGACCGCAATGCAGATCACACGCAACAGCATCGAGACCGGTCGCGGGCCGAGCGACTGGAGCCACATGTCTGCCCTCCGTCTGCGCTACGTGATGACGACGTCGGAGTCGTCGAGGCAGGCAACCGCCGTGCTCGTGATCCAGTTCCAGACGCGGAATGCGTCGTCGCGCGTGAACTGCGGCTCGAGCCCGCTGAGGAACAGCTCCGCGACCGTCTCACCCGTCACCTTGTCCAGATCTTCGTCTTCGGCCGGCGTCCACATAATGTGGTGGGCGCCGTCGTGACCCTTGTGGTCGAGCCCGAAGTAGTGCCCGAGCTCGTGGATGAGGACCCACCGGAAGAAGAACTCCGGCAACCGATCGCGGAAGGACACGCCGCTTGCCCCCGTGCGCGTCGGAGGCCGGAAGACGCTGGTGTAGCCGAGGCGTGTGTCCTTTCGGTACCGGAACACGGCCGCCACGGGGACCTCACACAGGTCGTCGCCCACACCAACGCGGCCGAGCTTCTGGAAGAGCTGCGGTATCGCAGCGTCGCTGTCGGGGACGACGAGCTCGGGGTCGCGCGTCGTGATCTCGTGCTCGCGGAGTGAGCGCCACACCAGCTCGATGCCGATGGAGTACGCCTTCCGCTTGGCGAGATTGAGATCGCGAATGAAGACACGCTCGGTGATCGCGAAGACGTGGAATTCGGCCACCGCGTTGGGACCATCCGCCAGGTATCGCTTCAGGTCGCTGTACGAGACCGGCGAGCGCGTGCCGGCATAGACGACCTCGCCGCGCGGGCGATTGATGACGGTGCCGTCGCAATCGGAGACGAGACCTGCCGCCCCGAAGAGGTTGATCACACCCTCCTTGTGCAACGCGCGCAGATCGACCTCCTTCGAGCGAGAGTTGAGGTAAAACCGGTACGGCACGACCGTCCAGGGAAGACCAAACGGGCAGCCTCCTAGGCGGACCTTGTCGCGCATCCGCTCGCGCCGCTCTTCGTCGTCGGTGACTCGCTGAATGGCGGTCTCAATGGTCTCCTCGAGATCGTGCTGATTGATCGCGTCGCGCTCGGCGCCACCCAGTCCGGCCGGGATGCCAAGTGCGAGCCCGATGACCTTGAGGATGTCGGCACCGATGCCCGCCCAGCCGCCGACGAACTTGCACCAGTTCAGGCGCAGAGCACCAGAGACGACATCCCAGACGTTGTCGATGAGGTCGTAGACGAAGTCGAGCGCCTCACGCCCGACGCGCACGACCCAACGCCCGGGCCCGGCGATGAAGAACACGCCGAAGCGCCCGAAGCTACAGCCGACGCCGTCGGTGAGCTGCTGGACGTCCGAGACGATCTCCGGCGTCGTCGACGAGGCTCTTGAGGAAGAGGACGATCTCCTCGAGGAGGTCGATGACGTCGTACCAGAGGTCGACGAGAGACTCCCAGACTCCCTTGAAGTCGAGTGTGAAGAGGCAGACGAAGAACGAGACGAGGAACTTGACGAGCCGCAGGACCAGCTTGACGACGACGTCGATGATCACCATCACGACCTTGCAGACGATGTGGATGACCCACTTGACCACCGTCACGACGACCCACGTCACGACCTTGACGAGGAACGTCTCGATTCAGCAAAACCATTTGTTGCAGCAGCCGCACCACCACTTGCACTTCTTCTTCTTGCACTTTCGCTCCTCGCGAGCGACCCAGCTCTCGACCGGCTTGCTGGTGACCTCCTCGATCTTCTGCTTGACGGTGTCGCATTGCCGGCGGGCCTCGGTGATCTGCTCCTCGACCGGGACCTGCACTTCCTCGGTGATCCAGCGTTTGACCTCGCGGCACGCGCTCATCCGAGCTCCCTTCTGACGGCGGGTCACACGATACGCCCCTCCCACGTTTGTGCATAGCGGGCGTATAGTCGAGCTGTGACGCTCCGCATCCGGACCGTCGCCGACCTCGAGTCGCTGCTGACGAGGCGCCGCCACCGGCCGCGATTCAACCGCCTCGTCCTCGACGTCAAAGGGATCGCAGAAACCGATGCGAGGGCGTGGGAGGCGAAGCTCTCGCGGTACTACTTCGCGTGCGGATGCGAGGTCGCGAGCGTCGTAATGCTGCTCGCGCTCGCCGGCTACCTCGTTGCCCTCACCGTGGCTCCCGGCGGGCTCCGCGCCTCGACCTGGCGCGACGCCGTGGGAGGAATCGTGGTCGGCTTCTCCGCCGCCGCAGTTGGCAAGGTCGCCGGTCTGCTCCACGCTCGCCGGCAGTTACGTACGACGATCCGCTCGCTTCGTGCCGAGGTCTTGTGACCTCGTCAGGGCGGAAAGCGCCGTTCCGCGGCGGCGACGCCCCGAGATGTGTCAGCGAGCAATCCGGCCGGCGGCCTGACTCGTAGCCCTCACCGGGTACACGAAAAAGCGTAAGGAGAGGAGGGAGCTATGAAGCTCCGGGCTTCGCTGGTTATCGTCGCCCTCGTCCTCCTGGCAGGCGTGCTCGCGCACGCGGGACCTGCTCAGCGAGGCGCCGTCGCCACAGCGGCGCAGGCCGGCCCGACCATGCTTGATCCGAGCCTCACGGTCAGAACCGTCGTCTCGGGTTTGACGACGCCTAGCAGCATCGCTTTCCTCGGGCCGAACGACATGCTCGTGCTCGAGAAGAACACCGGGATGGTCTTGCGCGTGACGAACGGAGTCGTTCAGGGCGTCGTGCTCGACCTCTCGGTGAACAACGCCTCCGAGCGGGGCCTGCTCGGGATTGCCTTGCACCCCGACTTCCCGACCGATCGGGGGGTCTATCTCTACTGGACCTGCCGTAGCACGGCGCCTCCGACCGATCCGTTCGTCCCGGACGAGCAGAGGTGCCTGAACGCCAATATGTTCGGAGCGGACACGAGCGACATCCTCCAAGTGCCGTTGCTCGGCAACCGCGTCGACCGATTTGTCTTGAACGGCACGACGTTAACGTTCGACCGCAACCTGATCATGCTCCGCGCCTTCCAGAACGACGGGGCGCCGACGCCGCCGGGTCAGGGCGACGAAGCACAACCGCCGCGGGGCAACCACGACGGCGGCGTCATCACCTTCGGCCCCGATCGCAAGCTCTACGTGATCTTCGGTGACCAGGGCCGGCGCGGCGAGTTGCAAAACCTGGCCGACGGACCGACGCCGCCGACTGCAGACGACCAGTTCGGTGGGCCGGAGCCGGACGATGCGCATCTGAGCGGCGTGGTGTTGCGCCTGAACGACGACGGCTCGACGCCGGCCGACAACCCGTTCTTCGCCGCCGGGGCTTCGCGCGGCGGCGCGGCCGGGGCGAACATCCAGAAGATCTTCGCCTACGGCGTCCGCAACAGCTTCGGGTTGGCCTTCGACCCGCTCTCGGGCAACCTGTGGGATCAGCAGAACGGGGACGACTCCTTCGACGAACTCAACCGCGTCGAACCCGGCATGAACGGGGGCTGGGTCCAGATCATGGGTCCCCTCTCGCGGCTCTCGCAGTACAAGCAGATCGAGACGACCTTCGGCGCACAGACCCTCCAGCAGCTGCGTTGGCCGCCGACGGAGATCGCAGACACTCCCGCCGAGGCGCTCTCGCGCCTCGTCGTCCTACCCCGCTCGCACTACGGCGACCCGGAGTTCGCATGGAAGTGGGCCGTTCCGCCGGCGGCGATTGGCTTCGTCCGCGGCGGCGGCCTCGGGCCGCAGTTCCAAGGCGACCTCTTCGTCGGCGCAGCGACGCCCCTCACCGCTGGCGGCTATCTGTTCCACTTCAACCTCACCGGCAACCGCCAGCGCATCGCCGTCGACGACCCGCGCCTCGAAGATCGGGTCGCTGACAACAACGCGAAGCACGACCTCACCGAGAGCGAGAGCCTGCTCATCGGAAGGGACTTCGGCGTCACCACCGACATCGAGAGCAGCCCGAACGGCAACCTGTTCGTCGTCTCGATCTCCAGCGGCGCGATCTACGAGATCTCGCGCGCCCGGTAGCGCGAGCACCTGGGCCGAACCAGAAGGGGCGCCCGACAGCGGCGCCCCTTCTCCGTTCGGTGCTGCGGGTTCGCCTCGGGTGATCCTCAGGACCGGCGTGTCGTGCTCGGCTCCTTGAGCGCGTCGAGACCACCGCGGAGGAACGTCATCACCGGGTCGATCAGCGCTGTGACCTCGTCGCCGCTGTGTGGTTTCGCGTCGCCGCCTCGTTCGGACATCACATTGAAGGCAGCGATCAGGGAGGCGGCGACGACCTGCGGGCGGAGGTCTTTTTCGGGAGCATCGAGGTCTTCGGCGATTGCCGCCGCGATCAGCTCCTCGAGCTGCGCGAGCCGGGCGCGCAAGTGGTTACGCAGCGTCTCGTCGCTCTCGACGATCCGGTGGACGCGCATGTCGAGCTCGCTCTTCTCGGTTTCGTGCGAGGCGAGGATGAACTCGCGCACCGTCTCGAGCGCGTCCTTGCCCTCAGGACGTTCGGCAAGGGCCTGCGCCAGCGCCTCCTTCATGACCGAGAACTTGGCGAAGAGGATGTCTTCCTTGCTCGGGAAGTAGGCGAAGATCGTCCGGGTCGAGACGTCGGCCGCCTCGGCGATGTCCGGCAGCGTCGTGGCGTGGTAGCCGCGTTCGGCAAAGAGCTCCTGCGCGGCACTGGCGATCGTCTCGCGCGTCCGCTGCTTCTTTCGCTCGCGTAGACCGGGCTGCGGGTTCATGACGGTCAGCATACCAATTATCCTGCACTCAGGGAATATTTGCGCGGAGCGCATTGTTTAGGCTAGCCTCTCTGCATCGCGTGCAAGTTTGCGAAGCGTGAAGGTTCCCGACCTGATTGGAGCTCGCTGATGCTGAAGTTGACTCGTTGGACGATCGCGCATCGTCGGATCGTCGTCCTCGCCTGGATCGCCCTCGCCGTCGGCGTCCTCGCTGTCTCGCAGGCGGTCGGCAAGCGGGACGCGAACAACTTCTCGCTCCCGAACACGGACTCCCAGCGCGCGATCGACCTGCTGGAGAGCCGCTTTCCGGCACAGGCCGGCGACGCGGACCAGATCGTCTTTCGAACACCCGACGGCAAGCTCGGCGACGCGTCCGCGCGCGCGGTGATCGTGCCGCTGCTCGGGCGCATCGCCCGCCTCCCGCACGTCGCCGGCGTCGTGAGCCCCTACGCGGCCGGCGCGAATGCCGTCTCCAGCGAGGGCACGATCGGCTTTGCCACCGTCGAGTTCGATCAGCGTGCGAACGACCTGCCGAAGGTGGCGATTCAGCGCGTGATCGACAGCGCCGAGGCGGTGCGCTCGTCCACGCTGAAGGTCGAGCTCGGAGGCGAGGCGATCAAGCAGGCGCAGCAGCCGGGCCTCGGCTTCGCGACCGCCGTCGGCATCAGTGCCGCCATCGTCGTGCTGCTGCTCAGCTTCGGCTCGCTGCTCGCGATGGGGCTGCCGATCCTGACCGCGCTGTTCGGCCTCGGAGCCGGCCTGGGCGTGATCGGGCTCGGCAGCCAGCTCGTGGACATGGTCGACTTCTCCTCCGAGCTGGCGCTGATGATCGGCCTCGGCGTCGGCATCGACTACGCCCTCTTCATCGTCACGCGCTACCGCGACGCCTATCGCGAGAACGGCGGCGACGTCCAGGGCGCGCTCGAGCTGGCGATGAACACGGCCGGCCGCGCGATCCTCTTCGCCGGCGCCACGGTCGTGATCGCGCTGCTCGGCATGTTCGCGCTCGGCGTCGGCTTCCTCTACGGCGTCGCGATCGCCGCGTCGCTGGCCGTGCTGCTGGTGCTCGCCGCGTCGCTCACGCTCCTCCCCGCTCTCCTGACGTTCGTCGGGAACCGCGTCGGCCGCGGAAGCCGTCGGCGCTCTCGCCCGCGCGATGCCCGCGCGGGCTTCTGGACCAGCTGGGTCGGGCTCATCCAGCGCCGCCCCGGCTGGGCCGCGCTCGCGGCCACGGCGGTCCTGCTCCTGCTGGCCGCGCCGGCGCTCGGCCTGCGGCTCGGCGCCAGCGACTCGGGCAACGACCCCGCCGGCCAGACGACACGCAAGGCGTACGACCTGCTCGCCGCCGGCTTCGGCAGCGGCTTCAACGGGCCCCTGCAACTCGCCGTCCGTCTACCGCACGCCGGCGACACGGCCGGCCTCGGGCGACTCACGACGACGCTCCGGACCACACCGGGGGTCGCCTCGGTCGCCGCGCCGCAGCTCAACCCGGCCCGCGACACGGCGGCGATCGCCGTCTACCCGACGACGTCACCGCAGAGCAAGGAGACGACGAACCTCGTCGAGCGCCTCCGCGACGACACCCTGCCGCCGCTCGCAAAGGCAACCGGGACGACGGTCTACGTCGGGGGCGCGACGGCGATCCAGACCGACTTCGCCCGCGTTCTCTCCGGCAAGCTGCCGCTCTTCATCGGCGTGGTCGTCCTGCTCTCCGCACTGCTGCTGCTCGTCGTCTTCCGCTCGCTGTTGATCCCGCTGCAGGCCGCGGTCATGAATCTGCTCTCGATCGCCGCGGCCCTCGGCGTCGTCCAGGCGATCTTCGAGCGTGGCTGGCTCGCCGGCCTGGTCGGCGTCCAGCCCGGACCCATCGATGCCTTCATCCCCGTGATGGTCTTCGCGATCGTGTTCGGGCTCTCGATGGATTACGAGGTCTTCCTCGTCTCCCGCATCCACGAGGAATGGCAGCACCGCGGCGACGCGAGCGCGGCCGTGCGTCAGGGACTGGCCCGCACCGGTCGTGTCATCACCGCCGCCGCCGCCGTCATGGTCGCGGTCTTCGCCTCCTTCGCGATGGGCGACGACCGCGTGCTCAAGCTCTTCGGAATCGCGATGGCAACCGCCGTCTTCCTCGACGCCATCGTCATCCGCAGCATTCTCATGCCCGCCGTGCTCGAGCTGTTCGGCCGCCGCACCTGGGCCTTCCCCGGCTGGTTCGACCGCCGGCTCCCGCGACTCGCGATCGAGCCGGCAACCCAGCCGCTGCCCGCACTGGAGGAGGCCGCCTGATGACCGGTCCCCGAGCGCTACCAGACTGCTACGGGGTGTAAAGCTCGGCGTTGGCGGAGCGCTCGTAGAAGCAGTTCTTGACGCCGCAGTAGAACCTTAGGCCGCCGGGGTAGAGAACCTGTCCGTTGGGAAGGAGGGCGGCGGCGGAGCTGGCGAGGTCGGGGTTGACCATCGGGCCGGTCGCCGTCCAGCTCCCCGTCGCCGGTGAGTAGACGTCGCCTTCACCTGAACCGGCCGCGAGCACGCGTCCGTCTTGCAGGAGCACGGCCGCACCGCCGTAGCCGTTCATGCTGCCGGTCACGCTCCACTTGCGCGAGGCCGGGTCGTAGAGCTCCGCTGAGCGCAGTGCGCTCGGGTTGCCGCCGCCGGCGACCAGCACGCGGCCGTTTCCGAGCAGTGCTGCTGTCGCGCCCTCGCGGGCGGTCGTCATGGCCGCCACCCTGCTCCACCGTCCGCGCGCGGAGTCGTAGAGCTCTGCGCTTTGCAGCCAGTCGCTCGAGTTGGATCCGCCCGCGACCAAGACGTCGCCCTGGGCCAGCAGCGTCGCAGTGTGACGATCGCGAGGTGTCCGAAGGCTGCCGGTGAGGCTCCACCGCCCGGTCGCCGGGTCATACAGCTCGGCGCTTGTTTGCACGCCGCCGCTAGGGGAGTTACCCCCGACGACGAGCACGCGCCCATCAAGGAGCAACGTGGCGGTGAAGTCGATCCGGCCGACGTTCATGCTCCCGGTCGGCGTCCAGCTGTTCGTCGCCGGGTCGTACAGCTCGGCGCCGGCGCTGTACCAGCCGCCGCCGGCGACGAGGACGCGCCCGTCGGCGAGACGCACCGCAACATGAAGGGTGCGCGGCTCGTTCAGCGTCCCGGCCGGAATCCAAGTGCCGCTGGCCGGGTCGTAGAGCTCGGCGGTCGAGTTGTGCGCGGTGTCACCTTCCCCGCCGACTACGAGGACGCGCCCGTTTCCGAGCCGAGTCGCGGTCAGGCCCGAACGCGCGGTCGACATGCTTGCCGTCGCCGTCCAGCTGCCGGCTGCTGTGCTCACGAGGGAGCGCTCAAGCGTCGCCGGCCGAGCGCTCACACCGAGCGAGCTCGAACTCGAAGCGAGCGCAGGCGCCGCAAGTGCAAGCAGCGTGCAAGTCGCGGGCGCGAGGTACCTCATGCTCACCACGAACGATCCCCTTTCTCGCCTGGATGAACCCGGCGACAATAGGAAGGAAACCTTGCTCGTGCCTTAACCAGTGCTTACAAGACCCTTAAATGACCGGCCGACCGGCCGCCTTCGCAAATCCGGGCGTGATCCCCGACCGTATCTCCGGTTGCTCTGTCAGCCCCGCCGAAGGCAGTCTCATGTCGGTCCGAAAAACCGCATTTGCCGCGACCGTGCTCCTGCTCGCCCTCGTCTTCGCATCACGGTCACCGGCGAAGCCGCCGCCTACAGGTGACAAGACCGCGCCGACGGGGCCGACCAACCTCAGGATCACCGCCAGCTCGGCCACGAGCATCTCGCTCGCATGGGACCCGTCGACGAAAGGCTCCACGAACTGGTGGTACTGCGTGCAGCGGGACGGCCTCGGATGCATCAGGATCGATCCACCGCAAACGACCTTCACGAACCCGAAGCTGTGGCCAGACACCACGTACAACTACTCAATCATCGCGGTCGACGCCAACGGCAACCGCTCGGCGCCCAGCAACACCGTCACCTACACGACGCCGCCCGACACGACGGCGCCCAGCCCCCCGCCGGCGCTGACCACGACCTCCGTGTACCCGGCGCGGATCTCCGTTTCCTGGACCGCATCGACCGACAACACGAGCCAGGTCTCGTACGCGCTCTTCGTCGACGGAAGCCCGTTCGTCGCCGGTCAGCTCGGCTACCGAACCGCACTGCTCACGCATGTCGCGCCGTCGACGACGCACACGTTCAGGGTCACCGCGCGCGACTACTTCGGCAACACGGTCGAGAGCAATCTCCTGTCGGTCACGACGCCTGCCGCCACCGACACGACCGCACCGACGGCGCCGGCCAACCTCAGGTTCGCTCCCGAGACAAGCCCGCCCGAGGCCTGGCTGGACTGGGATCCGTCCACCGACGACGTCGATCCGCAGTCGCAGATCCTGTACGAGGTCTATGTGAACGGCGAGCTTGCCGGCGAAAGCACGACGATCGGATACGCCTCGACGATCGCGTACTGCCGCACCGAAGGCCCGAACAGCTTCGTCGTCAGAGCGTTCGACACATCCGGAAACGCGTCGGCGCCGAGCAACGAAATCGTCCTCTCCTGCTAGAGGGTTGCGCTCGCCGGTCCTCGGGCCGGCGAGCGCGCCTAGAGAGAGGCGCACCATGGCCAAGCTGATCTACTCGGCGATCAGCTCGCTCGACGGCTACGTCGCGGACGAGGACGGCAACTTCGACTGGGCTGCGCCGGACGAGGACGTGCACCGCTTCGTCAACGACCTCGAACGGCCGGTCGGCACCTACCTCTACGGCCGCCGGATGTACGAGGTGATGGTCTACTGGGAGACCGCGCACACTCTCGCCGACCAGCCGCCCTTCATACAGGACTTCGCGGAGTTATGGCAGGCGGCCGACAAGATCGTGTACTCCAAGACGCTGGAGAAGGTATCCAGCGCCAGGACGCGGATCGAGCGACGCTTCGACCCCGAAGCGGTCCGGCAGCTGAAAGCGCGAACTGGACGTGACCTCACCGTGGGCGGTCCCGACCTCGCCGCCCAGGCGATCAAGGCCGGGCTGGTCGACGAATTCCACTTGTTCCTCACGCCCGTCGTCGTGGGAGGCGGCAAGCAGTCCCTCCCCGAC
>WNGA01007937.1_pt1 | contig 14645 bp, 19 predicted proteins | sample 5400061 | NCBI WGS metagenome assembly WNGA01 (sample SAMN13153366, study PRJNA577476) | soil metagenome | isolation source: 100 cm soil or saprolite under grassland replicate 2 | place: USA:California | collected 2016-06-15
ACGCGAGTGCGCTCGAACGTCTGCATGAGGGCATGCGAAGGCTCGATGTGGCGACGCCGCACTTCATCGATCGAGTCATGGACACCCAACAGCTCGTTGCGAGCCGAGATCACACGCCGGCGCTTGCCGAGGAGGACCGGACGCTGCTGAGCACCACGTTAGAGAGCCTGCGACGGGCGATAGGCGACAGCGGCGCGGCTGAGCAGTTGCTGCACGGCGAGCCGCATCCCGGGAACGTCCTCATCACGCACAAGGGGCCGCTGTTCATTGACCTCGAGACGTGCTGCCATGGCCCGGTCGAGTTCGACTTGGCCCATGTGCCCGAAGAGGTAAGCGAGCGCTACCCGGGCGTTGATCAAGAACTCGTGCGCGAGTGCCGGCAGCTCGTTCTTGCGATGGTCGCTGCATGGCGCTGGGACCCCGACGACCAGTTCCCGAACGGACGGCACGCAGGTCGAGCAATCCTGAGAGTGCTACGCGAAGGTCCTCCGTGGCCGGCACTTGGCGACCTGCGCCGCCTGTCGTGATGGGCCGACTGCCTGGTCCGTAACGGCAGCAGCGGTCAGATCAGAACCGCGCGCCACGGGGCCGGCGCTCATCACGTCCGCGCAAGCGCGTGGCATCGAGGCGCTGCCGTTCAGCGACGGAAGAGGGTGGAGAGATCGGGGAGCATGTTCGGGCTCCACAATCACTCCCCGATCTCTCCGCGCGGAGGCGGACGGGAATCGAACCCGCCGGCGAGCTTGCGCTCGCCCACCGATTTTGAAGGCATGTCCGACACTCGCGCTGCCTTCAGGCCTGTGACCAGCGTCTTGTCTTCCGACGCCGTCCCAGAACGTGCAAAGACTTGTGAGGCCGATCCGGCTCGAAGACTTGTGGCCTGACCAGGCAGAGCGCTTGGAGCGGCTCCGGGGGGCCCTGGAGGTCGCCCGCAGGGTCCCCGCCACGGTCGAGCGGGCCGATGCTGCCGCATGGCTCGAGGAACGCCTGGCCGACCCGCTGTCAGGTGCCGCAACGGTGGTGTTCCACTCCATCGTCTTCTTCTACCTGGACGCCGCCTCGCGGGCTCGCGTCCGTGGCCTCATGGCAGAAGCGGGCGAGCGGGCCACCCCTGGCGCTCCTGTTGCCTGGCTGTTCTTGGAGATGGAGTCCGAACGCTTCGTGGTCCGCTCCGTCTGTGGCCGGAGGCAGAGGAGCGTCCGCTGGCTACGAGCACGGCGCACGGCCCCCCGGTCCGGTGGCTCGTATGACCGTGACGAAGACCGAACCGCAACCCATCGGGTACCTTGCTCGAGCGCGTACGATGAGCAGGGACTGAGATGTGGCATCGGCGGTTGACGATTCTCGTGTTTAGTGGGGTGGTAGGAGCGCTTGCGGCCCTGGTCCTTCCGGGGTCGGTGCATGGGGGAACGGTATCGCGCGCCCTGCTCGATGAACGCGCAACCTTCCCGATCCCGTGGCCGCCTTGAATGTGGCGGAGCAGACCGCGCCGTACACGCTGCACCTTCCTTCCCCCCTTCCCGACGGAGCGGTTCCCCTGGTTATCGATTCGATCCAGGACGGGGGAGCGACGGCCGTCGACGTCTGGTGGACGCTTCCCGGCGCGGCCCGTTTCCACATCTGGCAAACGAACGATCCCAGTCTGGCCGATGAAGGGAAGGATGTGCTGTCGACCGGCACCGCCGTGTCGGTCGGCGACGTTTCGTGGCGGCAAACAACCACGAACTGGGGGCGGGATGGCCATGACCGAACTCTGCCGGAACTTCGATGATGGCGTGACTCTTTGCGTCTCGTCTAATCTGGGCTCGGCTTGGGTAAGCTCGGTTGCCGAAACGATCACGTAGGTACATCCGGATCGACCGCTCCAGTCCGGAACTCCATCCTTGTGGGATGCGAAAGCAGCGGGCCAAGGGGATCGGCCTCGACTAAAAGGAGCAACGGTCATGGCCGTGCGGTCCCGGGTGGTGGTGCGGGTGGCCTGGCCAGGCCCCTGAGCCGACCGTCGGGGCGGCCCTGCGGCCATCCCTTCGTATGTGAAAGGCTAGCTGAGGATGTATGAGGGATAACAGCGCGGGTTCCTGTGTCCTCATTGCCGTTGGACTAACAACCTTGGTCCTGGCGGCATGCACGAGCTCTGGACCGACATCCGGCCTGGACAAGCATCCCACGGGCTCCCTTGCCCCGGTATCGGGAGCGGCTTCGAGCCACAGCGGCAGCATCGATCTATCCTCCCTTCGCGGCCGGATCGCCTTCTCTGCGGGGACTCCGCTCCACGAGGACGTATACGTCATCAAGGCCAATGGGAACGGCCTCACCCAAGTCACCAGAGACCCCGCGGCCGACTTCGACCCAACGTGGTCCCCGGAGGGCACGCAAATCGCCTATCGGCACCAGGCAGGCCCACACACCACCCAGACCGACATCTTCCTAACAGCCGTCGGCAGTGGAGAGCCGACGGATCTCACTATGAGCCGCGGGGTCTCCGACTGGGGCCCAGCTTGGTCCCCGGTTGGGGCGTGGATCGCGTGGAACTCCATGCGAGACGACCCGCGGAGCGGGGTCCTGCACGGCTTCGTGATGCATCCCGACGGCTCCGGAGTCCGAAGGATCACCGATGAGATCTGGGTCGAGTATCCGGCGTGGTCCCCCGACGGAAGGAAGATCGCGTTCATGGCCCAGGAACCAGGCGCGAGCGGGCTGGATCCCGACTACAACATCTACGTCATGAACGCAGATGGATCGGGGATCACCAAGCTTACGGATGGTCCAGGCACCGAGGGGTTCCCCGACTGGTCGCCCGACGGGACTCAGATCGCCTTCTCCTCCACCCAGGACGACTGTTCCAATACCGACGATCCGGATTGCCTGTCAACAGGAGACATCGGTCCCTTCTACGCACTCTTCGTCATGAATGCCGACGGGTCAGGGCAGACGCGACTCACCGATGGGTTTGCCCAGTTCATGGACTGGTCGCCGGACGGACAATTCATGGTGTTCAACGGACGGGACGGACTGAACGTGATCAGGGCTGACGGCTCAGACCTGACGACCATCACGATCGCCCTTCAGGATCCTTCATTCCCTGACTGGATAGCATGAAGCGCTCCTCTCAAGGTGAAGCCGTCTCCCTTCGGTGATCGCTCCAGATGAGCATCGCTCGGTCGCTGCGCCGATGATCGACCGGCATATCGGGCAGGTCGAGACCACGACCCCGCACCTCAGGTGACGCCGGAGTGACCAGCATCACCCGAACACGATAGGTCAGAGTGCCCCGGGGAGTCGGACCAGACCTCCGCAAAGTCGTGCGCCTGAGACACAGACTGCCGCTCCCAATTTGTGACGCGTCTATCAGAGTTGAATGGCGCTTCTTCCCCGGAGGCGAAGGAAACACTGTAAGAACCATAATGCTCCGGTTCGGGTTGTCTGGGTGGGTGCTTGAGGGCGGGGGTCGAGTCAACTGATGGCCGTCATGAACGCCGTGCACACGTGCGACTCGAGCATGCGGGCCACTTCATCACCAGAGGGGTTGCGGCAGGGGCGTCCTACTGGGTTCGATGTAGGAATCGAAGCACGGCTGGATGCGTCGTACATCTCGCGGGCAGTGATCACCCGCTCCATGTGAGCCACGGCCCAGTCGCGGATCGACGCGATCGGGCCGACCAGCTCTTTCCCCGGCTCAGTGAGCGAGTACTCCACCCGGGGTGGTATCTGCGGGAAGATCTCGCGCTTGAACGAGACCGTCCCGTTCCAGCGCACGAAGGGTCTGCGTCAAGATCTTGGGGCTGATCCCGCGGACGAGCGAGAGAAGCTGCTCGAGGCTGGGGTCGCCCATGCCGGATGGGCGAGACAGCAACTAGCGATCCCCTGTCGGCAAGGCCATGAGAAGAGTCGACAGCAGGTACGACGAATGGTGAGGCGAGTCCTGCCCTGAGACCCTCGGCGCTCAGCTCCTGGTGAATCGCCGATCCGGGATGAACCACATCACCGCCACACCCGCGTAGATCGCATAGGCGATCCAGGGACTCACGAACGCGAGCCCCACCGCGGCGGCGTACAGGCCAAGCGACGCGTAGCCCTTGACGTCCGACCCGATCGCCCTGGCCACTGCGGAGTTCAGGCCATTCGCGCGTATCAGCGTTCGGACCAGTAGGGTGTATGCGAGGGCGGCGGCTAGGGCCACGATGCCGTAGGCCGCGGCGGGCAGTGAGTGCCGGTATTCATCACGAATCCACACCGTCACCACGGGAATGAGGGACAGCCAGAAGAGCAGGAACATGTTCGCCCACATCGCCGACCCGCTTATGCGATCGGCGGCTCGAAGCAGATGGTGGTGGTTGTTCCAGTAGATGGCGACGAAGACGAAGCTCAGCATGTAGACGAGGAGACCCGGCAACACCGCGCGGACGGCGGTCCAGGTGACACCGTGCGGAGGACGCAGGCTGAACGCCATGATCGTGATGATCACGGCCATCACGGCGTCGCTGAACGCCTCGACGCGCCCCGTCCCCAGCTCGAGCGTGCCGGTCGAAGGACTGCGCTGACTCACGGTCGAACGATCATATGTCAGCCCTGACCAGGCTGAGCCAAGGGAATGATCGAAGGTGCGTCAGTAAGGCGCCTGAGTCACTCGAAAATAGTGAGCACCCTGGAAGGGACATCGAGCGCGGGCATACGCCTGGCCGAAGGCTTGGTGCCCCCGGGGGTCGGTGGAACGCCGTCGCGAGCGAAGGCCTAGATCGCCCCTCACTCCTTGGCTATGCTCTTGGCGAGGTCTCGCATCGACACCATCCCCACAACGGCGTCTTCATCCATCACCGGCAGATGCCGGAACCCGCCGAAGAGCATCTGATTCAGTGCCTCGGCTACCGTGGTCTCGGGCCCGATCGTCACCGGGTCTCGGGACATCCATTGCGTGACCGACGAGATCCTGGCCAGGTCCGCCTTGGGGGAGTGGGCCAGGGCCCGGAGGATGTCTCGCTCGGTGAAGATGCCCACCAGGGAGCCGGATTGAAGCACGAGGACCGACCCCGAGCGGCCGGCGGACATCGCGTGCACGGCCTCCGTCAGGTTGGCCGAGGGTTCGACGGTGACAAGCTGGGTGCTCATGATGTCGCGAACAGTCGTCAACGCCCCACCACCAGGCGAATCTGCAGCTTTAGTCGCTTCTAATACCTATCATCTCGGTCAAGTCCCAGACCGGCAAGGGCGCTAGAAGGGCGCGAACCTTCGCTCCGCGCGCATGCCTGCGGTCCTAGCGCGTCGAGGTCGGCCCAGTGAAGGTCGCCTTGGTGTCTGTACCGGGGCGGGCGAGCAGCCGACACAGCCAAGCCCTGGAGTCGTCTTCCCCCAACCTTTCGATGAGCGTTCGCCGGGACCAGTCCGCGTACATGAGATGTCGCGGGCTTTCCCATCGATGGAAGAGCCTCCGGCCCAATCAGGGTGGCCTCAAGCTCTTCGCGACTGACGATGCGGTCCTTTATCGATTGGGCGCCGCCTCCTCGTCCATGGCAGTAAGGCTGCCCTAGCGCGTCATTGCCGTATTCGATGCCGACTGTCTCGGCAAGGATGAATGGCGCCAGGCCCGCTTCGGGTGATCCGGCCGGGGCCACGATCCCTCGGGCGTCTGGGTCGCGTCGCACATCGACCTCATGCCGGAGTTCATCGGGACGCGCCGTTCTGCTGAGCTGTCGGTGCTACCTTTGACTGCATGAAGCGGTTGGTCCTCGCCATCGCGGTTGGCTACATACTCCTCGCCCTGGTCGGCCGGGCGAAGGAGGCGGTTGGCATCTACACGTGCGAGTGCTACGCGGACTGCTGGTGTAAGAAGCCCGGGGTGAGTCTGTTCCGCTGGGTGTTCCCGCGGTTCCATCACTTCCCGGTGAACGACGGGGGCGTGCCGTTCGACGCCCCGGGATCGTGCTGACTCCGCCTCCCGTGATGAACGTCACGCTCCGCTACTTCGAGGGGTGCCCCCACTGGCAGACGGCGCACGACCCATTCCGCGAAGCGCTCCGCGCGGAGGGGATGGCCAATGTCGAGCCCGTTCTCGAGCGGGTCGACACTGCCGAGAAGGCCGAGCGCCTTCGGTTCATCGGCTCGCCGACAATCCTCGTGGACGGTCGGGACCCGTTCGCGGGAGCCCAAGCGGCCTTCGGCCTGACGACGGCGACATGGTCGCTCTTGCGCTCGACACGGCGGAAGGGCTTATCGACGCGCCGACCATCGCAAAGCGCCTTGAGGGTTGGGTGCGGCGACTGGAGCTGCCCGAAGTTGAGCCCGGGCCGGATATTGGCCCGATCCAGCGCCTGCACGATCCCCGTTCGTAGCCTCTGAGCAGGGTAGTCCCAACGGGATTTGAACCCGTGTCTCCACCTTGAGAGCGTGGTCCAGGCCGATTTCGTGACCTGCGACGGAGGGTGAAAAGGAGCTGCTGACCTGTGGATTCCGCTCCTGGTCGATTCCGGTCGCTACCCCTCGATTCTCGATGTCATGCGGGATAGATACGGGATCACGGGGCTTGGAAGGCTACAACCACCCTTGAGTCGGTCTTCGAAGTAGGCCTCGGATCACTTCGGCCGGCGGCGCACGGCGAGACGCCTCCGCGCGCCTCCGCCTTCAGCTGCTTGGCGCGCTCCTTCATCGCGGCTCGTTCCTGGGCCGAAAACCCGTCGAACGTCTTGCCCTTCCGGGCGGTGCTCTTCGCGGTCTCTTGCATGGCCTTCGCTGCGCTCATGGGAGCCTCCCGTACCCTCTCCTTGTTTCATTCCGCCCAGTCTCTTGCCGGCCCTGGGTGACTCGCCTGGGGGCCTTCACCGGAAAAGTCGGAGTAGAGCTCGAAAGAGGCCTCGCCGTACGAGCCGCTGCGGGTAGCGTCCTCGCCGGATGGCTTGGTAATCGCCCAGCATTCTCGTACCCAACCCGATGTTGTTATGGTCGGCATGTGGACACGCCCGATCTCGGGTCGCTTGGCTTCACCGAAGAGAAGCTGTACGACGTCAAGAACGACATCGTCGGTTTCGACGCCACCCGGGACGGCAAGTTCCTGTTTTGGTTTGAGAGAGGCAACGACGGACGGGTGATCCCGGTCGTCAACGGAGCACCGGGGGCAAGCTTCGACGCGTTTGTGGCCCCGTTTGAACACCTCCGCCGGTGGCAACGTCAAAGACTGCGGTGGCTCGTCGGCAAGTCGGACTACAAGTTCAGCGGTGATGGACGTCGCTTCGCATATGTCGGCAGGCGACGTAAGGGATTCTTCATCTCCATCGACGGAGTCCAGAGCAGGGAGTACAAGGCGATCGGCGGCGATCCTTACTTCGACCCAACCGGATCGACCTCCTTCTACGTCGCGAGGGTGGACGGGGTAAACCGCCTCGTCTTGAACGGGGAGGTCCAGCTCGAGTACGAGGTCGTCCCAGGGCTGGGACCTGCCTTCAGCCCAGACGGATCACGCATCGCGTTCGTCGCCCGCGTTCCGGGCGGCGAGGCCGTGGTCTTTGACGGCAAGGCCGGACCTCCGTTCGTTCGGATCGCGGTCGACATCAAGATCGCGCCCAACGGGCGGGTGTCATACGACGCCGCCTTGAATCGGAAGCGCTTCCGTCGTCCTGAACGCTTCGCTTTCGTGGTCGACGGAAACGTGGTAATCGAATCCCGTTCCTTCTACGCCAGGCTGAGTCCCGACGGAAGGCGGATCTACTACCTCGACCATGATTCGCACCGGTGGTTCGTGGATGGTGAGCCTCTGCCTGAAGGCACGAAGGGCGCTGAGTTCGCTCCCGACGGCCGCCTCTACACGGATCTGGAGGGCCAGGCCTTTGTCGATGGCGCCCCGATGGGCGTGCCCGCCTGGAACTACGGCCCCGACTTCACGCCCGACGGCCGACATTCAGCGTGGTCCGCGAGGGTGGGCGAGAAACAGGTACTGGTTCATGACGGCGAGATCGCCAGCGACCAGATGGACGCTGTCCTCAACACCGTATTCAGCCCGGACGGAACGCGGATCGCCTTCCGGGCCTATGAGGGGGAGTACCCAGAACAGCGGGAGTTCGTGGTCGTGGAAGGCATCGAGGGCCCGCGATTCGACGACACTGCGTTATGGCACTTCAGTCCCGACTCTCGGCACCTCGCCTATCGAGCTACGGAAGGCGGGAAATCGTTCCTGGTCCTTGATCACACCCCGGGCCCGCCCGTCGATGACCTGCGCCTGCCGCCGTGTTGTGGCCCCTTCCCGGGCGCTTTCGACTTCAGCCCGGACAGCAACCACGTCGCGGCGGTGGCTATCCTGGGCGCGCAGATGAGGCCTCTGGTCGACGAGAGGCTCGGCCCAGCGTTCGAGAGATTGGCACAGCCGGTCTTCCAAGATGACGGGATTGTTTCGTTCTTTGGAGTCCGCGAGAACGCTATCTTCCGAGTCCGCGCAACCCTGGGCACAATCTGACTTCGCCTGCCCCAGCGCCCCTGCCCGATATCTGCCCGATGAAGGCCCGAGGGTTGATAGCGTTATACCGTGTGACCTGCGTAGACCCGAGGGGACGGTATTCGAACTCTTGGCAGAATCTGATGGAGCGGCTCCAGAGCCTCATTTGTGACGTGGATTTCCGGGCGTGAGCAGATGGGATCTCTGATGCCCGCCTCGCCCGCGCAAGGCGCACGCAATCCCATGTCAGGGGCGTCGTCAGACGCCCTCCATCCGAAGAGGGTCCCAGTTCATGCCGTACGAGCACAGGATGTCTGGGCTTCCGACACCCGGCACATAGTCCCGGCGCTCACTGCACGGGCTGGAAGGCGTTTTCGAGGACGAAGCGCGCCACCCTCCGCCCGAGGGTGGATCCCTCCACGTCTGAGTTGCGGAAGTGGAACCCTGCCCACACCCGGGCGTTGTTCACCTCTCTGATGGCGTCTCCGAAGTGCCGGTAGTACCGAGTCTCGCCAGTCACCAGACTGTCGAGGGTGAAGTTGATCTGGCCGTTACCGAATATGGCGGCGAGAACAGTCGTCACCGCGCCGCTGTGGCAGGCGTGGGCGGAGGGATACTCCGGAAATGGCGGCGTAGTCCGCAGTGGCACCCAGGTGGGATCGGGCTCGGTATTGGGGTTGCCGTCGGTGTCGGCTCTGGGGATGGCCTGGATGGGGCGCCAGAAGTTGTAGTGGAACTTGGCGTCGAAGCAGGCAATCATGGCGTCTCCCCCCGCCACGTGGGCAAGAGCAAGCATCCGGGCTGTCTCAGTCGCGTCGAGGTCCTCCCTGTCGGCCAAGCGGACCATGGCCCGGTTCCACTGGGCGATGTCGTTGTCGGTCCAGAACAAAGCGGTGGCCGTCTGCTCGGGCGTCCGATCGGTGCTGTCGGCCCGGCCCAGCGCCTTCACTTCGTTGAAGTCGTCCGCATACTCATCGCTGGTGAGCGCCGAGGGACCGTCCGGACGGAACTGTGAGGCCGATTCGAGCACCAGGGGAACCACATCCGGGAGGTTGGTCCCGAGGACGATAGGGCCGGTGGGCTCGTAGACGCCGGGGCCGGGCGGGGGCTGCTCGTAGGGAGGGGGAGCGGCCGTCAAGCCGGCGACGGCCGGAAGCTCAAGGATGCCCTCGAACACCTCCTCACCCAGGGTGATCCCGTTGTCCTTGGCTTCCCCATCGGGGATGGAGGAAAGATAGGCGTCGTAGGTGGCGTCAAGGCTGCCCTGCTGATCGGGGAACAGGCCCACCAGGACCCCGTAGGCCGCCGTGGCGACCGCGGCCTCGAGCGAGGTATTGGGAGGGGCCTCGGGCGCAACTGCGAACGGTTGAAAGCGCCCCTCTATCGCTACGGTGGCGTCGTAGATGGCCGCATGGACGACCCCCATCAGTCCGGCGCCGACGCCCGGGAACTTCTTCGCAACCACAACGATCGAGTTCTGGGCGATCAGGCTCCAATCCATGATGGCGTCTGCTGATGCCTCACCGGGCGCGTCCGCTCGTGGGATCCCCAGTCGCCCGGTGGCCCCGACCGCGGCGGGCGACGCGATGAGCGCAACGGCGACGGTGACGAGGACCAATGATCTGACTCTCATGGTTGCGCCTCCTAGCTCGACTTGGCCGCCCCTCCTCAGTCCACCTCGTCGCTACAAGACGGCACCTCGGGGCTCAGCTCGTGTACCCCTGCAAGGTGACAGAGGGTCCTTGAGCTTTCCTGGAGATTCGCTTGATCCCAGAGGTCCGGGCTCCACATCCTCTCTGAGCCGGGAGGTAAGTTCCCCCCAGGTTCGGCTCTTCCTAGAATGGCGGCATGGAGTTCAGGATGCTCGGCCCGTTGGAAGTGTGCGACCAGGGCCGACCGGTGCCTCTGGGCGGCCCCAAAGCACGCGCCGTGCTGGCGATGCTCTTGCTCCATCGCAACGAGCTCGTGCCGGCCGATCGGATCATCGAGGACCTGTGGCATGGGAAACCTCCTCTGAGCGCCACATCGACACTCCAGACCCACGTCTCCCATGTGCGCAGGGCGGTTGGGGCAGCGGACGCGGGGAAGGAGGGCTCGCGGCTGTTCTCTCAAGCCACTGGATACGTCCTTCGAGTCGAGCGCGGGGAACTCGATGCCGATCTCTTCGAGCGCCTTGCCCGGGAAGGAAGCGAGGCGCTAGCCCGCGGAGCTCATCGAGTAGCTCTGGACAGACTCCAGGAGGCTCTCTCCCTGTGGCGGGGACCTCCCCTGGCTGATCTCGCGTCCGAGGATTTCGCCCGGCCCGAGATCACTCGGCTGGAGGAGTCGCAGATTGTGGCCCTGGAGGATCGCATCCAGGCGGAACTCGCACTAGGCCGACACAGCGCTGTCATGGGGGAGCTGGAGGCATTGGTGACCGCCAACCCTCTCCGTGAGCGGCTTCACGGCCACCTCATGTTGTCCCTGTATCGCTCGGGACGCCAGGCGGATGCCCTGCACGTCTACGAGAGCCTACGGAACGACCTTGCCGAGGAGCTGGGCATCGACCCGAGCCCGGACGTGCGAGACCTCCACCTGAGTATCCTCAGGCAGGAGCCAGGGCTCAGAGCCGCAGAGGGCGGGCCCGGGGAAATCCCGAATAACCTTCCCTTTCAGCTGACCAGTTTCATCGGCCGAGCAGGACAATTGGCGCAGCTCAAGCAAGCCCTTCAAGAGGCTCGGCTCGTGACGATCGCCGGCGCGCCTGGAATGGGAAAGACCAGGGTGGCGATCCGCCTGGCGTGTGAGGTGTTGCGCGACTATCCGGATGGGGTATGGCTGGTCGAACTGGCCAGCATCTCCGACGGCACGCTCGTTCCGCAGGCTGTTGCCGCCGAGGTCGGGACGCGGGAGGCCACCGGTCGATCTGTCGAGAAGTCCCTCATCATGCATCTGGAGAGTTGCACCGCCCTGATCCTGCTGGACAATTGCGAACACCTCGTTGACGACTGCGCCACGCTCGTCGAAGAGCTCCTCCAACGATGTCCGAACTTGCGGATCGTGGCCACCAGTCGTGAAGTACTCAATGTTCCCGGCGAACTGGCCTGGCGGGTCCCTCCGCTCTCGCTTCCGGACCGCCAAGTGAGCGTGCTCGTTGGACAGCTCCAGGGGTACGAGGGCGTCAACCTGTTCGTTGAGCGCGCCCGGATGAGCAGGGCCGGGTTCACCCTCTCCCAGGAGAATGCGGAGGCTGTTGTAGGGATCTGCCGGCGCCTCGACGGCATCCCCCTCGCCATCGAACTCGCTGCGGCAAGGATGAGCGTGATGTCCCCGCACGAACTCATGGATGGGCTGAGCGACCGGTTCAGACTCCTCACGGAAGGAAGCCGAACAGCCCCCGCCCGTCAACAGACGCTTCGAGCGACGATCGACTGGAGCCACGATCTCCTCACCGAACAGGAGCGATCCGTTTTCCGACGGCTTTCCGTATTCATCGGCAGGTTCCGTCTGGAAGCAGCCAAGGCCGTGTGCTCCGGCGACGACCTCAATGTTGGCGAGACGCTCACGGTCTTCACCCGGCTCGTGGCGAAGTCACTCGTCGTGGTGGAGGAAAGCACGACATTTGGAACGCATTACCGCTTGCTCGAGACGATCCGCCAATACGCCAGGGAGCGACTGGAGGACGATGAGGATTCTGACGCAGTCCATCGTCGCCATGCCCTCTTCTACGCAGAACTCGCCGAACAGGCCGAGGGCGGGCTCGCGACGGGAGCCCAGTCAGCCTGGCTCTTCCGCCTGGACGAGGAACTTGACAATTCGCGAGCCGCTTTGGAGTGGTCGTTGGGTGTGGAGCCCGATCTTGCCCTTCGCATGAGCGCAGCACTCGCTGCGTATTGGATCACCCGAGGCTTCCTCACCGAAGGAAGGAAGTGGCTGGAAGCCGCGTTGGGGGCCTCATCCCAACGGGGAAGGCTGCGAGCGAAGGCTCTGGCTGGAGCCGGGCTGCTCGCGTCGGCTCAAGGAGATTGGGGCGGCGGCCGCAGTTTGCTCGGCGAGAGCATACGCATCTCCCGCCGGCTCGCCGACAGAGTGACATTGGCCACCGGTCTGAACTATCTGGGTCGCCTGAAGGTCGTCGAGGGACAGGCGATAGGCGAAGGTATGCGCCATCTCCACGAGGCTCTGGGACTGTGGCGGGATCTTGGCGATGAACCAGGGATCGGCTTCTGCCTCCAGAACCTCGGGCTGGGCGCCTACTTCCAGGGGGAATTCGTCGATGCCCGGGAGTTCTATGTGGAGTCCCTGGCGATCTGGCAGGAGCTCGATGAACGCTCGTTCCGGGTTCGTTCCCTCTTTAACCTCGGTGCAATCGCCCTGGAGACAGGGGATCTGGCAGAAGCGCGACACAGGTTCGAGGAGTCGCTCCAGCTCTCGAGACACCTCGACGATAAGTGGGCGATCGGGTTCGAACTGGAGTGTTTCTCAGCACTGGCCGTGGAGATGGGACAGCCGGAGCGGTGCATGCGTCTCGCGGGCGCTGCTGCGAGCTTTCGAGCCAAGTACGGGTCCATTCGCCCCGCCCCGTGGCGCGAGAAGGTGGAAAGATGGATCGCCCCGGCGAGGGAAAGGCTGGGGGAGAGGGCAGAAGTTCTCTTCTTTGAGGGGCGCTCGATGACGGTCGACCAGGCGATGGACTACTCGCTTGAGACAGCGGCACTCAGCGAGCGCTGACAGGGCCAACTCTCTGCGTGATCGCGTGCGTTGTTTTGGCCTTGCAGGGCAGCAGGCCTGGCGCGTGATCCCGTAGTACCGGCAGGTCTTCGAGACGTTGCCGGTCACCAGTCGGGTACGAAAACTCAATCATGCCGCGTAGTACTCATTGGTGAGTCCGCCGATAGCGGATCGCCGTCGCACCTGGCCACGTAGTGCTGGGCGGCGTTGCGGGTCTGGACCTGCCGGCGCCTTCAGGTTCAGGCCCGGTGAGGCCGGTGGTCGTTGAAATGCTAGACGTAGATCCGAAGGACCCGTTGCAGGTGGCGGCGTCCTTGGATCAGCGTCCAATCCAGACACTACGCCCGAACGGTTCCCACCCACCTCTCGGCGAAGGCGTTCGCGTTCGGGCCGGGATCGGCGTGCAGATGATCCTGGTCCGTCGGCCTTGAACACCGTATCGAAGGAGCCTGAGAACTTCGTGTCCCGGTCGTGGATCAGGAAGCGAGGGGACGTTCCCTGTTCCTCCAGTGCCCCGGCGACGTTTCGTGCTTGCTGGGTGACCCAGGCCGAATCCGGATTCCGGGTCGCTCCGGCCACCTGCACCCTCCTGGTCCCGAGTTCCACGAAGAACAGCACATACAGCGTCCGAAGCCAGACCGTCTCCGCGGTGAGGAAGTCGCGGGCGATGATCCCTGAGGCCTGGTGGATGAGGCATTCCCTCCACGTCGGCCCTCGCCGCGGAGCGGGACCGGGATGATGGGCCCGAAGGACAGTGGCGATGGTGGTGGCAGATACCCGGATCCCATGCCGAGGAGCTCCCACGTTCTCTACCCATCTCTCCACGCGGAGGCGGACCGATGGGCGTACGAACCTAAGCAAGCCGGGCGGCAGCATCGGGGTGGCCGCCGGTTCCTGGGGTCGAACCGCGTAGGGCCGCGGATCACCGCCTCTTGCGCCCCTACCATGCGAACCCGCACTCCACGATCTCTCTGTCGGGCCGGATCTCCCCAAGGTCTTCAGGGACGGGGCCGAGCGGCGATGCCGCTCAGCCATCCGGTGAGATGCAGACAAGTCCAGGTCAAGCGGGCTTCCTGGGCTTCCGATCTAGGGGATATGAGTGATGCCGGGAGAGGAGACGCACCGGGCAGCTGGGCTTATCGATGGACGACGAGAGCCATCCGGGCTCAAGGAGCCTCATCCCCCGGCCGGGGCGTTGCCATCGTGGCGGGGCTCCTCGGTCTCTCATGGCTGGTCAGCTACGTTCTCGGCGGAGCCGGCCGAGTCCCACCCCACTGGTTCTATATACCGATCCTCCTTGCCGCGGCCCGGTTCGGCTTGCCCGGAGCGGCCGCCACGGCCGTTGTGGCGGGCCTTGTGGCCGGCCCGCTCCTGCCCCTTGACGTGTCGACGGGTACGCGGCAGCACCTCTTGGACTGGTCGGCCCGACTCGGCTTCTTCCTCGGAATCGGACTGGTGATGGGCGCAGTCATCGTTCGCCTGAAGGGCTCACTCGAGCGCGAGATAGCCCTTGCCCGGG
>WNGA01007938.1_pt1 | contig 14643 bp, 19 predicted proteins | sample 5400061 | NCBI WGS metagenome assembly WNGA01 (sample SAMN13153366, study PRJNA577476) | soil metagenome | isolation source: 100 cm soil or saprolite under grassland replicate 2 | place: USA:California | collected 2016-06-15
CGTGCGTGTGCCCCTGGCCGCAGACAAAGCGAATCGCCCAGAGCTTCGGCGCTCGGCGGAACACGCCCCTAGGGGCATCGTCACGCTTGGCGGTGATGACGCCGATCACGCTCCGGTGCGGGACGCCCAGTGGGCTGGGCTGACGTGGGAGCAGGCGAGACAGGCTCAGGCGCTCCTCGCGCGCGCCATCCGACGGCGGGGCCGTCTGAGAGATGCTCAGCACGCTGGACGCATTGCCCGCATCAAGCGGGCCGTGCTCAGCGGAGTAGTGGGGGACTCAGGGTGGGGGCGGCGGATGCTGGCCTGTCGCGGGGGACGCGCCATGAAGCTCCACGGGCCCCACATCCTTCAAGAGAACCAGCCAAAGGCGGTGCATGCCGCAATGGTCGCTGCTCGGCAGCGGAAGGCGGCCGAGGCGTTCGAACGAGACCGAGTTCGCGGAGTGCCACTACCTATGCCGCCGAGGCCGCGCTCGTTCCTCGCGCTATGACACGACGCGCGTAGCGGCTCCGGACCCTACCGGGCGTGGACGTTCACCCGATGTCGGGGGCCCGGGTCCATAGGCCTCGCAGCCAATGATGCGAACCCATGCGAAGGTCTTTCTTGGCCGCATCGACAAGAAGCTTGTATGCTCGTGCTGTGGCACCTGCCCGCCTATCCAAGTAGCTAAAGTAAGTGTTCTCATTTTTGGCCTTGGACCATTCCGCCTGGAGCCCGTTCAGTGCCTGGAGCGCTTCGTCACTCAACATGATTGCAGCAATGGATGTGGCCCGACGAATGGCTTCAACGGCGGCGGCGTCTTGCTTCGACAGGTCCTCTATTCGGTCCTTCCGGTACTTCACCACGGACTCAATCCCAGAATGAGGGTCATTGACTTCGAGGTCCCAAAGACTATCCTGTCCAGCTTTAGCTTCGCCCAGGCTCTCAAGCAAGCGCGTGTACAGGTCCCGTCTCAGATTCCAGCGCTCACGCCGAGTGGTGAGCAAGGCATTTAGCCAGGCGCCGATGATGATGCCTATCAGCCCTGCAAGAGTCGTGAGTAAGACGTTGCTACCTATCATCACAGCGATGCGGAGGGCTTAAGCGCGTCCAGGGTGGATCCGGTCATGGTGGGCCTCCCTCTGCCTTCTGGATCACCTTGTCTGCACGCGCCAGAAGCAATGGCGGGCTCGTCAACCCCTCTTCATCTGCACTCTTCTTTCTCAGCGGGCTCCGTTTGATATACCCATCTGTCAGTTACGGCCTGCAGCTGATAAGTCACACTGAACTGGTAGCTGGGCGTGCACCAGAACCGGAACACTCCTGATAGACCTTCATAGGAAATAACTACCTCTTCAAGGAGGACGTGCTTGCCTGGGTCGAAGCTTCTCAGGTGCTCGTCAGGAACATGAACTCCGTGGACGAGCGTTCGGTTTGCCGGGAGGACCCCAGAAGATTGGTTGACATCTTGATGGACGATGCTGCCATCGAACCTCGTGATCGCTGTCACCTTTACCCCTTTAGCCGGAACGGAACCCGCATTGCGGATCGCAAGCATATGTGATCGTTGCCCGTATACCTTCTTCACCGCGCTGCTCTCTGGCACAACCTCAACTCCTACGCTCGGCCGGAGGAGAATTGAAGAAGAATAGTATTGGCCGTAAGTGCTCCACGCAGTGAACACGGAAATCAACGCGGCCCACACGGCAAAGAGGATTCTCATCCGCATCCCCCGTTTCTGAGTTTGGAGCTGTGCTCTTGGAGGCACGCACCTATACGAACGCTCATACCTAATAGTTACGATGCAAGAGGATCACGCATGCCCGCCACGGCTCAAGCTCCCCGAACCCGCCCCATACAGCACCCAAACTTGATCACTTGTATCACAACGTTGCGAAGGCGCGGGCCACTAAGATCGTCATACTTCTTCCAAACGCTCCCACGCCAAGTCCTGAGCAGGGGTGTTTGCAGTGATGGCGCGGCCCCTTTTCGTACGCTGGCCCTCCGCGTCGTCAGCGAACTTAGGGTGTCACGGGCGACATTTCAAAGAGTTCTCCCTCGATCAGCAACTTGATCTGGACAAGTTGTCTATTCCCGGTGCTTGTGCGTTTCGCTAGGACGATCACTTCCGGCGAATATGCGTAGCTGTAGTTGTATTCGGCACAAACAAAGACGGAACCATCCTGAAGCCGGATGCGTCTTCCATACTCGCAACCGTTAAAGTCGCCATCTACCGACGTTTCGGCGACGATCGTCCAACCGACCAATCGCCGAAGCATTCGATGACAGCGATCAGCGAAGGCGATGTCAGGGAGAAGGATGAGAAACAACAACGCTGCGAATATCGACCGCCGCATTGACCCCCTCCTCACGCCTCCAAATTCTGCGAAGGTGGTCGTTCCATCTAGCGCACCTGAAAGCTCGTCCTTAACTCCCCTTGATTGCCATCCTGCTCACAGGTCACAACGATAGGCCACTGGCCAGGTGTCGTATTGGAGCCGACCCGCCATTGCCACTCGACGAAACCTGAGCGGTCTGCGGTCTTCGGGACAAGCCCCTTGGCCCGCGACGGGCCTGACTTGTAGGCCACCGTGATAGTGCAGGCAGCGCCGGGGGCAGTCTTGATTTGGATTGTGGCGTCAGCGAACGGCGCAACAGGCGACGAGATATGGACGAGGGAGACAGGCAGGCCTGCAGCCCAAGCAAGGCTGTGGAAGGCAAGGAGCACTAGCGCCGCTATCGTGTGCGGCCATTGGGCACGTTCCGCAGTCTGCATCGCAGATCCTCGCCTCGTCCTGGCCTGGAGACTAGCAGAGGTGCGGGCGGGAGGCAGCCGTGAAGATGTGCTTACTGGGTGGGCCCCCCCCCCGCTAGGATTCTGGACAGCAAAATCCTCGTGTGTTGTGCTGTCCCCTACTCGAAGGACATGCGCCTGTGCGCGTTGGGCGAGTATTGCGCTCGTGGCGTCTTTGCAGGGAAGGAATGATCCATTGAATCCCCCTGTGGAGTCGGGAGGCCGGAGAGAACCTTGGCGACGCAGGCCGGCGAGAACCGCAATGAATGGGAACCTGCCCGCTGGCGGTGCAGCTAGTACGGTGCCTTGAGTAGGAGCTTGTCGCCGTCGGGAACGAGATCACCGAGAGTGGGGCCGTGCTCCCTCCACCACATCCCCAGAAGCCGTACGTCTTCGGGAAGGAGTGACCGGAGGGTATTGTAGTAGCGCTTCACAGGAAACTCGCTTCCGAGGATGATGGCGACAAGCGACGAGTCGACGTTAATTTCGGTCGGTGAAGGGCCTGAGCCGACGAGGAGGTAGCGGTACTCGCACTCGCTAGCCCAATCGCTGTTCTTCACGAAGAACAGCGACCGATGATGGAGTGCAAGCAGCTCGGCGATGTAGGCGTCCCATCCTTTAGAGTTGGCCTCGTTGAGGTTCAGCGTTCGAGCCAAGAAGTCGTCGGACCGTAGCCTATCTCGGTACTCGACCGGGCCGGACCAGATCTGGTCGCCGTACGCCGACGCCTGCGCTCTTACTCTCGCCTCCAGTTCGGGGCGGTTGAAGACAAGACACACCCCCTTGTGTCCTGATGCGTATTGGGTCCACATACGTGAGTGGTTCCATCCTCGAAGCCAGGAGCCGGAGGGCCGGTTTGAGGCCTCGGGGCTGTCGGCCGTGAAGCAGCCGAGTCGAGCCCGGTCCGTGAGCCTCCGGTTCGCTTCCGCATTGATCTCTTTCCGTTGCTCCGGGGCGTCAATCCTCACCTCGTCGAGCGGCTCCCCGCTGGCGGTGAGACCGAACTCGAAGGGCTCACTGTCCCTGGGATCATTCATGTCCTTCACCGGAGAAAACCGCAGCGCTCGTGGGGTCGAAAGGACGATGTCCAGAAAGCGCTCCATCGCCACGTATTTGTAGAGCCAGTCCCCACTTTGGGAGGAAGGGCGGAAGGCCCACTGGCGCAGAACGGGACGTTCGATGGGGATTTCGGCTGATGCGCGGGGCTCCCGTTCATGCATACGCGGCGGCTCCTTTGTCACTGCCTCTGCCGCACCGGCTGACATGAGTCCGGTCGACAGCGACCGGCAGTCGTACACTTGCCCCATGTCCTCGCACCCGTTTCCGCTGGCTCAGAGGATGGTTATCGACCTGCTGGGCCCGCTTGTCGGCGCTCGCGGCAAGATCGGCTTCCATCATCTGGGCCCTTTGGAAGCCTTCATGTACCACCTATGGATACATCGCGCAAACGTGGAGGAGCGCCTGCGCGGCGTGCGGGCGGCCCTCCTGCTCCTGGAGCGATCCTTCGACGAACGACCGGGCATCATTGCGCCGATTGCGTATGCGACCTTCGACAAGCTTGGCCGCGTTCAGATGGAGATCTTTGGGCTCGTCCCTGAAGCGTGGAACGGGTCCGCCCAACAGCCGGACGCGCGATTTCGCCCGCTCCTGAATCTGTACGCCGCCCTGTATGAGCGTCTGTACCCTCTATTGGCGGCGCCTCTCATCGCCGCGGACGCGGTACTCCGGACGGGCGAAGACCCACAGACATTGATTCGCAACGACGGCCGTGTGCATCCTACAACCGTCGAGAGAATGGAAACAGCTCGCGACTATCCACCAGGGCTCCTGACGGGGGGGCTCGACCGGCATCTGCGCAACTCCATCGGACACGGCCGTTACGACGTGCTTTCGCGTGATCGGATTCGGATGGAGGACCGAGATCCGAGAACAGGCGAGATGACTTGGGGTCCGCATGAATTCTCATACCGCGAACTGCGCGAGCGGGTCTTCGAGCTCTACCTGACCTGCGAGACCCTTCTTGCCACGCTCGTCATGTTCGATGTGAACAATCATGAGGTAATTCGAGCCCGTGGCTATGCCAGTCCCGCCCAGTTGCGCCCGCGGCTCGACGTGATCGAAGCAACGATGTGGGCATGGGCCAGTGGCTATGGTTTCCGACTAGAAGAGGTACGGGAGCAGGACAACCAAACCCTATTCATGAAGCTTAGGATCACCGGCGAGCGGCAGGAGCACCCGGCGGAGATCCTGGTCGGTGGCTCTCGGGGAGCCCGACGCTACCTTCAGGACAGCCGAACAGAGGATGTCCCGACTAGCCGGCAGGTGTACGGACTACTCCAAGTCACGCTCGATATGCACGACACGTATGACGTCGTCGTCGTTGAAACCCTTAAGCAGGACGGCAGCGCCGCCGGACGGCTCGTTGTCGATCGAGCCGCTCGGCAGGAAATCTTCGAAGGTCTCCGGTCATTCGATGAGGTTCGGCGTCTTTCAGCGGAGGATACCCTCATTGATGAAACCATGCCTGTCATCTTCACGGATTCACCGCGACCGGCCTAGGTAGCCCGCTGCTCCGAGCGGTGCGACGCGGACGCTGACCCGTGGACGTCGTGCTACCTGCGTCGTCGCCGATCTTGGGTCTGCCCGCCCCAGTGCGCCCCGCCACCCAGACTCGGGCCGGACCACGGCACCACAGCCGGGTTGCCGACACGGCGACGAGAGACTACCTATCGACCACCTGAAAACAGGCTCGCGATGGCGTTGACGATCAATGCGACAACGGCAAGGCCCAGGCCGACCGCGAAGATCACGAGGAGGGATCCCCCTTCCCATCGTAGCCAAGACGGCTCCACGGTTAACGTGGGTTTGGACTGGAGGCGGCGCCGTGTCCGCCATTCGCGCCACACGGCAAGCGCCACCAGCGCAGTCGTCGCTGCCACCAACTCAAGCGCGAGGCGGGTGAGGTCGATGCTGGCCGCCTCCTTCGGTGGGTTCCAGACGAACCAGTACCCCAGATCCCACCCGCCGCCGTATCGACCGGGTCCTCTCCACGGCACGTAGATGCACAGCCATCCGACGACGAGGGCGTAGATCAGGAGGAGTCGATCGGCGCCGAGTATGAGTCGGTTCATGGTGCTCTCCTTCGACGCGGATGGTGTCCCCGGCCAGGCGAAGCGGTGTCCACATTGCGGGCATCGAGCCGCTTGCCCCGCGCGCTCGTCCGATGCCCGAAGCGTTGTGCGGCACACAGGGCAGGTATGCCCAGACTCTGTCAGAGTCTTCCTCCGACTTCCCCATGCGACGCCCCTGACCCGCCAGTGCGAGTAGGACCCAACCACTCGAGAGTGATCCTCACGCGTGATATTCACATGTGAATGGCGTGATCCGCAAGTGTCGAGGCTATGGACTTGTCTCGACAGCTTGCGGAATCCCTACGGCGGCTACGCGAGGAGGCTAACCTAACTCAAACGCAGATGGCCAAGCGACTTGGGATTAGCCAGCCGACGTTGAACCGGCTGGAGAGCGCGAGCCAGAATACCACCCTGAAGACGCTCACCCAGATCTGCCGGGCGCTCCGGTGCGCGCCCGGTGATCTCTTGCCCGACCACGTCAAGACGACTTCAAGGCGGAGCAGACGATAGGAAGCTCACGCGCGCTTTCAGCAGTTTGCTGGTGATGCGGCGGATCCAGAGCACTCAAGTTCTTCCTTTCTCACGCGCGTCGGCACCGGCCACGCCGACGAGACACCGCCCACGGAACTCCGACGGGCCGTCGACCAGAGCCCAGGGCGGCCCGTTCGTTGCACCAGCTGGCACTGGCGAGCCCCCTGTGACGATCCTGGCCGACGGGTGATCGCGGTTTGATATACCCGAATGACTCAAGGCGTGCTATCGTCCTGCACATGGGCGACAGTTCCGCGATCGAGTGGACGGACGCGACCTGGAATCCCGTCACGGGCTGCACCAAAGTCAGCCCTGGCTGCAAGAACTGCTATGCAGAACGTCTAGCTCTGCGCCTTCAAGCGATGGGGAACCCTCGCTATCGCGCCGGCTTCACGGTCACTCTTCACTCTGACCAACTGGGATTACCACTTCGTTGGCGCCAGCCGAAGCGCATCTTCGTCAACAGCATGAGCGATCTCTTCCACGAAGAGGTGCCCGACGACTTTATTCAATCTGTTTTCGAGGTCATGGCTCGCGCGCACTGGCACACCTTTCAAGTCTTGACGAAGCGAGCGGACCGGCTTCTCACCCTCGCCCCGCACTTGTCGTGGGCGCCGAACATTTGGCAGGGCGTATCGGTGGAAACGGTGCAGTACTTCTGGCGGATAGAAGGGCTGAGGAAAGTTCAAGCCGCTGTCAGGTTCCTATCTCTCGAACCTCTTCTCGGAGCGTTGCCTGATATCCCGCTCGACGGGATCCACTGGGCCATCGTGGGCGGCGAAAGTGGGCCAAAACATCGGCCGATCCGGGCCGAGTGGGTCCGGGCCATTCGTGAACAGTGCAACGCGGCCGGGGTCAAGTTCTTCTTCAAACAATGGGGCGGGTCGACGCCAAAGACCGGGGGTCGAACGCTCGACGGGCGCGAATGGGACGCCATGCCGGCAATCCCTCAACTCGCGCTCACGGAAACATAATCTGTGTCTTGTCGGCGATCGTGACCTGGCCCTTCCTCTTCGGACGAAGATCTGCTGGCGGATTCGCCCTGATCCGGCCGTCGAGTTCCAGACTTCGTAGTACCTCCTTGTAGTTCTCGAGCAGATAGCGCTTTCCGATGCTGTCCGCTTCGAAGATCTGCCGAACGCTGAGCGTCCTTCCGGAGTAAGCCTTCAGCAAATGTGCCTTTAGATCGTCGATCGGGTGCTCCAGGGGAAGCTCCGGGCTCAATTCGTTCAGCTCCTTCAGGCTGTGCTCGAGTGATGGGACGTTGTCCACGACCCGGGTACTATGGCGCGCCATGATAGCCCGCATGATCTCGTACCCCTTGAAATGCTTCGTGACCGAAATCAGGTAATGGGTTGTTCGTCCGTGTTTGTTTCGAAAACAGAACGGGAGAACAAACTTTCCACCGAGATCCTTGAGCGCCGCCGTTAAGGCTTCCAGAATCAGTTTCTCCCGGAGGGCGGATGACAGGCCCTCAACCTGATCACGGAGGTGCGCGACTCTGCCGGCGCCAAAGATGGCATCCATGTGTTCAGAAACCATGGCGTTCGCCAATCCCATGTTGATTCGGTTGTAGTTGAAGAAGAAGACGCAATCGCAGCCCCAATCCTTCAGAACCGACCGGAGGAGCGGCACGGAGAGACCTTTGTAGCCCCACGGGTCAATGAACACGAGACTCGGGATTAAGGTCACTTTTGAAAAGAGTTCGACGATCGCGTCCCCAACCTCGGACGTGTAGACTTTCGGCTCGTGTTTCAGCTTGTCGATGCCGGGCAGGGCCTTGATCTCTGCCTCGAGTGGGGCGGCGTGCCCTTCGGCCGAGTCGTTGAACATCGCCACAAGCGTCTGGCTGAGCTTCGGGTCTGCGATGGCAGTCTCTAGAACGAGCAGAGGCGTCGACTTGGTGCCGTCTTGGTAGCGGCCAGGCCCAGCGAAGAGATCGATGTACCCGACCCGAGTCCCTCCCCAGCTCCTCGTGGTCGGAAGGATAACGTTTGCCCACGCCTTGAAGTAGTGGGCGACAATCTCGGCCTTGACCCGCGACTGCTCGACACTCTCCACGAAGAAAGGATCGATCGGTGGCATGGTCTTACGTGCTCCTCGACCCGATCAGGGGGTGAGGCCCCGTCAATTTTCAGACTCACGTCAGCGCTGCAATCACGCCCCTGCGCAATCTCGTCCGGGAGCGGTTCTGGCCAGTCGTTACCCGGGACGGTCCAAGTCTAGTCCAAGTGCGAGGGCTCACTCAAGGCTAGTGGGGACCACGAGAGCGCACGACAGCGATGGATGCACAGACACGAATCCCCACGATTGACGCGGGGACTCGTGATATGGAGTGAGCAGCAGTGGTCTAGCGTGACACGCCAAGGGGCGATTTCGAGTCGGACGCCTTCAACCGGGCTCGGCCACCCCTCCGGACCAGTCTTTCGATCATTTCACCGCTCGCCTGTTCAACTCAGCCCTCGGCTCGCGCCTTCGGCGCTTACCTCGAACGGCCACGCTCGTGCCTGCGGCAGCTCGGCCGTCGCTCAGCTCGCACTACCCTATTCTCTTTTCGCTCTGAAGAACTCGCTCAGCAGCGCGGCGCATTCCGCGCTCTTGACGCCCCCGCTGACCGCGATCTGGTGATTGAGCCGCGCGTCTTCCAGCAGCCGGAAGAGGCTGCGCGCCGCGCCTGCCTTCGGGTCGTCTGCGCCGTATACCACACGCGCCACCCGCGCCTGGAGGGCCGCGCCGCAGCACATCGGGCACGGCTCCACCGTCGCGAACAGCGCCGCGCCGGGCAGGCGGTAATTCTTCATCTGCCGCGCCGCGGCTCTCAACGCCACGATCTCGGCATGCGCCGTCGGGTCGCTCGCGCCGATCGGCTGATTGTGCCCGCTGCCGATCACGCGCCCCTCGAGCACCACCACGGCGCCGACGGGCACCTCGCCCGCCGCCGCGGCCTGCTGGGCCTCAGCGAGGGCCAGCGCCATGAAGGCCGCATCCTCGCCCTCGATCGGCGCACTCATCAGCGCGGCCAGCCTGAGGCCAGGGGGGCCGATCCCCCGACCCCCCTGCCCGTCAAATGGCGCGCCCTAGAGGAATCGAACCTCTGACCTTCGGATTCGTAGTCCGACGCTCTATCCATCTGAGCTAAGGGCGCTCTTGGCGGAGAGGCCGGGATTCGAACCCGGGACAGAGGTTTTGCCCCTGTAACCGCTTAGCAGGCGGCTGCCTTCGGCCGACTCGGCCACCTCTCCGAACGGTCAAGCCCACCGAGTATAAAGGATTTGGGCCCCGCCGACCACTTTGGCCATGGTCGGGCCGGGGCCCGTGAGTGGCGGAGGGGGAGGGATTCGAACCCCCGATCCCTTGCGGGATTCCGGTTTTCAAGACCGGCGCCTTCAACCGCTCGGCCACCCCTCCGGTGTCGGGATTCCGCGTACTTCCCTGAGGCCGCGCTTCGAGTATAGCGTCATGTGCCCTTTCATGTGCCCTTGGCGCGACGGTGGGGGCTGAGGTCAAGCCGTCGAGTCGAGCGACGGCCCCCCGAAGGTGGGTCGGAGACGGGTGGGCGTATCGGAGGGTCATCGTCAGGGTGGAATGCCCGAGCAGCTCCTTCAGCTCGGCCAGGGACACTTCCCACATCACGGCATGGGACGCAAAGGTGTGCCGGAGGTCGTGGAATCTGAAGTCTTGGATCTTCGCCCGCCGGAGCGCCAATTCGAATGCGGTACGGATCCGGTCCCAGCCGGCGCCGTTGGCCTTCTTGAACAGGCGCCCCAGCCGCTGCCTGGGGTCCGGCTCGAGAGCGATCAGGGCATCGTACACGGCTGTGTTGATCGGGATGCCCCGCGGCTTGCCAGACTTGGTGCGGTAGAGGGTGATCCGCGCGGTGGCCAGGTCCACCAGCTCCCACTCGAGCCCGAGGATCTCTCCCCGGAACTAGTGGAACTCTAGTTGGGCTGGCGCGGCGCTCGGGGTCCCGTGGCCGTCGCCGGCCTCCGGCGACCGCATGGGCTCGCGTTTCTCGAATGCCCTCCAGGTCCTAGAGTGGCATGCCTGCGAGGGAGTTGCGGAGAGTAGTCGACATAATGGCCCTTCTCGGCCGTTTCCTTCCCCCCAGGTGGGTCTATCAGAGCATCGTCCCCCACCGGCTACTGCCTGTCGTGGCCGGCAACTACTACCAAATGTCGCAGGTCCTCTGGGCTTCGTCCGAGTCGCCACCACAGAAGAGACCACGGCCGGTACGGCTATTAAAACAGCCGTAGGTAAAGGTGGTTTCGCCTTCCTGCATATAGAGTGCGCCGATCCGCCTGCAGTAGGCTCTGGCGTGCTTATCGTCCATAATGTCAATCTTGCGGGCGGGTAAGACACGATTACTCGAGGCGACGACATCCCCCGCTTCTTGGTAGTAGCATTCACTTCTCTTATCGAGCGTGGCTTCGGCGGTAAATCCTGGCATATTCATTTCGGTTACCTCCTACCGTTCAGAATCTAACGATCAAGTATCACCGGACAGCCGAAATTAACTGGTGTATGCGGACCAGTTGTTCGGCTGACGCACCCCGGTGAACCCGGAGGGGACTGCGTTCGAACGCCAGACAATCATCCGAACCTGGCGTGTGCCTCCAGTCATGCCCCCACCACTCCCGATTACCGGTCAAAGTACGGCGATAGCTTGGTGACCAGGAATGGAAACTCCTCGGTCACATCCACACGCGTAAAGAATTTCTCCGTCACGTCTGTCTTGCGATTGGTGAAGGAGAAGATGACCTCAAGAATCCTACGGGTCCCGCTCAGCATCGAAGGTTGGACCTTTAGAGCAGTGAGCGCTTCGTCTCGGCCGTGCGCTTCAGCCGCTGCAGCATAGATCCCGGAATAGCGAACGGCCAGATAATTAGTCGCCCGGTGCTCATCTGTTGCGCCAGCGTTATCCGCCATCTGTATGATCCGTATGAACAGTTCCTCCGCCGTCGGCGCAAACTGTTTAGCAGAAATCTGGCCGGGCCGCGGGACGGCCTTGAGCAGCGCGTCGATGTCGAACGAGTACATCTGGTCGAACATCACAATCGGGACCATGAGCCCGTTGCACATCTCGGCCGGGGCCATGGGCCCGCGCACGCCGATGACAACGTCCACGTCCGCGGGTCGCGGGGTTGGACGGACGGCGTCCACCAACAGGCTAAAGTCTGCCGGGTCGCGCGGCTGCAAAATGTACGTGTCCAGGCCCTCAATAGCTAGCACATAGCATAATTGACGCGCCAGGTAGCGGTTTTGCGGCTGGGACAGTACTGCATGGAGCGCCTGGCGGTCCGTCAGGCCAGCGGTCTCGGCCCGTCCGGTAGCCTGGACAAACTCCTTCTCAACGGCAAGACTCGGGAATTGTGGTCTCACGCGGCCAAGCGCATAAATGTATGAAGGAGAACTGCCGGAGGAACCGTTCGGGTTACACCCTTGGTCGGCGCCACCGCTTGAATTCGACTGCGCCGGAACCTCTGGTTGATCCATAGCCGTTCCCTCTCTTCGCCTACTGCCGTCGCGGACCTGAGAAGACCAGCCAGCGGTTGAGTGCGGCGGCCCGCTTCTCACAGCCACCACAGGGCCGGATGCGGACGGCGTACGTCGCGCGCTTGATAACGTCCCCCAGACCGATGTCCTTGTCGCTGACGAATCCAGGAAGACGGATCCGGTGGGGCTGACGCGCGTCTGTGTTCTCCAGGCCTCTGGCGTCTTCTCCATCCATTTCACTGGCCTCCCAAATACCTAGACGTCATGAGCTGGTGGGCCGCCCAGGCATCCAGCAGAGGTGGCACCACGGTAGTCCGCCGCGTTCGATTCGCTTGCATCACGGCTAAGCGAATCTCGACGGCCTTTGCCCGAGGAAAACGCGACCACAACAGGGCAATGGCACCCGTGACGAAAGGTGCCGCGGCGCTGGTCCCCCCGAAGGTCCGAGGTCGACCCTCGACGCCCAGGCTGGTGATGCGCTCGCCTGGCGCCATCAGGCCTCTCCACCCGATTGTATGTCCTAGGTTGGACTGACCCAGCGGTTTTCCATGCAGGTCGCAAGCGACAACCGGAACGACCGATGGGTGGCGGGTGACGGTCGAACTTCCGACTGTTCCTTGATTGCCCGACGCTGCTACCACGATCACGTCGCGACGGGACGCATAATCCAGAGCCTGAATCAACCCACAGTCGTCCTCTAGTGTCAGCTGCGCCAGAGCCAGGCTCAGGTTCACCACCCGCGCCCCCGCGTCTACGGTTTCAGCAATTGCTGCGGCAAGCTCCGCGGGTTTCGCGCTAGGTACCTGTTCAGTTGCCGCTATCGCCTCTCCGAATATCGGTCGCACGAGAAGAGTACAGTCGGGACAGATGGCCGGCGCCGGGGAGCCTCGCTTCGCGAACAGGATGCCAGCCACAAACGTCCCGTGCACGCAGGCGGCACTGCTCGCCTGAGCACACTTGCCGCCGAGCCGCCCCGGGATTTCACGCGCGCCATTTGCCGCGAGATCAGGATGATTGAGGGCCACGGGCCCATCCACCAGTCCGACCACGATCTCGGGCCTGCCGCTGATGATATCCATCAGAGGACTGAGGCGAACCAGATCCAGGGCAACGGAAGACCGTACATTGGACCGGTTATTTGTCTCGGGGTAATGAGCGGTTACGTTGGGTTTCACTGGCCTGTTCGACGGACGGCCGTCCGGTGTGAGCCGCAGGCGCTGGCTCGGTTCACCTAGGTCCGGATCCTTGGCGGCACCAGAACGCGACAGTCCTTCAAGGCCGCGGTTGCCCCGAAGAGCCTCGTCACCTCTAGGAGCTCCGGCAGCGAAGGCAATATTGGCCCCGCGGGTCGGGGTCGGCCGCGGTCGCCCCGTTCGTGGGCCTTCGTCCCAGTGACATAACGGCCCGTTTCTCGGCCACCCGAACCCCCGGGGAGGTGCTCACACTCCCGCTCCTTTCTCAGGTTAACTGCGATTGCATTGAATCGGGGCAAGCTCATTCCATTCGAATGCTGGTAGCCGGATGGTAGACAGCCGTAGCAAGGCGATCTCACTGGGGCGGCACCTCCTCGGCGTGAATGCAGAATGTGGACTTGTTCTTTTTGTTTTCGTAACAGCAACTTGGGGAAACCATTCCTTCCGGCGGATTGTCCCAGCATACAAGAAACCGGGAGTGTTGTTTTGTCTCCTTGTGGAAACAATCAAGCTCTGCTTTGATAAGGTCTCCTCCAGGAAAGTCCTTGAACCCGCAGACGCGACCCCCCACCTTTTCCCAACGTGATTTTTCTTTGCCTTTGCCGTTGCCGCGGCCGTAGGGCCCGCCATTCTCTTGCCCACCACCAGGGGGCGTGACTTCGCCCTCGCCCCCACCTCCGCCCACCGGTGGCTCCGTTAAGGGCGGGTAGCACGTTCCGCCCCAATCAGTCCAGCCGACCGGGCAGCCGTGGACGTTGATCACCTCCCCCTCCTGCTCCCGAACAGCTGGCCAGACCGGGCTAACCATTGGAGCGGATGAATTGACCGCATGCCGGCCGGTCCAGTAATGCCCGTTTGTCTTGTAGAGCGATGACTCCGCGGTAAACGCTGGCATGGCCATGGCTTATCTCCTGGTCTCTTGAGGATAGCCGACACGAAGCCCGTTTCTCGGCCAAGGGGGGCTGGCGGATGAAGCCCGCCCCGGCCAGCGCTACCCAATGGTGCGCGTTCGGGGCAGGCCATGTCAAGGGCGGCACGTGGCGGCCGGGCGGCCGCGGGCGGCGCCAGCCCTCCGAGGTAGGGGCTGCCTGTCAGCGCCGATGATAGAAGTCTGGTAAGCGCTGTTCGCGATCGAGGTCCTGGTCTGCGAGCGCTGCGGGGGCCCGCGCCGGATCCTCGGCGTGGTGACCGAACCGCACGCCGTGCGGCGGCTGCTGGCGGCGCTCGGCCTTGGCCGCCGAGCCGCCGCCGGGTCGCCCCGTCCCGGCCGCCTGACCCGCGGTGGATCGCTCGAACACGAGGTGCCTCGTCCCATCGCGCCAAGCCGCCTTCAACTTGACCACGAGCCGCCCATCTGCCCGGAGCTCCACCCGGTCCTGGACCAGTGGGGGGCGGAGCACATACCGGCAGAGATGCTCCAGCTGGGCCCGATCGTTGGGGGGCACCCGCACGTTGGCGTGCAGATCGAAGCCGTCCAGGTGGGCCTGCCGCGGCCCTCGGGCGCTGGCGGCGAGCCCAGGCG
>WNGA01013065.1_pt1 | contig 14642 bp, 15 predicted proteins | sample 5400061 | NCBI WGS metagenome assembly WNGA01 (sample SAMN13153366, study PRJNA577476) | soil metagenome | isolation source: 100 cm soil or saprolite under grassland replicate 2 | place: USA:California | collected 2016-06-15
AACGATCGCGCGTCGCCGATCGATTCCATATAGACCACGATGCTCTTGGTTTGCGAATCGTTGCCCAGATAGTCGATCAGCTCGCCCCAGCCGACATCGAGCATCGAGCCGACCGAGACAAACGCGCTGAAGCCGACATTCGCGCGCAGGCTCCAATCGAGGATCGCCGCGCCAAGCGCGCCGCTCTGGCTGATGAACGCGATCGGGCCAGGGCGCGCAATGGTGCTGGCCAGCGCGGCGTTCAACCCGCAATGCGGGCGCATCACGCCCAGGCAGTTCGGGCCAAGCAGACGGACATTGCCGCGGCGCGCCTGATCGAGCACGCGCTGCTCCAGCTCGACTCCGGCTGTGCCTGTCTCGCGGAAGCCGGCTGAGATGATAATCGCGCCGCTGACGCCGGCCGCCGCGCACTCGGCGATCACATCCGGTACTGTCGGCGCGGGCGTGATCACAATCGCCAGATCGACCTGAGCCGGCACGGCCGCGAGGTTTGGGTAGGCTTTGATGCCTAGCACGCTCGGCCGCTTGGCGTTGACCGGGAAGACCATGCCGCCAAACGGGCTGCTGACCAGGTTCCAGATCACATTGCGTCCGACGCTGCCGGGCGTCTCGGTCGCGCCGATCACGGCGATAGCTTTGGGGGTGAAGAAGACATCGATCGGGCGCGTGCGGAGCGCCGGCAGATTGGCGCTCGGCTCGCTGCTGGCTGGGCTATCTGTTTCCACGGCGCGCTCCTGCTTGCGGGATGCGATGCGTGTATGATACCGCAAGTGTGCGCACCTGGCATCTTTCAGCCATGCCGCGCGCCAGAGGACTCGCGCACAATCAGTCGATTGGGTAGCACATGCTGGTAAACGTCGCGCTCGACGCCGGCCAGCCGAGCGAGCAAATATAGTGCGGCGCGGCGGGCCATCTCGGGAACGCGCAGGCCGCGCCGCTGGAGCCGGCTGAGCAGCGCCAGCGCATCCTGGTCGTCGGCGGCGATCAGCGCATCGGGCGCGTCTACCAGCACCTGCCGATCGATCGCCGCATCGTCGATCGGGTAGTCAAGATCGCTAACCGCCGGCGTCATACCCAGCGCGCTGATAGCATCGTAGTAGCCACGCGCGCGCTCTGGGAAATCGCCGCTGGGCTGCCGGGGCTGGAGCAGCCGAATGCGCCGCCGGCCCATGCCAGCCAGGTGCGTGACCACCTCGCGCAGCGCGCCGTAGTTATCCGAGTTGACATAATTCCAGGGGATATCCAGCCGCGGCGCGCTGATGATCACGCTTGGCAAGGCGCGAAATGTCTGCGCCAGCTGCCCGAGCAGCGCCTCATCCGGCGCGATGATCAGCGCGGCGTCGATCCCCTGGGCGATCAGGTGCGCGTGAGTCGCGGCGGAGTCGTCCAGGGCCGGTAGTGGCGGCATGATCCGGACATAGCAATCATTGCCGGCGATCGTCTGGCTCACGACCGTGATGATCTCACGAAAGTAGCGCTCAGCGAAGAAGCTTTGTTCCTGTTCGAGACTGATGATGCCGAGCAAGGTGGACATTGGTTCCTCTGCACAGGCAGCGTGTTATCCGGCCGGCTTCTCGCGCGTGATCCGCAGGCTGCCGGCGCGCGGCGACTCGGTGCGGCATGCGGCGATCATCTGCGCCAGCTCGGGCGCATCGGTGGCCAGGTCAATAATCAGCTGGTCGAGCCGCTTTTTATCGTAGCTTCTGGCCAGCGATGGTGCGGTCAGCTCGATCTTGCCGAAGCCGGCGACCGAGGCGCGACCGCCCAGCCGGCTGACGATCTGGCTCAGCTGGTCGCGCAGATTTTGGCGCTCGGCCTCCAGTGGCGCCAGCTGCGACTCGATCTCGCCCAGATCCGAGGCGATCGCATGCAGCGCCTCGACATCGGAGATCGTGCCGTCGCGCCAATCGTCGAAAATCGTCATGATCGCTCCGATCTCGGTGGGGTTGGAGAAGGTGAGGAGTGGGTGGTGGGCGATACTGGACTCGAACCAGTGACCTCCACGATGTCAACGTGGCGCTCTAACCAACTGAGCTAATCGCCCGCGCCGGTAATATAGCATTCTCACGCGGAGATGTCAAGCTCTGTAACTCATGTTTCACCACTTTCTATATAAGCTGTGGTTCGTTTTTTCGCTCGTAGAGCGAAAAACGAACCACAAAAGGAAGGTGGAGTACCGCTCTGCCGAAGGCCAAATCAGGCTTCGCCTAAGCCCAAAAAAACAGCAATGAGAAGTATCATGCGCTTTACGCCGCGCTGCGCTATAATAGACGCACATGCGAGCGGTTCGACAACAATAGCTTATGATCCAGCGGTCGATTCAATTCTGTCATGCCTGCGGCAGCCGCGCCGCGCCGCGCGCGCTGTATTGCGTGGATTGCGGCGCGCGCCTGGCGCCAACCGGCCGGAACGCCCGCACTCCGCGACCGGCCGGAGTGCGCGTCGGTGGGCGCTATCGGCTGCGCCGGCTGATCGACATGGGCGGCAACGGCGCGGTCTACGAGGCCCAGCACGAGCTGCTCGGCACCACCCACGCGCTGAAGGAGTCGCTTGCGAACGATCAGCCCTCGCTGGAGCAGTTTCTGACCGAGGCACGGCTGATGGCGCGGCTCGATCACCCGGTGCTGGTGCAGGTCAGCGATTATTTCGTCGAGCCCTCCGGCGCGGCCTTTCTAGTGATGGATTATGTGTCGGGCGAGACGCTCCAGCACAAGCTTGAGCAGTCGGTCGCCAGTTACAGTGTCTCGGATGTGATCAGCTGGCTGCTCCAGCTCTGCTCGGCGCTGGAGTACCTGCACGATTACCGCGACCCAGCTACCGGCCAGCTGCGCCCAGTCATCCACCGCGATGTCAAGCCACTGAACATCGTCGTGACATCCGATGGGCGCGTCAAGCTGCTGGATCTCGGCATCGCGCGCTTCGCCATGCCGGGCGAGGCCACCGCGCGCATCGCGCGGGCCGTCACCGAGCCGTTCGCGCCAATCGAGCAGTATGGCGCCGGCACCGATGCGCGCAGCGATCTCTACGCGCTGGGCGTCACCGCCTACGTCATGCTGACGCGCCAGCTGCCGCCTTCGGCGTTGGAGCGGGCCACGCAGCCGCTGGATCTGCGCGTGCGCGCGATCAATCGTGAGGTACCGCCGGGCGTGGCGGCGGCGGTCGAGCGGGCGATGATGCCGCGCGCCGATGCGCGCTACCCCAGCGTCGCGGCCTTCCGGCGCGCGATTGAGGCGGGCTGGGTATCCGAGGATCGGCTGGTTGGCCTCGCCGGCGGCGCGCGTGGGCGCGAGACGAGTGGACTGTGGGGAGTATTGCGGCGTGCGCTGGTCGGGCCAGGCGAGGCTGGCGTGCCGGCGGCGCACACACCACCCGCGCCGGGCGAAGGCTTCCGGCTGGCCGAGCGGCTGGTGGAGTGGCGCTCACGCGCGGATGGCAATGCCGCGCTGGATATCCTGCTGGTGCTGGAGCGTGGCCATCAGGGTCCGGCACAGCTACGCCTGAGCGCCCAGATCAGCCAGCGCGGCCGGCGCGGCAAGCTCTCGCTCCAGCAGATCGCGCTGGAGGAAGAGGACGCGCGCACCTTCGCCGCGCGGCTAGCCGAGCTGCCGCGCCTGAGCCCACGCATGGCCGGCGAGCTGCACTTCGAGATCGAGCGGACGACGCTGCACGGTATCTGGCCCGGCGGGCGCGGGCCGCTCACGCTGACGATCCGCACTAGCGGCCCGCGCGGTGGCCTGAAAGCATGCGCGATCACCCTCGATCGCCGTCAGGTCGAGTCGCTTGCGGCCGAGCTTCAGTTTGGGTTGCGGCGGGTGCGGTCGGCATCGTAGACGAAGGACGGACGACGAAGGACGAAGGACGAAGGACGAAGGACGCGATACACTGTATTTAGCTTATCACCTTGTCACATCATCACCCTGTCACCTTGTCACCCCTATTCGCCACCTACCCCCACATCCGGCGCCTCGAAGTTGCGCCGCAGCGCCGGCAGGCTCTGAGTATCCACCGGTGTCAGCGAGGCGATCAGGCTTTGCAGCGCGGCCTCGCGCTCCTGGTTGGTGGCATACTCGTCGTTCAGAATCATCGTCAGGCGCTCATTGGGCGTGTCGGGCCGGTAGACTATCGCCGCCAGACCACCGCCAAAATTGGGGCCGCGCACAAGCTGGTAGCGAAAGTTGCCGGCGCTGCGCTCCTGGCCTGTGCCACGCGCATTGCTGGAAAGCGCATCCGGCAGCACGATCAAGTTTTGAAACTCGCCCTCGTATAGCAAGACCACATTTTGCCCATCCGTGCGATTGTCGACCGCTACGGCGAGCCCGCGCATGCGCTGGTCGGGCAGCTGGCCCGGCGCCAGCAACACGTGTGGGGCGCGGCGGGCGGCATCTTCAAGGCTGATCACCTGATCATCGGCGATGAACGGGAAGCGCACGCTTGCGATCCCGGTGTGCTGGCTGACCTCAGCCGACGTTGGCAGGCTGAATTGCGCGTCCGGCACGTCGGCCAGCAGCTCCAGCTGCTGCGCCTGGAAGGGGTGGCGTGTGCTGCTTTCGTCCGCGCCCTCGGCGATCAGCGCTACATCGAGCAGCGCGTAGGTCTGCGCGTCGATCGCCAGCACCACCTGCGCCGGCTGCGCGGCATCGCGCCGGCTCAGCGTCGGCGGCTGCTCGGTGCGATACGTTAGCAGAAATGCCTGCCGCCCCAGCAGCGTGGTCGTCCCGAGCAATGAGGCCGTAGCGGCGCGCGCCTGCGCCAGATACAGCGGGCCGAGATCGATCGGCTGGCCGCGCTCGCGTCCAAACGATGTCAAGGACGGCTGACCACGCAACAGTGGCAGCACCGCGCGTGCCTCCGACTCGGCCACGTGGACATCGAGCGATCGGGCGCCGTTAGGGCCTTCGAGAAAGTTGCGAAACTGCACCAGGCTGTGGCCGTCGCTGCTGATCTGCATCAGTGGCGAACCGTTGCTCCCGGCCGGCTTGACGCTGATCGCCAGCCGATTGGGCGCAGCATAGTCATACCAGCGCTCGATCAGGTAGCTCGATCCATCGTCGCGCGCCAACAGATACTGCTCGTGCAGCACGCCGGCCTGCAGCGGCGCGCGATCGAAGCGATGGATCGCATTGTCAATCAGCTCGGCGACATTGGGCGTGCGTGCTGTCGTGGCAGTTCCGCCATTGCGCGCCGCCAGCGAGGGCAGCAAAATGATCGCGGCGGTAAGCGCCAGCACGCCCAGCGCCAACGCGCCCTGTGCCCAGCGCGCCCGCAGATTCGGCGTTATTGTGCGCTCATGATTCTGAACGATCTTTAGCAGCTGCTCGGTGAGCACGCGGGACGGGGCAACCGCGAACAGCGCCAGCAGGGCGCGCGGTAGAATCTCGCGCGTCGCGATCATGCCGTCGCGCAGGTCGCGCATGGTTGGCTCGTCCAGCACCGTGCGGCGCAGGGCGATCGTATCTTCTTCCGATAGCTGGCCATCAAGCCACTGATCCAGCCGCGCCAGCGCCTGCTCGTCGGTGTTATCGGATACCAACCCAAGCGCGCGCGCCGCGGCGGCGCGGAAGCGGGGGAGCAGATCGGCAGGCGGCGTGTCGCCAGGCAGCGGCCCGATTTGGGCAGCGATCTCATCCGGCGTGCTGCCGGAGAGGTAGGCCAATCCAATCGCCAGGCGCTCGGCCGGTGCCAGCCGCGCCAGGGCGTGCAGCAGCGCATCGGCCTGCGCACGGTCGAGCGTAGAGCGCGCGAGATCGCCGTCGCCCGCGCTCCAGCGCCAGCGGCGGCGCGGCGGCCGCCTGGGCAGCAGCGCGCGCAGCAGCAGTGTTTCATCATCTATGGCGGCGGCGGGAAGCTCGCGGTAGGCCCGCTGGAGCAACACCGCCGCCGTATCGGCATTCCCCACAGTCAGCAGCGCCAGCCGGTAGAGTCGTTCGTGATAGCGATACACCAGCGCGCTGCGATCAGATGATGCGTCGGTGGGATTCGTCATTAGTGAGAAGCCTTTCTCATTCCATGGATCGAAGGAAGCATAGCATGGCGAAAGCGCGCGGGCAACCCATTCGGCAGCGGCACGATAGCAGGGCATTGCTGATTGGCGAAGGGTAAAACGAAGACGATACGGAATGTGAGTATTTGATGAGGGCGGCCATTTATGGCAGCGGCCGCAGCTTGCGAACCACCGCTCAGGCGGCGGTGGGGCATGCGAAATCATGGCGTATACTATACCTCTAGGCGTTTGCGAGGGGCATGTCAAGCGACTGCGACTGATATCCACTTAATGGATTAGGACTTACGCAAGCACACGGATTTTGGCTTTTGGTGGGTTCTTTTTTCGCCCCGCAGGGCGAAAAAAGAACCCACAATAAACGTAACGTACCATGCTGCTGCAAGCGAAAGCTCCCCTACGCGTAAGTCCTATGGATGTCAAACTGCGAGCAAAGAAAGATACCATTATGATCCACCAGCCACGAGTCCAAATTCACTATTGCACGCAGTGCCGCTGGCTGCTGCGCGCGGCCTGGTACGCCCAGGAGCTTCTGACGACTTTTGAGACCGAGCTTGGCGAGGTGGCGCTGGTGCCAGGCACCGGCGGCATTTTCGCGGTGTACGTCGACGCGACGCCGATCTGGTCGCGCGCCGAGCAGGGGCGCTTCCCAGATATCAAAGAGCTGAAGCAGCTGGTGCGCGACCAGGTTGCGCCGGAGCGCAACCTCGGCCATACCGACCGGTCTCATCAGCCGAAGGAGCCTTGATAGCATGACACCACTTACGCTCTCCAAAGCAGTCATGCGCCGCTACATTCTGGGGCGGCAGGGGCTCTGGCCAGGGCGCCGCGCGGCCGGCAAGCCGGGCGTTGCCCAGATCATCCGCCAGGTCGGCGCGGTGCAGGTCGATCCGATCAACGTCGTCGCACGCAGCCACGATATCGTGCTTTGGGGGCGTGTGGCCGGCTATCGACCCCAAGCTCGACCGACAGACGAGCACGTTGGCGATCAACGGCTTCTGGCTGGAAGATCAAACGCTGGCGGATGATCCAACGTTTGGCACGGCATTAGCGTGCGGCCTGGCCCATTTCGCGCACTTTACGGGCGCACGGCGGATCGACGTGGCGGCGATCGGGCCGGGCGCGCTACGGGAACAGATTTGCACGGCTGATGATGAATTTGCATAGTAGAGGCGAGCCATCTGGCTGCTTTCCATTGCTTGTGTGGGTTTTTCGCCCGGCCGGGCGAAAAACCCACACACAAAAATAGAAGCGTACCGCTACCGCAGCGGCGCATCCACGAACCACTTTTTGCCTAGCTGCTCGAAAAACCCCTCTTGCCGTAGGTCGTCGAGCGCGTGGTTGATTGTATCGTGGAGCTGGTAGGCCTCGGCTGGCACCGCCAGGACATACGGCTCGAGCGTCAGCGCCGGATCAAGCGCCTTCAGGCCCGGCTGGTGGCCCAGGTCGCTCAACGCCGAGGCGTTGTCGACAATCGCGGCATCGATCTTGCCACGTCGTAGATCGGCCAGCACCGCCGCCGGCGTGTCGTAATCCGATCGCAGGGTGATCGTGCGGTCGCCGGCCGCGAGTTTGCGCGCGAAGGTATCGGCATCCGATCCAAGCGGCGCGCCGATCGTGTGCTCGCCGAGCTGCTGCGGCCCGGCGATCGTCGAACCTTGGGGCACCACCAGCACCTGGCCGGCGTTGAAATAGAAGGTCGAGAAGCCGGCTCGCCAGCCCTGCTCGGGCGCATAGGGCAGTGCCGACGCCGCCATGTCGGCCTTGTGGTTGGCCAGATCATCATAGATCGAGTCGAGGTTGCTCGGCACGAACTCCACTGCCAGCCCCAGCTTCTGGCCCACCGCGCGCGCTAGGTCGATATCATAGCCGATCGGCTGGCCCTGCTGCACGCCCGAGAAAGGGTAGTAGCCAAAATCCACCGCCACGCGCAGCGTACCGCGCTGGCGCGCGGTTGCCCAGACCGGATCAGGGCCTTGGCCGGCCACGCTCGCGCCAAGCTGGGTCGCAACGGCCAGGATGGTGTAGGCCAGTAGCAGCGCCACGGCCGCGATATCCATGCGCCGGACATGGTTGTGAAGCGCTAGAAGCCATGCATCCAGGAGCTGGTTTCTCATCGTATGCTTATTCAACAATCCTTGCGATTCGATCTATGATAAAGTATACTTTAGCTTAGCATAGAATGCCCATATACATACGAGCAACTCCAGCATCCTCTATAGGCTCGTATGGATCTCTATAATCAATGTTCACAAGGGGATGACGATGGAAGAAACGCGTGAATCCCAGCAGGCTGTAGCGGCGCCGGTTGCCTATCAGCCGGCATACCCAGCCCCGCAGAACCCCTACTACGCGCCCGCGCCGGCGGCCAATGCCGGTCGCTGGGTGCGATTCAGGCGCCTGTGCCGCCTGATGCTTCGGCGGCTGCTGTACGGCGCGGCTGTGGCTGGGCGGTTTCTGCGCCCATATGCAGGGTTTGTCATCGTCATAATCGGCATGCTGGGCGTGATTGGCTGGATGAGCTACTTGCTGTGGGCGCCGAAGGCAGCGCCGGCCACATTCCAGCGCGCTGATTCGCTTCCACCGGCTGCCGCGGTCGAGACTTTCATCAAGGGCCAGCAGGATTTCAACGCCGATATGATGTGGGATGCCTATAGCACCGACTATCAGGCGAACCAGCTTGCCAGCGGCGCCTCCAAGGCCACGCTCCAAGCGCAGGCCAGCAGCCAGCGCAGCGCCGGCCTGCATTTCACCCATTACGATTATATCGGCGGCGTCACGCTCGACAATGGCAGCATGTACTTCTACTCAGTCGATCTTTCGCTCCAGAACCAGCACGCCCGCTTTCCAATTATTTTCAAGGCCGATCAGGATGGGAAGATCATCGGGATTGACTCGCCGCTGACAAAGCTTGGGAGTAGCTCTAGCTCTAGCGGACAGTAGCTCGTAGCATCTCGGCTGTTCCAGGTTTGAAGGTTAGGAGGTTGGGGCCTGCTCGCTTTCAAACGTTTCAACCTTCGAACTTTCGAACATGCACCAGAAATGGAGACCGCTCATGGCGCTTGAACCGTATCGTCCGCCATCCGACAATCGCTATCGCGACGAGCTCGACCGCGAGATCGACCAGAAGATCGACACCTTCTTTCATCGCTGGAACTGGAAGCTGGTGCGTTTTATCCGCCGCGCGGCCATTGTCCTGTTCGTTTTATGGGTGGCGAGCAACGCCATTCCGGCCGCGTTTAATTTCATTTCTACCCAGCCGCTCGGGCCGGTGATTCTCCAGCTGCTCACAATGGGTAGCTATCTGTTCCTGTTCATCGGGTTCCAGTTCTCCCTAATGTACTTCTTTATGGCGCGTACCCGCATCTACTGGGTCAAGCCGGGTGAGACGGGCGTCGGCTTCGAGGATTACAAGGGCAATCCCGAAGTTCTGCAAGCCGCGACGCGCATCGTCACGCTGCTGAAGGGCGTCAAGGGCTTCAAATCGATGGGCGGCGAGGTCACCCGCGGCGTGCTGCTGATCGGCCCACCTGGAACCGGCAAGAGCTATCTGGCTCAGGCGATCTCGACCGAGGCCGGTGTGCCGTTCGGCTACCTCAGCGCCCCATCGCTTACATCGGCCTGGATGGGTATGGGCAACATCAAAGTGATGAACCTGTACCGTAAGGCGCGCAAGCTGGCGCGTGAGTATGGCGCCTGCATCCTGTTCATCGATGAGATCGACGCGATCGGCGGCGCACGCAGCTCCTCGCTGATGGGCGGAATGGGCGGGATGGGCGGGATGGGCGCGGAGAAGCAGGCTGGTGGCCGCACGAATGTCATGATGGGCATGGGAATGGGTGGCGGCAGCGGCCTGCTCAATGAGCTGCTGCTCCAAATGGATCCGCCACCGCAAGAGACCAGCCAAGTGGGTAAGCTGCTGCGCTGGCTTGGCCTGCGCAGGAAGCGCGTCGAGATGCCGCCGGTACTGACGATGGGCGCGACGAACATGGCCGAGAGCTTGGACGCCGCCTTGCTGCGACCAGGCCGCTTCGATCGCAAAATTATCATCGAAGAGCCGGATAGCGATGGCCGCCGCGAGATCATCGAGTATTACCTGGACAAGGTCAAGCATGAGCCCATGCCGATGGATCGCATGATCTCCGACACAATCGGCTTTACGCCAGTAGCGATCAAGTTCGTGATCAACGAGGCCGCCATCCACGCACACTTCGATGGCCGCGAGACAATCAACTACTGGGATTTCACGAAGGCACGCGAAACGCACGAGCATGGCTTGAGCCAGCCGATCCGCAACATGGCCTACAGCGAGCGCCGACAGCTGGCCTACCACGAAGCCGGCCATGCGTATGCAATGGTCAAGCTGCTCAAGAAAGAGCGGCTGACCAAAGTGACGATTATTCGCCACGGTCGCGCGCTTGGTTTTGCGGCTTGGAAGCCATCCGAGGAAGCGCACATGCGCAACAAGCAAGAGATGCTGAACGACATTCAAATCTCGCTGGCAAGCCGCGCCTCCGAGGAACTATTCCTGAACGACCAGCTGAATGGTGTGGTGTCCGACTTCCGCAGTGCGACTGGAACAGCTTCTTGGATGATTGGCGCGCTCGGTATGGACGGCAGCTTCTATTCGTCGCTTGTGTTTGGTATGGAGGGCGTAGGCTCATCAGATATAAAGCCGCGGGTTGAGAAGCTGCTCAATGAGGAGTATCGCAAGGTCAAGCAGTTGCTCGAAAACAACAAGGAAGGCGTGATCTCGATCGCCGAGGCGCTGATTCTGCGCAACGAGCTGACCGATATCGATGTGAACGAGATTCTTGCACGCGTCGAGGCGCAGTACCCGTTCGTCGATCCGCACAAGCCCGAGGAGCGGCCATTCGGTCTGGTGGCCACGCGCACGCAGCCCGAGACATCGATCGTGCGCCGCAACGGCCGGCAGAACGGCAGCAATGGCAACGGCAAGCCGATCGATATCATCACCGTCCCGCTAACATCGCAGACGCCGGTCGATCCGTCCAGCCCATCGGCGGATCTGGATACCGACCTGCCAGCGGATAGGGATGAAGAGCAAGCAAGCTAGCGCCGGTTCGTGGGAAATCGGGCGGGTCGAGGTGCTAGACATCTCGGCCCGCTTTTTTGATCTGGTAGATGACAATCTTGTACTGATTAAGGCCGGTAGGGGCGTTCAATTGAACGCCCCTACCGGCTGGCTTGGCGAACTGCTCCTCGCCGTTCGTATCGTGTGCGCCAGGCGCGCGAGATTGCAAAACTGTTAGGTTCGCAGTGCCTGCGGTACTTGCGCGCTCATAGGCTTTCCGCTATAGTACCGTAATGCGTGAGCTGATTACCGGTATCAACGGCTTTGTCGGCGGCCACTTGGCCGAACACCTGCTCGCCTCCGGCGGATGGGAGCTATGTGGGCTCGCGCGCCAGGCAGCGCGCGGCCTGCCGCAGCTTGGCGATATCCAGATCGTTGTGGCCGATCTCAGCGAGATCGATCAGACGGTCGCGGCGCTGGAGCTCGTTCGAGAACCCCGCCGCCACATTGACCACGAACGTCATCGCGCAGCTGCACCTGTTCCAGGCGGTGTTGCGGCTGCGCCAGAACCCGCTGCTGCTGATCGTCAGCAGTAACGAGATCTATGGCCATGTGGAACCGGAAGATCTGCCGCTGGCCGAGGAGACGCCGCTGCGCCCGGTGAACCCTTACGCCGTGAGCAAGGCCGCCCAGGATCTGCTGGCCTATCAGTATCACGCTAGCCACCGGCTGCGCACCATCCGGCTGCGGCCGTTCAATCACATCGGCCCGCGCCAGGGCGAGCAGTTTGTCGTGCCGGCCTTCGCGGCGCAGATCGCGCGGATCGAGGCCGGCGAGCAGGCGCCGATCATTCGTGTCGGCAACCTGGCGGCCGAGCGCGATTTCACCGATGTCCGCGATATGGTTCGCGCATATGCGCTCGCCGCGCGGCACGGCCAGGTTCCGCTGGCCTACAATATTGGATCGGGTCGCAGCGTCACGATTCGCTGGCTACTCGACACGCTGCTGACCTTGAGCGCGTGCGATATCGCTATCGAGCCCGATCCCGCCCGCATGCGGCCATCCGACGTGCCGCAGATTGTGAGCGACAGCCGGCGCTTTCGTGAGCACACCGGCTGGGCGCCGCGCATTGCGCTTGAGCAGACGTTGTTCGATGTTTTGGAATACTGGCGTGAGCGAGTTAGGGGTTAGGGGTTAAGGGTTACGCCCATTGATTGCGCTGAAATCATTGATCTCGAAGATTTTAACCCCTAACCCTTATTATGGTAATTTGGAGAGGCAATGAAAGCAGTCATTCTCGTCGGCGGGCTGGGCACGCGCTTGCGGCCGCTGACCTGCAACACACCCAAGCCCATGATTCCACTTGTCAACCAGCCGTTTATCGAGCATGTGCTGGAGAATCTGCGCGATCAGGGGATCGACGAGGTTGTTCTGGCGGTGCAGTATTTGGCCGATCGCTTCCGCGAGTCGCTGGGCGATGGATCGCGGCTGGGGCTGAAGGTGCATATCGTCGAGGAGCCTGAGCCGCGCGGGACTGCCGGCGCGGTCAAGAATGTTGAGCACATGCTCGATGATACAACCTTTGTGTTTAATGGCGATGTGATGACCGACCTAGATTTGCAGGCCATGCTGGCGTACCACCGCGAGCGCAAAAGCTGACGATCGCGCTGACGCCGGTCGAGGATCCAACCGCGTTTGGCTTGGTCGAGACTGAGGAGGATGGCCGGATTCGGCGCTTCCTCGAAAAGCCCAACCGCGACGAGGTGACCACCAATATGATCAACGCCGGCACCTATATCTTGGAGCCGGAGGTGTTTCGCTATGTTCCGCCGGCGCAGCACTACATGTTCGAGCGTGGCCTGTTCCCGGTGATGCTCCAGACCAGCGACCCGATGTATGGCTACCCCTCGCGCGCCTACTGGACCGATGTCGGCAAGCCGCAGGCGTATCTGGAGGTACATCACGACATTCTGATCGGTAAGGTGCGCTACACGTTTCGCGGCCACCAGATCGCCGATCGAGTGTGGGCCGAGAACGGCGCCGAGATCGACCCGACCGCGCAGATCGTTGGGCCGGTGGTGCTGGGCGCGGGGGTGCGGATCGGCCCCGGCGCGCAGATCATCGGGCCTACCGTGATCGGCGCGCGCTGCGTGATCGGCGCAAACGTGGCGATCGAAGGATCGGTGCTTTGGGATGATAATCTGATCGCGGATGGCGCCGCACTGCGCTCCTGTATGGTCGGCCGCGGCAACCGGATCGGCGCAAACGCGCACCTGGCCGATGGGACGATCGTCAGCGATGGCTGCGTAATCGGCGCAGAGAATCGGCTCGATCGCGGGATACGCGTGTGGCCGGGGACACAGCTGAAGGAGCAGGCGATCTCGTTCTGATTTTGCTCGCTGTGGTGGGGTTCGGGGTGGCTTCGCCTCCCCGAAATGCTCTTTTTGTGGGCCACCTGGGCCGGGGGAGCCGGCCCAGGTGGCCCACAATGACAGAGACTTGGAGGGACACAGTACCGCCAAACCTCCTTGCAAACGCCGAACGCGTTGGTAGTGCTAGCGGCGCGAAGCGCTATTGACCTTATCCAGCACGTCGCGGTCGCCGATCCGCTGGGTCGGTGCGCTTGCGCTGGTGGCGGGCGCGGCGGCGGGCGCGGCGGCGGGTGCGGCCCGGCGGGTGGCGAACAGCGTGACGCCGCGCACGAACACTGCCAGTGTGACAGCCACGGCGACCCCCAGAAACAGCAGCGGCAGGCCATCGAACAAGATTTTTGCCAGCGGCGAGGATTCAATCATCGCGGCGAAGCTGGGCTGGCTGGTGACCGCGAAGCGCAGCAGGAAGGCGACAATCAGCACGCCGTTGAGCGCGCCCAGCAGCGCGCCGACCAGCCGCTGCTGGAAGGGCGGGCGATCCTTCGCGCGCGCCAGCAGCATACCGCCGCCGTAGCCAACCACCAGCGCATTCCACAGCAGCAGCGCACAGCTCACGATGAAGATCAGCCGCTGCGGATCGCCACCCACGACGCGGCCGGCCAGCGCCTGGCCCCACTGCGCCGCCCAGAAGCTGACCAGGCTCGCGCCGGCCAGCGTGCCAATCAGCGCCAGCAGGCCCCGCCGCGGATCGCGGATGTAGCCTACCAGGCCGAGCACTACCAGCACCAGCGCGATAACGATCGTGAACGCGAGCGCCATGACCTGCCCCTTTCGTATCGGGAGTGACTACGTGATATTGTAGCACATGTTGACAATCCAGCGCTTCATCGCTATAATGCCGCCTACATGCCGAGGTGGCGGAATTGGCAGACGCGCATGGTTGAGGGCCATGTGCCCGCAAGGGCATAAGGGTTCAAGTCCCTTCCTCGGCACCACGGGCGATTAGCTCAGCTGGTAGAGCGCCTCGTTTACACCGAGGTTGTCGGCGGTTCGAACCCGTCATCGCCCACCAGAGTTGAGTTAAAAGTTTTGAGTTAAGAGTTAAGAGTTACGGCTCCGATAACTCTACACTTTTAACTTTGAACTCGGTCGGGCCAGGGTAGCTCAGTTGGTAGAGCGCGTGTCTGAAAAACACGAGGTCACCGGATCGTGCCCGGTCCCTGGCACCAGCATTGGA
>WNGA01007939.1_pt1 | contig 14641 bp, 10 predicted proteins | sample 5400061 | NCBI WGS metagenome assembly WNGA01 (sample SAMN13153366, study PRJNA577476) | soil metagenome | isolation source: 100 cm soil or saprolite under grassland replicate 2 | place: USA:California | collected 2016-06-15
GGTTCGGCGGCGGCGCTCGTTCAATCGCTCGGGCTCGTGCGCTGGCCGTTTGCAGTGCCCGAGTTGGCCCGCCGCTACGTCGCCGGCGAGGCCGTTGCCCCACCGTGCAAGACGACCCAGTCGTCCACGCCATCCGCGGCGAGGAATGCCTGCCATCCCTGCTCGCTCATTCGGCCTCCCCGTTACGGACTGTCAAGACGATCGTATTGAATGGCCTGAGGCGACGCATGAGACACAAGAAGCGGGATCCACAAGGGTCCAGATGGGGTCCCCAAGACCGGCCCCAACGCAGTTTGCGTACCTAGGCTCGACGCGACGAGCAGTGCCCGCCCGGTCGATCGCACGATCGCTCACCGGATCGGCCGGCGATAAGGGTCCAGATAAGGGACCGAACGCCGCTCGGCGGACAAGGAAGAGGCCCGATCCGAACTCAGATCGGGCCGATGATGGCGAGATTGGTACCGCATACCGGATTCGAACCGGTGATCTCCGCCTTGAGAGGGCGGTGTCCTGGGCCTCTAGACGAATGCGGCGCGGCGACACGGCGCGAGCGGTCGGACCGGGCGGCATGATACCAGCCGGTCGCCCGACCACGCCACCGTGGGGCGCCGGCATGCCGGCCCGCCAGCCTACAGGCGGTTCGCGTCCAGGAACGCGCGGATCGCGTCGGCGACCTGGACGTGGCTGTGCTCGCCGAGCACGAGTCCGAAATGCGAGTGCGCTCCGAACGGCTCGTACGTCGCGCCCAACCAGTCGGCGAGCCGCTGCGAGCCGGGCTCCGGCACGAGCCGGTCGAGCCCCCCGCCGATCACCAGAGTCGGCAGCTGGGAGGCCGCCGTTCGGTCGACCGCCACGCCTTGCATCACCTGACGCCGGGCCGCTCCGGTCTCGTGCGGCTTCTGGCCGAGGAGATGCTGGATCCTCAGGACGTCATCCAGGCTCAGGTCGCTGTTGTCCCGCTGGAGCTTCTCCGGCAGGGTCGCCCAGCCGATGCCTTCCTTGCCGTACACATCGTCGATCTCGCGAAGCTCGTACAGGCGGGCCGACACCCGCAGCTCGCGGGGCAGCTCGGGGCTGATGAGGATCATGCCCGCCAGGGCATGTCGCTCGGACGCCTTGAGGACCAGCAACGCGCCCATGCCGTGGCCTATGGCGACCGTGGCGTCGCCCAGCCGGTCCATCGCCGCAAGGACGTCGTCTGTGTAGCTGTCGAACGACAGAGTGGCCGGATCCGCGGTCTGCGACCAGAAATGGTTGCGCAGATTCAGGGCGTGGCCCTCCCAGCCACGCGAGGCGAAATAGCCCAGGTATCGCTCCCACAGCCAGGAGCCGGCCAGCTCGCCATGGACGAACAGGAGTGGCTTGCGGCGCGAGCGTCGCTCGGGCAGCCAGCTCTCGATGTACAGGCCCCGATCGTGCAGCTCGATCTCGTCCTTGCGGATCGGCCGGCCACCGTGTGCCTGTGGCGTCAGCGGCATCGTGCCGGGCGTCACGTCTGGCATCGGACCATCTCGTTCACCATCTGGCTCACCACTCGTGGGGGTTGATCACGAGCCCGCTCAGGGGCTTGGGAAAGAAGTACGTCGACTTCTGGGGCATCACGTCGCCGTCGCGGGCGACCGCCACGATGTCGGCGACGGGCGTGGCCTCGAGGAGGAAGGCCGCGTCGGCGCCGTCCAGGCCATCCTCGACCCAACCCAGCGCCTCGTCGACGGACTTCGTGTAACGCACGCTCCCGCCGGCGGCGGTGGCAGCCGGATCGATCCCGAGCAGTCGCTCCAGCGCGACCTGCAGGAGCGTCACGTCCAGCCGGCGAAGGGCCGCGCCGCCCTCCGGCAGCCCCGATTCGAACGTCGACCGGCGCGCCGTGAGGATCGCCCCGCCGTCGCGAGTCCACAGCCCGAAGCGACCTCGCCGGCCGGCACCCGGGTCGGCCATCTGCGCCGCCGGCCCGAACGTCGCGCTCAGCGACGAACGGTCATCCACGGGCCGCACGTCGAACAGCTCTCCGGCGGCCGCGAGCAGTCGGGCGCCCGCCTGGGAGCCGAGGCCGTTCACGACGCGATGGGTCGGCAGGACGGTGAGTGGCTCGGCGGTGCTCTCCAGGAACAGGGTGAGCAGGTAGTCATACGCCGGGTCCTCGTCACATGACCGGGTCATCCGCCGCTCGTCGCGATAGCGCAGCGCGGTCTCGTAGCGATGGTGGCCATCCGCGATGGTGATCGGGCCGGCCGCGGCAAGGTCGATGAGCTCGCCAACCAGCCGCGCGGATTCGCCCGCGGCCTTGTCTGCCGGCACCACCCACAGCCGGTGGCGCACCCGGTCGGCGTCGGTGATATCGGCGGCGGCACCTGCGCCGCCGGCCATCTCTGCCAGGATGGCGGCCGCACGCCCAGGCGGGTCCTCGTACAGACCGACCACCGGGCTCATGTTTGCGCCAGTTGCCCGGATGAGCTTGTAGCGATCCTCGCGCGGGGCCGACAGCGTCCGCTCATGGGGCAGGACATTGCTTCCCGGCCCGAAGGATTCCAGCCGGAGCCTGGCCAGGAAGCCGCGCTGCGTCCGCGACACGTTCGTGCCCGGTACCACGTAGTCCTGTTCGTACACATACAGCGAAGGCCGCGGATCCCTGTGGAACGTGCCGTCCGAGCGCCAGGCGGCGAAGGTGTGTGCCGCCCGTCGATAGCGCTCATCCGGTTCGTCGCCGGCCTCCTCCGCCGGCAGGTCCAGGCGAACGACGTTCCTGGGATGGCGAGCCAGGAGCGCCCGATGCTCGTCGGGAAGGATGACGTCGTACGGCGGGCTCGTCACCTGCGCCAAGTCACCGATGGTCTCGCGCTCGTACCGGAGGGCGCGGAAAGGCTTGATCGTCGGCACAGGCTCCTCGGGCGGTGGCGGCGGGCGGAGATGGCAGGGACGGTGGCGGGCGGCGAGAGCGGTGGCGCCAGGCAACGGTGGTCGCGGTGACAGGGACCAGCGCTCGGCGATGCCGGCCGTTCCAGACGGCGTCACGCCCGCGCCATCGTACGATAGCGGCGACCGACCCGGCCACCACCCACCGTTAACGGTCGGCGGTCACGCACTTGCGACTCCAAGCTGCGCGTCATCTGAGCGGGGACGCAACTTTTCGGGGGCCCGCAACGTCGATGGGTTCGACTACACCGTCGTGTCGTGACAGAGGAGCCCCTGTGCCCCGACGAGGCCCGGCCGCCATCGACGCCGTGGCGCGCGACTCCACCTTGCACCGCGTCGTGCGCATGGCTGCCATCCTGTGGCCGATCCTGCTTGTGGCAACGCTCCTGGGGCCGGCGGCCGTCACGACCGCCGCGGCCGGCCAGGTGACGATGGATGCCAGAGTCCTGCTCGACGGGCATGCCCGGGTCGGATCGTGGATGGCCATCGAGGTCAACCTCGCGAATGACGGCCCGCCCGTGACCGGCGAGCTCCGGATCGTGGGCGGCGCCCAGGGCCGCACGAAGTTCGGCCTGCCGGTCGATCTGCCGACCAATTCCCGGAAGTCGGTTGCGCTCTATGCCCAGCCGCCGGCCTTCGGCCAGGCGCTCGAGGTGACGCTCGTGGGCCCGTCCGGGATCGTGGCCACCCGCAAGGTGACCTACGTCGCGCCCGATCCCAACCGGACGGTCATCGGCGTCATCGCCGAGAAGCCTCAGGCGATCGTCTCGGCGATCCGCCTCCCCGCCAACGTGAACGGCGCGGAGCCGTCGATCGTTCCCCTCCGGGTGGCCGACCTGCCGGGTCGGGTGGAGGCTTGGGATCCCATCGACAGGCTGGTCTGGCAGGACACCGACACGGCGTCGCTGCGGCCCGACCAGCTGGCATCGCTGCGCGGCTGGCTGGCGGGCGGCGGCCGGCTGACGATCGTCGGAGGCACGGCCGGACCCGCCTCACTTTCGGGCCTGCCGGACGATCTCCTGCCGTACCGGCCCCTCGCGGTCCTGGACGTCGATCCGGCGGCTCTGGCAGGGTTGACCGGCTCGCTGAAGGGCAATCTGCCGACGGTGCCCGCCCTGGCCGGAGACGCGGCCGCGGCCCGTGGCCGGGTCCTGGCCAAATCGGGCGACCGGGTCATCGCCGGCGAGGTTCGCTACGGGCGTGGCACGGTGACCCTGATCGGCCTGGACCCAACCGGCGACTGGCTGGCGCGGACCCCCGCATCCGACGCCATGTGGGCTCGGCTGATCCCGCTCCGGGCGACGGCCGGCGGTGGCGGGCCTCTGGTCGTGGGGGACGACAGCCAGCTGATCGGGGCGCTGATGAACCTGCCCAACCTGGCGTTGCCGCCAGTCGGCGGGCTGCTGGGTCTGCTGGTCGGCTACATCATCCTCGTCGGGCCGGTGAATTACTTCGTGCTGAGGCGGATGGACCGGCGGGAGTGGGCCTGGCTGACGATGCCGGGGCTGGTGGTCGCCTTCACGATCGCGGCGTTCGTCTATGGCAACACCCTGCGAGGCGGCCAGGTCATCCTCAACGAGCTGTCGATCGTCCGCGGCGCACCGGGCACGACCGACGGCGTCGCCCAGGTCTACATCGGGGTCTTTTCGCCTTCCCGGACGACCTATCAGCTGGACGTTCCCGGCGGTGCGCTGCTGTCTTCACCATCCAACAGCGACATGTTCGGCGGCTTCGACGGATCCACCAACACCGGCTTCCTCGACATCCTGCAGGGCGAGACGGCTCGCGTGCGGGACCTCGCGGTCGGCTACAACACGCTGCGGGCCGTCCGGGCCGAGGCTCCGGTGGCGGCTCCCAAGATCACCGCATCGGTTCGGCTTGACGGCGGCCGGCTGCGCGGCACGGTCCGCAACGAGTCGACCGTCACCCTGGAACGACCGGCGGTCGTCCTCGGCGGAACCGTGGCCCCGTTGTCCGACCTGCCGCCCGGCGCGAGCGCCACGGTGGATGCCGAGATCACCGCCAATCCGTTCGGCCAGGGGATCACCGAGCGCGTCCTGGGACCCTCGTTCTTTGGCGGCGACCCGTCCCTCATCGGTGAGGAGGCGCAGCGCGCCCAGGTCCGCCAGGCGATGCTCAATCAGCTGACGATGGATCCGATGAACGGCCGCATCACGGGGATCGGCGTGGACGGGCCGGTCCTGCTTGCCTTCGGCAGCGGCCCGATCCTTGACGCCAGGATCGACGGCGAGCCGGCCAGGGCGACCGGCAACGTCCTGTACTTCGTGCCCCTCGACCTTTCCGTGCACGGTACCGTGATGTTCACCGGGGACCTCATGCAGCCGACGACGATCGGCTCGGACACCCCGCCGTTCTCCAAGGGCGACCAGTTCATGATGAACTTCAGCCAGGGCACCGTCACCCAGGCCTACCGCCCGGTTGCGTTCGGTGGCGGGATCGCACCGACGCAGCTGGTCCTCCAGATGAACAGCGGCGGCGGGCCCTCCATCGTTGGCCGCGATGCGGTCCGCCCCACGGGCCGAGCGGACGTGGCGCCGACCAAGGCCGAGATCGATGCCCAGCAGGACAGCATCCCGATCGTGGAGCTGTACGACCGGGTTGCCGGGCAGTGGATGCGCTTTCCGCACATCGCCGCGGGAACGTCGATCAAGATCGCAGACCCGGAGCGATGGGTGGACCCGGCCTCCGGGACCGTCCTGGTCCGCTTCCGGGCGGACCGGCCGGAGGGTGTCGGCTTCCAGTTCCAGGTCCAGCTGGAGGGCGTCGTACCGTGACGGTCGTGGTGGCCGCCCGCGGCCTCGTCAAGCGCTACGACCGGACGGTCGCGGTTGCCGGCCTTGAGCTGGAAGTCGACGAGGGCGAGATATTCGGCCTGGTCGGACCCAACGGCGCGGGCAAGACGACCATCCTGCGGATGCTGGCGACGCTGCTCGTGCCCACCGCCGGGGACGCGGAGATCGCCGGCGAATCGATCCGTCGCAACCCCAACGCGGCGCGCCGCGTCCTTGGCTTCATGCCGGACGTGTTCGGCGTCTACGACGACATGAAGGTCTGGGAGTACCTGGACTTCTTCGCCCGCTGCTACGGGCTCAGCGCCCCCCGGCGGCGCCAGATGATCGGCGATCTTCTGGACCTGGTCGACCTGTCGGACAAGCGGGATAGCTTCGTGCAGGGCCTGTCCAGGGGCATGCAGCAGCGGCTCTGCCTGGCCCATGCGCTCGTCCACGACCCCCAGGTGCTGCTGCTCGACGAGCCCGCCTCAGGCCTGGACCCCCGAGCGCGCGTGGAGTTGCGCGAGCTCCTCCGCGAGCTGCGGAGCCTGGGCAAGACGATCCTCATCAGCAGCCACATCCTGCCCGAGCTCGAGGAGCTGTGCACGAGCGTCGCGATCGTCGATCGGGGTCAGGTCCTGGCCCAGGGCCGCGTCTCCGACATCGAGGGGCGGCTGCGCTCCGGCGCCGTGCTCCGGATCCGCGTGATGGGCGACGGCGAGTCGATCGATGCCGCCAGGACCCACTTCGCGGCCGATCCGGAGGTGGCTTCCGCGGCGATCCTTCCGGACGGCACGATCGAGCTCGGCTTCCGTGGCGACGACGCGGCGTCGGCTCGGCTGCTGCGAGATGCCGTGGCCGCGGGGCTGCCGATCGTCACCTTCGCCCGGGCCGCCAGCGACCTGGAGGAGCTGTTCCTCCAGGTCACCGCGAGGGAGGAGCCGGCCGCACCGCCGCCGGCGGACGGGAGGACAGCGGCGTGAGCACCGTGCGACTGTTTGCCGGACGATTGCGGGCCGGCCGCCTGCGGGCGGGGTTGGCCGGCGGCCAGCTGGGAATCGCGTTCTCGGGCATTTCGGCGATCGGCGCGAAGGAGCTCCGGGGCCGGATGCGCAGTCGCCGGGCCTTCGCGTTCCTGACCTTCTACCTGACGGTGCTCTCGGGCTTCGTCTGGATGCTCGAGTCGCTCGTATCCCAGAGCGCCCGGGGCGGGGCATTCGAAGCGGCGCAGACCGGCACCACCGTCTTCACGGGACTGCTCCTCCTGGAGACGCTGCTGGTCGTCTTCCTCGCCCCGGCCTTCACCACCGGTGCCATCAGCCAGGAACGCGAGAAGCAGACCCTGGACCTCCTCGTCGCCACGCCCATCTCGTCGTTCTCGATCGTGGTCGGCAAGCTGTTCAGCGCGCTTGCCTGGGTGTTCATCCTGGTCATCGCGTCGATCCCCCTGACGTCGATCGTGTTCGTCTTCGGCGGCGTCGCTCCGGAGGACCTCGTTCGCGGCTACGTGGTCCTCATCATCGATGCGATCGGACTGGGCACCATCGGGCTGTTCTTCTCGGCGCTGCTGAAGCGGACACTGGCGGCGACTGTCGCGAGCTACTTCATCGTGCTGGTCCTCACCCTGGGCGCCACGTTCGTCTGGGCCTTCCTGTATGCCACGAGTGCGCAGGTGGACCGTTCGAACCTGGATGGCTCGTTCAGCGTGACGCGTCACCCGCCGCCCGAGGCGATCATGTGGTTCAACCCGTTCGTCGCCGACGCGGACGTGCTCTGTCCGACCGGCACGGGCTCCAACGGCTTCTGCTCGCTCGTCAGCGAGGTGACCGGGAACACGCAACAGATCAACCAGAACTTCGGAGGACCGCGTCAGGTCATTGGAGGGGTGGGCAAGCCCATCCCGGTTCAGGACGGGGCACCGGGGCCGAACGTCATCGTCGACGTCGAACCGGCCATCGGCCTGCTCGCGCCGGACGCCCCGATCGCGCCGCCTCGAGACCTCTACTGGCCGCGAAGCGCGGCGGCCTGGATCGTGCTTTCGATCATCCTTGTGCTCGCGTCTGCCAACCTGGTGAGCCCGACCCGCCGCTGGCGACCCAACCTGTCGCGCCTGCGCCGTACCCGGCGGGATGCCGGCTGATGGCTCGGCCTGCCTGGGCGAGCATCCTCCACCGGCCTGCCTGGGCGGCGGGCGTCCGCCGGCCCGCCGTCCGGGGACGGATTGGCGGCCAGCGGGATGTCGGCCGTCGCGACGCTCGGCCCCTCGTCCCGAGCGATCCCTCGCGCCTGCTCGCGCCGCCCCTCGATCCCGAGCTGAACGCCATCGGCGCCTCCCTGGCGCCCTTCCGCCGCCGGCTGTGGCTTCGCCGCTCCGTGCGTCGTGCCTGGCGAGCCCTCGCCCTGGCGCTCATCGCCGAGGCCGTGCTGTGGGCGGCGGCGCGACTGCTCCCTCTCGAGCAGGCGCCGTTGGTGGCCGCCGCAATCCCGATCGTGGTGGCCGCGTTGCTCCTCGGCAACGCGATCTGGATCCGGCCGTCGCTGGGTGAGACCGCGCTGGCGGTGGACGCAGAAGGCGGCCTGAACGATCGGGTCGCGAGCGCTCTGGCGCTGGCCGCGGCCCATCCCCACTCCGCGATCCCGGCGCCCGAAGAGCCGCCGCAGCTCGATGCGGAGGAAGCGCAGACCGATCGCCTGGTTCGGCGCCAGCGTCACGATGCCCTGTGGGCCATCCGGGCGACTCGACACGACCTGTTCCGGCCGCGGCTGTCGCGCTCGCCTGGCCTGGCCGCAGCAGCCGCCGCGCTGCTCCTCGTCCCGCTCCTTGCCCTCCCCAACCCGCAGGACGCGGCGATTGCCCAGCAGCGGCAGATCCGCGAAGAAGCCGCCCGCCAGGCCCAGGCCGTGCAGCAGATCGCGGACCGGCTGGGCGCCAAGACGCAGGATCCCAACGATCCGCGGACGCGCCTCGCGAAGGACCTCCGCGACCTCGCCCTCCAGCTGCGCACGCGACCCGATGACCTCGACGCGAACCTGGCTCGCCTGGGCAGCGTCGAGGACGCCATCCGGACCTCGCTCGATCCCTCGACCGAACAGCGGGCGTCTGCGTTGACCGCGCTCAGCCGCTCGCTCTCCCAGGCCGCCACCGGCGAGCAGGCCGCCAACCGCGACGGCGACCCGAAGGAGGCCAAGGAAGACCTGAGCAAGCTCGGCGCCGATCTCGACAAGCTCTCGCCCGAGCAACGCGAGGAGCTGGCCAGGCAGCTCGCTCAGCTGCAGCAGACCGCGGCGGGCGCCGATGGCGCGGCAAGCTCCGCGCTGCAGGATGCGGCTCAGAGCCTGGCCCAGGGCGACATCGCTTCGGCCCGGGCGGCACTCGATCGACTGGGCTCGGCGCTCGATGCCGCCCAACGGCGCATCGAGGTCAACCGCGACCTGGCGTCGGCAGCGTCGCAGCTCCAGGACAGCCGCCATGACCTCGCCGAGGCGGGCCGCCCGGGCAGCCAGGCGCAGCCCGGGCAGGCGCAGACCGGCCAGGGTCAGTCGGGCGCCTCACCCGGCTCGGGCCAGGGACAAGGCGGCAGCCCGAACCCGAACGGCAGCCCGGGCACCGGTCAGGGTCAGGGGCAAGGTCAGGGTCAGGGTCAGGGGCAAGGTCAGGGCCAGGGCCAGGGTCAGGGTCAGGGCCAAGGCCAGGGGCAGGGCCAGGGCTCAGGGCAAGGTCAGGGCGGCCAGAACAGCACCGGGTTCCAGGGCTCGATCAGCGGCGGCGGCTCGAACGCGAGCTACCTGGGCAGCGCGGTCGGCGGCCAGAGCGGGTTCGCCGGCCCGAGCCAGGGCAACAAACCGGCCCAACTGGGACCCGACTTGAGCGGCATCTACGCCCCGTTCGACCGCCTGGGCAAGCCGGGCGACCCGAGCTACGTCGCCGGCACCGGCGGCGACGGGCAGACCCAGCAGGGCAACCAGACCGGGCAGGGCTCGAACAACGGCTCGATCGTGCCCTATCAGAACGTCTACGGCGATTTCTACCAGTACGCGCTGACCAGCCTGGACCGAAGTTACGTTCCGCTGTCGGTCAAGGACTACGTCCGCGACTACTTCAGCTCGCTCGATCCCAGGCAGTGACGGAGGAGCACCAATGACGACGAAGAGCGCGCCCGCCGCACAGGAGCTCTCGCCGGAGCAGTTCGCCGAGCGCGCCCGGACGATCGAGGCAGAGGTGGGGCGCGTCATCGTCGGCCAGCGGGATCTGGTCCGCCAGGCGCTGACATGCCTCCTCGCCAACGGCCACGCGCTCCTGGAGGGCGTCCCCGGCCTGGGCAAGACGTTGCTCGTCCGCACGATCGCCGACGTCATCGACTGCAGCTTCAACCGGATCCAGTTCACCCCGGACCTCATGCCCGCCGACATCACCGGCACCAACATCCTCATCGAGGAGGGCGGTAGCCGGCTGTTCCGGTTCCAGCCGGGGCCCGTGTTCGCCAACCTGGTCCTGGCCGACGAGATCAATCGCGCGACGCCCAAGACCCAGTCGAGCCTGCTCGAGGCGATGCAGGAGCACCAGGTCACCGTCGCCCGCCAGCGCTATCCGCTCGACGAGCCGTTCTTCGTCCTGGCGACGCAGAACCCGCTCGAGATGGAGGGCACGTATCCCCTGCCGGAGGCCCAGCTCGACCGCTTCATCTTCAAGGTCATGGTGCCCTTCCCGTCCGAGAACGATCTCGTCGCGATCGTCGACCGGACGACCGGCTCGGAGACGGCGATCGCCGGGCGCGTCACGACCGCGGCGGAGATCATCGAGATGCAACGCCTGGCTCGCTCGGTCCCGATCGCCCCCCACGTCACCGCATATGCGGTCGGCATCCTGGCGGCCACGCATCCGGACCAGCCGCGGGCCCCGGAGCTCGTCCGCCAGTACGTCCGCTATGGGGGCTCCCCGCGTGGCGCCCAGGCCCTCGTGGCCACGGCCAAGATCGGCGCCCTCATGGACGGCCGTTTCAACGTCAGCGTTGACGACATCCGGGCGGTTGCCCTGCCGTCCCTCCGCCACCGGGTCATCCTGAACTTCGAGGGTGAGGCCGAGGGGATCACGCCCGAGGCGGTCATTCGCTCGATCCTCGACGCCGTTCAGCCACCGGCGGTCGAGTAACCGGCCCGGCCGGAGCTCGGGCGATGTTGGACCGACCCGGCGCCACCCGACCGGCCGCGACGCGAACGGAGGCAAGGGCGGCGGGTCCACCGGCAGCGTCGGCACCGGCGGTGGCCGGCCGCGGCACCCGGCCGGCCTTCCTGCCCAACGAGCTCGATCCGACCGTCTTCGACGAGGCGTTCCTGCGCCAGCTGGAGCGCCTGTTGCTCGTCATGCATGCGCCCGTCCGGGGCGGCCTCAAGGGAGGGCGGCGGAGCGTCAAGCGCGGGCAGTCCGTCGAGTTCGCCGACTACCGGGACTACACGATGGGCGACGACCTTCGCCAGCTCGACTGGAACGTCTACGCCCGGCTCGAGCGGCTCTTCGTCAAGCTGTTCGTGGAGGAGGAGGACGTGACCGTCAGCCTCCTGATCGACGCCAGCGCGTCCATGACCGCCGGACGGCCGGAGAAGCTGTTGTTCGCCAAGCGGGCGGCCGCCGCCCTGGGCTACATCGGGCTGGCGTCCGAGGACCGGATCGCCGTGTCGTCGCTCGGCGGCCGCGGGGCTCGGCGCCAGGTCGCCCTCCGCGGCTCCGGCCGCGTCTTCCGCCTGCTCTCGACGCTGTCCGGGATCGCCCCCGCCGATGGCCCGACCGACCTCCTGGCGGCCGCTCGTCACGCCGCGGCCCAGCTGTCCGGACGCGGCCTGGTGATTCTCATCAGCGACCTGCTGGATCCGGCGGCCGACAAGGTCATCCGGGAGCTGGCCGCCACCGGCTCGGAGCTCATCGTCCTCCACGTCCTGAGTCCCGAGGAGGTCGATCCGCCATTGGAGGGCGACCTCCGGCTCGTCGACTCCGAGACCGGCGACGGCGTCGACGTGACCCTCGACATGGCCACGCTGGACGCCTACCGCCAGCGCCTGGCCGAGTGGCGGGCGAGCCTGGCAGACCTCGCCGCCCGCCGCCGCGCGACGTACGTGGAGCTCACCACCGACGTGCCCCTCGCCGACCTCGTCTTCGCCGAGCTGCGGCGCCGGCGGGTCCTCGGCTAGGGCGCGGCCAGCGGACCTGCCGGCATGCCGTTCGTCGCTCCCCTCGCGCTGGCCGGGCTCCTCTTCGTCCCGCTGGTCGTCGCGTTCTACCTCCTCAAGCTCCGGCGGGACGAGCGGCCGGTCTCCTCCACCCTGCTCTGGCAGCGCCTGGTGGCGGACGTCGAAGCCAACGCCCCCTGGCAGCGCCTGCGGCGAAGCCTGCTCCTGCTGCTCCAACTGCTTCTCGTCCTGGTCCTGGTCTTCCTGGCGGCCCGGCCGTTCATCGAGCGACCGGCCGGCCTGGCTCGCGACCTTGTGCTCGTCATCGACGCTTCGGCGAGCATGGGCGCCTCCGACGTCGCGCCGGACCGCCTGTCGGTGGCCAAGACCCGCGCGATCGAGGCTCTCCGCGACCTGCCCGCGGGTGGCCGGGTCAGCGTGATCGCCGCCGGTCGCACGGCCAAGGTCGTGGCCAACGGCACGGACGACATGGCCCGGGTCCGGGCGGCGATCGGGTCGATCGCGGCCGAGCCGGCGCCGGGCGACATGGCAGACGCGCTGACGCTGGCGGATGCCCTCGCCGCTCGGGCCGGCGACGCGCAGGTCCTGGTCGTGACGGATGCGGCGTTCACCCGGCCGCCCACGGTCCGGGTCGACGCGCCGGTCAGCGTCATCGTGGTCGGGCGGGAACGACGGAACCAGGCCATCGTCGCGCTCGCCGTTCGGACCGCGCCGTCCGCCGTCACCCGCTCCGTCTTCGTCAGCGTCGCGAACCTCGACATCGAGAAGGCCGAGCGTCGGATCGAGCTGTACGGCGACGGCCGCCTGCTCGAGGCCCGCGACGTCTACCTGGACCCGCTGGCGCGGGCCGATGTGAACGTCGACGACGTGCCACGCGACGTTGCCGTCGTGGAGGTCCGGCTGGTGTCGGCGGACGATGACGCCGCCGGCGGGCCACCGGACGAGCTGTCCGTAGACGACCGCGCCTGGGCGATCGTGCCACCCGACGGCGTTCGCCGGATCCTGCTCATCAGTCCCGGCAATCCATACCTCCAGGCTGCCCTGACCTACCTGCCGAACACCGAGCTGTACGGCGTGAAGCCGGCGGACGTCCTTGCGTCGACGTTCATCGACAAGCGCGACGGGTCCCAGCTGTTCGATCTCATCATCGTCGAGGGAGCCGTGCCGGCCGACCTGCCCCCCGTCCCGGTCCTGGCGATCGCGCCCACGGCCACGTCTCCGCTGGGCGTGGTCAGCGGCAGGCTGACGTCGCCGGGCATCGCGCCCCTCGACCAGGAGGAGCCCGTCCTGCGCTACGTGGACCTGTCCACCACCCACATCGCAGAGGCCCAGAGGCTCGTCCTACCGGATTGGGCCCGGCCGATCATTCGGGGTCCCGGTGACGCGCCGCTGCTGTACGCGGGCGTCCGGGCAGGCATCCGCTCGGCCGTCCTCGCCTTCGACCTGCGCCGATCGGACCTCCCCCTCCAGGTCGGCTTCCCGATCCTCCTGTCCAACCTCGTGGGTGAGCTCCTGGGCGACTCGGGAGCGCCGGCCGGGGCCGTCTCGCCGGGCAGCCCGGTGCAGCTGGCGATCCCGGCCGGCGCCAGCGGCCTGAAGGTGACCCGACCGGACGGGACGGCCGTGGATCTCGCCGCGGGAACGCCCGGGGCGACCTCGCTGACGTTCACGGCCACCCAGTCGCTGGGCGTGTACACGGTCACGCCGCTCGGGCTGGCGCCTGCCTCCGCGGCGTCGCCCGTTCCCGGAGGCTCCGCGGGCGCCAGCGCGCTGCCCACGCCCGGCGGCAGCGGTGCAGCCGCGAGCGCGGCGCCGTCACCGGGCAGCAGTGCCGCTGCTTCCGGTGGGACCCGGCGGTCGGCCGACCCCCGCGCCCCGGTTCGCTTCGCGGTGAACCTGTTCGACGTCGGCGAGTCGACCATCGCGCCCGGGTCAGGAACGGCCCTCGAGGCGCTCGGCACCGGCAGCGGCGCCGCGGCGGGTAGCGGTGGGCAGGCCACGGGCGACGCCGGAACGCGACCGCCCGCCCGCGACGAGCTGTGGACGGTCATCCTCGTGATCGCGCTCGCGCTGCTGCTCGTCGAGTACGGCGTCTATCAGCGCGACGCCGTGGCTCGCGGCCGTCGGGCGCTCGCCGCCCGCCTGGCCCGTCTGGCTCCGCGCCGGGAAGGTCGCTGACCGATGGGCGTCGCATTCACCAACGCGGCCGCCCTGGCGCTGCTGCCCATCGCCCTGGCGATCACGCTCCTGCTCAGCTCCGGCTCGCGGAGACGCATCGGGGCGGCTCGGCGGCGCGCGGCGCTCCTCGTACGCACGCTCCTGATCGCGGCGCTCGTGTTCGCCCTGGCCGGCTTCCAGCTCGTCCTGCCCGTCGACCGGCTGGCCACCGTCTTCGTCGTGGACCTGTCCGACTCGGTCGGCCAGCCCGGCCGGACCGCGGCGATCGACTACCTGCGCCAGTCGCTCGCGCTCATGCCCAAGGACGACGTGGCCGGCGTCGTCGCGTTCGGCAAGGACGCGCTGGTCGAACGGCTGCCGGCCGAGGTCCGTGAACTCGACACGATCGCGTCGACGCCGGTCCAGGGCGCCACGGACGTCGGCGCCGCCCTGCGCCTGGCGGCGGCGCTCTTCCCCGACGACGCGCAGAAGCGGATCGTCCTCCTGTCCGACGGCAACGACACCACGGGCGAGGGGCAGTCGGAGGCCGCGCTCGCGGCCGCGCGAGGCATCCAGGTCCAGACCCACGTCATCGG
>WNGA01008439.1_pt1 | contig 14639 bp, 15 predicted proteins | sample 5400061 | NCBI WGS metagenome assembly WNGA01 (sample SAMN13153366, study PRJNA577476) | soil metagenome | isolation source: 100 cm soil or saprolite under grassland replicate 2 | place: USA:California | collected 2016-06-15
AAGAGAAGCCGTTGCCAGGAGGGATGGAATGGGGAGTTAGGAGCTGGGCTGCATATCCCAAAGTGGAAACGGTGTTCCGCTTTGCCTTGAATGGCGGTGTCGCGTATTTCCCTGCCAAAAGTTGTGAATTAACTTGTGAATCGAGGGGTCCGTCATGAAACGCACCTGGTAGACTTGATCGCCGTTCCCACCTGAGTAACAGAGAGGAACTGTGACCGTGCTATTTTGGTAAGTTGATGCCCACGTGATCGATCCAGTCACTCCTGCACTTCTATCGCTATCTAGTATCTGGCACTGCGCGGCCACGACGTGAAGAACCACAACCAGAAAAACGTGACGAGATATCTCAGAGGGTATGGGAGGAACAGGAGGAGCGAGAATACCGTCATGCCCATCTCCCAATAAGGTTCGTTTATAAAATCTACGGCTGTATTCCATTTGTACTCCACCGCTGCCAGGATACGCGATGGAGGGGATGCAAAGGCCCCGATCTGTGCTTCTGGTGAAAACACCAGCAGATAGCGGCCCTTGAAAGCTATCGGCTGGCGTTTCCTTGGCATTTAGTTCATCTGCCACAAATGCCGAGCGTTGGTCCTCCTTTTGGAGTTTCAACATCTGGTCAGCCAGCTCCGCACCTGGTGTGCTACCACCGTATATCCTCCGTCACTTGCAAATGCGAGCCGAAATGTTTTTTTTTAGATTCGGCACAAGTCATCTCCCGTCTTGGTCATTTTTTGATTTATTATTCATTTCGACGCAACTAGGAGGGCTACCTCCTTCTCGTCGCTCTGTTTCTGTAGGTTTGACCTGACCACAGTCTGACCACGACACAAGCCATGCCGGCTAGGAGGAGTACTGGAGGGGATCTGTTGTGTCCCCCCAAATTTTGGTTCGTCTTTTTGCCATTTTGAATTATGCTGACACTAATTGTTTTACACAACACGATTGTTTCCAACACCGCCCTTCCACACCCCACACCCAATGTGGGTGGTTTTCGTGTATAGTGCCCTTGTCCCCCTCCCGCACACACTGCACAAAAACGCCCCCAAGCTGGGTGGTGTTCATGTTCGGCCGCCGTTTCTGCGGGCACGGCGAACATGAACATGATCCACGATGGATGCTTTTTTGTGCTAAGCTGTTCCATACTATGCACTGAACACGAAAACCCATCTGCTGTGGGTGGTTTTCGTGGTCTTCCATATGTAAAGTCATCCATCGCGGACGATTTTCATGATCTGCATCCTCCGTTGCCACCGAACGCCGGCCATGGATGGTTATTGTACCAATGAGGGGCAACGTGATGACGACAAGGATGTTGCCGAAATTCTCTGCTCTCTCTTACATTTATTGCATACTAATGATGCCACCACGATTAGGCTGCCGAAATCTTTTTGACAAAGTGAGCTCTCGCGATGGAAATGGGCGTGTTTTCCTTGTCATGGCAGGAGGGGAATTTTATTTTTTTTGGTAACTAGTTCACACATCAATACGAATAGAGATACGCCCGAAACTTGAAGGCACTGCAACTTTCCCTCGTCTCTAGTCACTGTACAACCGCTGCACCGTTTCTTGTCGTTGATAGCGCGTTCAAAAGCTATTGTAAGAACCTTTTAGTACAAACCTGGATCATAGAAAATGGTTGGAAACTTGCCGGCATATGATGTAATGGCTCAGTCAATCCCCTTCCCCTTACTGCTTTCTCTACAACGGCTGAACTGTTCGTCCTCCTTGAGCGCGTCTGAAAACTGTTGAAAAAATATCTTAGCATACACTGAAACCTCGGAAATTGGCTAAGAACTCGCCGAAATACAAATACATGTGTGTATAATACAGCGTTCCCCCCTCTGATATCTATACAACAGCTGCAACTTTGTTCATCGTCGCTAGTGCTTTTGAAAGCTGTTGAAAGAACCTATTAGCTTGAGATCTCAGAAAACGGTTGCGAACTCACAGATATGCCCTAAGGGCACTCTCCCCTCTCAAATTTCTTTTGAATGGCTTGACTGTTTGTTATCGTTGATAGCGTGTTCGAAAGCTGTTACATAATAACATCTTAGTACACACTGAGATCTCGGAAAACGGTTGCGAACTCACGGAAATATGACCCAAAGGCTATGTCATTCACCCTTCACTCTTTGGTTTCTCCACAACTGCACCACTCGTCGTCGTCAATAGCACATTCGAAACCTATTAAAAGGATCTTTTAGCATAAACTGAGATAATGAAAAATGGTTGAGAACTCACTGTGATATGATACATGTGTGAGACATCCTCCCTCTGGCTTCTATACAACAACCACGCTGTTTTTCGTCGTCGACAGCGCGTTCAAAAGCTATCGAAGAACCCTTCAGTACAAACTAAGATCATGCGCAACGGTTGCAAACCCACAGAGATATGCCCCAAGGGCTGTGTCAGCCACCCTGGCTGAACTGTTCCTTGTCGTCGATAGCATGTTCGAAAGCTATTTAAATACCTTTTTAGTACAAAGACTATAGAAAAGATAGGAACTTACAAAGATATGCCCAAGGGCTAACACTCATGCACAGCCGAAAGCAGTGTGCTTTCGGTGGATCAAAAGCTTTAAAGCCAACTCGATATTCGCTTGATTCAGCCCTCGATTCGGAGGAAAATAGAATTAGATTTGCCAGAGCGCCCTCCCCAAACAGACTACATGTTCGCTGGGAGGAAATTGCATTCGCTAGATAAGGTAGAGGACATGCATAATCCACCAACACGGATGAGATAAACTCTAAAACGTAATGACTTACATGCGTAGCTTGGGCAGATCTCAAAATCTTGTAAAGTGGCACTGCAGCTTTGAAGAAGAGACCAGACTGCGACATGATCACAGTCAGATTCTCGAACGACAAGCTTCCGTAGTTTGCTGATCTGTACTCGGCAAGCTGGGTAAACAAACAAGAATCCCCATCCGTCAATCGACAGGGAGTCCAGGTAGAGTGGTGCCAATGGAGGGTGAGGAGGACGAAGGAGAGTCTCCATTTCTCGGTGACCATTCAGAACCAAATGTTTAACATTTTCACCTATTGCCCGATTGATAATGACGTCGGGACGGTAATAGCAGTTGAACTGCAAATAGCGAAGGGATGGGAGCTGCATGAGGTTTAACAAGGTGATGAGCACCCTGCCAGAAAGTTGACACCAGAATAAGTCGTAATGGATTGTGAGGGCCTTCAGATTGCAAAGGAAAGGCTTGCAAAGCGGAAGGAACCTGTCTTCAGGCAACCATCGAGGTTTTTGAAATTTGCTGCGATACACATTTGGTGCTAAAGGTGCATCTAGATCCACATCTTGCCCATTTTCGAGTTTATACCCCATGTATTGCAAGCCATCGTCATCAACGGTACTCCCAGCGATAGGAGCCGGCATTTCCAAGGGGGACTTGTAATGATTCCTGTGATCAACGATGTGGAGAGATACGACATATTTCGCGATATGCGGAGATCCAAGGAGCAATTTCCAAAAGTTGTGAGATGTGCCGCAAAGACCATTGGTAAAGATTTCATGTTCGTTTCGGAGCTTTCGGAGTGGAGGGCCCAATGCGACACAATCGAATAGGTGTTTCTGGCTGGGCATGGTCATGATCCGATTTGCTTTTAAGTGGAGAGGGAGGGAGCGCCCAAAAGCAGCCTTTCCCACCCCTGGGAATCCAAAAATTGTGCCGTGCAATCGCGTCTGTCGAGGGCGGAACCAAATCTTCAAGATTAGCTGACTTGTTTCGATATGGTGTCCCATTCATCATAGCAACCCTATTGTGGCTTCTTGTTGTAGGTGCCAGTGGTCCAAAAAAGGCAAGTAATGCCGTTTTCGTCAATATTCGCTTCATTCTTCGTAAGCCTCAAGTAAACAAATGGATGAATCAGGCAATAGTAAACCTACTAATTAATTGGACCGATAGCAGTGTGGAAGCGGATGGACCCTTTGGGTTAGGTGAACGAAACAAATCCCTTCGGCAGGTTCACTCGTGTTGAAAAGATAGAAGGCGGAGGCGTGGACTTAGTCGATGGCGACGACGAAACCGTCGCAAATGATACGAATCCCTGTGGCAAATCCTTCGGGGGTTCCAATGTCGAAGGTGGACTGCTCGGAATAGTGCCACAGTTGTTGTCGCACTCCCTGGCGGAGCCGGCGATAAGGAAATCGGTACAAACGCCTTTTCCTTCTCAAATCCTCCTTTCTCCCTCCCTCTCTGTCTTTCCCACCACGCATCATCTTTCACAGCAACCACTTCCCACTCTCTATCAGCAACCGTAAATGTGGCACTCGTCGGCGTCTGTCCATCAGTAGGCGCACTAAACGCCCGCAACTTGCGCGAGACCGAGGAAACAGCATCCGAAACGTATGAACCATCACACTCGATGTCGGCATGGGTGCAGTTGCAGTAAAGGAGGTCTCGTTTTTGTGTGTTTGGGAAGAGAAAGGAAGAGCAAGTCGACTCAATCTGGAGGTTAGGGTGTCTCTTTTCTTTGTCGTCCCAGGGGAGAGGAATGCGAGTTCTAGAATTGCCAATCCTAGTTAGGAGGAGGGGAAACAAGGGTCGAAGGCCATGTAAGTTCAGCAACGGCGCCAAACACCCAGTTCCAGTTCCCAGATGTAAGTGGACGAGGGGCCTGAGATGACTTTGATGCTTCAACGAGGGTAGAACACGCGCAGAGAGTTATTCTTTCTCTTCTTCATCCTCCTCCTCTTCGTCCTCTAATTATTCTGGTTCGACGGCCCTCAACACCTGTCCTCCTCGGCCCCGAGAAGCCCGCATCCGTCTAGTCCCATGGTGATTACGGTTGTCGTCTTGTTTGCGCGCCATCAATGCAGAGCAAAAAGTATGAGAATCTGGGATAGCGTTGAGCGTTGAGTGCTGATGTTGCTTCGTCTACAAGAAGACGAATCGAAGGATAAATGAAAGAACTTACCAAGAATCGACTGTTTATCATCCCCAGAACCAAGAATGGTATCGTACCCATCCAGCAAATCAATCACAAACTTGTGCAACATCGCTTCCACTCTATGAAACGGTATGGTTGAAGGATCGGGAGATAAAGCAAGAGTGATGCTGTCAAAGATTGTTGAGAAAAGAGCAGGTGCCGTATGTTGTCGTCTGAGCGGTCCGCTGGCACTGGCGGCAACGGCAGTGGAGGTGACGTTCCTTAGATCTTGCTCGTCGATGGTGACCGTCCGTTTCCTGGCAGAGGAGATTGGAAGCCCAGGAGGAGTTGCCGATGGTGGATTTGCCTACCGATGTGGATCCGGTCAACAAACCACCATCAGGCTACCACACCTCAGGGCGTGACTGGAAATGGCACTTCAACAATAGTTGCTCGTAGAAAACGGGTGGGTCTCTTACCACTTTAGAGAATGACCGGATACGTTGCAAGTTGACCCTGGAAACAATGTGGCTGACTTAGATAATGAATCTGATGGTGATGACAACTCGGGCCGTGACTTAAGCTTCCTCTCCGATTATTTCCTGTCCGACTCTTGAAAGTACGTGGGCCGTTCCAGTCTTTCTCCTCCTGGATACCGAGCTATTGGGAACAGACTGAGGTCGTTCCCAGTCCAACGTCAGACTGGGGTCGACATTGGAAAAGACTGTCAGACTTGGGTCGACTGTCTTTACCCGCCGGCTTTTCTTTCTTACTTTGAGCCCCCGTCTTGTCGTTCTCGATTTGTCGGGGTTGGAAACAGACTTAGGTTGTTCCCTGTCCATCATCGGCCTGAGGGCGACGATGGGGAAAGCAGTCAGACTCAGGTCGGCGGTCATTTCTTCTCAAGTTTTCTTCGTCGGGGTCTGACTTTTGGTCGCCCCCCATGTTCTTCGACAAGCCTGACTGGTGTTGGCTTATCATGCCCACTAATATGCTATCTCAAAGGCTTATTGTCATGACTTCTTCGACTGCAGTTAAGCCTCGGCCACGAAATCCATGTTCGTGCTTGTGCTATTTTTGAATATGTGCCTAACATAAATTTAAGATGGTGCTATTGATTGCTATGGAATCCAACGCAATCGCGATGGTAGGGCAATATTTGCCGCGTCGAGTGAGTGGAAAGGTCAGTTTACATTATGATCCACCTTGCTTGCACTGACGCTCTGTTGAATAGATATCACTGCCGGGGATGCTTTGTCTGTGGCGGAACTTACCACTGACTTGCCCGCTTTTGTTGTGGCGGGGCTCCCTCTCTGCATAAGAGGTGCTTTGGGGGACGGCCGAGAACGCCCGTTGCAATACATAGTCACCACGCCAAACATGGACTGGATTCCGGACTTGACTTTGGAGCCTCTGTTTGTTCACCTTCGTCGAGATGGCCGTTTCTATCTGCATGACTTCACCCTCTGGCCTCAGTGGTTTTTCCCTGGTACATACTACATGCCTTACGTCAGGCGAAGGCCCGACAACAACGACCTCGCTACTCATCCCTATCGGCTTGCTTGGTACGATCTCACTCCCGACGATTTCGTAAATGAGGCTGGTTGTCTCACAGAAGTCGGCACACTGCGGGAGACGCTGGCCCAGGAATTTGGGAAAATGGAGAGGGATTTGAGTGTAAAAATTGTGGAACTGGTTGCCCTGTCGCATTATGAACGAAAAGAATATCGGGAGCTGCAGTATGCGCGGCGTGGGATGCACACGGCCGCGGTTATCTTGTCTTTCGCGCCCCAAACATACCTGATGACACTTCAGACCGTCACTTACTTCCAACGCTATTTTTTGGAGGCATTGGCATGTTATGAATATTTTACCATATGGAAGGCACGCTGGTCGGATACTGGGGATGGTGTATATGAGGTGGATCGTTCTGTCATGGGTTTGGTCACTCCTAGTCTCGACGTTGCCCAAAACTACTTCCAAATTGGTGTCCCAGTTTGGCTCGTCCGCCCTCCTTCGGAGATTCCTTCTGGCATGAAAGTTGGGTGCCAAACCTGGGCGATTGGTCCTGATATTCGTGTCGTTAAGGAAATCTATCCGGGTACGGCTCCCATCTTCTCAGGTCCTCCCTCGGCTGAGCGAAATAGAGCATGCCAAGCTCTGCGTCACGTCCATTTGGACCTAGGGCATGCAGCTCAGTTCCGTCAGCCCGGGGATCCATCGCAAAGTTCAGGCTCAACAGGTGCGCGTACACATGATTATATCCTTGACAGGTCTCTTACTTCATATAGTGGGTGGGTCCATGCCATTCAGTATTCAAGGTTCGAAAACTCCCCTGAGAAGGACACTGGCTGTGAATGCCGAGAAATTCAAAGAGCCAGTTTCGCCGGTCATGCCGGAGGTGCTGTCTTCATGGGTGTCTGCACAAGCCGGTGTGCACCAGAACGAGGTTCACCAGGTTGATCATCGCGACAGACACTTGCTGCGAGGGTACCCCGTTCCAGATCCTTACCTTCTGGCGAAGCCAACTGATGAGCTGGCAAATACGTGGAGGTTAATGGTCGCTTGGCTGTATATTCGTCAGACCTGGTTGGCGGATATTATTTCAAATGAGAAGTTTGCGGCAGGCTACCCAAAGCCTCAGCACTGGCGGCAAGGCTTACTGGAAGTGATGGTTGTAAATGGTGTCGGGCGAGGTTCAAGGCGAGACGTGGGGCATGAGTCTAGCGCTCCTGGCCTATTCGGGATGGGCAAGGATGTGGGCCAGGCTGCTGGGGTCTCCTCTTTGGCAGCATCATTGTTGAGCACACATACAGGGCAGAAGCGGAGGCAGGAGGTGGTGTCGACAGATGTTTTGGCCGGGGCGCCCTCAAAAAAGAAACGTTCCTTGAAAACCAAGCAGGAGGTGGGAGATATGTTCAACTTCTCTCTGAAAGTTCCGCCGGATGGCAGTCCTGGTGATGTCTTCTGGCAAGGGGTGGTCGTCATTAAGGCAGCAGAGGTCAAAGCAGGGTCCTTCGGGTTCACTATCCCAATCGCTCGTCAGATCATGTGGGACATTTTCGAGAACAATTTTCGCCTTGAGCTCTTGACTTTGGATCGTGCTATTGTTCCCCGGTCGAGCGATGGCTACCGAGCTTTAGAACGCGATGGGATGGTGATGAGGGTGATGCCTACAGGTGCTTTTATGACCAATCGCATGCCATATGGGGACATGGGTCTTGGCGCGCGCAGCTGGCAAAACCGTGCTCGATTTGTGGAAGCGTTTCGAGAGCTGTTGAGCTCCTGGCCTGGTGAGGCAGCGCAGCAGTTGAAGAGGATGTCTGCAGGGGTTTGGGTGTCAGATGGGGTTGGTTTCCAAGGAACGGAATGGAATGTTTTGGCAGTGGAGCGTATTGCTCTCCCTTTCTACTGCCAGATGTTCTTCAATTACTTTGGCCGAGCAGCAACCATTCCCCACATCAGGCCTTGATTGTTGCCCTTTTGTTAAAATGTATGTTTCACAATGCATGTCTTTGTTTTTTTGCTGTTCATATTTATCCCCCAGATCTTTATTCCCATATATTCTTTACTCGGTATGTTGGCTCTTTCGCTTTTGTTTTATGAATGCTGACTTTGTTTTTGCCCTACTTTTTGTATACAATGTGTTTTATATACAGTATGTTTCATGGCCGACATTTAGCTGACCAGTCAGCTGGCACCATGTATGTGATGTATATGTGATGTTGTAGTGACCAGTTACAATGTCACCCTCCAATCTTATCATCCATTATACTCTCATGAGCAACCCTGTTCACATTATCTGTACCTGTGTCTCCTTTGGCTGCACAGAACAGAGCCTCATCATGGAATCTGGTAGCCTCCAGCTAGGCAAATTTGTTACACCTCCCATTGAGCAAGGGATCGAACTCATGGTTAAGAGTGTGATATCAACTAGTAGATTTACATTCCCCTAGTTAACACCTGTACAACCAGAGACAGTAAAAGAATAATGAGTTGTGGACTCATCAAGTCGCGGAGCTGCTGTTCTATATATGACAAATCAACATTTTTCCCCCCCCTCGTACTGAGCCGAAGAAAGGGGAGTCTCCTCCGCTTAGTGAGGCTTGTAACCTCCCACCATGCCTCCGATGCTCTGCCAAATTGTTCCAGAAGGTCACTTGACATACCAGGAAGATGGTCAACTTCAACAGCATAATAGCGACGAGCAACTTCGGCTGAGTGGCCTCTCTGTCTTGCAACAAGATCAAGAAGTTCGTTAGTGTTGACCTGCACCCTAGGGCCAAGATGAATTCTTGCTATCTCCACAGCTATCTGCCGGTACTCCCGTACACCTGCTGAGGTCTTGCAGCTATCCCTAAGGAAATCACGTATAAACCTATACATTTGTTTGGGTGTTGTCCTCTCGCATTTGGTCATCCAGAGATACTCTGAGTAAAGAAGGTAGGCCTCTTTACCTCTCAATTGAAGGGCCAGCTGCATCTCTAATGGGCGAATGAGAAGCAAATATTTCTCCAAGCATTCGGCCAAACAAGGGTGACATTTCATTGGCAGGAAGGTCTCCTTTTTGGTCAGAGTCTCGGTCTTTAACCGCCGTGTCACAAGCCATAAATCCTTCTGAGATCGAAAGATGGTGCGTGGGCGGTTGGAGTTGGTATGTTTGTGAGGGATGAATTCTGTTATGCGCGGAGTTTGACCTGCAGTGAAGAAGGCGAAAAGAGCCAGGTCACGATTTATTCTGGCACAGTCGTCCAAGATTTGCCACATTGCGCCAGCGTTGAAGTCAAGAACATCCCCATCTTCCGTATTTCCGAGGGAGGCAAGCTGAAGCTTTGGGTCAGCCATCTTGGCCTGCAGAAGTGCATCCGGATTTGGTGAGAAATTGGCGTTGTGGATCCAGCTGTAACCTCGCTTGGTTTCAGTCCAGTCATCTGGTACTGAATCAGGAATATGCAGGCCAAAATCCGTTCTGTAGCAAAAGGCATCTATCGCCTCTTTTAGTGTGCGGCTGAGCCCTTGCAAGGCAGTTTGCCAAACCGGAACCGATAGGCAGTGTCCCTTGTAATCAATAAGCTTGCCACCCTCATGGACTATAGTTGTGGGGGGTGAATTGGGCCCAGACCTGGCTAGGCCAGTAGCCACCATCTGGTAGTCATCCACAATATTAAATGGAGAGTGCGCGTTGGAATGGAAGTTCTTCTGACAAAGTTCTTCCACAGCACTGCAATAGTGGATTGAGTAGTCAAAAACCTGAAAGAGACAAAAAAACGTACAGAATTAATCGAGGATATTTAGTCGAATTACTTTCCCTCATACATAATGCTTCATAGACTATCGCCCCTCTGATGTGGTAGTGCAGCGCAGCAAACATCTGCGAAACTCCGCTGGGCTGCCGAAAGTTTCCGTCTTCTTGTAACGCGTATATGGCCATCAGGCATTCCAAAACGTTGGACCATTTGATATCTTCGTCAGTTGTTGAGTCCGTTGTTACCAATAGAAAGTGTTTGAAGAAGTCGTGGAACACTCGTAAAGCAGCATCCTCATATTTGCTTGGCCCTCGTCTCTTGTCACCAGGTTCTGAATTGTCATGATTTTCTTCTTCGTCATCATCTCCTTCATCTTCATCCTCACCATCAAGCTCGTACGCCTCATCGGCTTCATCCTCATCTACTTCATCTTCGATTTCATCTTCACCGTCAATCCCACCTTCGTTGTCTGCGCTGTCCTCTAGTAAAACCTCTCTCGACCCTGCAAGAGCTTTTAAGGCCTGCTCAAGCTTGACTGCTTGCTGTTTATCTTCGGTGGTGAGAGGGAATTCATATCCCGATATGTGGGTGCCTCTGGTGAGCAATATTGCACGTGTGAACTTATAGAGAAGGCGACTATATGTTTCTGCACTCTTTTTTGTCACAAAAGTCCAGAACGAAGAAGGGTTATTGCGTTGCATCCTATAGTTTGAGTATAAGAGGGGTCTTGGAAGAATTCCTTAGGCACTCACTTCGGTTGCCCCACCAGGAGTTTCCTGATTCTCAGGCCGCTTCGATGACCTTTTGCCGTTTGTTGTATCACTTGCATGTAAGTCTGAATGGTGCCCTTTAGCGTCTGGCCTCTCCAAGTCCGAGACTCCTCTTTCCTGGGTGGCAGCATCAAGGACCTGACACGAGCGACTGATCGTGCATTTTTAGTATAGTCAGCAAGGTGTTCGTGCCATCCAGTAATTCGCAATAGAGGTGGTATTTCGAACTCCGAAGTATGCTGCAGGAAGAGGGTTTTGCATTCCTGGAGTTGGGGTCCGTATTGGCGAAGATATACACGATAAATATCACCAGAAGCAGTGTTGGCTAGAGATGGATTTACGACAAAGTAACTGGAGGAGAGAAGTCGCTGTACAGCTGACGAAGTCCAGAAATCGGACTCGAGATCCGATTCCCAACCGTATTCCCGACGATGCTGGCCTTTGTGAACATCTTTCCAGTGTCCTTGCATCGTGTCCTTTTCGACGCAGCAGTAAGTACACCCGAGGGCCTCGCACTTCAGACCCTGTTTTATTTCCACCCCAGAAATTGGAGTTTCGTCAGGTGAAGGGTTGGACAATAGATCCTTGGCTCTGAGGATAAACCCGCCCTTGGACGTCATGAACCAATTTGCCAGACCTTTCCTCTGCTGTTTGGTGAGTACAACACCATGCTCTCGCGTTGGATGGTTTAGCCGAATAACCATATCAAATGAAACTGCTTTTTGACAGGTAATGCAGATCACGGCTTGGAGATCGTCCCCGATTGGAACTGCTCGAAGGCCTGCAGGTGACAAGATTGCTTGTATCGTTTCATTCTCTTGACTGATCTCCTGTGCTCTCTGAACATAATGGGGTCGTGGTGGCATTAATACGTAAACATCCGTTTGCCGTTTAGTCATTGCGTTGGTAGATTCTGGGAGTGATGAAGAAGTCGTTGGGGTGACAGAGTGATGAGGTCCGGCATCATTAGACCCATTTACAGAATGACCGCAGTTCGATGGAGGTGAATCGGCAATCGTTTCAGAACGCATAGGGAAGAGGGCCGGAGAAGCGGGCAGAGCTGATCCTGCTGAAGGAACATGAGCATTCGAGATTTCCTCGAATGGAAAAGGAGATACCGCTGGAGCATCCAAGATTTCTTCAAGTGGTGAAACAGGCGAAGTTGGTGCCGCTACGTCAGAAGGTTGTTGTTGCACCTCAGCTGGGGGAGCAGCCTCCAATTTGGTCGTTACATTTCGACGACCATTGTGTTCATGACGCATATGTTCTTCAACCTTCATAGCAGAAACATTTTTGAAGCAGCAACGTTGATAGCAACAGACGAGTTGTCCTTGGACTCGATAGCATATGCCTAATAAGTTTTTCGATTCTTAAAAAATAGCTTGTCAGAAGATTTCCAAGAATATGCGAGAGATTCCTACTTTGGTCCCGAAACTCTGCATTGAGGCAGTGATGTGTCTGCTCATGTCGCTGTAGCTTGAATTCTTCTGTAGATTTAAACCTTTCATCGCAGTACCGACACATTATTCCGAGACCACGAGCGGATCGACATGAGTGGAGCGCAAGATCTTGAGGAAGTTTGTTTCGGGTGTGTTGCCGGCGCATCTGATAAGCTTCTGTTAGATATTAGAAACCTTATAAAGAAAACGCACATACTTTATTTTCAGGGTGGGAGACGATTGAATTAGACTTCGCATAAGCCAAAGGAGACAAAAGGAGGACCTCGCTGTTGAGATTGGAGGAGAGACCAACCCGTGTTTGATGCAACGGAAGTTTTGGCGAGCTAGGACCATTTTCGGGCAGTGAGAATTCCCCAGAAAAGAGCGAATCCATTCCGGGTTTATTGTCGTCACTTTTCGGCGTTGAGAGCTCTGCAGAAAACAGCGAATACATTCCGGAATTACTGTTGTCATCGGGTTCCTGTTCTTGAATGCCAGGAGGAGGTATAGAGCGAGGCGGAGAATTCAATGGCAACGCCATCGTGGAAGTGATGGACTTGGCGCGGATTGCTGACCGAGTAAGAGGCGTAGAGGTGCAGTGTGCACCAGACTGGATGCCTTGTGATTGTGTAGAGAGCTGGAGGGATTCATTGCGGATGGACGCGGCAGAGGGGGAGTGTTGGAGACGTGGAGAAGACGGAGAACGTTGTATTGGAACCTGAACCTGAGTTGCCTTCTTTTTATCGACCGATGGCCTTAGCCCATCGTAGTGTTTCCCAACATGATCAGTCATAGACTTCATGGAGGAGCACTGAAATCTGCAACCGTCATAGAAGCAATGCATTTTGTCGGAAGGACCGCAAATTCGTTTAGCGATACCAAGTAACTGTCCTGTTTCTACGAGAATCGTTAAAAATACGCACTTTCAGAGACTGTCAAAAATCACACTTACCTGGATGGTAGAAGTCCTGCTCAACGCCATGAAAGAGATAGTCGTGTTGCCGGTCATTCTTGGATAACTTCTGTTTGCACCCTAAATAAGCGTACGAACATGGATATCTGTGTCCAATAATTAGAGCCTTGAGTCATGGCAACAGTCCCCGAACACGCACTTTGAAGGCATAACTCTTAAGTGAACAGAGCGGATTCACAGCGACTTGTTGAATACTGAATTTCGCGGCACGAGGGAATTGTGAAGGGAAATTCCCGTTCGTTGGTGACTCGATTTGATGGCGCGTTGACATCGAGTCATAACCCGTACAGTCAATCTCGTTCCATTCCAACTTGAAATTCACAAGAATGACTTTCAAGATTTGCGGCAACTTTTCGGCAGATTCTATATGGGACTCGACTTGCTGGCCAGTATCCGATATACCCTCCACCGTGGGTTATCTTTTCAAAGTGCAGACCCCTAACTCATGTATTTTCTGTTTACTAGAACAAGATAAACAAGACCAAGGCAAAGAAAAATTATCATGTAAGTCTAATATGTTCATATAATTCCAAGGTTACTCACCATTTACTGGAGCTTGGAGACGATCATCTGGCCGATGTCAAATCAACCCATACGCGCATCCGAACGTTTTATGGCATGACCTCTACTTATATCTACTCCGAGCGAGATGTGGAGCGTCGCGCTTGGGAAGTTTACGGTGGCCCGAACGGCCTTAAAGCCCGCCAAGCTCAGTAAGTATTCTAGATGGCTGGTATTTTCAAAATAAGTTCAACGGACGTAGGGCGCCAAGTTTCCGCACAAAGTGGTTGTCAGGTGCTAAGGCGGCTGAAGCTTCGACTCTGCAAAAAATCAACCAACTGCAGTTCCTGTCAACGGAGCCTACGCGCACAGTCAATACCACTCCGTCACTCAGCAAAAGCCACGCAGACAGAAACAATCTCCTATCGCCAATGATCACAACAGCAACGCAGCATCCTCTTGCAAGCCAATCGAGATTGGGAACCTCCGCAATAAGCCTGAATTTTACGATGAAATCGTTATCGAGCTAAGTTCTGACGAGGAATTTCTCAATACCTCCACCATTGCTCGGGGTTACACTCAAGCCCAACGGACCTCATCGACTGCTATTGCTTCCAGCCCATGCAGTGAGAGGGGTAAAAAGAGGTACCGGGAAGAGGATGTTATCGTTATTAGCGACGACGAGGAGTCTACCCCACAAGCCAAGTATCGTCGTTACCGTTCGCCACTCGAGGGTAGTGTAGGATAAGGGTTTCCCTTTCCCGAACATGGGCTGGCTACAAATCTCTATGTCGCTATATACTTTTGTCACCTCGAATATGACTATCGCG
>WNGA01010869.1_pt1 | contig 14638 bp, 16 predicted proteins | sample 5400061 | NCBI WGS metagenome assembly WNGA01 (sample SAMN13153366, study PRJNA577476) | soil metagenome | isolation source: 100 cm soil or saprolite under grassland replicate 2 | place: USA:California | collected 2016-06-15
CCGACGCCGGTGGCGCCCACCGCCGCGACCCCGGCACCGGCGAGGCCGAGCAGCCCCCGCCGCGACAGCCTCGGCCCGGTGTCGGTGTGCTCGCTGGTCATCGAAGCTGACGGCTCACTTCCTGGCGATCACGGCCGCGACCCTGCTGAGCGGCTCGCCGATTGCGTTGACCTTGTCGGACAGCGCCTTGACCTCGGCCTTGGACAGCTCGGTGTAGGACACGAAGCCGTCGCCGCTGGTGTGCTTGGCGAGCTCGTTCTCGACCTCCTCGAAGCGGCGGTCGAGGGTCGTCGCCAGCTCCGGGTCGCGCTCGTCGAGGACCGGCCGCAGCGCGGCGATGGCGGCCTCGGAGCCCTCCACGTTGGCCTGGAAGTCCCACAGGTCGGTGTGGGAGTAGCGGTCCTCCTCGCCGGTGACCTTGCCGGTGGCGACCTCGTCGAGCAGCTCCTTGGAGCCGTTGGCGAGCTGCACCGGCGACAGGCTGGTGCGGTTGGCCCGCCCGACGATCTCCTTCACGTCGGCGAGGAGCTGGTCGGCGATGGCGACGTCGCCCCTGACGTCCCCGGCCAGCCACAGGTCCTTCTCGATGCGGTGGAAGCCGGTGAACTCCTTGCCTGGCTCGACGTCGTTCTCGCGGCCGTCGATGCGCGGGTCGAGGTCGCCGAAGACCTCGGCGACCGGCTCGATCCGCTCCCAGTAGTGGCGCGCCGGCGCGAACAGCGACTTCGCCTTCGCGACGTCGCCGGACTTGACCGCGTTCACGAACTCGGTGGTTCGGTCGATCAGCGCATCCGTCTGGCTGCGCACGTACCGCTGGTAGGAGCTGACCGCCTGGGCCAGCTTGGCGTCGTCCGACAGCGCCTGCGCCGTGCCCGTCACCGTCAGCTTGCCGCGGATGCCCCTGCCGACCTGACCGGGCTTGCAGGCCGTCTCGTACTGGCCGGCGGGCAGCTCGACGGTGAGGTCCCTGGTGAGGCTGGGACCGATGTTCTCGACCTCGCCCACGATGCGGTCGCCCGGCGCGTACACGTAGAACTCGGTGACCTGCGAGCCGGTGTTGGTGACCGCGAAGGTGTGGGTGCCGGCGGCCAGCGACGAGCGGGCCACCTCGCAGCGCTGCTCGCCGGCGCTCACCGCGATCTTGCCGTCAGCGCCCTTGGCGGAGGGCGACCCGCCGGAGCCGCAGCCTGCCATGCCGGCCGTGAGCAGGGCGACGATCCCGGGCGCGAGCGCCCGGCGGGCAGCAGCGACGGTGGGCATGACGGCACGAGGTCCTTTCGCGCAGGCGATCAGGAGGAGGAGACGGCGGCCGGCGCCGGGCGCCGCGCAAGGGTGGGGCGCAGGAGCAGGAGCAGGACCGGCACGAGGTAGGCGGTGTAGACCACCGCCTGCAGCACCGTGGTCTGCGGGCTGAAGTTGAACACGCCCTTGAGCAGGGTGCCGTACCACGAGCCGGGCGGGATCTGCGCGCTGACGTCGAACGCCAGCGTGGTCAGCCCCGGCAGCCAGCGCGCCTCCTGCAGGTCGTGGACGCCGTAGGCGAGGACTCCCGCGGCGACCACCGCCAGGCCCGCGCCGGTCCAGGTGAAGAAGCGGCTCAGGTTCAGCTTGACCGTGCGCTGGTAGAGCAGCCAGCCGAGCACGACCGCGCTGGCGACCCCGAGAGAGAACCCAGTCACCGGCGCGGCGGTCGACCCTGCCGCCTGGACCGCGGACCAGAAGAACAGCGCGGTCTCCAGGCCCTCCCGTCCGACCGCCAGAACCGCCATGCCGACCACGGCGGCCGTCCCGACCGCGAGGGCGGACTCGAGCCGGCCGGTCAGCTCGGCCTTGATCGTCCGGGCTGCGCGTCGCATCCAGAAGATCATCCAGGTGACGAAGCAGACCGCGACGACCGACAGGGTCCCGCCGAACGCCTCGCGCGCCTCGAAGGTCTGCAGCATCGACGTGGAGGTGTAGGTCAGCACGGCCCCGAAGAGCACGCTCAGCGCCACGGCGGCGGCCACGCCCAGCCAGACTGGCACCAGCCGGTCGCGCCGGCCTATCCTCACCAGGTAGGCCACCAGGATGCTCACCACGAGCACCGCCTCCAGGCCCTCCCTGAGCCCGATCAAGTAGTTTCCGACCACGACGCCTCCGCTGGCAGGGACTATTTAGGCTCACCTAATTCTTGCGGCGCCCATTCTTGTCAGCCCGGCGCCCGGCGTCAACCTCGCGACGGACCCATCCAGATCGGGCACTGCCGCGAACCCGTATCGAGCGCGCAACTCGCGCGCAGGAGGCGATACGGGAGGAAGAGATGGCGGCCCGGCGGAGGCTACTGGTACGGCGTGGGATCGCGGCCACGGTGGCGCTGGTGCTGCTGGCGCTGGGGCTGGCCGGGCCGGCGCTGGCCAGGCCGGCAAGGCAGGCGGCCCGGCGGCCCCCGGTCCCGGCGGTCAGCCTCGACCGCATGACCGTGACCGCCGCCGACAACGCCGTGTTGCAGTGGAACGCGGTCGCGCTGCAGGCGATTCGGGACACCGCGCCGCCGCCACCGGTGGCCGCGCGCGCCCTCGCCGTGCTCCACACCGCCATGTTCGACGCCTGGGCCGCCTACGACCGGCAGGCGGTTGGGACCCGGCTCGGCACCCGGCTGCGGCGACCGGCCGCCGAGCAGACGCCGGCGAACAAGCGCGCCGCGGTCAGCTACGCCGCCTACCGGGCGCTGGCCGACCTGTTCCCGGCCAGGCTGGCGGACCTCCAGGCCGCCGATTTCCGCTGCGAGGATGCAGAGGGAATATCCTCGCTACATCGGTCAGCTCGGCAGATTTCGCCGGCCGACGGGCAATGCGCCGGGAGGCCGCGGCAACGCCGCCGGCGGCCTCCGGCCACCTCGTCCGAACCGTGCGAAAAGGGCGCCCGTGGCGGCACAGCGGCGCATTACCCAAGCTCGCAGAGCGCGAGAATTCGGAACTGCTACGCACTATTACCGGACTCGGTGATGGGACATGGAAGGGTGCTTCGTCACCTGCTATGACCGGTGCGCAATTTCAGCCCGATTGCATCGGACCGACGTTGATGGCCCAGGCGCACGAACACCGCTCGACGCCCGACGCCCGAGGCGCCAGCGGGACCAGGCCGGAGCTCCCACCGGTGTCCGAGCCGGCCCGCCGGTTCGGACGGCTCTGGGCGGCGCTGGCCCTTGCGGGCCTGCTGGTGCTCGGGATCGGGCTCGGCCGCGTGCTCGACGGCGGCGAGGCCGTGGCCGCCGGCGCCGCTCCCGCTCCCGCGTCCGCAGGTCCACCCACTGTCGTCACGGTGCCGGCCCAGGCGCCCGAGTCCTGCCTGACGGCCCTGCACCGCAGCGACGCGACCATCGTCCTGCTGGTCCACGGCGTCAGGGACCGCCGCCTGGCCGACACCCTCAAGTCCTACATGCGGGCGAGCAAGGCATGCCGTGAGGAGGTGTCCGGAAGATGACCATGAAGACCATCGCGAAGGCGCTGCTGCTGGTCGCCGGGTTGCTGATCCTGGCGGTGCCGGCACGGGCCGCCGAGTCGCTCGTGCTGACCTGCAGCGTCTGTGACCACGTGGACGCCAAGGGGACCGGCCTGCCGCCCGCGCGTGACCTCCGCCTGACCATGACCGACCTGAAGACCGGTCAGCAGCTTGCCAACCTCCCGGTGCGCACCGACGCCAACGGCCACTTCGCCAAGTCGGTCAAGGTCGACCTCCGCGTCCACCCCGCGCTGCAGTCGAGCGTCCTGGCCTCGACCAACGGCCAGCTGCTGGTGATCGCGGAGCACGACCGCTTCGTGGCTCCCTGCAAGCCGCTCACAGCCACCAGCGGCCCGCTCGCCTTCACCGGCTCGCAGACCATGCTGCTGCTCGGCGTTGCGGCGGGGTTGCTCCTGGCCGGCGTGCTGCTGCTGTGGGTCGGCACGGCGCGAGGAGGGCGCCGGGCGGCCACGCCCTGACGTCACCACGGCCGGGCCGCCCGACGCCAGGCGCGTGCGGCCGGCCAGGGCGGTCGCTACTGTTGCGGCCGTCAAGCGACCCTGGGAGCGTGGTCTGGAGTAGGGATCGACATCGACCGTGACCGCTTCGAAGAGGCGGAGTTCGTCCGCTTCTCCGAGCGCTTGGAGCGCTGCCTCGACGCCCTCGGGCTACTGCTGCGCAAGCCCGGGTTCGGCGTCGGTGACAGCACCATCGGCGCGGAGCTGGAGCTGTTCCTGGTCGACCGGCACGGCCACTCCCTCCCAGAGAACCAGGCCGTGCTCGACCAGGCCGCCGACCAGCGCGTCACCCTCGAGCTGGACCGCTTCAACCTGGAACTGAACCCGTCGCCGTCCTTCCTGGACGGCCGGCCGTTCTCCGGCCTCGGCCAGGAGATGCGCGGCGCCCTGGAGCGGGTGCGGCTGGCCGCGGCCGCCCACGGCGGGCGGGTGGCGATGGTCGGCATCCTGCCCACCCTGGGTACCGAGGACCTGCACCGCAGCGCGATCACCGACTCGTACCGCTACCGCGCGCTCAACCACGGCATCCAGCGCCTGCGGCAGGAGCCCTTCCGGGTGGAGATCGCCGGGCCGGACGGCGACATGGTGGCCATCCAGCGCGACGACGTGGTGCTCGAAGGGGCCAACACCTCCTTCCAGGTCCACCTGCGGGTGGCGCCCGAGCGCTACGCGCGCGCCTACAACGCCGCCCAGCTCGCCACCGCGCCGGTGCTCGCGGTCGCCGGGAACTCGCCGTTCTTCCTCGGCCGCCGCCTCTGGGAGGAGACCCGCATCGCCCTGTTCGAGCAGGCGGTCGACGACCGCGACGAGGCCGGGCGGGGCCGACTGGCCGCGCGGGTGGCGTTCGGCCACGGCTGGGTGCGCGACGGCGCCCTGGAGCTGTTCGAGGAGAGCGTGCGGCTGCACGACCCGCTGCTGCCGGTGCTGGCCGACGAGGACCCGCTCGACCAGCTCGCCGCCGGCGGCCTGCCGGAGCTGGAGGAGCTGCGCCTGCACCAGAGCACCGTGTGGCGCTGGAACCGGGCCATCTACGACGCGGGCTACGGCGGTCACCTGCGCATCGAGATGCGCGCGCTGCCGGCGGGCCCGACCATCGTGGACATGCTCGCCAACGCCGCCTTCCACGTCGGCGTCGCGCTGGCGGTGGCGCCGAGCGCCGCCGAGTGGACCACCACGCTGCCGTTCGCGCGCGCCAACGCCAACTTCTACCAGGCCGCCCGCCACGGCCTCGACGCCGAGGTCGACTGGCCGGACGGGCTGGCCCGGAGCTGGGACGGAGCCGGCCAGCCCAGCGAGCCGGCCCAGCCCCGCCGGGTCGGCGCGGCCGAGCTGGTCCGCCGGCTGGTGCCGCAAGCGCGGCGCGGCCTCGAGCACGCCGGCGTCGCTGGTGACGAGGTCGAGCACCTGCTCGCCGTGGTCGACCAGCGCGCCGCCAGCGGCCAGACCGGCGCGGTCTGGCAGCGGCGCACCCTGGCCGCGCTCGAACCGCGCCTCGGCCGCGAGCGCGGCCTCGCCGCGATGCTGGAGCGCTACCTCGAGCTGAGCCACAGCGACCAGCCGGTGCACACCTGGCCGCTGCCCGAGGATCCGGCCGGGCCGCAATGAACCATACGGGCGCGATCGCCCGTAGTGTCCAGGTGATGGCCACCTCCCCCCACGGGTGGGCCTGATTGATCTTCAAGCGATCTCTCGGCGGACGGCATCATGAGCGGCGGATTCCAGGTCGACATGGACGCGCTCGAGCGCGTCGGCCGCGGCTACGAGCTGGCCGCCGGCCAGCTCCGCGAGGTCCTCGGCGGGCTGGACGCGCGGGTCGGAGCGCTCGGCGACGCCATGGGCATCGGCGGCGCGACCGCCGCCTACGAGCACATGTGGAGCGCCTGGCGCGGCGCCCTCGACGGGCTCGTCAGCGAGCTCGACGGGCAGGTGGCCAGGCTGCTGCACGCGATCGCCAGCTACGACGTGGCCGACGACCAGGCCTCCTTCACCGGCGTCCGCAACCGCGTGAAGCTGAGGGGCCCGTGATCCGCCCGCTCGGCGACCCGGGCCAGGTGCGCCTCGGCGCCCAGTGGTTCCAGGCCGCCGCCGCCCGGGTCGAGCAGCTCGGGCTGGAGCTGCGGCGCCACTCGGCGGCCTCCTCCCACGTCTGGTTCGGCTGGGCGAGCTTCAAGTTCCAGCACGCCCTCGGCTGGGCGGAGAACGACTGCGCCGAGACGGTCACCGCCTTCCTGGCCGCCGGGACGGCGCTGCGCCGCTTCGCCGACGCCCTCGAAGCGGCCCAGCAGGAGTACGACGCGGCCATGGCCGGCGCGGAGGCCGCCGGTTACGAGCTGCGCGGCGACGTCCTGGCCGACACCGCGGCGGACCCGGCCGCCGCGGCCGGCGGCCCGACGCTCGGCTTCCCCTCGGCGGCGCGCACCACCGAGCGGCTACAGCTGGCGCACCAGGCCGCCAAGGCGGCCAGCGACGAGGCCGCCGGCCACCTCGCCGCCGTCGCCCAGCGCGCCCACACGGTGCCGCGCGGCCGCCACGGCCGCCTCACGCTCGACCCGTTCAGGGGCATCGCCGAGCGCGGCGCGGTCGCCGCCGGCCTGCTGCGGGGCAGCCTGCGGGCAGGCCCGGCGCTGGTGGGGGAGTCCAGGCTCGCCGGCAAGGCCGGCCTGGTCGGGCGCTTGCACAGCGGGCTGGACGAGGCCCTGCCGGGCGGCCTTGCCAGCGGTGGCCCGGTCGCCGCGGGGGCGCTGGAGTTCGCCGCCGGCGTCTACGCCGGCGAGGCGCCGCGCAAGGCGGCCGCCGAGGCCACCGCCGGGGCGGTGACCAGCGGGCTGATGCTGCAGCAGGGCTCGCTCGGCTGCCTCGCCCTGGCCGAGACCGGTCCCGCCGCGCTGGGCTGCGAGGTCGGCGTGGTGACGGTCAGCGCACTGGCGAGCCTGCGGGTGCGAAGCTGGGTCGGCGACCTCTGGGACACCAGGGTCGACCCGCACGGCGGCGAGGACCGCCAGGCCCTCGCGGACGAGCTGCAGCTGATCGACGACGCGGCCCGCTCGTCCGGCTGAGCTGGCGGGCCGGCTCCTACCCCTGTTCGGCCTTGCCGCGGCGGCGCAGCTTGGCGCCGAGCCAGGCGATCGGGTCGTAGCGGCTGTCGACCACCCGCTCCTTGCTCGTTTCGCTTCCTTCCGCGTTCTTCCTGCTCAAGCGACATATCTATCGGTACTGTTCTGCACCGTTCCGCACCAGCTCTGGCTGGGCGTGCCCGTCGGCATCCTCGCCGCCGCCCTGGCGGTCGCGTTCGACCGGGGCACCTGGTCCTACGAGGGCGTGGACCTGGCGGTGCTCACCGTGCCAACGCTGCTGTCGAAGGCCGAGGCGGACGCCGCGATGCGGGTGGTGTTGGAGGACTACGGGCACTACGCCACCGGGCCGCAAGCCCCGCACCGGCGAGGACGCCGTGCTCATGCTCGACGAGTTCAGCGCCCTCGCCTCAGGCGTCGACAGCGCGATCAACCTCGCCGAGCGGGTCCGCGACGTCGGCGTGCAGGTGATCGTCGCCGCCCAAAGCGTCGAGGGGCTGGGCAATCAGCACCAGGCGCCCCGGCTGCTAGCGTCGTGCGCGGGCGGGGTGGTGGTCCACCAGTGCCCTGACCCGGAGCGACTGCTGCAGCTCGCCGGGACGGTGCGCGACGCCCATGACGATTACCGAGGAGAGTTCGCCTTCCCACCAGGGCCGCCGCAAGGGCGAGGCCCCGCGCCCCGCGCGACCGGCCGCCCTGCGGCGGCCCTGGGCTGGGCTGTGGCACCGTTGCGGGTGCAAGCCACACCTGCGCCGAAGGAGGCCGACATGACGATGACCCGCACCCTGGGGCGCAGTGGGCGGATGGTCAGCGCGTTGGGGTTTGGCTGCTGGGCGATTGGGGGACCGTGGCAGTCCGACGGTCAGCCCGCCGGCTGGGGCGAGGTCGACGACCAGGAGTCCATTGCCGCCATCCGGCGGGCCGTCGACCTTGGGATCAGCTTGTTCGACACCGCCGACGTGTACGGCTGCGGCCGCAGCGAACGCGTGCTCGGCCAGGCCCTTGCCGGCGTGCGGGACCAGGTCGTGGTCGCCACCAAGTTCGGCCTGGTCTTCGACGAGGAGCGCCGGACCAGCGGCGGCGTGGACGTCAGCCCCGGCTACATCCGCCGGGCCTGCGAGGCGAGCCTGCGCCGGCTTGGGACCGACCGGATCGACCTGTACCAGCTGCACCCCGGCGAGGTCGACGCGGCCGGCGCCGAACCGGTGCTGGCCACGCTGGAGCAGCTGGTGGCTGAGGGCAAGATCATCCACTACGGCACCAGCGTGGAGACCCCAGAGATGGTGCGCGCCTTCGCCGCCGGCACCTCGTGCGTGGCCGCCCAGCAGCAGTTCAACGTGTTCGGTGGCAACCAGGAGACCCTCGAGCTGTGCCAGCGGCTGGGGCTGGCCAGCCTGTGCCGCTCGCCGCTGGCGATGGGCCTGCTGACCGGCAAGTACCGGCCTGGGGAGCGTCTGGGCGCTGACGACGTGCGCGCGGCCACCCCCTACTGGGACTACTTCAAGCCCGGCCGTATGGAGGCGTGGTTGCAGCAGGTCGCGGCGATCCGGGAGGTGCTGACCGCTGGCGGCCGGAGCCTGGCCCAGGGCGCGCTGGCTTGGCTGTGGGTGCGCAGTGCCATCACCATCCCCATTCCGGGCTTCAAGACCGTCGCCCAAGCCGAGGAGAACGCCCACGCGATGGCGTTCGGGCCGCTCAGCGATCAGCAGATGCGCGAGGTCGACACGCTGCTCCACAGGCAAGCGTGAACCTAGCGCTCAGTCTCAAGAACTTGCCCTGCTCGGTCAACGACGCGGTCAACGTTCTGCCTTGCGCTACCTCGTCCTACCTTGACGGCCAGCATTCCTGAGCTGTGCTGCCTTGCCAGGATGATGCTGGCTTTCCGGCCGCCCCCAGGCTACGGATCTGGCGGTTGCTACACCCTGACGAGTCAACCGTAAGGCGCGCATGAAGCTCTGCGCGGCTTACGGGCAGTTGGATAGGCTCGGGGCGTTCTGGCCCGAGTCCATGAGGCTTGCCGAGGGGGCGCTCATGCAAGAGATCCCGGCCGATTCCAGCACGCCCAAGCCCGTCGCGGTCGAGTCGGACGAGCAGTCCTCGGCGATCGCTGAGGCGACGAAGAAGCCGGCGCCCCGCAGCGCCCCGAAGGGGGAGCGGGAGGCGCGGGATCGCCTCAAGGCAGCGATTCGCCGGTTCAGCAGGCCGCTGGCCGACCTCGCCGCCCGCGACGCCAACGAGGGCGACACCCGCCTGCTGGTCACCGACTTCCTGTGCGACGCGCTCGGCTACGACAAGTACGCCGACCTGACCACCGAGTACCAGGTCAAGGGCGAGTTCGCCGACTACGGCATCCGCATCGACAAGGAACTGGTCGCCTTCATCGAGGTCAAGCGCGTCGCCACCAAGTTGGCAACCAAGCACCTGCGCCAGGTCGAGATGTACGCGGTCAACGAGGGCGTGGAGTGGGTCATCCTCACCAACGGCGCCGTCTGGCGGGTCTACCACCTCAGCGGCGGGCTGCCGGTGGTGGTCGACCTCGCCTTCGAGTCGAACCTGCTGAGCGAGGAGACGGTAGCCCAGAAGGCCAACCAGCTGTTCTACCTGACGCAGGAGTCACTCAAGCGGCGCCAGATCGATGAGCTGTGGAAGGCCAAGCGGGCGACCTCGCCCAAGTCCCTGGCGGACGTGTTGGCGTCAGAGGTAGTGGCGGATGCCATCCGCAAGGAGCTGCGCCGCCGGACCGGGCAGAACGTGGAGGTCAAAGAGGTCGTCAGGCTGCTCACCGAGACGGTCGTGCGACCGGAATGCCTCGGCTAGAGGGATTCCGTATCCCGGAGCTGAGTCGTGCGGCAATGGCCAGATGCTCACTCAAGGATATTGCAGCCCTGACGGTTGCCGTCGACCTGCGCAACCTGGGGACTTGCACAGCGCCTAGCAGCTTGTAGTGCGCGACTACCTGGAGTAGTGGGCGGCCCTGGGTCCCGACGCCAGCCTAAGGACCGCAGGTCAGGAGGCTTCTGATGCTGGCCTGCTTGCGTCGATGTAACGCGCTGGCCGTCACCGGCCGCCCTAGAATGCTGACGAGCGGGCGACGAGCCTGCCGGTCGGATGAGAGATGGGCGGGCAGTGCGGATCTTCCTGAGCTACCGGCGCCGTGACGTCGGCGGGCACGCCGGGCGCCTGGCCGACGCGCTGCTCCAGCGCCTGGGCGCCAAGAACGTGTTCCAGGACGTGACCGCTATTGCCCCGGGCCAGGACTTCACGGCGGAGCTCGATCGCGCCCTCGACGACACTGACGCAGTCTTGGCAGTCATCGGCCCAGGCTGGCTGACCGCGGCAACCCCGCAGGGCACCCCTCGCCTGTTCGAAGCCGACGACTATGTCCGCATGGAGCTGGCCAGGGCGCTAAATCGAAAGGTCCGCGTGGTCCCGGTCCTAGTCGGCGGCGCATCCTTGCCAGCAGCCAGCGATCTGCCCGATGAGCTCCGGGGGCTGGTCCAGCGACAGGCGGTCGTACTGCACGACGAAACCTGGCACCAGGACGTCGAAGGGTTGGTGCGGTCGCTGCGTGGTGAGCCAGCAGTGCCGACCAAGCCGAGCCGCCGCTGGCTAGTCGGTGCATTGGTGGTCGCGCTGGTCGCGGTAGGCGCGGCGGCGTGGTGGTGGGGACCGGGCACCGGCAAGGCACCAGGCACCGGCGAGGGACCGGGCGGCGGCGGGCAGGCGAGCGGTCTTGCCTCCTGCGCGCCGGCGGAAGGCAAGGGCTGGACTGCGATTGCGCTCAACGACAAGCCTACTGGTGAGGAGAAGGGGCCGGGTGGTTCGCTGCTCTTCACGGTGAAGGATGCCCGCTGGCGTGTGCGCGGGGGAATGTGGCAGGTGACCCTCGCTACGAGCATGAAGAACACCAGACCGGATGCCGTTTCTCAGCAGGCCTACTATTACGGGCCTCTCGTCGTTGCCCAGCGGGAGTTCAAAGCGACGTGCTTCAGGCCATCCAGCGACGTGGTCGACTCCGGGCAGTCCGGCGACGTCCTTGTCGGCTTCGAGGTCACCTGTAAGCCGGTGGGATATATCGAGCTCGTGGTTCGAGGCAACAGGATCAGGGTCAGCGAAGACCCCGAACCGGGAGAATGCTGACTGAGCCGTCCCTTACCAGGACGACCGTGGGTTTCCGGCCGCCCTCAGGCTACGGATCTGGCGGTTGAGTTGGAGTCTTCGCAGCCAGCACAGCGCCTGGCCGAGGCGACCGCGCCGAGCTGCGTGGCCATGAAGTGCCGCAACCCGTACAGCGTGTAGCCGTGCCCGAGAGCCTTGGCCTTCTTGGTGAACCGCTTGGCCACGGTGTTGGGCCGGATCGGCTGGCGGCTGTCTGGCTCACAGGAGAACACGAACGCCTCGGGGACAGGACCGCGCCGAACTCCTCCGCGAGCTCGCGGCGCCGGGCTTGATGCTCGCGGAGCTGTATGGCGGTGGTTTGGTCAAGGGCCAGGTGTCGGACGCCGTGATCGCTCTTGGGCGACTTGCGGAGGTAGCCCTCGGGCAGCCCTTTGCCGATGACGATGTTGCCGGTCACGCTCAGCTTGCCATCGGCCAGGTCGACGTCGACCCATCGCAGGGCACACACCTCGCCGGGCCGGAGCCCTGTCGTCGCACTCAGGCGGAGGAACGCGGTGAACTCCGGATCGTCGGCGACCGCGGCGAACAGTTCCCAGTCGTCAGCTATCCTGGGCCGCTACCTGCGGCGGAGCTTAGATATCAGCCAGGCGATCGGGTCGTAGCGGCTGTCGACCACCCGCTCCTTCAGCGCTTCACCCGCTTTGCTCGCTTCGCTTCCTTCCGCGTTTTTCCTGCTCAAGCGACATGTCTATCGGCACTGTTCTGCACCGTTCCGCACGGCTGTCATTGCCCGCGACATTGCCCGATTGCACATGTGGAAGCCCCGACGGGGTACGCTCGCCCTGTCATGCTAGCATGCTAGGCAGGAAGGTGATCCTCGTTCCTCTCGATGCATCGCTGGATCGGCCGGTGTACCTCCAGTTGGCCGACGAGCTGCGGGAGGAGATCCGCTCCGGGCAACGGCCGCCGGGCAGTCAGCTCCCGACCGAGAGCGAGTTCTACCGCCAGTACGGGGTCAGCCGAACCACGGTCAAGGCAACCATCCGCCAGCTCGTGAGCGAGGGGCTTGTGGTCACCCGCAAGGGCTACGGGTCCTTCGTCCGCGAGCGCCCGCCGGTCCGGCGCGTCGCGTCCAACCGCCGGCACGCCATCCACCGTGCGAGTGGCAAGCCGGTCTTTGACGCCGAGGTCGAGGCGCAGGGGCAGCGCCCCTCACGCCGCATGCTCGAAGTCGGCGAGACGACGGTGCCGGCCGACGTGGCGAAGTGGCTGGAGGTCCCGGAGGGCAGTCCGGTGATCGTCCGTCGACGGCTCCAGCTCATCAACGATGTGCCGGCGGTCCTGTCGGCCACCTTCTTCCCGTTGTGGCTGGCCAAGGGCACGAAGCTGGAGCGTCCCGGCGCCATCCCGGAAGGGCCGGACGCCGCTATCGAGGGCCTCGGACACCGATTCGCGCACGGTGTCGAGGTGTTCAAGGCCCGGATGCCGTCGCCAGAGGAGGCCCACATCCTCCAGCTCGCGCCGGGCGTGCCCGTCGTCCGCATGCTGCACGTGGACTACGACGTCGAGGACCGACCGCTCCAGGTGGCCGACGACTTGTACGCCGCTGACCGCCACGAGTTCGCGCTTGAGTGGGATGAGCCCGAGCAGAACCCGGCGCCGTGAGTGACTGGCCCGCTGACTGGCCGGACCGTCTAGCCGGGCGCGACTGCTCGATGTGCGCCGCCGGCCGGCCAGAACGCGATAGCTACGGCATCAGGATCGCGGCTGGCACCTACAGCGACGCCTACCTCCAGCGCGCCGACGTGCAGCGCGGCTATACGCTCGTGATCTGGCGAGGGCGCCATGTTGCGGAGCCGACCGAGCTGACGGACTCGGAAGCTCAAGGCTACTGGCTGGAGGTGTTGCGCGTCGCTCGCGCGCTCCAGCGCCACTACCGGCCGCTCAAGCTGAACTACCAAGTCCTCGGGAACGCTGTTCCCCACCTGCATGCGCACCTGTTGCCGCGCTACGCGGATGACCCTGCCCCAGGTCGCCCGTTCCCCTTGCCCGTCCTTACGGGCAGCGAGCGCAGGGTGCCAGAAGACCAGCTAGAGCGGGACGCGGCAGCGCTTCGGGCGCTGCTTGAGAACCGGCAGTAGGCCGCACGATCCCTCCCTCGTCGCTTCTGTTCGGCGCTTGTCGCTTGCGCCTGTAGTCCTAGGGTCCCATACTTCCTGTAGTCCTAGCACTACAGGGAGCTTGGAGGCCTTCGGACAGAAGACGCCCCGGCGGCACCAGTGGCGCGGCCACGCCACCACCGCCGGGGCAGGGCACGAGCGATGGGAGTCCCCCGTGCAGCACGAGCGTACCGCCGTGGCTACTCCAGCCACGCGCCTTCGTAAGCCCAACTTGGGCTGCCTGACCTACACCGTCTCCGAGGCAGCCGCACTCGCAGGCGTCTCGGTGGACTCGTACTACCGCGCCCTCAAGGCAGGCATCGTCCCCGGTCGCAAGATCGGCGGTCGATGGGTCGTCTCCCGCGTGAAGCTGGAGCGCTACCTCGAAGGCGAGGATTGATGACCGGCCCTGAGTTCGGCGCCAGGGGCCGTGCTCGCTACCACCAATCGTTCCACGGTCCCCGGACCGGGCCGTCCCTAGGTGGCAGCACGCCGGGCGCTGGCGCGTCTCGGCGTCCCCGGTGGGACACCGACGCCGGCGTCACCGCGCGGGATGTTGCTGCGCTGGTGTGGCTGGGCCAGCAGTACGCGGCCCGCTCCGACGTGCTGCGGGTGCTGCTGGGCCGGCTGTCGCCAAGCAGCACCCGCGTCGAGGGGATGCTCGGCGAGACGACCCTCCGCGACGTCCTGAACCGCTGGCAGGAGCGCGGCCTGATCGAACGGGATCGGCTGCTCGGCCACGTGTGGGCCGCCCCGACCCCCAAGGCGCTCCGGCTGGTGGGCCTAGAGGTGCGTCCGTGGTCGTTCGTCATCCCGCAGCTCGCCCACGTCCACGCCGTCGGCGTGGTCCGCCTCGCCCTCGAACCGTCCATCCCTGCTGGTGGCCGCTGGGTCAGCGAGCGGGAGCTGCGCGGCGAGTCCGCCCGCCACGTCCCCGACGGCGCGGTCGAGCTGCCCGACCGCACCGACGACACCGGCACGGGGCTGTACGGCCAGGACGTCGACCCGCTGCCCAAGCGGGTCGCCGTCGAGGTCGAGCTGACCCGCAAGCACTCTGCGCGGCTGCGGGAGTCGTGGCAGCGGCCTCGGCATGGCCGCTGGATCAGGACCGTCTACTACGCCCCGCCCGAGGTCGCCGCCTACCTCGACCGCCAACTCGCGCGCATCCGCCCCCGCCACCCGATCGAGGTCCGGCCGCTGCCGGCGGTCCCGGGCGTCACCTACCCGCGCCCCGGAGGTGTCCTGTGAACTTCCCGTCCGCCCCGTGGAACCCGGTTGGCCCGCCGGCCGG
>WNGA01023199.1_pt1 | contig 14635 bp, 9 predicted proteins | sample 5400061 | NCBI WGS metagenome assembly WNGA01 (sample SAMN13153366, study PRJNA577476) | soil metagenome | isolation source: 100 cm soil or saprolite under grassland replicate 2 | place: USA:California | collected 2016-06-15
TCGAAAACTTCATCTTTCGCCCTCATACCCTTCGTGAAGACTGAAAGCCATCCCCGCTCCCGGCTCAGAGTAGAAGAATCAGTATGCCTCCCGAATGCTACCTGCAGAGACTCATCTAAAAGTCTGTCGCGGATCTCTTGGGTCAACAAACTATTTACGAAGGAGGCATCGTTACCGGCCACGATATACTTCTCGCTGAACTTCTCATCTAGGACCGCCAACCTGGTGCCAAAAATCATAGGTTTTTGAAACAAATCTTTTGAATCCAGAATAGCTTTGAAATTCTTGTCGTTGAAAACTTCTGTCCTAAATCTGGCGTAGGTATACTCCAAAGCAGACTCATCATTATTTTCCCTGAGCGACAGTTCAATGTTAACGGTTTTGTACGGAATTGTTAGCACTGGCCACCCATGAGTTACGTTGACCGTCCCGTTACGCTTCTGTGCCTGCCTGGACAGGCATTCCCTAACCCACATCCGATACTCGCGTCTAGCCGGGTCGAAGTAGAGCCACTTCACAATAAACCAGAGTAGGCAGATGCCGACAACCCCCAGACCGAAACCCCCAGCCATCCATGATCGTAAGCTCCCATCTAATCAATTAGTTCAAGCATGCGAACATGGCTACCACCCCTGTTTCGATCTGTGTCATCCGCGTTAATCTGTGCTCGTTTTCATTTTTTCCGGCGGTTCTGTTTCACTCGTAACTCAACGCGTCAACCGCGTCCTGTCTCGCAGCTCTCAGCGCCGGATATAGGGCGCCGATGCTGCCGCCGATTAGCCCGACGAGAAGAGCGACGAAGATCCAGCGTGGCTCGATCTCTATCGTCAGGCTTGTTACCCGCATCACCGCAAACCGGACGGCGAAGGTAAGCAGCACTCCTGCCATTACACCCAGCAGACTGACGATGATCGCCTCCTGCTCAATAACCCAGGCAATCGCCGGCTTGGACATTCCGAGCGCTTTGAGAATTCCAATTTGCCGCGTGCGTTCGGTGACGGTCGTATACATCGCCAGTAAGATCACCAGCATGCTGATAGTAGCAGCTACGCCCACTACCACTCTTATGAATACATTCAGAGCCGGCACGCCTGAGGCGTAAAGTTCCGGCAGATCACGCGTGAAAATAATCTGCTGGTCGGGGAATTGTTTTTCAATGCGAGCGGCGACGTCCTCTTGCTTTGATGGATCCTTGACGGCCACCAGAATCGCTGAAGCACGCCCGTCGGCGCCTTCCTGCTCCTGCATCGTCGCCAGAGGAATCTTGATTCGTCCGCCTCCAGGTGGCTCGTACACACCTACAATCGTGAAAGGTCGCTCGAAAAGTTGAACCGTCGAACCGACAATCGCACGACGTTGCTGTTGCCAGACAGCGTCGACAATTGCTTCGTCGCCATCTATCAGTTTTCGTCCTTCGCGCATTGTCAGACCGGTCAACTGCGCGTATTCATCGAAAACTATTCCGTCGATCAGACGCGAGCCAAAACCCGCATCGCTGCGATCGATTGCCTGACCAAGGGGAGTCGCCGCTCGCACGCCTTCAATGCGCACAATTTCCGCGGCGCGCGCGTCGGGCAAAATAAAGGGAGACGAACCCCCAAAGCCAAGCGTGCCTGACGCCCTGATCATTATTTCGGCGCCGATGTTTGATTCGCGCCGACCGCGTTCATGCAACATGCCGTGAGCCAAACCGACAGTGAAAACAATCAGCAGCACCCCAACTGCCGTGCCGAGAATACTGACTGCTGTTCGCGCTGGGCGATGGGCAATGTTTGAGAGTACGAGACTATCCATGAGCCTTTGTAACCGAGGACTGCGATCCAGTAATCGTCGCCAGGCGTTTGGCAATGTACGCCATGTCAGAACCAGCAGCCCAATTGATGTCCAAAAAACGATGCCGGCTTTGCGCACCAGAGCCAGGGTGACTCCAGTCGCGGTCGCGAAGCCCAGCGTTCGCAAAATCACTTCCGTGCCGCCTTCGTAGACACCGATCGTACCGGGCACAAACGCAAACACAAAATTAATCACTTTGGTGAGAGACTCAATGATATAGGCCTGGGCGATATTCGGGTGAAACCCCAGCATCCGCAACGTGACGAAAACTTCAATGACACTGGTTGCGTGAGCCGCGAGGTTACAACCGATCATTCCGAAGAACGCTGCGGGATGGTGCTTGTAGAAATCGTAGACCTTCGATTCCAGGTGATAGATGTGATGGCGCTTTCGCAGGATGACTTTCGGACTCAGCCGCAGTCGTGCTAACTGATCGATCACCCACGTGAGTAACATCACCCGGCGCCTGGCTGCGAGGGCGGCCGCCGCAATGCCAAGCGCGGCGATCAGCGCGATTGCGATTAAGACGTAATAGACCAACGGCGGCAGATGATATGCAAACAACATCACACAGGCGCCGCTGAGAATGAAGAAGACTACTGACAGGTTGTAAAGGAGATTGTCGACGACCAGCGCAGGCACGCCGTAAGTAAGTGGTATGCGTTTGCGGAGCAGGGCAACTTTGGTCGCTTCGCCCAGCAGTGGACCAGTGAAAGTAAGAAAGCTGATCGCTTCGCCGCCGAGACGGGCTGTGAAGGCTTCCAGAAAACTAATGCGGCGGTGCTCAGCGGGCACAGCGGCGCGCATCGCTATCGTACGCAGGAAATGGCGAGTTCCGCTGATGGCCAGCACAAAGAAGAACCCGAATCCGACTCGCAACAGCGCATCGAAGATGGGTTGCACGCCAACGCGATGGATAACGTAGACAAGGAGACCCAGGCCGAGAAGAAAAGCGAACGCCTGAAGCCAGATGAAAGAGCGCCGTGAATTGCCGGAAACCGAAGCTTCGGGTTCTTCGGAAAGTTCTTCTGTCTCGTCTACCCAGTCAGTCGCTAACTCTTCTCCTGATCTAATCAAGGCGATGTGCTTGCTCCAGTATCTGCGATTCTCGGATTAGGCGGTACAGGTGGCAAGAGCTCCTTCACCACTCGGCCAGGAAAACGTCTAAATCCTTTGTTCCAAAGTACCGGCACGGGAGAACTATCATCGCGTAATTCGCCGGTTAAGGCCAGCAGGGTAGGAACGAAACTAAGGCTGTCGTAGGGTTCGTTAATCACTGTGGCGCGAGGAATCCCGGTCTTCTCACCGCCGGCGATCATGAAGGTCGAATGAGTAGAGATGCGGAAAAAGGAACCGTGATTGCCTCCCGGATTGAAACCCCTTACATCAAAATTCCAGTGATTCTTTGCCACTACCAACAAGTCTGCTTCGATCAGTTTACGCTGACGCTTCAAAAACCGGCGCATCAGTCGTTCATCGGCTGAGATACCAGGCTCTTCGAGTGAGAGCCGCTCGCTTGGCTGCCGGGCAAGCTCTTCGTACAGTCCGATCAGGCCATTTGAATAATTGGTTAGATGCAAAGCACGGAGCCAGTCAACGTCAGTGTGCCAACTGCTCAGCCACCCCACGCGATCACTCGAGGGTACATTCAACTGTTCGTCTTCGAAAATGTGCAGCGGCAAGCCGGCCCGCCACGGAATATGTTCGAAATGTAACCGACCAGTTTCGTCCTGAGTAAGATTTCTGATGGGCTGATATCGAAAACTCAAACCGCCCTGAGCATCCTTCCGCGCTAGAATTAGTGCCTGGTTGTCTGGTCCATCGTACACCCAGATCACGTCATCGGTTATATCGAGGTCATCGATTAGTGGCCGAATCAGTTCTGACGGCAGTCGTGTGGCTATCATATCAATGGGACGATTGGCAACACCGGGCTGCACGTTATTTCGCACGACGATGTCGTGCAGAAGCGAGAAGTAATTAATCCGCACAAAGCTTTTTTCCTGATCGAGCGTACCGTTAGCTTTCAGAATAAGTCCTTCAGGAACCAGACCAACGATATAGTTTTGCAGTTCATGAGTACTGTTCCCATCACCCATAGATAGGGTCGGAATCAGATCCTCAATCTTCTGACCGGCGCCCGAGAAATTGGCGCGGTTTAGCGCAAGCAATCTCGTCATTGTTTGGCTGTATTGAGTATAAGCTTTTTCCTGCCCCTGCCAGCGTTTCAATTGGGCGGATATGCGCTTAATCTCATCGTCGCGACCTCCTGCAACTTCTTCTTTACTGAGCTTTTTCGGCTGCGCAGCCCATAGCTTTTCTTGTTGCTCAATACTTCGTCGCAAAGCGCCCAGCTCCTGATTGAGTCCGTCAACGTCTTCCTGCCAGTCTCGACGCCTTTCAATTGTCTCGAAAAACAGATCGGCAGCGGCATGGCGGAGCTTCTGATTGAGGTCTTTGCGTTGGAGTTGCTGCAAAAGGATATGTAGCAAATTGAGATCGCTATCGCGCAGGTGAATCGACGCTCGTTCATTGCCATCGAAATCAAGCATGGCCGTAGGATAATTTGCGCTCTGGCCGGGCAGATAGAACGAATCCCGTGTGGTGGTTGTAATCATAGGAACAAAAGGATTCACCCCTTTGATTGCATAGTCGAGCAAGAGCCGCCGTTTTGTGATTACGTGATGACCGCCACCGTCACGGCTGGCCAGAAGCTTCACGAGGTTGTAACCCTGGCTGTAGATCCGCTCGTCGCTATTGAAGCCGTGGTCAGAAACTACGATCAGCGCAGTCTCATCTGCCAATGGAGTCTTCTGTATCGCTGTCCAGACCTGGCCCAGAATTGAGTCGATTTGTTTCAGGACAACCAATTGCGATGCATAGTCGTTGTTGTGATGCGCAAGGTGATCAAAGTCAGTCAGCACGATATCGAGATAGCGAACTCCAGGGTCCGACAGCTTGGTGATAAGCTCTCTAAGCAGCTCATCTGAGATAGCGTTGCGAAGTTCGAAGCCCATCGTCCATTCATCGAATAGATCCCTGGGGGCTCGCTTGAACCTGTTGATCAGACTATTTTGATAGGTGATGAAACGGGGCCCTCTCTGGAACAGCGAGAAGGTGACATAGCGCTCGTCGTGGGAGTAGGCGTCGACCAGCATCGGCATCTTTAGAGAGTCCAGGACCTCGACGGCGGACATGTCAACCCGGTCACCAGTAGCACTCAAAACCAGAAAGGGCACAAAGTTGAGATAGTCGTAGGTTTTTAGTATGTAGCGATCGAACTCGACGTTGCCTTTGATCTGTAGATGCTGGCCTGTTTCCAGCAATGACCATGAGGGAGCGGAGAGACTCATCCCGCGAACATAAAAGTTTTCCAGTCTCGAGCCGCGTTGATAGTAGATGTAATCAATCCAGGGAAGTTGGCTCTTGCCGGTGCGCGGGTCGCGTTCTTTCACGGCGCGGTCCACTAATCCGTAGGGAAGACCATCACACTTAATAAGGACAAGACGTTTGGTTTGGGCGCCGCAAAGGATGGGCGTCAACGAGACAATCAGAATCAGAAGGGAAGCGTTTCGGAATGATCGGAAACAAACAAAACGCCTTACAAAATGCGCGACCGAATGATCGCGATTGGTTTGACTAAGCTGGCCCATCATTATTGTTGATCGGATCTGCCTGAACCGGATTTTACGCTTACGGAGATAGCTGGAGTCCGAGGCTGGCTGATGTAAGACTTAACTGAGTCTTTCCACGTAGGATCAAGCTCTTTGTTTTGAGAAATTCGCAATAGTTCGGTCTTTGCCCTGGTTGTAGGAATTCTGGAAAGGCTTTCAAGGCAAGCGCGACGCGTTTGTTCATCGTGCGTTCGAGCAAAGATGCGACCAGCCGCGATCACAGCACTGGCGCCAGACTCACTGCCCTGCTCTGCAATAAAGGAGAGCGATCTCCGAACTTCCTCGAGATCCCACGCGACGTCAATTAGAGAATCCGACTTCGCCACCTGGCGCAGGAAACTGGTGTGATACGAGATACGCCGCGCCACATCGAGTCGTTGTCCAATGTCCGATGTTGCATCCTCGCGGTGGACGTACTTGCCAAAAGAGAGAACGTTGGCCACGCGGAAAAGCAACTGGTCGACACGTCCATGCTCAAGCGGAACCATTTCTGCCCGGCGATCTCGGTCCAGTTTTGCCGGTAGACCATCGGCTTGTTTCGCGTAGGCCAATACCGCCTCGTACTGTTGTGTTGCAACTTTTGCTTCGACCTCGAGATCATTTTCGAGAGGGTTAAGCGAAACCTTTTCCAGCCGCGAGGTTATTTGCTCGCGAAGTTCCGGCTCCAACGACTGGTTGAGCGCAAGCAGCAGCTTTAGCTGTGAGTAGGTCTTGAGCCGCGATGGCTGGTTGACATCAATCCCGCGGCGCCCAGTAACGAAGTCGAAAACTGTACGCCCCAGGAGGTAAGGCACGTTTGCAAAACGGGAAAGCGATAGTATGTTTCCCGCGATGTCCTGCAAGACCCGGCGCGACATTTCGCGTTTCTTGGGGTTCAGACCGTCGCGAAAATCAATCAGCAACATCGGAATCTTCGGATTGTCCAATCCGTATAAAGCAACGGGGATCATCTCAACGGGTTGGGCATTGCTAGCATCGGGTGACACGGGCCGACTTTCTTTGTCGAAGTACCGAGTTTCGACATAGCCCTTCCAATTGAGCAGTCGCTTGTCTGAGCGAGGATCCGAGATGTTGAGGAAACGACCGCTGAAACGATGATCTGGTTGTTTCGTCAGATCCCGCTTGGCAATCCAAAGCAAGGCATGAGTCATGCTGCCATCCGGCATCTGCAGCGGTTCGAAGTAGAGCGATTCAGCTTCCGCCCGCTGGCGCAGGAGTTCCCAGTTATGGCCGCGTTCATCTTTCTGTTGTGTCGTCGTCCGCTCGTAGTAACGCTGCAGATTCAGATCATCAACCAATCCCCCAAACGTCTTATCGGTTAGCGAGAGACGAGATTGGATCTCCCCCATCTCTGACGGCGAGAAGGCAGAGTCACCATGGAGAGCCTGATAGAGCGAAAGTACTGCGAGCGCCCGGATGATGTGTGTTTTGCGATAGTCTGTAATATTTCGGCGGTACGAGCGCGTCGAGGCCTTTACGGGCATCCCATATGGATCGAGGAGAATACTTTGCAGGGCAGCCCAGAATATCTTGTTCCATACGTCCTTGTCCGTCGCGGCAAGATCCATCACGGGCGGAGGAGACTTGTCGGACATCTTTTCTCTGTTGCCAACCCGGGCGTAGAGAAAGGGAATTGCGCCCAGAATCTTTTGCTTCAGCGTTGGGCTTACGAGTGGTACCCATTTCTTATCTTCAGGGATGTCGAGGCCATCAAGTTTCGCAAGAACAGTTACCAGTTCGGCACCGCCTGCGACAGGGACTCGCTCCAAACGAAAGATGTCGGCTGATTGCGCTTCGACCGCAACACTAGCTTGCTGGGGGTTCTGGCCCAGCGATACCGTCCGTGCCAGGGGTGAAAGAACTACTAAGAGAGCGAGCAAGAGGCAGGACTTAGGTCGCACCGCCGCTTTAGAGCGAAGCAGGCTCATGCCTGAGACTAACTTCAAACGTCGAGTTCTATCAATCCGCATGACGCCGTTTTGCTGCACTTCTTGTTTTAAGGTGTTACACAAATCCAATTTTTGATTGGTCCAAGCCACGAGCAGCAAAGATCATGCCGAGAGGGCCTTCGCCAATATACCATTAGTCTAATTTCGTCCGGCCAAGTTTCGTTTGCCGTTATGGCACAAGTACGACTGCAACAGTTGGTCTCTCCGATGCGAAATAGTCCGTTGAAAGTTGCGTCAACAACTCGTGTGTGCGGCGATTTGTCGAGAAGGAAACAGAGCCCCGTTTCCGTATTCGCAAAACTATTTCTGGGTTGACGCGATTGCGTGGGTGGTCTGTGAGGAGTTTGCGGCTTCTGCGTCTTTGCCCTCCTTATCGGCGGGAGCTTGCCATCCGGCTCGTTCCAACAAAGTGATGGCAAAGCGGATCGGAACGGCAAAGTTAGAGGCCTGGTTTTCAGTAAACACTGCGAAGTTGACGCCAATAACGCGGCCGGATGGTCCGAATAAGGGTGCGCCCGACCCACCCTCGGCGGTTCGCGCGTCATAGGCGATACGCCTGCCGTTGATGTCTGTAATACTGCCCTGGGTCGTGAGGGGTTGAATACGTCTGCTTTCAGCCAGAAATCCCAGGAGGGCATCGAGCGAGGCGTAGCGTTGTTGTATGCCCCGGGATTCAGCATCATCCAGAAGCGCAAGAAGACGATCCGGCCCCGAAGGGTAGCCCATCATTACTACGGTCTTGCCAACCGCCACTGCATCAGGATCGGTTTCAAGCGGAAGGATGGGAATCCCGGAGGGAATTTCCGGCAAATCCAAAGCGCAAACCGACAGATCATCTCTCTGGGCAGCTGCCTTGAACTTGAGCGCTATCGCCTGCGGGTGGTCCGGGAAGTAGGCCATCAGTTTCTTAAGACGCGGCTGTCCACGGACGCTGGAGCTCAAACTCTGAGTCCGCTCGTCGGCGAGCCATGGCTGAGCGATATGACGGTTCGTGACTACAAATCCTTCCCCGACGTAAAAGCCAGTGCCGACAAACTCATACTCCGCGATCGCCGCGCGTCCGTCGGGCGTCAAGACGGTAGGGTCACTACCGTTTTGAACTACCCCTCCGCCTTCGTTGGTCTGCGCCTCGGGATATCGCAAAGGTCGCCCGGTTCCGGCTTCCACAAAGTAGTAAGAACCAGCTATAAGGCATACACCCGCGCCGAAGTCACTGCGCAGCTTTACAGCGAGGGACAAACTATCTCGAATCTCCTTGTTTGACCGTCCGAGATCGGACAGTTGCTGGTTGATTCTAGCGCCCTGGTCTTTCATCTGACCTAGTTGAGCACCCTGCTGCGCGATTAGGTTGCGACCCCGCTGCAGCTCTTTATACATCGCGAAGCCGATGTATAGAATGCCGCCGACAAGAGCCATCGCAATCGCGAGGGAGATTAATTTTGTGCTCGGCTTGATTTCGCGCACCAACTCGCGGGTAAATTCACGCAGAAAGACCTTTGCGTCATCCCGGCGCGCAGTCGCGGCAGATTCGATGGCCGCAGCCTCGATAAACGGAGCTACGTGAGTTTCTCTCGCCGAGCCATTGACAACTGCCGGCAACGATCGAATAGGAAAAAACTGAAGCGCGAGCGACGACTGGTCGATGCGGACCTCATCACCATCTTGAATCTCGGTATCACGCTGGAGAGGCCTGCCATTGTGAGTGAGATCCAGCGACGCATCAAAGTCGGTTACTTTGTAGTGACCGTTGGTACGGGCGAGTTCGAGGACAACGCCGCCATTAGCAGGTCGTTTTGGCAGAGAAGACAGGCGCAGGCGAAGGTCGCAGTCATCGCAATTACCAATGCGAATACGCTCATCCGTCAGAACTTCGGTGTGTTTGTCTTCCGCGGCAGAGATGTGGATAACGAGGCCAGTCGACATATACTGCTTGACTTGCTATTCCATCCTAACAAAGTTTCGGGCGCCCGCATCTGACCGCCGAGCGCATTGGTGGTGGTCTTCGAGCGGTCGCCCTACGAGTCGTATTCTACAACGAAGTTGCACAAAAGAGTTAACGTTCAGTGCGTAAGTTGCGTAAGTGGTGTCTTTAATCTAATAGAGGCATTGAGAGTGAGTCTCAGCGAAAATATTGAAAGCGGCGCCTCATGTGAGGGGCAGCTACCCCCAGGTGGGAAGTGCTTTATCTCGCATTCAATTCTTGGGACGCTTTCCCGGCTTCACATTTCGCGCTGTCGGCGGTTTAGCATACGATAGTCAGGATTAGTGAGGGTTGCATATGCCAGAGTGCGAATTCATTGAAGATCGCGAGCGCCTGGAGACGCTAGCTCCAATTACCACAGCTCCAATACAACACCATATCTTCGTCTGCACCGGAACGTCGTGTTCGGCGCTTGACAGTGCCGCCGTCAAGGCGGCGTTCGAACGAGAGTTACTCCAGCGCCGAATGCTCTTTGGGAAAGAGAAGAAGGGCAAGAATCCCAGGGGAAGTGTCGTACTGACTGAATGTGGTTCGGTCGGCTTTTGCGCGATCGGCGCCGCGGTTATGATTTACCCGGACGGTATTTGGTACGCCCAGGTGCGAGCCTATGACGTTCCGGAAATCATAGAAGAGCACATTGTTAATGGACGGGTCGTTGAGCGATTGGCGCTACTCAGCCTCCCTTCGAGAGGCGCGAGCATGGAATCGCCCATTGACGTAACGAATTGGGAGGCCTGACGTTAACGCTACTCACCGTTCACTTGTGTCACCTCAAACCGCCGCGGCGCATAGTTGACTCGCGTGACTTCTCGAATGCGGCCGTCGCTGAGCCTGCCTTCCACGATCTCGTACCCGAGCAATGCGAACAGGCGTCCCCGGACAAAGAGCGGCCGCGCGTTGCCATACCAGTCAACGCATGAGGCGCGACATGCGTCGTCCGCTGCTCTGGCTGGCTGGGCACCAAGCTCGCCAATTTCACTAAGACGCAAGGATTCGTTGCGGAGGAACAAGACCGCAGCCGACTCGTCGAAGAGGTGACGATAACCTGGACGCCCAGGCACGCTGATCGGCAGACCCAGCATTCCCGAATCTGGTCCATCCGGCTTGTAGAAGAACCCATGACTACGCAACTCGCCCTGTGACGCGTCTTTGCGCGTGTACCGGAAGACCAATTCAGGCGACTCGCCGAGGCGCACTGCGCTGAAATGCAGGTTTTGTCCATCTGTGCCCACAACCACCGCAGCTGAACCCATCTGCTCGATTCGATCAACTCCGTGATCGAGCGAAACCTTCCGCGTCTCACCCTGCTGCCAGTGAACTACATAGAGGTCCGAGTGGTCTGGTTTCTGCGTGCGGAACCGTCTTTTGCCCCCTTTGCGTCTTTGCGTGAAACTGTTGTGGTTCGGAAAAGACCGCACCGAGCAATCGGAGTTAGGTTTCTTTAAGAACCCAAAAAGAAAGCAAAGAATCCACGAAACCACATGAAAGGTTTTTCGTGTGAGTTCGTGGATCGTATACTGCAAAACTCCGTTGAGGGGTAACTACCTATGCAGCATCGGCTTTCGCTTTGGGGATCCAGCGCAGAACGGGCTTGCGCGCGGCGGCGGCTTCGTCGAGGCGTCCGATGCGCGTGGAGTGGGGAGCGTTTAAGACGAGCTCGGGATCTTCTACAGCCTCGCGAGCGATCGACCTCATTGCAGCCACAAATTGATCGAGTTCCTGCCGACCGACGGATTCGGTAGGCTCAATCAACATGGCGCCTTGCACAATCAATGGAAAATAGATCGTCATCGGATGAAAACCGTAGTCAATGAGGCGCTTGGCAATGTCGAGAGTATGCACGCCCTTACGTGATTGACGTTTGTCCGTGAACACAACTTCGTGCATAGGCGCGCCGTCGAAGGGCTTGTCGTAATCCGACGTTAGCCCGTGTGAGATGTAGCGGGCATTGAGCACGGCCGCTACGGTTGCTTCACGCAGTCCGTCGTACCCGTGGGTCAGAATGTAAGAGAGCGCTCGCAGCATCATTCCATAGTTGCCGTAAAACGCTTTTACTCGGCCGATCGATTGAGGTCGATGAGAATCGAGCTTGAATTGATCACCCGATTTCACAACCAGCGGCTTGGGAAGAAATGGTTCCAGTTCCTTTGTGGAACAAACTGGACCACAGCCCGGGCCCCCGCCGCCGTGAGGAGTGGAAAATGTCTTGTGCAAGTTGAGGTGAATGACGTCCACGCCCATATCACCGGGCCTGGCGACTCCTACCAGCGCATTCATGTTTGCCCCATCCATGTAAACGAGCCCACCGGCGTCGTGAACAATCTGGCTGATCTCTTTGATGTTGCGCTCAAACAGTCCCAGAGTGTTTGGATTCGTGAGCATCAAACCTGCGACCTCGCCGTGTGAGCACAGCTGCCGAAGATGGTCCAGATCCGTCAGGCCCTCCGAAGTCGAGCGAATTGTCTTGACTGAAAATCCAGAGAGATGTGCCGACGCTGGATTTGTTCCGTGAGCCGAATCAGGAATTAACATCGTACGGCGCGTTGCCGCATCGCCCTCACCATCGCGATGATCTAGGAAAGCGCGGATCATCATCACGCCCGTCATCTCTCCATGAGCGCCGGCGGCTGGTTGTAAGGAAACGCCGGGAAGGCCAGTGATTTCCGACAGACACCCTTGTAATTCGTAAATCACCTGCAATGCGCCTTGGGCATCCTGTTCTTCCGCCAGCGGATGCAGATTAGCGAAGGTGTTGATGCGGGCCACCTTCTCGTTCAGACGCGAATTGTATTTCATCGTGCACGAGCCCAAAGGATACATGCCAAGGTCAATCGAATAATTCCATGTCGACATGCGCACGAAATGGCGAATCACATCCACTTCGCTAACTTCAGGCAGTCCAGCGAGATCGTCATCGCGGCGCAAAGCAGGCGGCAGGATTTCATCAACCGGAGTTTCATCGACATCCAGAGGCGGCAAACGATAACCGATGCGACCCTGTTGTGAGCGCTCGAAGATAAGCTGCTCGTTCAGACTGATGTGTGAACTAACCTTTGTGATATCTGATTTCATAGTGTGTCTTCACTCGGTAGGAGTGAAGAAAGATCGTTGGAATCGATAGAATTAGGGGCGCGGTCGACCGCCGCAAGCTGATTCATTGCTTTGTTAAACCCAATCACCGACAGTTACGTGGCAGCGCTTGCAAGACCGTCGACTAGAGCATCGATTTCTTGACGTGTATTCGTTTCAGTAACGCAGACGAGAAAATCGTTGGGACTATCCGGATAAAATCGCGACAGGGCGATACCGCCATCGATACCTTTTTCGCTGGCCAGGAGGCGCAGCAATTCGCCGGCGTCGCTCGGTCCGCGTACGACAAATTCGTTAAAGCGCGGCCCGCTGAAACGAAGAGAGAATCCGTCAAGGTCGCCAATATGGCGGGCCGTGTAAGCAGTCTTCTGAGCGCATTGGTGAGCAGCCTCTTGAATGCCGCGCTTACCCATCGTTTCCATATAGACTGTCGCTGCTAACGCAATCAGACCTTCGTTGGTGCAGATATTTGAAGTGGCCTTTTCCCGACGGATATGCTGTTCGCGAGTAGCGAGAGTGAGGACGAAACCGCGCCGCCCTTGCTTGTCGTATGCTTCACCCACCAGGCGCCCGGGAATCTGCCGGGCATATTTTTCGCGCACAGCAAAAAGGCCCACGTAAGGGCCGCCGAAAGAGAGTGGCACGCCGAAGGATTGTCCTTCGGCAACGACGATATCTGCGTTACACGCACCCGGAGACTTAAGCAGTCCCAGTGAGATTGCCTCTGTAATCGCGACGACTAGCAGCGCGCCTTTAGCATGAGCGGCTGCAGCAAGGAAGCCAATGTCTTCGACGCAGCCAAAAAAGTTTGGCGACTGGATAACAATCGCCGCCGTTTGATCATCAAGCGCAGCGGCAAATGTACTTGCGATCTGACCGGTCTGTTCGTCAAAGTCGGCCATTTGCAATTCGATTCCGGCGTGTTGCACATACGTCTTAACAACCTCGAGATACTGAGGGTGCACCGAGGAAGCCGCGAGAACCTTCGACCGTCTTGTTACCCGTTCAGCCATGAGCACAGCTTCGGCGAGTGCTGTCGAGCCGTCGTACATCGACGCGTTAGCCACTTCCATTCCAGTTAGCTGGCACACGAGTGTCTGAAATTCAAATCTCCGGTTGGTAAGGCGTGTAAGCCGTAAAAAACTCGGATCGCGAAATAATGTGATCGACGATGGTGGGAATGTAATGGGAGTAAGCGCCGCCGCCGAGAAAGCTTATTCTGCCGGCCCCGGCATTGCGTTGGCCCATGCGCTCGAAACGCGACAGCAACTCAATTTCTGAGAGTGCATCCGGAGTGTTTAGATGATCGCGCAGCCGTAAGTCGTCAGGAATAGAGGCGAACAGTTCTTCCGACGTGTTGAGACCGATTGAATTGAGCATCTCGGCCCGTTCTTCGGGCGAGTTAGGAATATAGCGCAAGATTACTCGGTCTCAGCTTTCGTAAAGTCTTCATACTCTGCCGCAGTCAACAAACTATCAACCTCACCTGAGTTGGACATGCGCATGCGAACCATCCAGCCCTCACCGTAGGGATCAGAATTGACTTTCTCAGGTGTATCGTTGAGCTGTTCGTTGACCTCGACGACCTCGCCTGAGACGGGCGTGAACACCTCGGAAACCGCTTTCACCGATTCGACAGAGCCGAAAGATTCGTTAGTGGCAAACTCCTCGCCCTTCTTTGGCAGCTCCACATAAACCACGTCGCCGAGTGAGTTTTGTGCGTAATCGGTGATTCCAACAATAGCAACATCACCTTCTACTCTGACCCATTCATGATCTTTGCTGTAGTGTAAGTCCTCTGGGACGTTAGCCATGGTGCCTCCGAAACGTTGAGATCAGTTCATTCTATTTAGTACGTTTGTAGAACGGGGTCTTGACAATTTGTGCGCCGACCAAACGGCCACGCACATCGATCTGGATCGCTTGGCCTGCAGTGTCAAACTCAACCGGCACATAAGCGAAGCCGATATTCTTTCTGAGAAAAGGAGCAGGGCTGCCCGACGTGACCCGGCCGACTCGGTTGCCGTCGATCAGAACTTCCTGATCGTCTCGGGCTATACCGCGCTCAGTTACTTCAAAGCCAACGAGGCGGCGTCGCAGTCCTGCTT
>WNGA01007944.1_pt1 | contig 14634 bp, 19 predicted proteins | sample 5400061 | NCBI WGS metagenome assembly WNGA01 (sample SAMN13153366, study PRJNA577476) | soil metagenome | isolation source: 100 cm soil or saprolite under grassland replicate 2 | place: USA:California | collected 2016-06-15
CATTCCCGGCCGTCAGGTTGCTACCGTCGGAACGATTCAAGCTGAGCCGGGCGCTCCGAACGTAATTCCTGGGAAAGTAGTGATGAGTTTGGAGATTCGAGATCTGGAGAAATCGAAAATCGATCTGGTATTTGAAAAAATAAAAGAGTCTTCGGAAAAAATCGCCGCGGATACAGGCACGACAATTTCTTTCGCTGCGCTCGATGTAACTGCGGTTCCAGCGCCCACAGATCAAAGGCTTCGTAAGATCATTCAAGAAGCAGCGACACGTCTGGGTTTGACAACGAAGCTGATGCCAAGCGGCGCAGGGCACGATGCTCAGGATCTTGCGCGAATCGTTCCAATCGGAATGATCTTCGTTCCAAGCGTCGGTGGAATCAGCCATTCTCCAAAGGAATTTACTACAGCTTCGGATATGGCCAACGGCGCCAGCGTTTTGATGCAAGCAATCTTGAAGGTAGATGAAAAGGGCTTGTAGCTTGACGTGATAGAATCTGCTAACCCGTGATGATGAATGATCCTTCCGCCTTTCCCGGAATCTTACAACCCGTCAGTTCGGAGAGCCGCCGCAGTCGAATTAACGGCGTGTTTCCAACGTATCCATCAATGCCCGAGTAAGTCGCACTGATGTGACCTGAATTCCCTTCTCGAAATTGTTAAGCCACTTCTGCCTTGGCGATAGCCGCTTTTTCCGCTGCCCGCGAGGTTCTTCCCCGGATGTTGCGTCGCTGTTCCGCGACTTTCCTAATTCTTACTTCTTACTTCGTACTTTCCGAGATCCTCGCCGGGATCCGAGCCGAAAACAATTCGCAAGCAGCACGAGATGGCCGCGAACTTATCCTGCTCCAAAATTTGAGTTTCGAATTTTCAGTTTTTCAGCGTTTCAGCTTTGCCCTGTGTCGATAGGAAGCTCTGACCTCTGTTAGAACCGTAAGAGGCGAATTTTATGGCTCTCTGAACTCGCGTCCGTGGTCATCGAACACGCGACGATGTGATCTGCGGGGGTTTTCTAGGTGATCACTTTGCCCTCCACGCGTATGAAAAACCACGTTGATCTCGTCCGCCTTACATTCCTTGACGTCATTGACGCAGGCATTCCCTTTGCCGCCGAGGTTCAAGGTCTTTGCGCGTTGATTCAAGGCGCGCACTTTTTCATTCCACTGGTCGAGGCTGCCCTTCCAAACGACCTGGCTCGCATAGTCTCCCGGGATGGCACCATCAGGGTCCCTAATCTGGACCCGCATGCGCACTACGCTAACGTTAGACTTGCCGAAGGCGAACACGTAACTCTCGATGGGAAAAAAGGCCCAATCGTCCGGGGCGCTATTGCTGGAGATAATTCCCAAGGAACTCATCAGCGCCGACATCATATTGTCGTGCGAAACGACGATGGTATGGCTGCCCCTGGGTCGAGACATCATGTAATTGACGGGAAACACGCTGACCGCATCAGAAAGCGGAGACGGCTCGCTTGTGAAGAAACGGATTCCCAAGCTATCCACCCCCCGTTGGAGGGCGACTTTTCCCAATTGCGCGAGAGGACTAGGACCGGAGGAAGACGGAAAGATTTGCGGCAAAGGAGACCCCAGATCCGCGATCATTTCAATGATGGACGCAAGGGCCGCGATCTCGCCGTAATCCTTAGGCAACAACGAGCCGTCCTCTGAGTAAACCGGGTTTGGAATCATCACTGGGGGGCCCAGGCCGATGGCCGCGCGCACCGTATTCAAAAAATCTTGAAAGGTCGCTTTCAGCTTCGGTAGATCCGGCGAGGATCTAAGGAGCTGAAGATAAACGCTCTTGGAGTAATCGTCCGCGTTGACGCACGCTTTGACTGGATGATCGCTGCTCACCGCGTCGACAGCGTTGCCCGAAACAGTCTTGCATCCGGTGAACTTGATCGCCGGGTTGTGCTCCGCGTCTTTCTCTTCGATGCCTTTTATTAAATAGAGGCCTGTCCAAAAGGTGCGCTCGGCGGCGAGCTCGGCCCGAACTTCATCCCAGTGACCGTCGAAAACTTTGTATTCAGCGATGGCCCCCACAGCGAGCGCCGCGGCCTCTTGCAGACCGGGGGCAGCGAAATGCTCGGCGATGATCAGGCCTTGAGGCGTCGCATCTTCACCGTAGCTGAGAGTGGGAATTTTAAGGTTGTCGATCCCGTATTGGCCGAGGGAGATCTTTTGCGGTCCTACATTCTTGGAAATGCCCCGAAAAGTATGCCGCGAAAAGACGACAAGGCTCGTGTTATCCCCGGCTAAAACAGGTTCAGACCAGGAAAGACAAAACAACAACATCGAGAGTCCGAATAGACGAAACCGCATTAGATCTTTATTTTTCATAGGGAGGATGGTCTTCGTAAGGGTTAGCAACTATTTTTTACTCTAACGGGGTTCACCTGTCCAGGCGTTTCAATCGCCTCTCCATTCATGCTCGCTCAGGGACAAGTTGACTACCGGAGCCGAAGACGATCCGTTAACAGTGTCGAACGGAAACCATCGCTTCAACCGTCGCGCGGTAGCTTGCGCGAAGCCGAAATGCCTCCCGACTTAACGCTTTAGCGATTCAACGGCTCGGGCCTCAGGGCTAATGTCAAACGTTGAGATCCGACCCGCGCTTTCTTTCTCAATCGCTTGAGACTTTTATCGACGCATTGTGCTAAATATTCCGGACGCCCGTCCGGCACCCATTGTCCCGGACTGGGCCGGGTATTACCGCCTTTCGTCGCGATCACCAATCCTTTCGGATGAGGATACAACGCTTCGGCAATGAGGAGTTCGTTCGTTTCCGGACCGTAAGCATCGGCGGTGTCGATGAAATTGACGCCCAGCTCGACTGCGCGCCGCAAAACTTTCCTCGCGTTCTCGCGATCAGGCGGCCAACCCCAGATCCCCTCGCCCGTCAATCGCATCGCTCCAAAACCGAGCCGGTTGACCAATAGATCCCCGCCCAGTTGGAATGTGGAATCGCGCGCCTCCGGGATCGCCGCTAGAAGTTTCGGTAATCCTCCGGTTAGAACGCCAGCTGCACCGGCAGAAATCGCCCCCAAAAAAGTTCTCCGTGTCACATCACTATGCATGAATTTTCCTTCGTACTTCATAATTCATCCCTTTTAATTCATAGATTCCGCTGCCTTTCATCGTCCTTCAACAGATGCGACCCCATTTCTCCATCCCGATCCGCGTAATTACGCTCGTGATCATCTGGCGCACTTCAAGTGCCCCCAAGGAATTCAATTTGTGTCCGAGCTGCCGAAAACAGCCACCGGCAAGGTCCAGAAGTATGTCCTTCGCGGCAAGCCCGCGATTTCGAAGCAGTGACAGGCCAGTTGTTGGCCGCGATCAGCGACGAAAGCTATGCTGCATAAGTTTTCGGAATAAATGTTGAATAGCCTGCTCGCGAAGTCTTTCGGAGTTTAGATGCGACCCCATTCTCTCCCCGCAAACAGTCCACTGATCACGTCATACGAGGATTTCATTCGAAGCCGCGAACGCACACTTAATCGCAGATGAATCACGCGCCGAGCATCATCCACTAAACCTTGCCGAGATAGACTTAGCGGTAAATACTCGCATTATGCCAGCTCATCGGAAACCAACGGCTGCGGAAATCGAACGAATGTACGACTCGGGCGAGAACAGGGTAACTCAAGAACGCAACGATTTTATGCTGCCGCAAATCTGTGATTTTGTTCGAGAAAAGAAATGGCTCAATCTCCGACCGGAATACCAAAGGCGCTTGGTCTGGGACCAGAAAAAGAAGTCGCGCTTCATCGAATCGTTACTCATGAATATACCGGTCCCACCGGTATTTTTGTACGAAACGGACTTGAACCGGTACGAGGTGATGGACGGGCAGCAAAGACTGAATGCGATTTTGGAATTCTACGAAAATACATTGCCTCTAAGTGGTCTAGAATACTGGCACGCGCTAAGTGGCCTAACATATGGTCAGTGTCCGCCGCGAATTCAGAGTGGATTAGACCGTCGAAAAATTTCGGCAAACATTCTTCTGACAGAGAGTATTAAGGATGACGCCGACTTTCTGCGCAGAACCGTTTTCGAACGCCTCAACACTGGTGGACAATCTCTCAATGCCCAAGAGCTCCGGAACTCGCTGTATGCCGGTCCATTCAATGACTTGCTGATTGAGTTGGCTGGCAACAGTTTGTTCCGTCGAATATGGGGTATTCAAAGCCACTCGACGTCACCACCAACAACCCCCGAATTGCATTCCGACCCGTTGGCGACCGAAGAGCCATCCGGGAACAAGCTATTTCGCCGAATGCTTGATTGCCAAATTGTTCTTCGCTTTTTCGCGTTTCGAGACACGGGTCAAATCCGAGGATCCGTCCGGAGGATCCTTGACGATTGCATGGCTCGAAACCGAGACGCGACCGCACAGGCAACATCAAACTTTCGAAAGATTTTCTCGGAAGCGCTAGATACAGCGAACAAGGTTTTCGCGCCGAAAACATTTCAAGTGCGTAGCGAAAAAGGAGAATGGCGGTTATCGGAACCGTTGTTCGACGCGGTGATGGTTTCTGTCGATTCTTTGATCGGCAGCCGAACGACCCTAATCAAGCATCGACGGGACATTATGGCCGATCTCGTGCGTGAGTTGAAGCATAAGCGCACTTACGAGATTGTCGTGGGCAAGCCAAACACAGCCAGGGCAGTGAAGCAGCGAATTAGCATTCTTACGAAGCTTCTCAGGCGCCACGCTTGATGCCGAATTTTCCTGACGATGGACTGCGCGAGTTTGCCGCATCCCTGGAGGACGTGCGCAGTAGTATCGCCTTTGTTCGTGCGGCAACGCGTCTTCGGCCTCGACTCGGTAGACTGATAGTGTGGGATGCCGCTGTGGGCGACGCCCAAACGTTGGTCACGGACTTTATTGGTCAGCGACTCGCCGATCCCGCTACACTGTACCGGGGATTACTAGTAATCATTTCCGGAGCATTTGAGCAACTCGTTAGCCGGTTAGTGCGCGATGCAGTGGCACAAATAAGTGCACGCGTTGGCTCATACGACGCTTTGCCCGATGCTCTAAAGGACCAACATATCTACCGGACAGGCCAAGCCTTTCTTACGATTAAGCATCCCGTTGATCACATTTCCATCGATTACGGCATTTTCAGCAAGAACATCGGAACCTGTCAGCCAGGAGCGAAGCAGTTCACTCTCAATGCCGAAGCATTTACGACGACAATGAAAAGTGTGACACCCACGCACTTGGGCGATGTTCTCAAACGAATTGGGTTTGATCTCAAATGGGATGATCTTGGCCGAGTGACTGCAATGCAAAGACACTTTGGCAAAACGCGGACCAGAGAGACCGCGGATCAGATACAAACTGAACTTGCGTCGTTTGCTCGGCAACGGAACCGCATCGCTCATACCGGTAGCAGCGGTGTCGCTCTAAGCGATGGTGATCTTGAAAATGTCGCGAACTTCCTGCAGATTTTCGTCAGCAATCTCGCCGTGTTGCTCGTCGACTATGTTAGAAAGCTCAAGTGACCTCAAGGGTAGATTGTGAATCGAAAATTCGAGGGAGTTTGGTGGCTTCCATCTGATCCGGAAAAACAATGGGACGGAATTCTCAGCTGGAAGCCGGCGAGATCGCCGCGACTAAAGTTAAAGTACCGATCGGTCGGCCAAGATCCGCCCCCTAAGGAAGCTGAGGCCTTTCTTGGACTCGACGAAGGCGGAGCTCCAATCACCGTGCTTCGAGCGGGATCGTCTGGCGGAACCGGCTCCGGATTTCTATCGGATAGAGAATACAGCGCGGGTCATATTCTTAGAGGAATTCACGTCGAATCGCTCAAAGGATTTCGGGCTAACAGAGTTGATTTTTGGCTCCAGCGTTTAGGAGCTTGGTTAGCTGAAGAAGGCTTTGATCGCACAGGATATAACAACGAAGGATGGCAAATCAGTTACCGACGTCCCGATGACCGATGTTTCCCGATTTCGTCAGGCACGACATTAAAGCTCTGTCATAGCTCTCGCGGTCACACCGCTAGTCGCGTTAGGTCGATCCGCTACGATATCTTTTTCTCGATCGAGAAAAAGCGCGCTTTTGATTTCTCTCGTGCGTTCAAGTGGCTAGAAGCTCTGCAAAACCTTCTTCACTTTGCATGCCTGCAACCAATCCATGCGACTGCAATTCGGTTCGAAGACTTCAGGCGCACCTTTGCCGTAGGAGAGATTAAGTATCCTGAACCGCTTGACCTTTTCACCGCAGGAATTCATCCGCCAGCTGAGAAAGACCTCCATTTCCAAGACTTCGTGTTCACGTTCAATGATATTGAGAGCCGATTTTCGGAGCTGTGCGGCCAGTGGTTCCGTTTCTGCGCTGAGTACCGAGAGTCTCTCCGGTGCTACACAACAACTGTCTATTTCGATTTGCCTCCCGAAATCGATTTGATTTGCTTAACTCAGGCTTTAGAAGCGTTTCATCAACGACGCTACAAACCAAAATCTGAGAGTGAAGAAGCGAAGTTCGTTAATCGGATAAGGGAATTGTGCAATAGGCAATCTGGCCGGATTTCACCAATCGTCGGAAACATAGATAACTTCGCAGTGTCAGTAAGGGATTCGCGTCACTACTACACGCATCATGATCCCGACGTTCGCCGGAAAGGCAATGTGCTTTCCGGCACGCAGCTGATGATGATGACGTATCGGTTGCAGTTTCTTTTCCGATTGTGTGTTCTTTCAGAGTTCGGATTGGATGCAGATCCGCATTCTGTGTTGCGTCGCCAAATGCCGAGCCGGGTCACTGAATTCTTCTAGATGAAAGCGGAACGTTGCGTGTTCTGTGCGTCAGGCGCCGCTGAGACACGCGACCACGTGCCACCAAGAAGTTTTTTCCCAACAAAACTTCCACTTCGGACTCGTCTAATCACCGTTCCGTGCTGCCAAAAATGCCATTCAATATCTCAGCGAGCAGACAGCATGTTACGAAACCTATTCGTTTCTACGACCGACACGGAACCAACACCGTATGTTAAGCATGACCTCCAATTTAAACGGGATCGTTCTTTTCGTCGTCGAACTGCCGAGTTACTTCGATTGCTTCGACTGATGCGGCCGGTAGAGGTCAAATCCCCAGGTGGAATTATTCTCCGCGATGATCTCGCCTTCGATTTTGGTGCTCCGGTTATAAATACATTTCTTACCCGAATGTGCCGAGGATTGCTTTGGGAAGAGTTCAGGCTGCCATACTTCCATGGCACGTTTGGTTGGCGTATGAATATAGAACTCGAGGACATTATTTATCAGGGTTTGGCCAAGTTCGGGCGGACGCGCAAGGTCCACGACATCTTTGGCTATATGATAATGAAGCCAGACAGGAACACTCCTGGCTGGGCGATAATGAATTTTTATGGCTCTCTTGAATTCTGGGCGAAGATCGAAGCGCGCACTTGACGAATTTGCCGACTACTCACCAAGAAAGTCAGCATGCTCGCAGATATCACATTTCGTCGCTAGCTAGGCTGGTACTATCGCGGCGGTCGCTAATACAGGACAATTGCATTAGGCTCAACTTCGCGCTGGCTTCCTGACGATTTTTCTCCAGCGAGAGCGCAGCGCGAGCGCTGCGCCGCGAATCCGCCGGCTGGTTTTGTCAAAAAAATTCGGATATCTGACGGTTATCTCGATCACGACGTACCAGCTTTCTTCGAAAGGAAATCCAGGCACGCCTTTGGCCGGTAGCGGGATAGTATACTTGCCCGGCGAACATTCCCCCCGTTGAAGTTGATTGATGAAGAGCTCTATCTGCTCGCGGGCTTCATGGTAAATCGATTTACCTTCTTCTCTCGCGAGCTGGCTGAGAAGCGTTCTTGCGAGACGGAAATTCTCTCTGCAGATCCACCGTATTCCCTCGTAACAAGACCAAAGCGCGACGTCTGTTTCATACGGATTTGATCGATATCCCTCCACTAGGTCACGCAGCCGAGTTACAGATTCGTCCTCGTTGTATCCGAGAATCACTTTCGCCTTTTGGATCTCCGGATTGTTCTCGCGCCAGTCATTATACAGAGCTTTTACAATGGAATCCTGTTCAGAACCGGAGATCACTGGGAAATTCATCCGTTTGACGCGGTAAATCGTGCCCCTTTGCATTTCGACTGTGCGATCTCTCCACGCTTCGAGATTTGAGATCATGTAACGGGCTGCGCTCAACCCGTACGTATCCACGTACTCATCGCGAATTTTATCAAGCACTGGACTATTTGATGCTTTTAGAGTGATCAATACATCAAGTCTTGATTCAAGGTTATTGCTAATGAACTCGTCCCAGAAGCTCCGGCTCATGGATGACAATGCTCCGAATGGACTGCCAGTTTTGCCCGGTTCCTTGCATTCGAGCAAGATTTTCGTTTGATAGCGTTGAATCGCAAAATCCCGTTCGCTTCCGCCTACGTTTTCTTCGGCATGACCTGACGACGTGACGAGCCGGCGCGACCCGCCTTCGCTTCATTTCCGTCTTCGTTCGACTACGACGTGACCTGCCTTCGTCAGATTACGGCATGGCAAGCAAGCCGGCGCGGATCCGTCTTCGTTTGACTTCCGGCGCGACAGGGGTTGCGCCAGGCACCGAACAAGGGGACACTGCGCGCTTTCCGCGATGCTGACCATTTCACAACTTTCAAAATCTTTCGCCGGCCGGGCGCTCTTCGACGACGTGTCGCTCCAGGTCAATCGCGGCGATCGGATTGTCGAGGTCGAAGCCGACGGCGGTACAGGAGATTTGCAAGAAGACGCAGATCAGAAGTCAGATCGGTCATCGAAAATCGTCCTGACTTAATCCGCTTCCCTCAATAATGCTTTTGAATGTACCCACTGGAATCGGCTTGGTCCCGTGCATGGCGACGATTACTTGGCGACCATTGGGGTGGCGCCATTTTTGGTGACTTCCCTTCTGGCTTACCTGCCTAAAGCCGTGCCTGCGCAGCACCCGAATGACATCTTTGGCACTGCAAACCGGAACGCGCTCGCTCACCTAAGCGCTACTTCCAGCACTTTCGCGCCGGCAGGGAATGTCACAGGTGCCGGCTCAAACCAAAGGTCTAACGCTTCTTTGGCGTTTCGCACAGCCTCCTCCTCGGTATCGCCGGCCGAAGCGCATCCTGGCAATTCGGGAAAGAACGCCGCCCAGCGTTTGGTTTGGGGATCGTGTTCAACTACCAGCCGAAGTTTCATGGGCGAAAGAATAACGCCCCGCGGCTTTGCCGGCAAACCGCAAATGAGCGACGAGCCATCGTGTTCATTCGTGTTGATTCGTGGTTAACGAGTTGCGCTGGGCACCGAACGAAGGAACACTGCGCGCTTTCCGTTATGCTGACCGTTTCGCAACTTTCAAAATCGTTCGCCTCTTTTGGAAGTTCGTTTTGGCGGGAGCGGAATCAGGCGAGTTGTAGCTTCGAATCGTTCTGAATCACGATGGTCGGATTTGGATTCGGCGTTGGGACGGGCAAGCCTTGCTCGCGCAACGTCTGGATATGGTCGGCCGTTCCCCAACGCGCTTTGTACAGACAATCTTCAATCGAGTGACCGATACCTGTGAACCCATCCAGGTCGGCAGAATAAAAGCCAAAAAAATCTGGATCTTCGGTCGCTTCGATAACGAGCGAGTAAGGCAGCGTGATCACGGAGCAGCGAATGATAACCACGAATGCACACGAATCGATACGAATCGTTGTGAGATCAATCCAAGATCCCTTCGAGTAGCCGTTTGAATCGGCGCTCTGGTTCGGTTAATCTTTCGCAAATGAGCACGCTTGCTGAAATCGAGGCGGCAGTCGATGCGTTGCCCCTGGAACAAAAACAGGAACTACTCAGGTTCCTTGCCTCACGCGTGAATGGCGCTGATACCGAAAAGGACCTCACCGACCTGACTCAGTTCTCCGGAGTGATCCGTTTGTCGGAAGATCCGCTGGCGTGGCAACGGCGCGTGCGCGGCGAGTGGGAATGACCGGGTTGCTCGATACGAACGTCGCGCTTTATCTGCTCGGCGGGCGTTTGGCCAAACCAATGCCGGCTGGGAACTACGCGATATCGGTAATCACCGAAATGGAGCTTCTCGCCTGGCCGTCACTGACAAGCGAGAATGAGGAAAAGGTTCGCGATTTCATCGCACAACTGACTGTTTACGAATTGACTCCCTCAATCCGAAACCGGGCGGTGCAACTTCGAAAGGCGGAACGGCTGAAATTACCGGACGCCATCGTCTGTGCCACGGCCCTTGAATTCGGGGTGGAGCTTTGGACAAACGACGAAACACTCATGAAAGTGCCGGGATTAGTCTGCCGCTCGGTGGCGCTCACGGGTTAATCTGTTGTTCTCGCTTGGTCCGCGTTTCTGAGCCAGCAAAAGTTTGCGCCGGCTGGTAGCCAGCGCGAACAGGCCAGCGGCCTATGCTCCCCGAACGAACGCAAATCGACTTATGATTCGTGTTCATTCGTGTTGATTCGTGGTTAACGAGTTGCGCCGGGCATCGAACAAGGGGACACTGCGCGCTTTCCGTTATGCTGACCGTTTCGCAGCTCGTCACGAGCGTTCTGCACATCACTGCAGGTGCGAATCGCACGAGTAGTAAACTGACATTTTATCCCGGCGATTACGATTACTACCTGGACAAATCAAAAGCCACGTCGGCGCGAACCGCCTTGACCGCGGGCCGCGATGCGCCAGAGAGCAACGGTCTCGCCGCGACGAGCAAACTCCAGCCGGGGATCAGAAAGCAAACCGGACCCGGTTTAAGAAAACAAAAGATGCAGAAGCGTTTGGAAGCGGACTCGCGTAATGCGATTGGCAAAGCGCGGCGCGAAAAAGAAAAGCGGGTGCACGAACTCGAGACGAAAATCGCGGCGTTGGAAGGACAACAGAGAGAACTGGCCGCGGCGCTCGAAAATCCGGCGGCTTACACGCCGGGCGGCTATGCCACTGCGATCAATCGCGATCTCTCCGCTTTGTCCCACGATCTTGCCCGCCTGACGGCGGAATGGGAAAGCGTCACCGCCACGGTGAGCGCTCCCTAATAGAGGGAAAAAGCGTGCCCCCTTGGAAGAGATGAACAATTCTGCTAACGTCAAAATTGAGATGACTGCCGAAGAAATATTCAAGGAAATCGAAGCTTTACCGAGGGCGGAGCGGGAACGCCTTGTGCAGCGCATGCGCGAATCCGCAGATATTCCACAGGATTTCATCGATGCGTTGGACGATTTCAATCAGCAGCGGTTCGTGTCGATGGAAACCGCGCTGAATGAAACGCCGCCGGACGCGTGAATTACAATTACCGCGCGGTCGAGAAATTCTGGCGGAACTTTTACAAACTTAGGCCGCAGCAAAAGGAATCGATTCGGCGCGCCTGGCAGGTCTTCAAAAGCGATCCGTTCCATCCGTCATTGGGATCACACGAAATCCATGAACTATCGGCAAGAGCGAAACATACGATTTATGCGGCTGTAATCGACGGGGATCTGCGAGTGATATTCCGGATCGATGGCCCGTGGGTGACGACGCTCGATGTTGGGAAGCACAGGATTTATCGGGCTTGAGCAGAGCAGCGGCGAATTGCCGAACGGAAGCGGTTGAGAGTTAGTGGTTGAGTGTTGAAGAACTAGCGGCCCGACTTCGCACGGACGCTACGGGTCGGCAAGCTCGGCCGCCTCCACTCGCAGAGGCCGCGGTCAGCGACCACGGCTACAGTTTTTCCCCTCTCTGGATTAAAGAACGCGGGGAAAATGGATATTCAGCTTGATGCAAACGTAGAGAACCAGGATTGCGCCAAGTGTGGAAAAAATGAGGCCGGCGGGATGAAATCGTCCGGTTGTCGGGGGCGAAAACATGTGCGTAACCGCGCCGCCGATGATCGATCCGATGATGCCGAGCACGATTGTCCAGAAAATCGTCATGTGCACGTGCATCACTGATTTCGCGATAACCCCCGCGATCAACCCCACAACAATGTACCAGATTAAGTGAATCATAATTTTTCCTCCGTTGTTTGCCTGCAGAAAGTTGCCGAGTATGGCCAGGCGTTTCACAATTGACCAGACTTTTTTCGAAGGAGAAAAGGATTAGTCTGCGGCGTGTTTTCGCAATCGCGCGTCACGAATATGTTTGTCTTGGTTCGTGCAGTTACTTACGCGGCGTTTTTTATTGGGTTCGTGCTGGTTTATCTGCCAGCCCGGTTCTTGTCGTGGTCCGGCGTTGTTGCGCCCGCAACTACCGGAGCGCCGCAGGTCGCCGGGACGATCATAGTAACGATCGGCACGGCGATTGCGCTTTGGTGCGTGTTCACGTTTGTGTTCATCGGGAAAGGCACGCCCGCGCCGTTCGATCCGCCAAGAAAACTCGTGATTCGCGGGCCGTATCGTTTCGTGCGTAACCCGATGTATATCGGCGCCGGAATGACCCTGGCCGGCGCGGCGCTCTTTTACGGGTCGTTGTCGATCTTGATTTATGCCGGCGTCTTCTTTCTCGCGACACATCTGTTCGTTGTCTTGTATGAGGAGCCGACTTTGCGACGAACTTTCGGTGATGAATACGAAGCGTATGTCCGCCGGGTCAGGCGGTGGATACCAAAGAGAAGTACGAAGTAAAAATTAAGAAGATTGAAGGGATGAGCCGGACCGGCGATGGATTTTTTCCTGACTTCCTGGTTTCCTGATTTATTTATGATCTGTGAAAATCTGTGAATGGAGCTGATGGGATCAGCGACATAGAAGGCAAAGTCGCGAGGGTAAGCGACGAGGGAGATGGGAAACGACCGAGTTTCAAATCTGTGGATAAACTGCTGCATGGAAGTGCGTTTTGGCGAGGGCGCCGAGACCAACACGCGAGGCGCGTGCGCTCCCCAGAGCATTCAGGTTCGTGTTCATTCGTGTGCATTGGTAGTTAAAGTGCACTAAACGAATCTTATGGAGATCACTGGTGGATGCGTTTGCGGCGGGACACGATACGTGTTGAAGAGTCGGCCTTTTGCTCTCGTCGATTGTCATTGCATCGATTGCCGCCGAAGCGCGGGCGGCGAGTCTCAGCTTCCGAACCCCGCGTCGCAAGCGCAAATGTACAGGCAGAACCGATAGTGTCTTTGAAAGGTGCCCACCAAATGAACTACATAGAGACTATCGCAATTGAAAAACCGCAAAGCCGTCGTTTTCGAAAATCGACTCCGAAACCGGCATGCCCCGGTTGCAGAATGATCAAGAACGACTGGCCTGGAGAAGGATACACACACGATGGCGAAACCTATTGTTGCCAGGGTTGTGCGGAAGGCACCGGCTGCATATGCGTCGCTGTCGAAACCCCGGGCTTCTCACGTCGGGGACAAAAGCTTACGCGGGCAGAGCCGCGTCCGGGCGAGCAGCGCTCCGGTGCACCGGCACCGCAGGGTGAACTGAATGGAGAACGCGATAACTTGGGGACTGAAGAAGCCTTGGATCAAGGAGGCTAGGACAGCCGGTTGAGAGCGTAAAGCTCCGTGGGAGCCACGCTCCTTTCCGGAGTTGAGTGTTGAGCGCCAGCGGCCGGCACGGCCGCCACTACAGGAGTTCCTGGATCAGAGGCTTAGCTTGTTCCGGGGAAATTCCGAGACTGCGAAAAGCGAGCGGGCCTTCACATGTATGCAACACCGGCTCCAGATCTTCCAGGCTTTCCAAGTCGGTTCGCCGCCAGAACAATCCAATTGGAATTTCCTCGCCCCATTGATAACCGCGCTCAATCGCCTTGTGGAAATCGGTCGGGTCGTGGCCCTGTTCCTCCAGAACCTTCACGCGCGGATTAAACCATTGGTAGGTGTTGTCCTTGTTGTAAGTGACGCAAGGACTGAAAACGTCCACCAGCGCGAAGCCCTTGTGTTGAATGGCGCCCTTGAACATTTCGACCATGTGCTTCTGTTTGCCGCTGAACGCGCGCGCCACGTAGGTGGCACCGCCAACGATTGCCATCGGGATCGGATTGATCGGGTTCTCAACGCTTCCGTGCGGCGTGCTCTTGGTTTTCATTCCCTTGACGCTGGTGGGCGAACACTGGCCGGTAGTTAAACCGTAGATCTGGTTGTCCATCACGATGTAAGTGAGGTCAACGTTGCGCCGCATGGTGTGAACAAAATGGTTGCCGCCAATTCCGTAACCGTCGCCGTCGCCGCCAGCGCAAATCACTTTCAATTCGTGGTTGCCAAGTCTGACGCCGGTCGCAACCGCGAGCGCGCGGCCATGGAGCGTGTGCATCCCGTAAGTATTAACGTAACCGGGCAGATTCGATGAACAGCCGATACCGCTGATGACGCAGACCTGATGCGGCTGCAACTCGAGCTCGAACAGAGCCGCTTGAAGCGAGGCGAGCACGGAGAAATCGCCGCAGCCGGGACACCAATCAGGGTGAATGCGGCCGCGGTAAGTCTCCTTCGTTAGTTGGCCGGGCTCGGTGGTGGCGGGCGGTGCAGCGGGTGCGGTCATGGTTCGTTAGGCGTTAACTTCATGGACAGGAACAGAAAGGCGGGTTTGGCCGGCCAATTGCGCTTTCACTGCTTCGACAATGTGGTGCGGCATGAACGGCTCGCCGTCGTACTTGCGGATGTGACCGTGCGCATCGAAACCGGTTTCGCTCCGGAGATAACGGGCGA
>WNGA01017141.1_pt1 | contig 14634 bp, 9 predicted proteins | sample 5400061 | NCBI WGS metagenome assembly WNGA01 (sample SAMN13153366, study PRJNA577476) | soil metagenome | isolation source: 100 cm soil or saprolite under grassland replicate 2 | place: USA:California | collected 2016-06-15
GCTGCCAGTATCGCTCGGTGAGGTCGTTGGTTGCGCACCCGAGCGCCTGCTCCCGTTCGGCGATCTGGTCGACCAGCGTCTGGACGGTGGGCGACGATGACATGGGTGGTGCTCCTCTCAGTCAGGCCAGCACGGATGTTCGGCCGGCGTAGGGTTGCTCGTCGGCCACAAGCTGCTGCCGCCCTTGGCGGGCGGCTGCGAAGGTGGAGGCGTTGCCCGCCAGTCGTTCTAAGCGGTGGACAGCCAGGGCAAGGTCACCGCGGGTGGCGGTGGGCGACCGGTGGAACGGCCGCGGAGGTAAGACCCCGACGCTCCAGGCGCGTCATGACCGGGTGCAGGCAGTTGGCATGTCGCCGCGCAGCGAGGGAGGAACGGACCGGCCTTGCGGGGCTTGGGGTGGCACTACGCTGGGAAGACCGGCGACAGACGGGAGAGAAGCCACCACCGACGACCCGGCAGCCCGCTCCCCCACCGCCGTCCGCAATCTGTCATCGAAGGGGCGGCGCCTACCGTCCATGACACCATGGCCATGATTTGCGCAAGACAGGGCTGGATGTCTGAAGTGTTTCAGCCGGCGAGTGGCCGCCGTCGTCAGGCGAGCCGGTGGCCCGGGCCATCCCGGCTCGGGACGGCCCAGAGGGCCCGCCCAGTCACGGCGATGGGCGCCGAACGCGGCGGATGACCGGAAGGGCGATGCGCCGGAACTCTGCTGGCACGCCGTACGTGGCGAGCAGCCGGTGCAGCTCGCCACGTTCGCGCGCCTCCCGCTCGGCGGCCAGCCTTGCAGCCAGGACGTCGAGGGCGCCGACGGACCAGAGCCAGTGCTGCAGGGCGTCGAAGCCGGCGGCGACGAAGCGGATGTAGTGGTTGGCGAAGCGCGCCTTGGCCGCGGCCGAGTCGTGCTGGGTGGGCGCGAAGCGGTCGGCGGGGAAGCGGGTCTCGGCCGCAGGGACGAGCAGCCTGCTCATGGGGTCTCCTGGGGTGAGGGCCGGTGGAAGGGGGTGGCCGGTCGGGGCCGTGGGTGTACGGGCAGCGGTCCCAAGTCGCCGTCTGTGGTCCGCCGGCCCGCATCGCAGCCTGATGGGCAGCGCGCTGCCGTCCGGGTCTACGGCAACCGCGAAGATGGCGGCGCTCACGGTCGCGTGCTGAGGTGCGGCAGGTGCCGACGTGGTCGGCGCTGTCGCGGTGGCCAGCGAGGTGTACCTGCCTCCGGTTCAGGGCAGCCGATCGACGCGGAAGACCGGACGGGCGAGCCGGTAGTGGACGTCCATGTCGGCACCGGGGAGGTTGCTGCCCCAGTTCCAGAAGCCTGCCGGCGCGCATTGCATCGTGAGCGTGAGCGCACTTCGCTTCAGGATCGTGAAGGGCCCACCGCTGATGGAGACGTAGCCGCGGCCCAGGAACGCCGAGCCAAGGCTATGACACACGTGGACCTCGTCCGGCCCGCAGAGGCCGGTGCCAACTTCCCAGACTCTGCCGAGCCTCCCGTCGGCCCACTCGACCAGGTCACCTGGTCGTGGCCGGGTCAGCCGCTCGTGGGACAGCGGGGGAGGACTCAACTCCATCCTTCCCGACGTACTCCGTGATCTCCAGGATGTCTGCGGCATTGCTACGGCTCCTTCCCACTCGGGCAGACCCCGAGATGGTCTGCCGGTTCCTCCGAGCAGTGCCGGGGACCCCGGCCCCGGAAAGGCCGCCCGCAGGGCGTCCGCAGGACGGGAGTACCAGACCGAGCGCAGCGAGGGAGGAACGGACCGGCCTTGCAGGCGCCGGGGTGGCACTAGGCTGGGGAGACCGGCGGCAGGCCAGGAAGGCGAGTTACCCACCCGTCGGTACCGGTATCGCCGGGTCCGCAGCGCGCTTTCTTGCTTGCCTCCGCGCCGCCTCAGCCCGGTCCGTCGCGGCTTCGGATCAGGCCTTGAACCGCGCTGAGCGTGCTTGCCAATCTCGCGTGGACCGCGCCTCTGGTCACCTCCGGTGGTCTGCTATCGGGCTCCTCCTCCCGGCGCAACCAGGCGTGGGCGCTTGCCGAATGCGAAGCTTGGATCCCGCTCGGAGCGGCGCAGCTCGGCGGTGAGGGTGATGCGGTCTCCCTCACCGAACGGCTCACCGGGACGCGGAACAGTGCACCAGACGCGAAACTCGTCGTGGCTGTCGGCAGCCTCGGCGATCACTAGCATCTTCAGCTCAGCGCGTCCCATGTACCCCGGGTGGGAGCGGATCGTGGCCACCATGCCGGTGAAGGTCACGGTGCCCTCCGGGGCGGGCACGCGCCGCGCCTCCCGCTCCCGCTCCTGCTCATCCTGCCTGGCGACCTCGGCGACACGGCGTACATAGAACTCGGCCTGCCGGTCGCTGAGTGGTTCCCGCCGGCGTAGCTGCCGGGTCAGCTCCGCCAGGAACGGATTCCACGCAATCGGCGTGTGCGGCCTGGCCGCCGTGTCCCCCGTCGGGGTCGCCTGGCGTGCGTCCCATGCCGCCCACGCTCGGATGTCGGCGTCGGCCCGCTCCAACGCGGCGGCCAGCTCTGGACGCTGCGCGAGCCAGCCGTCGAACGCCGCGAGCAGCCTGGCCTCCTTCGCATTGCGGCACCGCGCAGCCCGCTCGTCCAGCTTGGCGCGGACGCTGGGCGCGTACTCGGTGGTGGGTTTCGGATCGATCCCGGCGGCGTGGCAGCGAAAGCACCGTCCGCCATCGACGTGGCGGAACCCGGGCAGGTGGCCGTTGCCGCTGCATCGGCGGCAGGGCTGCGGGACCTCACGCTTGCCGGCCGCGATCTGCGCTTCGGTCCAGCCAGCGGCGCGGAGCCGGTCGGCCTCCTCAGGTGGGAGGCTGATCGGATTGCGCCCTATCGGCGCGGCAGACGGCTGCACGGCCGTGCGCGCTTCAACGGTGTCCATGAAGGCCTCCTTGCCGTTTGGCAGGCAAAGTCGGGTGTGCCGGTGCCGGGCTGCGCGAGGATTCGGAGCTGAGGCGACGCCGGTCCGTGCCGCCGCTGCGCAAGCCGGTCACGCTCGCCGCACGTACTCCGGGATGCTGGGCCGCCTGCGGCCCGGGCGAGGAAGGGATTCCGATCTACCCCCAGGTGGGCTTGGCCTGCCGGTTCAAGGACCGGCAGGGCCGGGTGGCACTCGGCTGGGGCGTCTCGGCGGGATGCGGAAAACGCCTTGGCGGAGCTGGTCACCGCCCCCCAGGTTGGCCAGTGCAGGATGATTCCTGGCGAATCAGGACCGGCCTGCGTGGCAGCGCCCGACGTTCGGACCTGCTGGGACGACGTGCGCCGCGTATGTCCCGTCCTCGATCCAGCTCAGCACGTTGCTTAGGGTGGTTTCGGCGTCCCAGTTGGCCGCAACGACTTCCTCCAGATCACCTGCTTCGCCGTTCAGGTAACTCATGGCGGCGTTCACCAGCAGGTTCAGGCCGTCATGCAGGCCGGTGGCTGGCGCCTCGAAGGCCTCAAGGATGTCGTCGGTGGCGCGGTTGAGCGCGCTCGAGACGCGCTCGCTGGTATGGGTGGGCGTCTCGGTCACCGACACGTCGCTGAGCTTCCCGACCGGCAGACCGTCGGGGTCGTAGATCACCCTGCCGTCCAGCAACGCGCGTAGCTCCTCAAGTGGCGAGGTGCCGCCATGGAACAGCACCTCCAGGTCGGCTGTCACTGTGATCCGCTCCACGGGAGCCGGTTCGGGTAGCCGTCCCAGCAGCTCCCCAAGCGCGGCGATCGCCTCGCTGTCACCGGTGACCTTGGCAACCTCCGCCAACGCGGCGCAGAACGAACGCCATGGCGTCGTTGTTGCCGCCTCCGTGGCTGAGCACAAACTGGAAGGCATCATCCTCCGCATACTCCCGCCAGGGGTGCTTGTAGGTGCCGCCGTTGGCCGGGATCCGGCCGAGCTGCAGCAACATGGCCGTGATCGGGAGGCGGCCGGGTCATTCTGGCTGGCGATGTCCTCGGTTGCAGGCAGGACCCACGCGGTGGCGGTAAGGGCGGCGATGCCGAGCGCGGCAGGATCGGCAATGGCGTCGCGCATCGCCTGCAGCAGGACAAGCGACGAGGGGAAGACAGGGTCAGCGTCGTAGCCCAGAATCCTCTCGATCGCTTGTGCCAGGTCGGCAATCTGGGGCATTCGGCGCACGCGAAATTGAGTCGGTTGGCAGGAAGGATCCTCTCCCGCCTCAGGGTCGGGTAGGTGGGGCCGGCAGGATCTGCGTGGCGAGGCCACGGCGTGTCGCGCCGGCCTTGATCGGCGAACGGTGTGGTTCTAACAGCCGTTCGTGAAGGTCGGCAGACGGTCGAGCTGGTCGAATCCGGCCGGTGCGCACGCCCACGCGGTCTTGACACCCGTGTGATCGGCAATGATCAGGACATCCCCAACCGACAGCGACCGCAGGCCGGCGGCGCGGTAGGCGGCGACAACGCCGGCATAGGCTGGTTCGCAGAACAGCTCGCCTGGATAGCTGTTGGTGACGGCGAAGACAACCTCCGCGGCCGCCTCCACTCCGCTGGCGCTCACCGACAAGTCGAACACTCGAACGAGCGTATCGCCCTCTTCGTAGCCGAAGAACCGGCCCCGACCGCTGTTGTGCAGGACGGTGACGTTGAACCTCCGGCTCCTCGACGAGCGGCTGGTGGCGTCCTCGACCACGTCAGTAGTCGACCTGCCAGTCAGGACTTGGGCGAGGTGGCGGGCCGTGCGCTTCAGCGCCAGCCGGATCTGGCTCGCCAAGGAGCCGGTGGCCGTGATGGAGGACTGGGCCTGCTCGGGCCGGCAGGTGGCAACGTCGCCGGTGACGCCGCCGCGGCCGAACCAGCAGCAGCCGGCCACAGCGGCCTCGGCGGCCAGCCAGGTCCGACCGTAGTCTGATTCGGGGCTGTGGCTGGGGCCGCACGGGTAGCGGATGGGGATGTCGTGGCCGCTGCTGGAGTGCAGCATGACCAGGGGTGAGACGTCTGCCTCGCAGTTCGGCCAGACGACCGGGTAGCCGGACACGATGGTCTCGCCTGGCAGCATGACAGCCTCCCTGGATACGAGCGGGACCTCGGCGGCCCGCTGGGTGACACCCTTGGAGTGCCGGGGTCCCCGGCGCCGGAAGGGCCGCCCGCAGGGCGTCCGCAGGACGGGAGTACCGGACCGAGCGCAAGCGAGGGAGGAACGGACCGGCCTTGCAGGCACCGGGGTGGCACTAGGCTGGGAGACCCGGCGTGACAACAGCAGAACATGCGACCGGGGGTCGGCACCGCTGGCGCGCAGGACAATCAGGCCGTTACGCCGACGGTGGCAGAGCGAGCAACCTGCGCCGGGCGGTGGCCCACTTCAGGCTCAGGGCGACCTCGTCGGCATCGCTCTCCACCACCCACCGCTTGTCGCCGTCCCGGGTCTCCCAGGAGCGCGTCCTAACGTCGCCGCTCGAGGCGCACCAGCGCCAGACCGAGCCCCGCGGCGCGGTAAGCACGCCACAGCTATCGGCGCCGAGGCCCCATCGCCACGGCCGGCGAGGCACCGCGGTGCAGGTCCTGCGGGACGCCCTGCGCGCCGTTCAGCCCGGCCCGCCGGGCACGCCGAGCAGCTTGCGCAGGCGGGCGGTGTCCATGCCGCGTCCCATGTCGCTGGGCCCGGCCTGGGCGTCCATCCAGTCGAAATCGTCCAGCAGCGCCTCCAGCGCGGGCCGGCGCGCCTGGTCAGCGGCCGCCTGCCGCGGGCTGCGCCCACCCAGCGCGGGGATCGGCTCGTCGATCCAGCGCTCCTCCTGCTCGGCCATGAACGCCTCCAGCGCACCGGCGACCGCTTCGGGCGGCAGGGCGGTGGGCGGCGCCGCCTCGGAGGCGTCCAGGCTGGCCATCGCCTCCTCCGCGGTGCGCTGCTCGCGGCCCAGCAGGCGAGCGCCCGGGGCGGCCGAGCTCACCAGCCGCTCCAGCCGGCGCAGCCGCTCGGCGGAGTTGGTCTGGATCTCCACCACGTCGCCGTCCAGCCGCACCCGGCCCCGGTGGATCGGCCGGCCGTCGACCTCCACGGTCTCCAGGAACTCACCCTCGGATTCCCAGTCCAGCAGCTGCTCGGGGGCGGGCCGGCCCTCCAGGAACTGCTGCAGCGGGCCTCGCAGCCCGCGGTGCAGCTTGACCGTGCCGCTCAGCAGCATCCGGCCATCCGCCGAGCCATCCGACCCAACCCGCGCGTACAACAGGTCCAAGCGAGCAAGCGGCGCCTCCGGGGAGCGGCGGGTGACCTCGGCCAGCTCGCCGGTCACCAGGTTGCGCAGCCGCACCCGGCCCCCGGCGGTTGCCTGCCGCACCTCCCAGATCGCCCGCTCGGTGCCCAGCCAGCGCCGCGCCAGCTCGACCTCGTCGGCCTGCAGCAACCCCCCACGCGCCTCCAGGTAGCCTGCCAGCAGCCCGCGGTCGAACAAGGCCGCATCCTCGGCGAGCACGCCCAGCAGCTCGTCATCGTCGTCGGCCAGCAGCCCGGCCACCGCACGCCGCTGGGCCGGCAGCGTCGCCCAGTGGGCCGCACGCTCCAGCAGCCACACCGCCCGGTCTCCCAGCGGCAACGCCACACTCCGCATGCAGCACTGCTTGTACTTGCGGCCGGAGCCGCACGGGCACGGGGCGTTGCGCCCAACCCCAGCGGCGGGGCGTAGCCTCGCATACGACTCCACCCGCTGAAGTTGTAGGTCATCCCGGTCCACGCCCGCCCGCAGCAGGAGCTGCCTGGCGGCAGCGGCGTCACTGCGGTCCTCAGCTGCCCGCGCCGCGTCCAGCAGCGCCGGCGCAAAGCCCGGGTCCGTCTCAGCCGTGCGCAGGTCCAGCGCCTCGGCGGCCACAGCGTCGCCACGCTGCTCGACGGCGCGGGCCAGCAGCCACGTCGGCGCCGCCCGCAGCCGTCCGGAAGCCGCCTCCGCAACCGCGCGCAGCAACCCCTCGGCAGCCGGCTGCTGAAGGCCGAACAGCTGCACCAGCTCCGCCACCCCCTCCACATCCAGGACCTCCGCCAGCCTGCCCGCCAGCCCCGCAGCGCCGCGCAGCTCCGCAAGCGCTCCCGGCTGCCGTGCGCACAGCTCGATCACCCCGACGATCATGGCGGCGCCCTCGACCGCCCGCTCGTCCAGCCCCAAGATGCCGGCGATGTCGGCGATCGTGGGCTCCCCGCCGTCGTCCTCGAGATCCTCCTCCCGCAGGTCCTCGCCGTCCGCAAAGATCTCGTCCCACTCCCGCCAGTCCGCGCCGCCACGGCCCACCAGCCAGGATCGCGTCTCGAACCCCGCCGCGGCCAGCAGCTCACCAAGCGGCGCCGCGGCCCGGCGCAGCAGCCCCGGCGCCTCCACCATCGCCTGCAGCACCACCAGCGCCAGCGGCAGCGCCGCCGCCAGCCCTCCCTCGCCCGGCGTGCCCAGCTTGGACAGCTCACGCTCCACCACCGCCAGCAGCCGGCGGACGCCGAGATCCTCCACCTCGGCCGGGACCCGTGCAGGGCCGACCTCGACCGCGCCCCCGCGCACCCGCAGCGCGACCAACTCCCCCGCCCCCAGGCCGCCAAGCCAGCCAGACGGCCCGTGCAAGTGTGCGTCGGAGCACAACTCCAGGTCCCCGCCTGCGACCAGCCGCAGGCCGGCGATGGCAAGGGGGGCCAGCGAGGCAAGGTCAGGATCGATCGGTAGCATCTCGCCGTCCGCCTCGTCCTGGTCCAGCCTGTGGGTCAGCACCACACCCTCGAGCACCGCGGGCACCGACACCCAGCGGCCATCCAGCAGCGAGACCACCCGCGGCTCCCGGCCCGCCGCCCGCCGCACCGACACCTCCGGCCGCTTCGCCCGGGTCGCCCCCCGCTCAGCGACCAGCCGCGCCAGCTCGCCAAGCTCCAAGGGCCCACGCTCCGCCAGGACCGCCAACACGGTGCCACCGACGGTTCCACCTCGTCCCACAACCATCCCCTCGACCATCGACCAGCGCGGCGCGCCGCCCGCGCCGCCCACCCTGGGCCGAGCCTATCGTCCGTCCAGCCCGTCACGCATACCACCGATCCCGCAGACAGCGCCGCGCTGCTGGGCACACCGGCAACGACAGTAGGGACCGACCGGGTCACACCGGGTGGTCGCATGCACCACCGCCGCCTGCAGCCCGCCGCTGGTGACCGACGCTCCAGCCATGGACGCGGAGACTCATCACCAGCGACGGCGGGGCGGCCGGCCAAGGTGCGACCGGCGCCGACCTCACTGCCTCCCCCTTCGGCCACACCGCACGCTCACCGTCATTCTCACCAGGATATGTCAGTTGCACCTGTCAGTCAGTTCCGGACTCGGCTTGCCGTCCTGTCAGTAACTCAGTGACTCAATAAAGTAGGCCACGGCGCAGGCAGTCGCTACCGCTCTTCCTCACTCCAGTGCCCACCGGAGATGAGTCTCGAAGTGGCTTCCAGGAAGTGAAGAAGGCTATGCTCGGTGGCGGTGTCATAGTTGGGAGTTCGTCTCGGTACACCACCACAAGCGCCACAGACGCAAGGCTCCAGGTATTGCAGCTCTTGGCACTTTCCTGGAGATTGATCCTAGAGACGCACGGGGGAACTTGTCCGATTCTCGGGCCGAAACTAATCAAGATTGTTCGCCAGCCGATGCCACTCGTTACCACTCGTTACCACTTGATCCATACGTTATGATGGCAATTACCTGCGGGAATGGCCGTTGATGCTGGTCACTGATGGTGAGAATTAGCTCGGGTACGTCGTTGTAAGCGACGCGCTCTGACCACCTGAGCTACACGCCCGAAGTGAGTGTTGTTGCTGGTAGTGAGGTTGTCAGTGAGTCTCCATGCGATGGTAGCGACGTTCTCTGGGGCCGACCCATGCGGAACCCATGAGGAACTCATGCGGAGTGCGGGTCACGAGTCATGAGGCCATCGACGACACGGAGGCATCCTACATGGCCTGGATCGTGCCCATCCCGCCGTCGGCCCGCCATCCCCAGGAGCGCTACCAGGTCTGCTTCCAGGACGGCAAGCGGCACCGCTCGGCGGGCATCTTCCCCACCAAGCGCCTGGCGCTCGCCGAGAAGCGGGCAATCGAGCGCGGCGACCGCCAACCGTTCCCCGAGCCGGTCGACCTCGACCCCCAGAAGGCGCGCATGCCCTTTGGCGAGTACGTGAGCACCAAGTGGTGGCCGGCATGGAAGGACCAGCACCCAAGCTCGGAGTACGGCACCCGTAAGAAGGTCGAAAAGCGCATCCTGCCCACCTTTGGAGACATCCCGATCGGCGACCTAGACGCCAGCACCGTAGGCGCCTGGAAGGCCGCGATGATCGCCGAGGGCCTAGCCCCCCGCACCGTCAACACCTATCTGGACGCGATGGACCGCCTGGCCGCCAGCTACCGCGCGATACGACCGGCTGTAGCGCCGCCGCGAGTGCTGGCCGCGCTCGGACCCAAGATGCTGGCGCTCGCCGCCGAGCGATCTCAGGGCGCGCACACCTACCTGGCCCCACCAGAGCACACCGCCACCGCTCGGGAGAAGCTCGGACACCGCCGCTGGCTGCTGCCCGAGCAGGGCGTCATCCTGGAGACCGATCCTGGCAAGGCCAGGACGATCGCCCGCCGGCACCTGGCCGCCTACCTCGACCTGCCCAACTACACCAACCACCTACGGCGGCTGGGGTTCACCGACGCAGACCTGGCCGCGGGCGGCAGCGATCGGCTCGTCGATGCCGTCTTCGCGTGGGGTGATCTCGACCGAGTCGCGCGCCGCGTGCAGGATCACCTTGGCGCGGGCGCCAATCACGTGTGCGTTCAGGTCCTGGACGCCGATCCGCACGGCCTGCCAATACGACAATGGCGGGAGCTGGCCAGCGCCTTGCCGTAACGCTGCTGCTGTGAGCCGTCAGCGGAAAGGACCTTGGGGAAGGCATGTGCCGCCGTCGCCATCCGTGGATCATCGCGCGGCTGCATCGGCTCGTCACGGACGCTCCCACACGGCGTCCCCTGCCCGCTCCGTGTGGCCATCGCTTCGTTGCAGGCTCGGGCGGCTGTTGTGGGTGGGTCGGTCGTCAAGACGGTCACAGGACGCCGACTAGCACCAGGACGCTCATGACCCATACCCAGGCGCCGAGCAGCAGCGCGCGTGGGGCCCCGGAGAGGTAGGCGCCGTCGTAGGGCCTGACCGGCAGCAGCACGGTCTGCATCATCGTCAGCGCCGAGACGCCGAGCGCCCTGGTCACCGGGGTCCCGGTCAGCCTGGCGAGCAGCAGGAAGCCGAGCGCTGTCAGCCCGAGGGCGAGCGGGCCGACCCAGTGGAGGCGGCGGGCGGCGGCGCGGTCAGCGGAGGCGGGTAGCGGCGCCCAGGCACCGCCGACGCTACCGAACACGGCCGCGACGAGCAGCGATGGCGTCCAGGTGAAGTGTCGTAGGCGCATTGCCGCTCGCTCCGCAGACAGCGTCCTGACGCGCACGTAGAGCACGATGGCCGTGGCGACGCCGATCCCGAGCACCAGCGCGGAGCCGCTGTCGAGCTGGTGTCCGGCGACCGCCGGGCCGAGGAAGACGAGCAGGGTGGCCACTAGGGCCAGCCAGGCGGGAAGGTGGGCGGGTGGCAGAACCGGCAGGTGACGCAGGCGTCGCCAGCGGCGCCGTAGCTTGCCGGCGAGCTCGGTGGCCCCCGCCCCCTCGAACGTTCCTCGCCAGTACGCCTGCCAGGACCGGAACCACCCGCCCAGCAGCAGGCCGAGCACCACCACGGTGGCGAGCGCGAAGCCGCCGCGTCGCTGGGAGGTGGCGAACGACCACTGCGGCGGCAGCGGCCTGGACAGGTCGAGGGTGGTGAAGTACGGCTCATCGTCGGAGACGACCTCCAGCTTGCGGGAGCGGAGGCTGGGGTCGAGCCGGACCGCGTGGCCCAGCGCCCCTTGCGCGGCCAGCAACCTGCTCGGCCCGAGACGGCCGAGCGCGACGCCCAGGTTGAACCATCCGAGTGCGTAACGGTCGTTGACGCCCACGGCCATGCGGAAGGAGCGAACGGCCTCGCGGTACCTTCCCTGCCGTGCGCGGATCACGCCGAGATCGTTCAGCGCCGGGAACAGCGTGGGGTCCTTGGACGCGGCTGCGGCATAGCTGCGTGCGGCGTCCTCGTTGCGGCCCATGCGCTGCTGCGCGAAGCCGAGATGCTCGAGGAAGATGGGATTGGCGGGGTCGGTCCGCACCACCTGCTGGGCGGACTCCAGGCCACCGCGAGCGTCACCGAGTTCGATCTGCGTCAGCGCGAGGTTGCTCTCGGCCACTTCCGGGTGGTAGCCGAGGAGCACCTGGGGGTTCAGGGGCCCGAGCTCGGGCTCTAGCGCCAGCGCGGCGTCGTACCAGGCCGCCGCCGCGGGGTAGTTGTGCGCTCGCAGCTCCACGTCGCCCGCCTGGGCTCGCGCGTTGTAGGCGACCTGTAGCGCGTGCCGGTGCAGCGAGTCGGTCGAGGTCTGCGCGGCCAAGTCGATCGGGTAGGCGCTCGACCCTTGCACCTGCCCGAGGTAGTCGCCCTGGGTCAGGGTGGTGGCCAGCCGAGCCGCGCCGAGCAGCTCGCGCCGGGCGCCCTCCCGGTCACCCGCGAGCTTGAGGGCCGCCCCTTCCTTCAGGCGGCGGTTGGCGACCAGCAGGCGTCGCGCCCCGTCCCTTGGCGCCGTCGATCCGGCTGCGGCGGCGCTAGCGAACAGGGTAGCCGCGCCACGAACGTCGCCCTTGAGAAACGCGACTTCCCCGGCCCGGTCCAGCGCCAAGCCGCTTCGAGGCTCCAGGCCGCGCCACTCCCGCACCACCCCCTCGGCCCGCTGCAGGTCGCCCGCGAAGCGCCAGAGGTTCTGCCGCGCCTCCTCGATGACCGTGACCGGCGTGAGCGCCCGCAGCCCCGGGTCCTGCAGGCCGGCGCTGTCGGCGCGGACCTGGGCGATCGCCGCGTCGCGGTCCCCCGCCTCCCACGCGGCCACCGCCGGCAGCAGCCGTTGCCCGAGGAATGGCTGGCGGCCGCACGGCTGCTGCACGACCTCGCCAAGCACGTCCTGCGGTCCGGTGAAGCCGCCGGCGGGCATGACCCGGGCGCGGGCCGGATCCCCGGCAAGGATCGAGTCGCGCTGGTAGGACCACTGCGGGCACCAGGGGTCGAAGCCGGTCACCCCAGGGGTGTCGTGGAAGGTGGGGATGAACGAGAAGTCCTCGATGCTGGCGCCACCGCCCTTGCCACCGGACGGGCCGACCTGGAACTCCACCGGCTGCAGCCGGCCAACGCCGAGCGACAGCGGGCCTTCCACGTCCCGAAGATCGATGCCTTCAGGCAGTGCGAAGCCGATCCCGAACAGATGCCTGGGAAACAGGCGCTGGCCGTTTGGGAAGTCTGCCGGCCCGGCCAGGAAGCGTGCGCCGGCGGCCGCCGCGTCAACGAAGGCGTGCGCGTGCTCCAGGTAGTCGATGAGCCGCGCCTGGAGTGGCAGGCTGTGCGGGTCGACCGTGAGCGCGCGCCGCTGAAGGTCGGCGGCCTCCCGGTACAGCCCCAGGCCGGCGGCGGCCCGCGCCTCGCCGACGAGCAGGGTGCGGTCGCCGTCCAGGCGCTCGGCCCGGCGGTACAGCGCGCGTGCGCGGCGGAACCGGTCGCGCGCCCGGAACGGGTTCGACGCCTGCTCCTGGTAGGCGACCCGCACCTCGGCGTCCGCCTCGCCGGACCATCCCGCCGGCGAGCCTGGAAACCGTCGCTCCAGCGTCACGAAGGTCGAGCGCGGGTCGGGACCGGCCGCGGCGAGGGCCGCAGGGGCGGCCATGGGTACGCTGGCCGGCGGGACCGGCTCGGACGGGAGCAGCTCACCCAGCTGGTACTGGCCGAGAAGCCACAGCGGGGTCGGGTCCGATGGGCACGCGTCGGCTGCCCTGCGCAGCTCCGAGGTCACGTTGGCGGAGTTGGCTTCGGTGTCGGTGGCCATGAGGAACGCCAGGTTCAACTGCGGCAGGCAAGCTCCCGACCCCTTGGCTTGATCAAGCAGGGCGAAGGCGGCCGGCGCGGCGTTGGGGAACAGCTGCGGCTGCTGCGCCGCGGCCAGCAAGAGCAGGCCCGCCAGATCATTCGCCCCGGCGCGCTGGCCGGCGTCGAGCACGGTCGGCTGCCCTCGCCGCAGCAGCCCGTCGAGTACCCGATAGTGGTACGGGTAGGCGCCAACCAGCGGAGCCTGGTCGTACTGGACGCTGGTGGTGAAGCTGCCGACGACCGCCAGGAGGCGAGCCGCCCTGGAGGGGCCGAGCAGCAGCGCCGCCTGCGACCCCAAGGTCGTCCGCAGGGCATTCGCATCGACAGGCCCATCCCGGTCGGCGACGAGCTGTGCCGCCTGCCCACCGTCGCTCAAGGCCGGGAGGTCACGCAGCGCCGGCGCGGGCGACGGCGTGAAGCGCGGCAGGTCGACCTCTGGCGGGACCGGGCGGATAGCGAGCCCATCCGCGGCGCGGACGGTCGCCAACGGCAGCGCCGCCAGCATGACGAGCGCAACCGCCAGCAGCGCGTCGACGACCCGGCCCGAGGGATGCAGCCAGGCGGGCCGTTGGCGGTGCAGTGGGACCGTGCCGCCAGTCCCCATGAGCCTCCCGATGGTGTGCTTGCACAGCTCAACGCATACTACTCGGACGAAGCTATCTTCTCCAAACAGACGAAGATTCCGTATGACGTCACATGGATCTCTTTCGCGCCGACTGCGCCATGACTCCCGAAGGAAGCTCTCAGCTCGCGCATCGCCGCTGACGGGAGGACGACTGGCGGACCGCCAACAGTTCGGGAGGATAATTGCGGAGGCCCGTCACCGCGGAAAGCGACGCCAGATGCCTGCCGATCGAGAACCGCAATACGCCAAGCACCAGCGGCAACGCCAACGCCAGACCTGGCTGCGACAAGGCCTCGACATCGACCAGATCGCCCACCGGTTCCGCCAGACCCACAACGTCGGCGCGCTCACCGCCTACCGCTGGGCCAACAACCAGACCCAACTGGAGGCCGCCAACACCTACTCCGAACGCTTCCTCGACCCTGACGAGCGGCTCTACCCCCAACGCGTCTCCGAGTACGAAAAGTGGCCCCACGAGCAGGGCGGCCGCGAACCACCCCTGAGCGTCCTGGAACGCTTCGCGGTCCTGTACCACACCACCTCCACCCGCCTCATCACCGCCATCCTCAACGACGCTCAACCCGAAGAGCAGGCAACGTCCCCGGCGGATCAGGAAACGGTGACGCGAGCCGCGAACGGCCCCGGCGTGGATGAGCGTCAGATGGCATCCGGGCTCCAAGGGTGGCCGGCCGACGGAGGACCGGATGAGCATGAGCACGATCTGCTCGATCGTCTCGCCCTGGAGCTGCGTCGCACTTCCACTGACCCTGCCAAGGTCGAGTATCTGGAGCAGGTCACGGCCATCCACCGCAAGCTGTACCACAGCTCGACCCCGTCAGAGCTGATCGACGCCCTGCGGGGCCATCTAACCCGAAGTTACGTGGGGTGGGATGAGTGAACTCCCTGTTGTCCAGGGGGTTCGTTGTCTTGAGGCGACGGTGGTGGTGTCTACGTGAGGGTGATTGGGATGGGGGTGTTGAGCAGGTCGAAGGCGCGGCGCTGGAGTGGCGTGGGGGTGGTGAGCTTGTCGACGGTGCGGC
>WNGA01017762.1_pt1 | contig 14634 bp, 19 predicted proteins | sample 5400061 | NCBI WGS metagenome assembly WNGA01 (sample SAMN13153366, study PRJNA577476) | soil metagenome | isolation source: 100 cm soil or saprolite under grassland replicate 2 | place: USA:California | collected 2016-06-15
AGGCGGCACGCTCGCGACTGCATGGCGGCGTCATACATATGTGGCGCGTCAACCGGCGTTGCCAGATGGACGCGGTTCAGCGCCTGTAAATCAGAAAATTTTGCAACGTTCGCGTCGTTCGCCGTTGCCGACGTTCGCTCGAACGATGGATCGAGCGGGCAGTCTTCGGCCGGCAGTGGGAACAACTGAGGAAGCCGACGAAGGATAGCCCGCTGAATGGGCGGCGTGCAGCATCGTAGCTCGATCAGCTTCGAGACGTGAGCTTTGAACAACGGTCGTTGATCCCAAGCGCCGAGTGCTGCTTCGACGTAAGAGTAAATGGCCGATGTGCTAACCGAGCCAAGAATGTTCGCTGCCCCACCTTCGAGCGCGTCAACGACGAGCGATGTGAATAATCCGCCCCCGGCCGTCTCGACAGACGGTTGATCGCCACGGCTCGCCGTCAGGATCGACACACCTTCCCGCAAGACCGCTCGGTCGTTGCGCGCCACGGGCGGATTGCCCATCGCTCCTGAAAAGCACGAATCGAGCAGGATCACTACTTCGCTTGCGCGCGAATTGTTCGCGCTTGTCAAAACGTCCGTTAACGACACTCCCTCATCGAATCGCTGCGCGTCCTGCGTGACAAGATAGCCATCGAGATTGTTCACCGTGCCGTGCCCGGCGAAGTAGAGAAGCGCCACATCCGCCGGATCTCGGAACAACCGATCAAGGTGATCGCGGAAGATCGCGCGGGTGACGACATCATGCGCCGAGCCAATCGGCGCAAGCAACGATAGACAATCGAAGTTCGGCGAGCCGTCATGGTTATGGCTCAGAACAGCCGCGATCCGAGTCGCGTCACTCACGCAGCCGGAAAGCGGCCCGGATGGGTATTCGTCAATTCCGACGCAAAGTGCGCGGCGCATGATCTGGCGTTAGCGAGTGCCCGCGATCAGCGCCTTGAGATTGTCCCAAGTCCATTTATAAATGGTGTCGCTCGGGTGAGCGTTTGTAGGCTTCTGGCAAATTTTATCCGGGCGACCCCAAAGTAAAAAGTAGGGCTTCCCTTCTTGACGAGTGATGTCGAGTTCGGTGGCGACTCCTGTTGCGGTGTGCGTCCACGGGCTACAGATGACGACGGTCAGATCTGTCTGTCGAATGCGTTGGCGGACCTTCTCTTTCCAGTCGCCCATGAACGGTTCCTTGACTGACCAATTCGCGATCTGAAAAGGCGTGTCTGGGTTTTTAGCCTGACCGACCAGAAGATTTCGCAGATCCTCATCGTGGTCGTAGTCAAAGCTGATGAACACACGCTTTGTCGCCATATTGATTGTCCTTTGCCGAGAGCGAACGCCGCCGGAAAAGGCATTGTAGTCCGGCCGCGCTCGTGCCGATACGTGAAGCGGCATGGCCCGCGCGAAACCACAACGAACGCCGCTCACGGCCGATGAGCGCGAAGGGATCGTCCTCGCGGTCAATTCCGCGTTCCGCAAACTCAAGAACCTTTACGCGCGGATCGTTCCGGTGTTCGAAGACTTCGGGTTCACGCCACCGTCAGCCGGCGTCATTGCGCGGGATCTTTCCGAGAAGATCGAAAAGGCGATCATCCAGCATTGCGAATCGTTCACGAAGGGCGGCGGGCATTGTGATCTCTGCCGCTTCGATCAGGATTGGGAAGTCAAAATCTGCAAGGATTCCGGTCTGACGATCAACCAATCGAAAGTGATCAAAGGCGAGAACTACATCGTCGTCAACTACAAGGCCAACTCGCTCGTCAAGTCGATCTGGGTGCTGTGGAATGCCGAAGATCGGTTCTTCTCGCCGCGTCTCAAAAACTCCAACGCCCGATCCCTTAACCGCGAAGCTGCGTCCGGCAACATCGAAGTGATCTTCGAGCCAAAACCAGCGCCACGCTAAACCCATGCCGACCTACCACACCGTTGTTCCGCTTCATCACGTGTATCTCAAAACTGATACCGCCGTCGAGTTTGGGGCAGGGCTCACGTTCGGGCCGATGCCGGCGTGGATCTTCAGCGAAAATCAAACGCTCATGAAGAGTCTGAGTGAAGGCGATCAGGAAGCGATCAAGCAAAGCCGTCATGCGTTCGTCATCACGTATGAGGCTGCCTCGCTCGGAGATCCCGACCCCGACAATCCCGGCAAGTCGGTTCAAGAATCGAAGTATGAACTCTGCGTAATGGCGAATTTTGCGTTGTGGCTCAGTAAGCCATCACCGTTGTGCTTTGCCATTGTCGTTCACGCACCGCAGTTCGGCTCGGAACCGGCTGTGCAGCAGATCAACCGGCTCAGTGAGATTCTTTGTCATCCCAACAACGTCGATGATCGCGTGACCGCTACCGATCTACCCCTCGCGCAGCGTCTTCACGTGGCGCTGACCAAGGTAAACCGGAATAGCGCCGTGTTCACGGCGACTCGTGCAGCATGGGCCGGAATGCAACTGAACAGCGAAACGGTTCGGTATGCTTTGTTTTGGATCGCCCTTGAAGCTCTGTTCGGGCCGGACGATGGCAGGGAAATCACCTATCGGTTGTCGCAACGTGTCGGGTTCTTTCTCGGCGAAAATCGCACCGCCGCGAAGGATCTATTCAAACTGACAAAGCAAGGTTACTCGTTTCGGTCGAAGATCGTGCACGGACGTTGGGGCGACGATCCGAACAGCACAGCGCGAATGGCAGAGACGGAAACGCTGCTGCGTCGCTCGTTGATCAGGATTCTCGAAGACAAGAACCTCGCCGAAAAGTTCAGCGGCAACACTCGCGAAGCGTTTCTCGACGAACTCGCTTTTCAGAACTAGTGCCGTTGCGCCGTCTGGTTAGCGCCACAACGCCCATCGACGCGGCGTCGGGGCGGTTGCCGAAGGACAGCCCAGTTCTAGCTTGGTTGATGGACGAGACTTCAACACAGCTCAGCCATGCTACGATCTCGACGTGCGCGACGATTTTCCACTTACCGTCAAGGACCTTCTTGCGAAGCGCGTCGGGTATCGATGCTCGAATCCAGAGTGTCGGCAGCCAACGAGTGGGCCACAGGAAGATCCCGCGAAAGTCGTCAATATTGGAGTCGCCGCTCACATTACGGCGGCATCGGCTGATGGTCCACGCTTCGACGGATTACTGAGTATCGAAGAACGCAAGTCGCACGACAACGGAATCTGGTTGTGCCAGAACCACGGCAAGCTCGTTGACAACGACAGCGTGAAGTATTCACCCGCTCTTCTGCGAGCGTGGAAGCGGATTGCCGAACAGCTTGCGACACTCGAACTCGAAAACCCGAAGCGCGCCACGGACGACGATCTTGCGCGATTCGCGAAAGCCGAGCGGCTTATGCCGGCGTTGATAGACGAGATGCGAGAGGATCTCTCAACGAAGCCGCTCACGCGAGAGTTCATCTTGTTTAAGAAAGTGTGGCAATACAACGGGGCATGTCCCACAACCTACTTCTACGATGACCATCCAGACCTTGATGACAAAGTGCGGGTGCTTGAAAATCTCAGGCTCGTCCGCAACGTCGCATTCAACGATGTGAAGCGGTATCGAATGTCGGAGCCATTCGCCGAATACCTCTGCACCACAAAGCCAATCGCGCGTTAGCCGGATGAAGCGAATCGGCACGAGTGACAGCGACCCCTCGCGATGCTCGGAGCTATTCGCGGCGTCGAGAGCTTCACGTGTTGAACTCATTCAGACTTCTTCTCAATCTTCACAATAGGCGCGTAACCTTGGAACTTCACGCTTCCGGTAGACGGAGCCACAATCGACGAGATCATCGTTGACGCGATGTTCACGACATCGCTCGCGCCCGTGGAACCGGTTTCAAACCGGCCGATGATCGTTTCCGTCAACAAACGAAGTTGGTTCGACATCTGGTGAACGTCACTCCGCAGAGCGTTGAACTCTTCGACTTGATGGAGGGCGACCGGAGCATATCGACGTTCGACAATTTCATACCAATGATCCCGCGCTTGCCGTAGCTGTGCGCGCTTTTCAGGCCGATGGCCGTAATCCGCATGCAGTAACAACATTTGAAAAACGAAAGCCGGCGCGCTTGCTCTTTCGTGGCGTCAGAAAAATCAGAGCCGGCCATCATTTCCTGCCCTTCGCGTGTTCTCGATCTTCTTCACTTCATCCGGCGCTCTTTTCCGATGCTTCCGCGCCTGATCAACGAGCGCGGCGGCGAAGAGCTTTGACGGATCGAACTCCGAGATCGTGAAGCCGTCAAGCCAACATTCACGGCCACATGTGCCGCAACGGACCCGAAGCCGATTGCCGTTCCACTGCCCCATCTCGATCCGGTCACTGCCGCAAGCGCAAAACAACAAAACGGCCACGGCCGGCGAGTGTAGCACCGGGCATCGACACGTCTGAAGAAAAAGCGAAAGTGTAGAATGACTCGGTCGAACTCTAGTTGACTCAGTGGTAGCCGTATGGTAGAGTTGGTTTGTCTAGTGACGCGGTGCGCCCTCGTAGCTCAGAGACGCGAGACCGAGAAGGCCGGCGCTTGTAAACGCCGGGATGGATCGCTCGTGACGGCCGAAGCCGTCTAGCTGAGTGGATACAGGCGCACGGCGCGGTGAAACCGAACGCGCAACGGGTTTGTCGGAATGGCCGGCTGACTCTACAGCGAACGGTGATGCACCTTCCGGTCTTCTAACCCGATAGGGTTCGATCAGCCGGCAGCTTGGATACGTTCCGCATGTGCGGGGCGTAATCTACGCTGCCGGCTTTTTCATTTCAGCCGGCGGCATGTTCAAAAGGGCCGAACATGCGTCGCAAAACTCCGTCTCGTTTCGTTCTCAAGCTCGCCGCTCGGCGAGCACTTCTCCGCTCGTCACATTCGCTCGCCGAACTCGGCGCACAAGTGCGTCTCGATCAAGCCGATGTCTCGCGCGTCATGCATGGCGCGACGTTCGGCGCGGCTCGTCGCGCGAAGGTCGAACTACTCGTTCGCGTGCTCGGTCTCGATCCGAGCGTCGAGATCGTGCAGGCGCGCTCATGAATGCCGAATCCCCGTGGTGGAGAGTGTCGAACGCGGCGACGTATGCGAAGGTTCACCAATCGCAGATTTTCCGCGCGTGCCGAGAGCGGAAGCTTGAACACGTTCGCGTCGGCGGGCGGAAAACGATCCTCACGCGCAAAGAGTTCGTCGATTCGTGGCTCGAATCGATGCGCGTTCATGTCAAGCCGGCGGCGTGATGGCGAAGCACATCGTCTCCGACGTTGCGGCGCTCGACGTGGCGGCGTTTCACGAACTCGAACGCTCGAATTGGAAGGTTTACGAGCGCGTGATCAAGGACATGATCCGCGCTCGTTGCTACCGGCAGTGGCGAACGCATCACGACGGTTGCGCCGATTCGAGCGATTGCCCGGAGTGCGTTCGGCTCGTCGTTCGGTTCGCAGACCGGATCTCGTGGTTCATCACTCCACCGATTCGCGTGGCGTTGGTTCGCTATTGCCGAGAAGCGGGAATGCGCTTCGACGACGTGAAGCGGGAGCATCTAACGGTCGGGATCTATCTGGCGCTTGCCGACGAGCACAAGCGTTCGGACGCGATTCGGTTCGGTCGGACGCTGTATGCATCGGCCGACGACGACTGCATCGTGTTCGCGACGACGAAGGGCATTGCGCTTCCGCCGGTCGATCTCGGCACGGGCGCGGCCGATTTTTGCGAATGGTTGCAGATCACGGCCGTCCGATACGCGAATGCGTCACTTGCGGAAGTCTTGAAGGATTACCACGAAGCCGGGCCGACGTGGATGCAAGACAACGCAGCGGCGCGGTTCCTTGAACCCGGACGCGGCGGGCGTGCCCGGCAACCGCGCTACCTGCCATCGCAACGAACGACAGAGCCGAGCAGACTCGAAGGGCGCGTGCGCGAACTTCGTTTACAAAATCCGAAATGGACGGCGCGACAGATTGCCGGTTGTCTCGGCGGCGATACGACGCCGGGTGCGGTGCGCGTCATGGAATACCGGCTTNNNTGCGCGTCATGGAATACCGGCTTCGGCGCAAGGCAGGGCGTTAACAAGCAAATGGGTGATTGAGGGATACACCGATGGTCAAACGAGACAAATACGCGGCGGCGAAGTCGAAAGGCGTTAACACGCTCGACATGGTCATGGATGATGCGCTCGCGCTCGCGGACGTAGCGTTGACGCCGGCTCGTGATCCGAAAGTGCGGGCGGCGATTGCCGACGCGAACTTTTTACACAACCACTTCTTCGGCGAGTTCGTCGATTGGTCTCGTGGTTTTCCCCGTCTTCGCGACGGCGTGACGCCGGCCGACGTAGGCCGGTTGGGTGAACTGATCCGCCTGATCGGTGACTTGAACATCGGGCCGTTGCTTAAAGACTTGATCGACTCGGCGGAATCGGTGCGCGAAGCGCGAGAAAGAAGGCGGGCTTCCAAGCTCGACACTCAGGATGTCTCGGCTTGAACGTCTCATTCTCCGGGCGCTCGTGCGGCCGAAGACGCAATCAGACGTGCTCGACGGGATTCCCACGCCGGATGAACGCGGCGGCGGGTTCTCGGATCAAGAAGTGATCGCGGCGTTGCGCGGATTGATGGATCGCGGTCTCGTGTCGGTCGTGAAAACGGGCCGGAGACGAAATGATGAAGTTTGATGAATACGCGCGCTCGTTGATCATCGCCTTCGTGCCGATCAGTTCGGAGACGAAGCGGCCGTATCACGCCGATTGGCCGAACCGTGACTTCACGGCCGACGACTATCGAGACAACGACAACGTCGGCGGCAAATGGGGCGAGCCGTCCGGCGGAATCTGCGACGTTGATCTTGATACGGTGCTCGCGTGCCGAGCCGGTGAACTCGCGTTGATCGAAGGCCCGCGTTACCGGCGGGCCGGTAAGCGCGCGTCACATGTGCTGGTGCGCTCGCACGGCGCGAAGACGAAGAAATTCATCGATCCGTTCACCGAGAAGATGATCGTCGAGATCCGAAGCACGGGCGCTCAGTCCGTGCTTCCGCCGAGCGTGCATCCGTCCGGCGAGCGTTACGAATGGGAACGCGAGGGTCTGCCGATCATCATTGATCCGCCGGAGCTTGAAACGAAGGTCGGAGAGATTGCCTTTGCGGCGCTCGCGGCATCACTTTGGTTGGGCAGTCGGCACGACTTCGCGCTTGCGCTCGCCGGCTATTTCGTCAAGCGGCAAGTGCCGTTAGATCGGGCCGAGCGGTTGATTCATTTCGTCGTGCATGCCGCGAATGATGACGAAGGCGACGACCGACTTCGAGCCGTTCGCGATACGTATGCCAGGTTTGCGAACGGTGATGAGATCAACGCGAACTTCTCAGCCTTCCTGAAGGACGAAGCCGCGATCAAGACGTTCGTCAAAACGCTTGATTCATGGCTCGACATTCGACGGCGACGATTCCGAATCCATTCCGAGCAGACGCTTCTTTCGCGGCCGGCGGCGGCGTTCCTTGTGAGCGGTCTGCTTGTGCAAGGTTCGTTGATCGCGCTCGTCGCTGATCCGAACGTCGGGAAAACGTTTCTCGCGAACGATCTTGCGCTCTCGGTTGCGGCCGGCTCGAAGGAATGGCTCGGCCGGAAGATGCACGCGGCCGGGCCGGTGCTCTACGTGATTGGCGAAGGTCTCGGCCGGTTCAAGTATCGCGTGCTCGCGTGGAAGCAAGCGCACAGCGTCAACGGCGTGTTGCCGTTTCATTGGATCGACGAGCCAGTGCCGTTGCTCGACGAAGACGCGGCGCAAGCGTTTATTCGCGAAGTCGCTCCGCTCCGGCCGGCGCTCGTGATCTTCGACACGTTGTCTCGTTGTCTCATGGGCGGCAACGAGAACAGTCAAGAAGACATGGGCAAAGCGGTTGCCGTCTGTGACGAACTTCGAGCGCGCACGGGCTGTGCCGTCGTGCTCGTGCATCACACGAAGAAGGACGGCACGGTTGAGCGCGGTTCCACGGTGCTTCGTGGCGCGGCCGACACGCTCTTGATGCTCAAGGAAGAGTCACGCGGGATTCTCACGTTGTCTTGCGAAAAACAGAAGGATGCCGATGCGTTCGAGCCGATCTCGCTCGTGCGAACGGGCATTCAGCTTGACGGCGTGATCGAGCACGAGACAGGCGAGCCGGCGTCGTCTTGCGTCATTCAGCTTGCGACCGGGGCGGATACGGAACGGGCCGAGCGGTTGAACAAGAGCCGGACGCTCGCGTTCGTCCGGGCGCATCCGGGCGTGACACGAGACGACATCTGCAAAGCGCACGGCGGGCGGCGAGCGGACATCCGGCGCGAGATTGGCGACTTGATCACGAGTGGCGAACTTCGAGAAGCGAAGGGCGAGAGGAATCACAAGCAGTTGTTCGTGGTTCCGACGTTCGATCTCGATTGATGGTTCGTCGTTCCGTCTCTCCTAGAGAGAGAGACGGGAACGGCTCGAACTTGGGAACGGCTCGGAACGGGTGGGAACGGCTCGAATGTTAGGGAACGCAGATCGGGAACGGCGGGAACGGCTCGGGAACGGCTCAAGTCGGGAACGGCTCGGAACGGCTCGCGGGAACGGCTCGAAGTCGGCGGAAGTCGTTTCTCGCGGCGCGGCGGGATGGGCATCAATCACGACAGAACAATGGTGATTTCGCGATAGCCGTCGAAGGTTGACCGTCCGACATTGAACGTCAAGGAACGAGAACAGCCGCGATCTCATGAACGGGGTTCTTGTGGTCTCACACCGTAAGCGGCAGTAGACACGACGGTTACGCGAGAGACCGACGCCGGGATTTTGCACGGCGTGCAAATTTTCGAACATTCGGCACTCGTGAAGGTAGGGCAGAACAGTGAAACCGATCAATCTCGTCAAGCACATGGCGCGGATCGAGCGCGATCTCATTCGAACCGCGCTCGACGCCACGGAAGGCAACAAGGCACGAGCGGCGGCGTTGCTCGGTCTCAAGCGAACGACGTTGGTGATGAAGTTGAAGGCCGACGAAGAAGGGAACGCTACATGACATTGACGCGAACGGAACGTGACGACTTGTTCGCCGATTGCTCACGAGTGGCTGCACAAACCGGCGGCGTGGTGTCGCGCGAACTCTTCGAGACCATTTGCGACTTCGCGGCCGTAGGCGACAAATCGGCGATGCGCGCATTGCGTGACATCTATCGGAGCGTGACAGCGGATCTGATCGAACGACGAAAAGGAAAAAGGTAAACGGCAATGGAAACAAAAGCATTTGGATTCAAGGCAAGCAAGCTGACGGAGAGCGGCAGCTTTACCGGGTTGCTCTCGGTCTACGGCAACGTTGACAGCTACGACGACGTAGTGATGGCCGGCGCGTTTCGCGACACGCTTCGAGAAAAGGGCAACCAACGGCCGCTCTTGTGGCAACACAACCCGGACAACCCGATTGGGAGTCTCACTCTCGAAGATCGGGCCGATGGTCTCTACGCGAAAGGTCAATTGCTCTTGACCATTCCGCAAGGGCAGATCGCATACGAGCTTCTGAAAGCGAACGTGCTCACCGGCATGTCTATCGGCTACACGGTGCCGGACGGCGGCGCGGTGTTCTCCCGCGATGGTAAACGGCAGTTGAACCGGATCGATCTCTTCGAAGGTTCGCTCGTCACATTTCCGGCGAACGACGAAGCGCGGATCGACAGCGTGAAGAAGCAACGCGACGACGCGACTCGGGCCGTGCTCGACGCGCTCGACGGGCAGATGAAGAAATGGCGCGACGAGATCGCCGTGAAGGATACTTTCTCGATCTTGTTCGCGATCAACGACGCCGAGATGAAAATCCGGCGCATCAACGAACTCGTAAAGGAAGGCTTCTAATGCGCGCAATACTCGCAAACAAAACACTCGGTCTCGAACTGAGCGCGGATCAACAGGTGATCACAACGGCAGAACGCAAGTTGAAGCGAGCACAAGAGCGGTTCTCGGATTCCGAAAGCCAACTTCGCAGGCTCCGAGAGGACGCAGAGATTTTCGGGAAACCGGCGGATCTCGACGATCTTCGGTTGCTCGAATTGCAGGTTCGGGAAGATCAGGAGCTTGTCGAGAACCTGACGGCGGAACTCGACGCGGCGAAACGCGCTCCGGCCGAGCGCGCGGCATACGACGCGAGAGAAAAGGCACTCTTCGACAAGTCGTGCCAGTCAAAAGCGCGGAAGGAAAAGCTCGCGGCCGACTTGATCGCGGCGTTCAAAGCCGACACCGCGCTTGCGAACGAGTTCCGGGCAACGGTGATCGAACAGACGCCGTATGTCCGGTTGAAGACCGGGCGATTCAAGCGGGCCGGCGGTTGTTGGCCGGCGGTGTTCGAATCGGCGGATCTCGTGGATGCGCTCAAGCGGTTCCTTCGAGACGCGGCCGAGTGCAAGTCGTGAAGAGCATTGACGCGGAATGGAACCGGCGACGACGGGCGCGAGAGGCGCTCGGCGTCGTCTCCGGCGACGGCGTGATCCTCTATCTCAACGCGGCGCGGGAGTTCGGGCGCATCCGAACTGCAACCGGCGCAATCTTCTTCTGGGCCGATAGCTGCACCGGAACCCCTCTCCGCGTCGGGCAGCGCGTCTCGTTTGTCGTTCGACAAGACGGGCGCGGTCGGCTGCAAGCGAGATCCGTTCGTCCAGTTCAGGAAGTGACAGCATGAACAAACCACACATTACCGTCGCACCGAAACACGGCGGGCCGGCGTTTCGGCTCTGTCGGCACGGTATCCCAACCGGCGACGACATCTCGGCCGATCAGATCATGCATGTGACGCGCGCCTACGCCGAGACGGTGCTGAACGTCTGCCGCGAGTGTGCGTCTCGGTATCGCCCGCCCCACGTCGTGAACGTTCCGCCGGAAATGAAGCCGTCGGACGCCGAGCGACGGCGAACGCCGAGCCGGTCTCCCATCGCGCGACGGAATGCGCGGCGGGAAGCTCGAAAGCTCGCCGCACGAGCGATCACAGAAGTGTGATTGAACACGATTTGACATGTTTAAACAGTTCGGTTACGCTAGAAGCCACATGAGCAAAGTAGTTCGAAAGCGTCCAATTGTCGGGTTCACGCTTCCGCCCGACGTGACGGACGGTCTCAAGGCGTTGAAGGCGCGTGACGGCATGTCGCACAGCGAAGCCGTCACTCGGGCTGTTCGGAAGTTCTTGATCGAGAAAGGGATTGTGAAGCGAACGAAGTGAGAAAGCGGGCTACCGCCGTGTAGTGAGCACGGACGGCAACCCTAACCAACGTCGGCTTGGGTTAGCAAACCGGCGGGCTGTGTCGATTGTAGATCGCATAGTTCCGCCACTTCCGAAGGGAGTTCGGAGCTATGAACGACGAGGAAAAGGCGGCAATCGATCAAGTCGCGAACGCGCTCGCGACGGCAGTCTTGCTCGCGGCGCACGTTCGGAGAACGACCGGCGAACAGGTGCTTGACGCCGAAAAGCTTCAAGCGGCCGTAGATAGAGCGGCGCGGGCGATAAAGGTGCTCAGCCCGGAGAACGGGCGTTGAAGGCGCTTCTCTTCATCGTCGCGCTCGTCTCGGTCTCATGTGTCGGGCCGGCTGCGCCGAGCGCGAAGGAATGGCTCTGCACGACGCAAGAACGGTGCTCGTATGACGCGCTCGGGCATCGCGTGTGCCACGTCGATCAATACGTCTCCGAGAAGCCGTGCCCGTCAACGCCGATTCCTTGAGGTTGTGATGAACATACGAAAATTGTTCTGCGAAACCTGCGACGGAGCCACGAAGCCGACATGTCGAGCGGCCGAGCACGTTCTGAAGCAACGACGACACTCGAACAAGGGGCTTCGGAAGCGTTGCGATTGTGCGCGGCGTTCGTGGGAAACGTGCTCGCATCCGTGGCACTTCAACTTGATGCAGGCGGGCGCGAGTTATCGGGAATGCCTCGAAACATCCGATTACGAAGAAGCGAAACGGCTCTTCGCGAACAAACGTGCGGCAATCCTAAACGGCACGTATGCGAAGCCGGCAACGAAGGTCACACCGGCTCCGGTAGTTGATCGACCGACGTTCGCAGTTGTGGCCGGGCGGTATGCCGACAACCACATCAGGGCACGATTGGCACCGGGCGCGGCCGACAATCACAAGTCGTATTTGGAGTTTCTAGCCGGCGTCACGGTTCCGCCGGGGGTGCCGTTCACCGATAAGCCGTTTCATCTGATCACCCTCGACGACTACGAAATGGCGATCACGGCGAAGCGAATGCCAACGACGAAGACGTATCGGAAAGGCGAGAAGACATGGACGCGCACGGTGGGCGGCGTCATTGCCGCGAACCGGTTCCGCGACTATCTCTGCCATCTTTCCGGTTGGGCACTCCGAAAAGGCTACACAGACAGCACACCGTTCAACGTGGCCGGGCAGGTTCCCGATGAGTTGAAAAAGCCGAAGAACAGCGAACACGCGCGAGATCGCCGGCTCGACGGCGACGAAGAGAAGCGACTACTTGACGCGGCCGGCGAACACTTGAACGATTGCATCATCGCGGCACTCGAAGCCGGAATGCGAAAGGGCGAATTGTTGTCGCTCCAATGGCGGCATGTTCGATGGATGCAAAACGAACTCGCGCTTGAGTGGGGGAACACGAAGACGAAGCGTTCCCGGCAGATCCCGATCTCGCCAACGCTCCGAGAGGTTCTAGCGCGGCGGCAAAAGGCGCATCTCAAGACGCTTTCGGACGCCGAACGGCTGGCCGATCTCTACGTCTTCGGCGACGAGATCGGCGGGCGGATCAAGAACGTCAAAACGGCGTGGGAAACGGCCGTATTGCGTGCCTACGGCGTGAAGATCGAGCGCAAACGGGGCAAGCTCTCGGCCGGCAACCGTGCCCGGCTTGCCGAGATCGATCTGAACTTCCACGATCTGCGGCATGAAGCCGGCTCGCGCAAGCTCGAAGCCGGATGGCCGTTGCACGCGGTCTCGCGTTGGCTCGGGCATACGAAGCTGACGACGACGGATACCTATCTGAACGCGACAACGCAGCTTCTTCACGAACTCAACGAGCGCGTGCCGTTGGCGCTCGTGAAGCGGTGATTTTGCACCGGTTTGCACGCGGGGCGTGTTGTGACCACATGTCTTGCGTGCAAACCGGATCGCGCGTCTGTCGCGATCCTCATGCTAGTATTGGAGTTCCTCTCCCATGTGGGCCAGTAGCGCAGTTGGGAGCGCGCATGAATGGCATTCATGAGGTCACCGGTTCGATCCCGGTCTGGTCCACCAAATCTTCATTTTCGGTTCTGATCTCCCGCAAGTAGCTGAATGCCGGTGCGGTTACGCCGGTTCCAACAAACCGATTTCCGTCGAACGCAATTCCGTCGGGAAAGAACAGTTGTTGGAACCGCTGGCGCTGGTCGAGTGAAGCTTGGACCCACAGGTCGGCGGCACGCGGCAGAACGCGTTCTGCGAACGCCAGGATGCCCTCCACGTCGAGTTCTTCGAGCTGGCCTGAGTGACGGTCGATCCGCGCGAGCGTGAGCTCCTCGCGCAGCTTCTCGGCGTGACGGTCGTACGTCTCGATGTCGATCGACCGCTCGAAGAGGAACGCCTCGTCGAGACGGTCCAGCTTTTCTTGGATGGCGTTGGCCGCGCGCTCGGCGGCCGCGATCTCATCGCGAACGGTTGCCTTTCGCACTTTCCAGATCTGCAGCACGGATTCTTTGAGCAACCGCATGTAGCCTGGCGTTGGCTGTAACAGGGCGAGTTCGTCGGCGAATAGTCCTTCGAGCTTGGCCTTCGTGATGTTCACGGCACGGCAACCAGGACGGCAGTGGTAGTAGGCGTAGCACTCGCTGCGCCCCTTCGACCAACTGCCGGTCAATCCACGGCCGCACGACTGGCATCGGACGAACGCGCGCAGCGGGAAGTCGGGATGCGCTCGTTGTCGGGGCGCGGTGCTCGGCAGTCGTCCCGACAGCACCGCTTGCACCTGGTAGAACAGGTCCTCAGAGATCAGCGCCTCGAAGTCGCCTCGTTTGCCACGAACGCCGTACTCGGGCACGTCGATGATGCCCGCGTAAACTTGGTTGCGCAGCAGCACGCCGATCGCTTGCGATGTGAGTGGCTTGCCGCGCCGATTCGTGAGGCCCCGGGCTCTGGCCTGTTTCAGCAGTTGTTCCTTCGTGTATCGGCCAGTCGCGTACTCCTCGAACGCGCGGCGGACGAGCGGCGCCCGTTGCGGATCGGGAATCAGGGTCTTGCCCATCGACCGCGGCGCATTCAAGTAGCCGATCGGCGCCAGGAATACCCATCGTCCGAACTCCAGCGCCGCCTTCATGCCGGCCCGCGTTCGATCCGAGCGCACGTCGTTGTCGAACTGTGCGAACGCCGCGAGTACGCCTTCCATCAACTTGCCAGTGGACGTGTCGTCGATCGGCTCCGTCGCGGAACGGAGCGAGATGCCAAGCGATTGCAGGTGCGACCGCAGCGCGAAGTGGTCGTACTTATCGCGGGCGAAGCGCGTCAGGTTGAACACGACCACGAAATGGACGCGGCCCTTGTTCAACCGGCAGTACGTGAGCAGGTTCTGAAGCTGGCTGCGATCCGTGGACTTGGCGCTCTCGCCTTCCTCGTGGAACCGTTCGACGACTTCGTAGCCCTGGCGGCGGCAGTACTCCTCGCACGCGCGAAGCTGGGTCGGCAGGCTGAGATTCTCGGT
>WNGA01017271.1_pt1 | contig 14633 bp, 10 predicted proteins | sample 5400061 | NCBI WGS metagenome assembly WNGA01 (sample SAMN13153366, study PRJNA577476) | soil metagenome | isolation source: 100 cm soil or saprolite under grassland replicate 2 | place: USA:California | collected 2016-06-15
GGGGTTGGCCAGCAGAAACGCCTCCACACCCGGTCCGGCCAGAAAGAGGCAGCGCATCGGTCCGAGGGCGACGACGTCGGCGACCGGCGACTCGCCGAGAAGGATCGACACCTCGCCGAAGAAGTCACCGCGGCCGAGCGTCGTCCGCTGCTGACCGTCGACGATGATGCTCGCCTCACCGTCCAGGATGACGAAGAAGCCCGAGCCGGTCAGGCCCTGCCGGAGGATCCGCTCGCCCTGCGGGAACCAGCGTTCCTCGAACGTGTGGGCCACCTGCTGGAGCTGAGGCGTCTGCAGGTCCGCGAACAACGAGAAGCCGGACAGCGAATCGACGATCTCGTCCGTGCTGGCCATCGCTCCTCCCGCCGCTGCCCCGCACCCTGCCGGCCGGCCGAGACGGCCCCACCGATACGGCCCGACCGATCGGCCTCAGGCGCAGAGAGAACTTCCTTCGCGGCGCTTCGTCTGCCATCGTATACGGAGCGATACACCGACGGGGCACCGGTTTGGGAGAGAACACGGTGACATCGACGACAGGCCTGAGCAGGGACGACAGGATGGCGCTGCTGCGGGACGTCGCGCTCTTTCGCGGAGTCGCCGACGAAGGCCTGGCGGCAATCGCGGACAAGGCCACGGAGGTCTCGTTCGATGCCGGCCGAACGATCGTCCGGCAGGGCGAAGTGGGCACCGGCTTCTTCATGATCGTGGCCGGCAAGGCGCGCGTCGTCCGGGACGGGGAGACGCTCGACCACCTGGGCCCCGGCCAGTTCTTCGGCGAGCTGTCGCTCCTGGACCGCCAGCCGCGGATCGCGCAGGTCGTGGCGGAGGAGCCCACCGAGTGCCTGGCGCTCGCGTCGTGGGACTTCGAGGCGATCCTCGCGAGGGAGCCCGGCGTGGCATTGGCGATCCTCCGCGGTGTCGCCCAACGACTCCGCGCGGTCAGCGAGGACCATCGCCATTGACGCCGAGCTGACAATGACCGCCGGGCCGCTCGACGGGACGGGCTCATCCGGCCGGACCCCGGCCGATGCGCCGATCGGGCTGGTCACCTTCCTGTTCACCGACATCGAGGGATCCAGCCGCCTCGAGCAACGAGTGGGCACGGCCGCCTACGCCCGCCTGCGGGCGCGTCACCGGGCGATCGTCCGCGAAGCGGTCGCGAGCCATGGCGGCACCGAGCAGGGCACCGAGGGCGACAGCTTCTTCGTCGTCTTCGCGGACGCGGCCGAGGCGCTGGCGGCGGCGATCGAGGCACAGCGAGCGCTGACGGTGGAACCCTGGCCAGGAGACGCCCCGATTCGAGTCCGGATGGGCGTTCACGCCGGCCAGGCCTATCGCTCCGATGATGACTACATCGGCATCGAGATCAATCGGGCGGCGCGCATCGAGTCGGCCGCCCACGGCGGCCAGATCGTCGTCTCCGATGCGTTGCGCGCGCTTCTCGCCGACGGCCTGACGGGTGACGTGCGACTGGCCGACCTGGGAACGCACCGACTCAAGGACTTCGAGCCGTTCCGACTCCACCAGGTCATCGCGCCGGGCCTGCCGACCGAGTTTCCGCCGCTCCGCTCGCTCGAATCGCGGATCGACACCCTGCCCCGGCAGCTGACGAGCTTCCTCGGGCGGCAAGCCGAGATTGCCGAGGTTCGCGCGCTGTTGCGCTCCCATCGGCTGCTGACACTGACCGGGCCGGGCGGCACGGGCAAGACCCGCCTGGCGATCGCCGCGGCGAGCGCGAGCCTGGATGACTTCCGGGACGGCGCCGCCTGGGTGGGACTTGCGCCGATCACCGATGCGGAGCTCGTCCCGACCGCCATCGCAAAAGGGCTCGCCGTTCGGGACGAGGGCTTCGTGGACCTCCTCGATGCGCTGGCGGATCGGATTGGCTCGTCGGAGCCGCTGCTGGTTCTCGACAACTTCGAGCACGTGATCACTGCCGCGCCGTTCGTCGCCCGCCTGCTCGGCCAATGTCCCGGTCTGACGATCCTGGTCACGAGCAGGGAGCTGCTCCACCTCGCCGGCGAGCGCGAGTACGCGGTCACGCCGCTGAACGTGCCGGACCCGGGCCATCTTCCGCCGGCGCCCGAGCTGGCCCGCATGGAGTCGATCGCGTTGTTCGTCGAGCGAGCTCGGGCGGTGCGCCCTGACTTCGTACTGACAGCGGACAATGCCGGGACGGTCGCGCTGATCTGCGCTCGGCTCGACGGCCTGCCTCTCGCGATCGAGCTCGCGGCGGCACGCATCAGGCTGCTCGGCCCGGCCGCGATCGCGTCGCGCCTTGAACAATCGCTCGGGCTGCTGGCGGGCGGAGCGCGCGACCTTCCGGAGCGGCAGCAGACACTGCGTGGCACGATCGGCTGGAGCTACGACCTGCTCGAGCCGCTCGAGCAGGTCTACTTCCGCGGGCTGTCGGTCTTCGCGGGCGGCTGGTCGCTGGAGGATGGCGACGCCGTCTGCGACCCGGATCGGTCGCTGGGCATCGACGTTCTGGATGCGCTGGGATCCCTGGTCGACAAGAGCCTTGTCCGACCATCCGATTCGGCCGGCGAGGAGCCCCGTTTCCGGATGCTCCAGGTGATCAGGGAGTACGGCCTGGAGCGATTGGAGGAGGCCGGAGACTTCAGTGCCTGCCACGATCGCCATCTCGCGGTCTTCGCCCGACTGGCCGAGCGGGCGGAGCCTGAGCTCGTCGGCGCCGACGCACGGGAATGGCTCGACCGCCTGGAGATGGAGCACGACAACATCCGGGCCGCCCTGCGCTGGTCGCTGACCGCGGGCCACGTCGAGACCGGCCTCCTCTTCGCCGGGCGGCTGTGGCGGCTGTGGCACCTGCGCGGCTACCTCGGCGAGGGCCTCGCGATGATCGACGAGCTGCTCGCCAGCCCGGCGGGCCAGGCTCATTCGCCGGGTCGGGCCAAGGCGCTCAACGGGGCCGGTGGCCTGGCCTACTGGAAGAACGACTACCCGACCGCCACGACCCGGTACGAGGAGCAGCTCAGCCTGAATCGAGAGCTCGGCGACCGGGCGGGCCTCGCCGAGGCGCACTACAACCTCGCCTTCCTGGCCGCGATCTCGGGCGACCTCGAGGAGGCACGGCGCCAGTACGAGGCGGCGCTCACGCTCTGGCGGGAGACCGGCGACGAGGTGGGGATCGGCGGCGTGCTGTTCGGGCTGGCCCTCGTGCAATTCCTCCAGCGCGACTTCGAGCGGGCGGACGCCACGGCGGTGGAGGCCATCGCCCACGCGCGGCGGATCCGCGACGGCTACCGAGAAGCCAGTGCGCTCGGAATCCGCATCCGGACGGGGCTCGCCCTGGGCCGGCTGGACCTCGCTCGCGAGACCGGCAGCCGAGCGCTCCAACTGTTCGCCGAGTCCGGTGACCCGACCGGTGTCGCGATGCTGCTCGACGACATGGGCGTCCTGGCACTCCGGGAAGGAACTCCGGGTAGAGCACTGCGGCTGGCCGGCGCCGCCGATGGGGTCCGGGAGCGGATCGCCGCCGGCGCTCCACCGACGCTCATCCAGCACGGGGACTACGCGGCCGAAGCTCGGGCCTCCATGCCGGCGGCGGATGCCGATGCGGAATGGACGGCCGGCCGCACGATGACCGAGGAGGCAGCCATTGCCTATGCGCTCGAGCGAGTCGAGACGGCGGGCCCGGCGAGGGATGGACGCCCGGCACGGTCGACGCCACAGGAGGATGATGGGCCCGGCCAGAACAAGGCTGGACCGGCGAGCGGAGACGCGCCATGACCACGATCACCCCGATCCGCATCTCCGGCGAGACGGTCGCCACGGTCGACGCCGCATGGGCTGCGCTCACGGAGCCGGCCCAGGTCGCCCGCTGGTTCGCCGTGACCACGCCGGTGGCCGGCGGCGCGGGCAGCATCTACTCGATCGACTTCGGGGACGGCAGCGTCATCGACGGCGTCATCCGGGAGATCGTTCCCCACCGGCGCCTGTCGTACACCTGGCAATGGCGCGGCCAGGACGAGAACCCGACGCTCGTCACCTGGGAGCTCGAGCCGCTCGCCGACGAGGGCTGTCGGATCACGCTCACCCACGAGGGTTGGCAGGAGGCGGGCGCCGACGAGGCGCTCCGCGACGACCACGCCGGGTACTGGGAAGGGTACCTGGCCGACCTGCTGGACTTGCTCACGTCGGACGCCGATGGGGCGCCTCGCTGACCGAGACGGGCCCCTCCGTCTGCAGCCGGGGCGGGTAGTCCTGCCAGGCGGTATTCTGACGGCCTGATGACGGCCAAGCCGACGATCCCCGCCCCGCCGACGACTCCGGCCGCATCCACGACCCCGGCCGCATCCACGATCCCGGCCGCATCGACCGCCCCAGCCACGCCGGCGCAGCGGGAGAAGACAGGCATACCGCGCAACCCGGGCCGCCGCGACCTGGGCATGAAGGCGACCCTCCTGTTCCCGGACCGCGAGATCGTCGAGCGCTTCTACGTGCCGCTCATCTACACGGCCTGCCGGACGTGCTACTCGGAGGAGGAGCCGGACGAGATCTTCCGCAAGGCGGTCGTCGGCGAGACGGATCCGGCTCGCCAGCAGAAGCTCATCCAGCGGGTGATCGAGTCCGGCCACGGCTCCACGATCGAGCACGTCGTCTTCTCGTTCGGGATCACCGGCGTGTCGCGGACGCTGTCGCACCAGCTGGTCCGCCATCGGGCGGGAGTTGCCTTCGACCAGCAGAGCCAGCGCTACGTCAAGTTCAAGGACGCCGCCACGATGACGCCGTCCACGATCGAGGACGCCGGCCCGGAGCTTCGCGAGCGCTACGACGGCCAGATCGAGGAGTCGCTGGACCTGTACGGCGACCTCCTCGCCGCCGGCATTCCCGGCGAGGACGCCCGGTTCATCTTTCCCAACGCGACTCGCACCAACCTGGTCATGACGGCCAACCTGCGGGCCCTCATCCACATGAGCGGGCTGCGGCTGTGCACGATGGCCCAGTGGGAGATCCGCCGGCTGTTCCAGCTGATCCGTCACGAGATCTTCGCCGTCAGCCCGTTCCTGGGCTCCTTCCTGGCGCCCAAGTGCGTCCCGCTCGGCTACTGCGACGAGTTCGGCAACCGCGACGAGCACTGTCCCATCCGGCCGCACAAGGACAACGTCCTGGCGGCCTGGTCGGAGAAGGCCAGGGCCGAGAAGATCGCCGCCAGGGCGGCCGGGGCTGCCGGCCGGGAGCCGCCCGCTCCCTGACGCCGCGCCGATACCCGCAAGGCTGCTCGGATATTCCGAGCATGATTACCAGGGTGCTTCCGGCGCCAAACCCAGTCGCCGACGGCCCGACACCCGCCGTTTGGCACCGCCGACTGGCGCTTGGCCGCACGAATCCTGGCCCAGTCACCCGCATGAGGCGCCGCGGAGCTCGATCCAGGGCGGCAAATGCGCATCGATAAGCTTGCTCGGAATACGCCGCCCCCCAGCCGGGGGTGGTCCCCGCCTCAGGCCGCGTCGAGGTCGCGCAAAAAGCGGCGGATCACCCGGGCAAGCCTGGGTCCCGCCTCGGCCCCGGCGGCCAGCACCTCCTCGTGGGTGAGCGGCTCGCCCGTGTACCCGGCGCCGGGATTCGTGACGAGCGACACGCCACAGACCGACAGGCCGGCCCAGCGGGCGGCGATGGCCTCGAGCACGGTCGACATGCCAACCGCGTCCGCGCCCAGGCCCCGGAGCATCCGGACCTCCGCGGGCGTCTCGTAGCTCGGGCCGAGCAGGCCCGCGTAGACGCCCTCCGCCAGCTCGACGCCCTCGGCCCGCCCGGCCACATGGAGCCGATCGCGGAGCGCCGTCGAGTACACCTCGGTCAGGTCCGGGAAGCGCGGGCCCACCTCGTCTGCATTGGGACCAAGCAGCGGCGTCCGGCCGGTCAGGTTGAGATGGTCCGCGATCACCATGAGCGTGCCGGCCCGGAAGACCGGATTGACGCCGCCGGAGGCATTGGTCAGGACGACGATGCGGGCCCCGAGCCGGCCCATGAGCAGCACCGGCTGGACGACGAGCCCGGGGTCGTGACCCTCGTACAGGTGCAGCCGTCCCTGGAGCAGGGCGATAGGCATTCCATCGAGGCGACCCAGGAGGAGCCGGCCCACGTGTCCGGGCGCGGTCGCTGCGGGCCAACCCGGCAGCTCGGCGAACGGGACGGCGACCGGCTCGTCGAGCGTGTCGGCCAGGTCGCCCAGGCCGGAGCCGAGGACGATGCCCAGCCGCGGCACGATGTCCGACCGGCTCCGGACGGCCGCCTCCAGAAGAGCCAGCCGCTCAGGCTGGTCTGCGGGAGGGATCGGACGGCGAGGGTCCAGGTCGACGACGCCACGCATGACTGCAGCGTAGCGCACGGGCGCGGCACGCCGAGGGTGGGTCGGTCGTCAGGGGGTGGTGGCTTCGCCCGCCCGACGAGAGTATCGACACCGGGATGCCGATCACGTCTCGCCGGGCCGGCCCCACGCAGGTGGCGGTGAAGCCTCCGTAGCGCGGACAAGGAAGCGCCCGAAGCGACCCTGCTGCCCAGTGATCCTTGATGTGATCTCGGTGTCTCCGGCTTTGCTGGCCCCTTCGGGCAAGACCTACGATAGGGGCCCGCTCGCTGGCCGGTCAACGCGCTTTTCCACGAAGTTGGTGCGGCCGGCACCGACCCTGTCCACGAGTTCTGCACCGCTGTGGACAACTCGTGGACAACCCCCGAATCATCTCGACGAATGAGTAGGCCGAGATTGCAAGGAGCGCTGAACCCCGAGTCCTGGCCGCGCTGCGCCGCCGCTCTCGCCGCTGCAATGAGATCGTCGATGGGAACTCTGCCGTCTGCCGGGGTCGAAACCACGCCATCCGAACCGACAGGCCAGGCGCTCACGGTGGTTTGGGCGCTCGATGAGATATCCGCAGCTGGAAGATCCTGCACGAACAGGACAAGCCGGTCACCGGAGGCCAGATCCAACGGGATATCTTCAGCCACCCATGCCTAGCAACAGGCTCTCGCGGCCCGGTCCCAGTTGACCGAGGACGTGGACTGATCAGCCGCCGAGGGCGAACATCTCCGGTCGAGGCAGAGCCTCCGTGGCCGCCGAGCGAAGCTCCGAGTAGCGGTCCGCGCGCCGCTCCCAGATGCCGGCGATCATCGCCTCCAGGTCCTCGTCCGTTGCGCCGGCCCGCAGGGGGCCGCGCAGATCGTGGCCGTCGGTGCCGAACAGGCACGTGTATAGCCGGCCGTCGGCAGACAGTCGGGCCCGGGTGCACGCGCCGCAGAACGGCTGACTGACCGAGGCGATGACACCCAGCTCGCCCGACCCGTCGACGTATCGCCAGCGGTTGGCGACCTCGCCCGTGTAGTTCGGCGGCAGGGGCTCCAGCGGCATCTCGGCCGAGATCGTGGCCACGATCTCGGCGGCCGGGACCACGTCGTCGAGCCGCCAGCCGTTGGTGTGGCCGACGTCCATGTACTCGATGAACCGCAGGATGTGGCCCTCACGGCGCGCCCAGCGCGCCATGGGGACGACGCTCGCCTCGTTGAGCCCACGGCGGACCACCATGTTCACCTTGATCGGGGCGAGGCCCGCCTGGCGAGCCGCGGCGATCCCGGCCAGCACCCGGTCCACGGGGAAGTCGACGTCGTTCATCGAGCGGAACGTGGCGTCGTCCAGCGAGTCCAGGCTGACCGTCACCCGGCGCAGCCCGGCGTCTGCCAACGCGCCGGCCAGCGGCGCCAGGGCCGAGCCATTCGTTGTGAGGGTCAGGTCCGGCGGCTCTCCATCGGGTCGTCGGATCGCCGCCAGCCGCTCGACGAGCCGCGGTAGGTCGCGCCGGACGAGGGGCTCGCCGCCGGTGATGCGCAGCTTGGTTACCCCCAGCCGGACGAACAGGCGAGCCACCCGCTCGATCTCCTCGAACGTGAGGACGAGCTCGCGGGGCAGGAACGCGAAATCGCGGCCGAAGACCTCCTTCGGCATGCAGTAGACGCACCGGAAGTTGCAGCGATCGGTCACCGAGATGCGCAGATCGTGCACCGGCCGACCGAGCCTGTCGCGCGGTGCGCCGGTCGCATCCCGGATCGCCAGGAGCGGAACGAACGTGCCAGCCATGGACAGCCATGGTACTCGCGAAGCGGCGATGGAGGGCCCGTAGGGGTCGTGACCGCCGGGTCAGGACACCGTGTGAGGCGCCCCGAACAACTCTGTGAGAGGCGGGCGGGCAACGCCACCGGCCGTCATGCGTGGCGACCCGCCACGCCCTGCCCCACCGCGGCGTCGGGCACCGCGATGCACCATGGGCCGCCGCCATGGGACGAAGGGCTGGTGCCGCCGCGCGACAGTTGAACGAGCCGATGACCGCTCGCGCCGCCTCCGCTGTTGGCACCGCCCGTCGCCGGTACCACTGGCACAGACTGGTGGTACCTCTTGCGGACTGCACCGAAGTCCAACGCGTCCATACGATGCGGCCACGCCCTGAGCACCAGCGGCATGACCCTACGTGGAGTGGACTTCGCACCATGGCGACAACTGACCAGCGGGCCGGCTTCCGGCTCCCCTGGTCGTCGGACCAGCGGCCGCAGGCCAACGAAACGGCGACCGAGGGTGCCGACCAGTCCGCCGCCGATACCGCCGTACGCGGCCACCATGTGACGGCCGGACCGGGATCCGCCGATCATCTCTCGACGGAGACCCAGCCGATGTCAGCCGATGCACCGATCGACTCCTTCGCCTCAGCGACCGGTTCCCTGAGCGCCTGGGCGCGTGCCTCCTCAGCGGCAGGCCGACGCCAAGGCCTTCGTCGAGGAGATCCACGCCCGGTCCGCCAGCGACGTGACCGACCGGCCGACGCCAAGGCCTTCGTCGAGGAGATCCACGCCCGGTCCGCCAGCGACGTGACCGACCTCCGCAAGGAAGCCGACGACGACGTCGCCGGGATCCGCGATTGGTCGAAGGCGGAGATCGCCCGCATTCGCGAAGAGACCGAGGTCCGGATCACCGACCGCAAGGCCGAGCTGGAAGGTCAGCTGGAGCGGCACGCGGGCGTGATCGAGAGCGAGATCGACCGCATTCAGGGCCAGGTCACCGGTTTCGAAGAGGAGATGGCCTACTTCTTCGAGAAGCTCCTCACCGAGGAGGACCCGACGAAGTTCGCGGTCATGGCCGAGAACCTGCCCGAAGCGCCGCGCTTCCAGGCACGCACGATCGACTTCCGGGCTCGGGCGTCACAGGCCACGACCAGCGCGGTCGCGGAACCGCCGGTCAAGCCCGAGCCGACGTCCAGGCCGGCCGAGTCCGTCGGGGCGGCCGATGCCGTCGAGGAGCCGGATCGCGATGCCGGCTTCGTCGCTACCGGGCCCGCCTTCGAGACCGCCGCCCGATCGGATGCCCAAGACACCCAGGCAACGGCCGTTGCCGAACGGTCGGTCGAGGCCGAGGCGCCCGAACGGGCGACCGACTACGCCGACCCCTGGCGCGACACGAGGGTCCAGGCCGCCGACAAGGTCGAGGCGCTCGACGCGACCGACGGGACGAAGGCTGCCACGCACGAGGCCGACGCGACGCGCGCCGAAGAGATGACCGGCACGAGCCTGTCCGGCTTCGACGCCGCAGAGGCGGAGGCCGCCGCGGCCGCCGAGACGACTGACGACGAGATCCCGACCATGAGTGACGACGCCCTGGCGGCGCGACTTGCCGGGCTCGTTCCGAATCGCGCCACCACCGAGGAGCGCCCGGCCAAGTCGGCCGACACGGCGACGACCACGCAGGTCGTCGTGGTCGGCCTGGTCAGCGTCGCCAGCATCGCCAGCTTCAAGCGCCACCTTGGCCGGATTCCCGGCGTCCAGTCGGTGGGCGTCTCGTCCGGGCCGGACGGCGAGTTCGTCTTCGCGGTCAATCACTCCGGGGATGTCTCGCTGCGGGACGTCGTGCCGACGGTCCCTGGGTTCCAGGCCCGCGTCACCAACGCCGGCGACGGCGTCGTGAACGTGACCGCTCACGATCCCGAATCGGAGGGCTGACCGGCAGTGGCTCGCCACGCCGTCGTCATCGCGCTCCCACCCGGCGAATCGGGTCCGGTCGGCGCCCAGCTCACCGGCGCAGGCTACGAAGCCATCAACGTCAGCGCTCCGGATCAGCTGGAGGCGGTCCTCGCCGACCGACGGGACGTGAGCATCGCGGTGGTGGACGGCGAGACCGACCTCGATACATCGCTTGACTATCACTCGCTCCTGCACGACGCCGGGCGCTCGATCCCGACCCTGATGGTCCTCTCGCCTCGGGCCATGGACACGCTCACGGTGACGCCGGGCAAGTCCTCGATCGACGACGAGTACTTCACCCGGCCGTACTCGGTGGAATCACTCCGCTGGCGAGTCGAGGCGATGCTCATCCGCTCGCAGACCGTCGACGATGGCAGCGGCAACGCGATCATCGAGACGGGGCCGCTCGACGTCCGGGGCTGGTCGGGCCGGGCCCAGGTGGTCGTCGTCTTCAGCCCCAAGGGCGGGGTCGGCAAGACGAGCATCGCGATCAACCTGGCCGAGACGCTCCAGGCACGGCGCGGCCAGAAGGTCCTCCTCGTCGACGCGGACACCGTCACCGGCCACGTGACGACGTCGCTCGGGCTCGAGCAGGTCCGGACCGCGGCCGACAGCTGGCGCGACGAAGCAGAAGGTGGTCCCACCGAGTCGCTCGACGGTCTCGCGACCGAGCACGGCAGCGGGATGCGCGTGGTGGCGCTGACGAGCTCGCCGCTGTCCGCCGACATCCTCGAGCCTGGCCGGATCGCCAAGGAGATCGCCGCGGTGCGCCGCTTCTACGACTACATCGTGGTGGATGTCCATCCCAGCTACTCCGCGGTCAACCGGGCGATCTTCGACCAGGCCGACAGGATCCTCGTGCCGGTGACCCCGGACGTGCCCGCCCTGCGCGCCGCGGTGCAGCTGCGCGAAGCCGCCCGCGAGCTGGGTATTGCCGACAGGCTGGCGCTCATCGTCAACCGGGCCAACAGCGGCGTGTCGGTCGCCGACATGGAGCGCACGGTGGGCATGCCCGCCCTCGCCCTGATCCGGTCCGCGGGCCTCCTCTTCGTCCGGGCGGCCAACGAAGGCCGCACGGTTGTCGAGCGGTTCCCGAAGGAGCGGGTCAGCGAGGATTTCGAGGCGTTGGCCGACAACCTGGCCGGCCGCCTGCCGGGCGCGGGATCCTGGGCAGAATCGCCGAGCCGGCTCCCGACGCACGGCTTGTTCGGCCGCCAGCAGCCCGCCCGGGCCTGAGCGGCTCCGGCTGCCAGCCGGCGGCGCCGGCGGACCGGTTGCCGGCATGCCTAGCGCGATCGGTCCGAGTAGCTCACTCCGCCCAGCGGGCGGCCGGGCAGCGGCGGCACCGGGTTCCGAGTCCGCTTGTCCACCTGCTCCACGCCACGCAGGTAGAAACGGTTGACGAGGACGACGTCAACGCCCTCGTCGGTGACCGGCACGTCATCCAGCAGGGCGATGGCGTCCGTGACCGGGACGAACATCTCGGTGGCTCGGTCCAGCAGGCGAGCCGGCTCCGATCCCGGGTACAGGAAGACGGTGCCCACGATCCGGAAAGGCGGGGCCTCCAGGGCGACGTCGTAGGCGATCTTGTGAACCTTGAAGGCGGCCCTCTCCGAGTCGGACAAGGGCGGCTGCGAGTCCTCCCCGGCCAGCACGATGATCAGGTCGTACGGATCGAGGCTCTTGAGACCGGGCACCGTCGCAAAGGGCACCGAGCCATCGATGGGGGCCCATGAGACGTCGAGGATGGCGATCGCCTCGCGTTTGTTGAGGGCATCCGACAGGCGACCCTGGATGTCCATCGTGCCGGCCAGGCGCCACTCCTCGGTCAATCCCTCGAAGGCGACGCCCATCCCGGGCCGGCGGGGCGCTCCCCGTGCCGTCCCGGACGGTGGCGTCCGCGACTTGCGGCGGAACCCGAAGGGCACGCGTCAGTCCTCCTCTGCCTTGCCGGTGTTCGCCCGGATGGCATCGACCACCGTGCTGTCCGCCAGGGTGGTCGTATCGCCCAGCGTCCTCCCTTCGGCGATGTCCCGCAGCAGACGGCGCATGATCTTGCCGGACCGGGTCTTGGGCAGGTCCGGCGTGAACATCAGGAACTTCGGCCGGGCGATCGGACCGATGATCTTGGCGACGTGCTCGCGCAGCTCCCGGCCCAGCTCGTCGGACGGCTCCATGCCGTCTCGCAGGCTGACGAAGGCGAAGATGGCCTGTCCGGTGACCGGGTCGTTCTTGCCGACCACGGCGGCCTCGGCGACACCGCGATGGTCCACCAGGGCGGACTCGACCTCGATCGTGCTGATCCGGTGGCCCGCCACGTTCATGACGTCGTCCACCCGGCCGAGCAGCCAGAAGTAGCCCTCTTGATCGCGCTTCGCGCCGTCACCCGCGAAGTACATGCCGGGGAACCGGCTCCAATAGGTCTCGCGGTAGCGTTCCGGGTCGCCGTAGATTCCCCGAAGCATGGCCGGCCACGGCCGCTTGAGAACGAGATAGCCGCCGCCGCCCAGGGGAACCGATGCGCCCTCGCCGTCCACGACGTCGGCCGAGACGCCCGGGAACGGGAAGGTGGCCGAGCCGGGCTTGGTGGACGTGACGCCGGGCAGCGGCGTGATGAGGATCATCCCGGTCTCCGTCTGCCACCATGTGTCGACGATGGGTGCCCTCCCACCGCCGATGTTCTCGTGATACCAGAGCCAGGCCTCTGGATTGATCGGCTCGCCAACCGAGCCCAGCACCCGCAGCGAGCGCAGGTCGTGCTTGGCGGGGAACGACTCGCCCTGCTTCATGAAGGCCCGGATGGCCGTCGGGGCGCAGTACAGGATCGTGACCTTGTAGTCCTCGACGATCTGCCACCAGCGGTCCCAGGCCGGCGTGTCCGGGGTCCCCTCATACATGACCCCGGTCGTGGCGTTGGCGAGGGGACCGTAGACGATGTAGCTGTGGCCGGTGACCCAGCCGACGTCGGCGGCACACCAGTACACGTCGTCGGGCTTGACGTCGAAGATCATCTCGTGGGTGTACGAGGTGCCCACCAGATAGCCGGCGGTCGTGTGGATGATGCCCTTCGGCTTGGCGGTCGTGCCGGAGGTGTACAGCAGGTACAGCATGTGCTCGGAGTCGACCGGCACCGGCGGGCAGTCCGCGGCCTGGCGGTCCACGATGTCGTCCCACCAGACGTCCCGTCCGTCCTCCATCACGCACGTGGTGGCGTGGTCGCCGAGCCGACGGACGACGAGCACGTGCTCGACCGAGGGAGCCGCCGCCAGCGCCTCGTCCACGGCGGGCTTGAGCTCGCCGGGCTTGCCCCGCCGCCAGCCGCCATCGGCGGTGATGACGAGCTTGGCCTCCGCATCGTTGATTCGGCCGGTCAGCGCTTCGGCGCTGAAGCCGCCGAAGATGACCGTGTGCGGCGCGCCCAGACGGGCGCAGGCCAGCATCGCGATCGGCAGCTCGGGGATCATCGGCATGTAGATGGCGACCCGGTCGCCGGTCTCCACGCCGAGCTCCTTGAGCGCATTGGCGGCCTTCTGGACCTCCCGATGCAGATCGGCGTAGGTCAGCGTTCGCGTGTCGCCCGGCTCGCCGATCCAGTGATAGGCGACCTTGTTGCCAAGGCCGCGCTCCACGTGGCGGTCCACGCAGTTGTACGAGATGTTCAGCTGGCCGCCGGTGAACCACTTGGCGAACGGCAGGTCCCATTCGAGTGTCGTGTCGAACGGCTTCACCCAGCTGACCCGCTCGCGAGCGATGTCGGCCCAGAATGCCTCGAAGTCTCGCTCGGCAAGGTCGTAGAGGTCGGCCGTGGCATTGGCCTGGGCGGCAAAGTCCGGCGACGGCGGGAACGTCCGGTTCTCGGCGAGGAGCGCCTCGATCTCGGGGTTCGACGTGGACGGCTCGACGCTCACGGGACGACCTCCTGGTTGCAACGTGGGCATTCTACGCGGGCGCGGCGGCAGGCGGCCGGTGCCACCCTGCCTATTTCGGTTGCTCCTCCTCGACCGGCTCCTCGGCCGATAGGCCGTCGGCGCCCGCACCGCGGCCGTCCGGAACGGTGGCCGCGAGTCCGCCCTCCTCCGGGCTGAGGACCACGCGCTGCGGCCGGGGGATCTCGATCCCGTTGGCGTGGAAGGCGGCGAGCAGGCGCTTGCGGAGCTCGCCCGCCGCGTTCCATCGGTCCTCCGCGCGGACCGTGCCGAGGATCTTGAGGATCACGCCGTATTCGCCGAGCGACTCCACGCGCTCGACGCGTGGCGCCTCGAGGAAGGCCTGGCTCCAGGCGCCCTCGCCCTCCAGGTGCCGGCCGACTTCATCCACCACCTGGCTCGCGCGGTCGATGTCGGTCCCGTAGGCAACCGTGACGTCCAGGTTGATTCGCGCCCAGGTCCGGGTGAGGTTGGAGGCGACCGCGATCGCGCCGTTGGGCACCGTGTGGACCGTCCCGTCCAGATCGCGCAGCGTGGTCCGCCGGAGGCTGAGGTCCTCGACCGTCCCGCTGACCCCCGCGATGCGGACGACGTCGCCCTTGCTGTAATGGTTCTCGATGAGGATGAGGGCCCCGTTCAGGTAGTCCTTGACGAGGCTCTGGGCGCCGAAGCCGAGGGCGACGCCGG
>WNGA01017571.1_pt1 | contig 14627 bp, 13 predicted proteins | sample 5400061 | NCBI WGS metagenome assembly WNGA01 (sample SAMN13153366, study PRJNA577476) | soil metagenome | isolation source: 100 cm soil or saprolite under grassland replicate 2 | place: USA:California | collected 2016-06-15
AGCGCCTCGCCGTCCACTACGAACCGGCGGCAGTCGGGGACGTGCGGCGAACCGCCGCCGACACGACACGTATCCGCTCCGACCTCGGCTGGCATCCGCAAACGTCGCTTGCGGACGGCCTCGCGGCGCAGATCGGTGCGGCCCGATCCGCCACACGAATCGCGCCCTAGAGCGTCCAGAAGACGACTACGAAGACGATGGCCGCGCTGAGGCCAATGGCCGCGCCCACGAGCGCGACCTCGCGGCGCCTGGGGCCGACGAGGTCCGAGAGGATGCCCTCCGGAAGCGCCGAGGGCGGGATCGCGGCAAGGGCAACAAGCAGGATGGAGACTCCGATCGCGGCGAAGAGGACGGGAAGGCCGGCGCTAAGCGCTTCCTTCAACTCGCCGTAGTGGCCGCCTTCAAAAAAGAGCATCCGATTGCGGGCGAATGCCGGGCCCGACCGCGACGCACAGCCTAACGCAGCGGGAATCTCCACAACGCTGCCTCTGCACACATCTTCGGAAGCAAAAGCGCACGCGGACTAAGCTATTGGGTAGGGGCCGCACCGGGATGCTCATCTAAGAGGCGGAAAGGGCGTGATCAACTGAACGGAGTTGTTCCCGTACTGAAACGTTGGTGGTGGTTTCTTGCCATCGGGGCAGGCGTCGCAGCGCTCATGGGCTTCCTCGTGGCGAACCGCCTCCCTGCCGCCTACGAAGCTGAGGCGCGGCTCCTCGTGGGCCCGTTGAGCGCCGACAAAGACACGCTCTCGGCAGCCGGCGCGCAGGCGCGGACGTACGCCGCCCTAGCGACGACGACACCCGTGCTCGCCGCCACGGCACGACGTTCCGGCCTCGGCGGCTCGGCGGCTGCCGTGCGGAGCAAGGTCCGTGACGTGACCGCAAGCGACATCACTCGACTGATCTCGATTCGCGTTCGAGACCGCGAGCCCGCACGCGCCGCCACAATCGCAAACGCACTCGCCGAGGTCCTCCGTGCGCGCGCGTCCATCGGCCCCCCGGTGGGGAACCTCCACATCGTGGAGTCCGCGGCCGCGCCCCGAACCTCCGTCGGGCCATCCGCGAGCCTGATCGTGCCGCTCGCCGCAGTAGCGGGCCTCCTCGGTGCGTTCGGCATCGTAGTCCTCGTCGACTCGCTGACCACCGCCGTCAGGACCGAGGGTGACCTCGCGGCGGTCTCGCCGGTGGCCGTGCTCGGCTCGGTGAACGGAGCCCGCCGGGGCGATCGACCGCTCGTCATGGAAGCAGAGCCCCACTCGACCGCCGCGGCCGCTTACCGCCTGCTCGCCACCAAGATCTCGCTCTCAAACAGTGAGCGCCCGCTGCGGAGCATCCTCGTGCTCGATGCTCACGGTGGTCACTCGAGCGGCAGGCTCGCGGCAAATCTGGCGGCCGCGCTCGCGGAGGACGGCACCCGGGTCGTCGTCATCGACGGCGCCGAACAGGCCGGCGTGATGGAACTCTTCCAGCACGAGGGGAAGGCGTCGACCGAGAAGGTGCAGCGGGCGCGGCCGCTCCGGATCGGCCAACTGACATTCGACCGCTTCAGGCTGCGTGGTCCGCGACTCATCGTCGTCCAGCCTCGCAAGCCCTCCGAGCCTCTCTACCCGGAGCAGGCGGCCGAGACGATCGAGCACCTCCTGACAGGGGCCGACCTCGTCGTGCTCACTGCACCACCGGTCGACGGCTCTGCGAGCAGCATGGTCTGGGCGCACGCAGCCGACGCCACTTTGCTCGTTGCAGAACGGGATCGCACCAAGCGGGAGCAAATGGTTCCGGCGGTGGAGAGCCTCCGCATAGCGGAAGCGAACGTGATCGGCACGGTCCTCTGCTAGGTCCGCGTGTGAACTCCGCCTGCATGGCGTGAAAGCACTCGGAACCACGCTCCGAGAGGAGTTCGTCCCCGGCAGCAACCTCAAGGGAGCAGTCGAAGGCGCGAACTGGTGCTTCCTTCTTCCGACCCTCGAAATCGGCCGAGTCGTCTCCGTCGGGGCGCCGTCTCCATCCGCGCTCGCGACGCTCTCGCGACTGAGTAACGAGATCGTCGTCTGGGCGCCGTCCCGAGATCTCCGCCGCCTGCGGGGCGTGATCGGGGGCGACGGGTCGAACAAGATCTCGCTCCTAGAGACGGACGGCGGCCCGATTCCTTTGCCGGACAGAAGCGCAGACGTCATGCTTCTGGCTCGCCACGGTCTCGCCGGTTCGCTCAGCCACGACCGGACCACGCGGGACGAGTTCGAGCGCCTGCTCAAGCCGGGTGGCGTCGCGTACGCGGAGTTCCGCCCCTCCCTCTACCGGCTTGCAGCGACGAGAGCAGTCGAGCGGGCCTTCGGGTTGCTCGGACCGCCGCAGGTCATGTGGCTCGCACCGGCGTTCGGGGAGATGCGTGCCGCCGCGTCCCGCGCCGATGGTCCCTCGATCGCCTACCTCGAGCGCAGCTTTCTCACACGCCGTCTCCTTCGCCTCCACCTCGTGCGGCGCCCCGGCCGCGTTCTCGGGCGCCACGTCCTCACGAATCGGGTCCTCGGCCGTTGCGGAGCGCTCGCCAGCCGACCGGAAATCGACCTCGTCGCCGGGCCTCCCGATTACCTGCGATCGGTTGCTGCCCGGGCTGGTGTACGCATCGAGGCCGGTCGCTGGGGGTTCGCCGCTCCCGGTGACTATCGCACCCAAAAACTCCTCTTCTTCATCTTCGCGGGTGCGAAGGAGACGCCGGACTCGGTCGTGAAGATGACCCGGGACCCAAAGCTCAATCCTCGCCTCGAGAGGGAATGGCACGCGTTGACGCTGCTCCAAGAAGGCGGAATCGGCGACGAGGGAACGGTTCCCCGGCCGCTCTTCGCCGGCCGCCACGCCGACCTGGCCATCGTCGGTGAGACGGCGGTCGACGGCGTGCCGTTTCGAAAGCAGACACGAGCGACCGCCGACTGCCCGTACGCCCGCGCCGTCGTCGACTGGCTGCTCGAGCTCGGGAGGCTCACGGCCCACACTCAGCCCACAGGCTCACCCGGTATCGCCGTCTGGCTCGAGGCCCTGCTCGCGCGCTTTACAGAGTTGTACCGTGTCGACCCCGTCCACGGCGATTTCCTCGCAGACCAGGTTGCGGCTATCGCCCGCAGCGAAGCGAGCCTTCCGCTCGTCTTTCAGCACGGCGATCCGGGCCCGTGGAATCTTTTGGTCACACGCGAGGGGCGACCCGCGTTCCTCGACTGGGAAGCCGCCGATCCAGAAGGACTGCCGCTCTGGGATATCTTCCACTTCCTGCGCAGCTTCGGCCTCGCGATCTCGCGAAGGGCGGGCAGGAGTGATCCGATCAGGAGCTTCACGGAGCAGGTGCTCGCGGACTCGGACCTTAGCCGCCTCATCGCCCAGGCAACGACGCGCTTTTGCACGGCAACGGCGCTGCGGCCGGAACTCGTCGAGCCCCTTTTCTATCTCTGTTGGATGCATCGAGCGCTGAAAGAGGTGCCGCGCTTGCACCCGGCCCGGCTCGACACCGGCCGCTACGTCAACGTCCTGCGGCGCGCGATCGACCAGCGCGACGCCCCTGGCCTGCGCCGTCTGTTTTCGCTCTCTGCCCCTGCCGGTTAGTTTCGACCATGCGCATCCTCATCTGCGCGAGTGAGGCGCCGCTTCCGCCCACCAACGGCTTCAGGCTCATGCTCACCGCGCTTGTGCAGGAACTCCGTCGAAGCCACGAGGTACGCGTCCTGGCCATCCTCTCACCCGACCAGCGCTCTGATCCCGGCACGGAGCAAGGCCTGCGACTCGTCCCTCGTCGGAAGACGAGTCGCGCCAAGGACGCAGGCGCGCTTCTTCGTGCGCTCGTCACACGACGACCGCTAACGGCCGACAGCCTCGCCGCCACGTTGGGCGGACCGCTCCGCGATGAGCTCGACTCCTTTGCGCCCGATGTCGTCCACGTCAGCTCCGGTCGGCTGGCGGGGCTCGGACGAGCTCTCTCCGACCGGCCCGCGGTTCTCGTCGCGCTCGACGCATGGCACCTGAATGTGGACGCGCGGGCACTGACGGCGGCGGGCCTACGTCGTCGCCTCCTGCGAAGCGAGTCGAACCGAGTACGGCGTTTCATCGCAGCGGAATACGGTCGCTTCGATCGGCTCGTCGTTGTCAGCGATCCCGACCGGGACGCCCTTCGCGAGGTCGATCCGTCCCTCGACGTGGCTGTCGTTCCGAACGGAGTCGACGTCGATTTCTACGCACCCGACCCGGACGCGGCCCGCGACCCGAATCGGATCGTCTTCACGGGTCTCATGAGCTACGCGCCGAACGTCCTCGCGGCCGAATACCTGGCACGGCGGATTTTCCCCCGCGTACGCGCTACATGCCCGGACGCACATCTCGTCTTGGCCGGACGGGCTCCCACCCCTCGTGTTCGTGCCCTGGCGGAGCTCGACGGCGTCGCGGTCACCGGAGAGGTTCCGGACATCAGGCCGTGGCTCACCGGAAGCTCCGTCTACGCCTGCCCCATGATCAGCGGGACCGGGATCAAGAACAAGCTGCTGAACAAGCTGCTCGAGGCGATGGCCTGCGGGATGCCATGCGTCGCCACGCCACTCGCTCTCCAAGGGCTCAGGGCCACCCCGGAGCGTGAGCTCCTCGTTGGGAGGACGGAGGAAGAGCTCGCAGGGGCCCTCGTCCGCGTGCTTGGCGACGAGGAGCTCGCGAACAGCCTTGGCCGCAGTGCCCGCGCATACGTGTGTGGGGAGCATGACTGGGAGGCAGTCGCGCGCGCCTACGAGCAGGTCTATCGAGCAGCGTCCGACTAGACCGTCGCCCCACGCCGGTGCTCGTCGATGACGTCGGTGCGGGCCACGAGACGACGCCACACCAGGATCGCGAACGCCGCGAAGCCAAACGCGAGGCAGAGCTCTGCCCACTCACCCGCCCTCGTAACGGAGAAGCCCGACTCCCGGAAGAACGCCAAGCGGAGAGACTTGTAGCCGAACATGACGAAGAATGCTCCTGTGAGGAAGAGCGGAGGCACTAGCATGTCGACCAACTCGGTCGGGCGCTTCCGCCACCGGACGATCCAGGCGCCGATCGACCCGTAGAGGCCGGCGAGGAGATAGACGGCGTTTGTCAACTGCTGCACGACGTCGATGTTGTGGACCGTCACCTCCTCCTGCTCGTTGATCTCCTCGAGTCCCTCCGGCGTCTCGAAGCCGAAGATGCGCTGGCCCCACGCGATCTCTTCCCCTGCGACGAAGAAGCAGCCGAGGCCAAAGGCGAGGTAGGCGAGCGCGAGGAGAGGCCGTCCTGTCTTCTGAAACCGCCAGGCGCAAACAAGCGCGAAGATCGCCGCGGCGGCAAACCCGGCGAACTGCGCCCACTCGAGCAAGGAGTCCTCGTCTGTGAGGAAGCGAAAGAGCGGCTTGTGGGCCCTCGCGAGGACGATGGCGATGACTCCCACGAACGGAAGCACGAACAGAGCCTCTGCGAGCCCAGGCCCCACGAACCACCGTTCGGAAGCCTCCTGCATCAGGCTTCTTCGAAAAGACTCCACCGTCCTCATCATGGCCCCCGCAGGCCCCGATCGTTCCCTTGCGCTTCGAAGCAACCGACTTGAGCCAAAGCCTCTCGTACAGAGATGCTGGCGGCAAGTCCGACTATAATTTGCGCGACCGTGGGAGGGAGGGGCGATGCGACGCTGAGGGAGCGGCGTGGTCTGGCGCGTGCGCCGACGCGTCAGGCTTCGATGCGATCTCTGGAAGGCGAACCTCTCCCTACCGGCCTCAAGATCGGCTATGTGACGTCGCGCTTCCCGAAGCTGACCGAGACGTTCGTCCTCTACGAGATTCTCGGCCTCGAGCGATCCGGAGTCGAGGTCGAGTTCTATCCACTATTGCGGGAACGAGCGGCCGTCGTGCACCCCGAGGCCGTCCCGGTCGTCAACCGCGCGCACTTTCTTCCGTTCCTGTCTTGGCCGATTCTCCTCAGCCAGCTGCATTTCCTCCGCCGCCGGCCGCGCCCGTATCTCAGGGCGTTCCGTGCCCTCCTGCAGGGCACTTGGGGAAGCGCGAACTACTTGATCGGCGGCATCGGGATCTTCCCCAAGGTTGCTCACGCCGCGCGCGCTCTCGAGGAGGAGGGCGTGGAGCACGTCCACTGCGCCTTCTCCAGCCACCCCGCCGTGGCAGGCTTCCTCATCCACCGTCTCACGGGCATCCCGTATAGCTTCACGGCGCAGGGATCGGACCTCCACGTCGACCGTCACATGCTCTCCGAGAAGGTCGCCGAGGCGGCCTTCGTCGTCGCGGTCTCTGCGTATAACCGTGATCTGATCCTGCGTGAGTGTGGCCATCGCTGGCGCGACAAGCTCGTTGTGATCCACTCGGGCATCGAGTCGGATTTCTTCAAGGCCCGCGCCGGCCGTCGCCCCGCGGGGCCGTTCAGGATCCTCTGCATTGGGACCCTGCACGAGGTCAAGGGCCAGACCTACCTCATCGCTGCGTGCAGACTGCTCAGCGAGGCGGGAGTCGAGTTCACGTGTCAGCTCGTCGGGGACGGCGAGGACCGGGCCGCGCTCGAGCGTCAGATTGCCGACGCGGGGCTCGAGGGGCGGGTTCGCCTGGAAGGTCAACGCACGCGCGGCGAAGTGGCGGAGCTCCTGCGCGCGGCCGACGTGCTCGTGGCACCGAGCGTGCCGACCAGGCAGGGGAAGCGAGAGGGGATTCCAATCGTGCTGATGGAGGCGCTCGCGACCGGGGTCCCGGTGCTTGCGAGCGACATCTCAGGGATCCCCGAGCTGGTCGAGGACGGCCGCACGGGCCTACTGGCACCGCCACGCGACACCGTGGCCCTCGCACGAGCGCTGCGGCGGTTGCACAACGAGCCGAAGCTGCGGAGGCAACTCGGGCTCGCAGGTCGTGAGAAGGTCGTGCGCGAGTTCGACGCGCACGCGAACGCGGGTCGACTCGCCTCTCAGATCGCGATAAGGAGCACTCAACGAGACTGATCCTGTTTTGGGCGGCCGGCGCTGTAATCGGCTACACGTACCTCCTCTTCCCGGTGATCGTCCTCGTGCGCGGTTTCATCAGACCCCGTAAGTACAAGGCGGAAGACATCACCCCGTCCGTGACGATGGTTCTCGCGGCTCACAACGAGGCCGCGAACATTGGCCCAAAGTTGGAGAACGTCCTCGCGCTCGACTATCCGAGCGAGCGCATGAACGTCGTTGTCGCGTCAGACGGCTCGAACGATGGGACCGACGAGATCGTCCGGCGGTGCGAGGGCCCGCGCGTGCGACTTCTCTCGCTCAACCGCTGCGGGAAGGCAGCCGCGCTCAACGCCGCCGCCGCCGCCGCGAGAGGGGAGATACTCGTCTTCTCAGACGCGAACTCGATGTACGTCCCGGACGCCCTGCGCGCGCTCGTGCGCCCGTTTGCCGATCCTCTCGTCGGCGGCGTTGCCGGCGACCAGCGGTACGTGGCCGAGGGGCGCGGGGATGCGATCACCTCGGGCGAGCAGAGCTACTGGAATCTCGATCGGATGCTGAAGACGGCCGAGAGTCGCGCCGGAAACGTCATCTCGGCGACTGGGGCGATCTACGCCGTGCGCAGATCGCTCTTTCGCCCGGTCCCCGATGGCGTGACGGACGACTTCTTCACGTCGACGGGAGTGATCTCGCAGGGCTACCGGCTGGTCTTCGCCCCCGACGCCGTAGCATTCGAGCCGGTGGCTGCGACCGCGGAGCTCGAGTTCGGCCGGAAGGTCCGCGTGATCACTCGCGGACTACGCGGCGTCCTGGTCAGGAGGGACCTCCTCGACCCGCGAAATCACGGCTTCTACGCCGTCCAGCTGCTTTCGCACAAGCTTTTGCGGCGCATGATGGTATTCCCCCTCGCCGTCGCCGGAGCGACGAGCCCGCTGCTCTGGCGGCACGGGCGCATCTACCGGGTGGCAACGCTCCTGCAAGGGGGGCTCTACGGATTCGGGGCGGCCGGGATCCTGCTCGCGCGCAAGCCGCTGGGCCGCCGTAAACCCTTCGTGCTCCCAGCCTTCTTCTGCTTCGTCAACCTCGCCGCGTTGCACGCGACGTGGAACGTGGTCCGGGGTCGGCGGATTGACCGCTGGGAGCCCAAGCGGAAGCCCGCAAGCGCCGACGCCGAAGCAGCGGACGCGCAATCGGCACCCGCAGCGCGAGGTGCCTGCTGAGACCGCCTGTCGCAACAGCAGGCCACGAGCGGCTGGGCTATGAACTCGCGCGGCTCCGGGGCGACCCGACCGTGCCTCCTGACGCGAGCATCGTCATCCCCGTGAACGCCCAAGCAGACCTCGAAAACGTCCTCGGCGTCGTCGGCGAGATTGCACGCTACGTGGGGCGGCGGACCTTCGACGTGAACCTCGTGGTCAACAACTACCCGCCGGACGAGATCCCGGCGGCGGCAAAGGCCTACCAAGCGGCCGGTATGCGCGTGCTGACGATCCCCAGCGTCTGGCGGGTCGGAGAGGCGGTCTGCCTCAGCGCGCGCATCCCGGGCATTCGCTCGGCCTCCGCCGAGCGGATCATCGTCTTCGATGCCGACTGCCGTATCCCGAACCCGGCGCTGCTCCTCGACTGGTATGTCGGCCAGTTCGAGCGGGGAGCCACGCTCGCGTACACTCGGGTCGGCCATTTCGACCTGCGGCCGCTCTGGTCCGTACGAGCGCGGATTTTCAGCCACCATGCGTCCCGCTGGATCAAGCGCGTGCTCCTCCGCATCCCGACAACGGCCGGAGCCAACTACGCGGTCGACCGCCGCGCCTTCCTCCGCGCCTACGAACAGGGCTTTCTCGTGGACGATCTCAACGTCGGCCCCGCGTTGAAGGCCCTGGGCGGACGCGTCGTCTACTCAGGTTCCCGACGGCTCCAGATTCTGGCCTCGGGGCGGAAGTTCCGCGGAGGATGGCTCAAGCTCATCCGCTATCTCCGCTACCGCCTGCTCTACAACCTACGCCTCCTGCCCGTTCGGCCGCGAGAGCCGCAGGAAACGCCCTACCATCAGAAGCCTCTCCGGTAGAGGATGGCTTCCCGCGGCGCAACCGTTCCGGCCTCCGACCTTTGGCGCGAGACGCCCTCCGAGCTCGTGCTCGCGCGCGGTCTCAGAGCTGATCTCCCCACCGTCACCTTCTTCTTCATCTTCTGGGCGAACATTGCGGTTGTCGCTACGCGCTTCCACGGGGTGCCGCAAGTTGTGGCCTCGGGAGTCGTGCTCCTCCTTGCTATCCCCCTCGCGAGGCACATCTTGCTCGAGCGGCAGCCGTTCGCCGTCACCCCCGTGTTCCCGCTCGTGTTCGTCTTTCTGGCAGCGCTCCTCCTGGCGGCCGCGCTCTCGAAGGACCCCAGCGCGTCTGCCGCCCCGGTGACTACCTATCTGACGGAGGGGCTGCTTCTCTTCCTGATCGTTTCGAATGCGGTGCGCTCGACCAAGACCCTGAGCCGGGTTCTCTGGGCGCTCATTCTGGCCGGGAGCTTCATGGGGACGCTGTCCATCTATCAAGAGTTAACCCACAGCTATGGCAACGACTACGCGGGCCTGGCCCAGATCGACCGCTTCGGGACGGGAGGCGGTTTCAACATCGCTCCCGACGCAGAGCAGAAGATCCTTCGACCGCGGCTCGGCGGTCCGCTGGGGAGTGAGAACCGCTACGCGCAGATCCTCGCTGCGGTCCTTCCGATCGCCCTCATCCTTACATTCCGCGAACGCAAACGCAGGCTCCGTCTGGCGGCAGCCGGCTGTTCGCTCTTGATCACGGGCGGACTTCTCCTCAGCTTCTCGCGGGGAGCAGCCGTCGCAGTCGCCGGGACGCTCGCATTCATGGCGCTCCTGCGGGAGCTTCCGCTTCGCCACTTGCTTGTCACGCTCGTCGTTGTCACGGGGGTCATAGCCTTGGTTGTCCCGGACTACGTCACCCGCTTGCGCTCGCTCGAAGGCGTTACGGCCATCTCCTCATCTGATTCTACGCAGCGGCCCGACGCCTCCATCGTCGGTCGGCGAACGGAGAACCTGGCCGCGTGGCACACGTTTCTCGACCACCCAATCGTCGGGGTCGGCCCGGGCGTGTACTTCAAGGAGTACTCACGCCAGTACGCGAACCGGCTCGGCCTTAGGTACCTGCAGAGCGAGCGCCGGGGCCATAGCCTCTACCTCGAGCTCGCCGCCGACACCGGGCTCATCGGCCTCACCGCCTTCCTGGCGATGGTGGGAACACCGATGGTGCTGCTGTATCGGAGCGCGAGGCGCTGGCGGAAGCGCGATCCGCAGCGGGCGATGGTCGCAAGCTCTCTCTTGTTCGCCCTCTTCGCGTACCTTGCCTGCGGGGTGTTCCTCCATCTCTCGTACCAGCGGTACTTCTGGGCGCTCCTCGCCCTCGCGAGCGCTGCTATCTGGACGCTACGCCGCGAGGCCGAGGACGAGCTCCTCCGGGAGCGGGCTCGGGCCTCGGAGTAACGTGCGCCCGAACGTCCTCCTCGTCATGGTCGACGCCTTCCGGGCCGATCGAGTCTGGGGCGGTGAGCGCCCCTGTGTCACGCCGTTCCTGGACGACCTCGTGACCCGCTCGACGATCTTCACGAAGGCATTCGCGCCAGCTTCGATGACCACGTGTTGCACGGCGACTCTGCTCACAGGGACGTACCCATTCGTGCACGGCATTCGGTCGCTCTCGGACTCCCGCCTCCCCCAGGACCTCCCCACGCTCGCCGAGCTCTTTAAACGGAGCGGCTTCCATACCTGGGCAGAGGTCACCGGGCCGCTCGTGCCCGTCACGGGCCTGGACCGAGGCTTCGACGAATACGTTCACCGCGGGCACACTGAGACGCTCGATACTCCTTGGGGCACAGAGCTCAGACAGAACCTCGCACAGGCTCAGGCGCCGTGGTTCGGTCTTCTGCATCTCTGGGAGCTCCACAATCCACGCCGGGTAACGCCGGAATTCGATCGACCCGAATACGGCCAGAGCCTCTACGACCGCGCCGTCTCCTCGCTCGACGCCCAGCTCCGCAGTCTCTTCGATGCGCTTCCGAACGACACGGTGGTCGTTCTGACGGGCGACCACGGCGAATTCGTGTCGGCCTCGCGGGGAGGCAACATCGTGGCGAGGCTGAAGCGCCCGCTCAAGTGGGCTCGAAAGAACCTACCCGGGGCCCGGACGGTCAAGCGCGTGACGCCGGCCCTGATGCGGCGGGCCGACCGGCTGACGCGGGGCAAGCAGGATCTGTACATGAACTGGCTCGGGCATGGCTACCACGTCTACGACTATCTTGTCCACGTCCCGCTCGTCGTCTTCGCTCCCGGTACCTTTCCGGCCGGGCGGCAGGTCGCTGAGCTCGCCAGCCACGTCGATCTGTATCCGACTCTCGCGTCAGCCTTCGAGCTCGATTCGCTCGACGGCCAGCCACAGCACGGCATCGACCTCCACGCAGTCGCTCGCGAGCCGGAGAAGAGACTTCCGGACCGGGCCGTGTACCTCGAGGCGAGCGGAGGGCGCATGCTGCCTCGCCCCGATCAGTGGCTCACCGCTATTCGCACCGAGCGGTACAAGTATGTCCGCGGCCTCGTCAACGACGAGTTGCCGGAGGAGCTCTACGACCTCGAGGCTGACCCGGGTGAGCGCGAGAACCTCCTTGCGGCGCGCCCTGCGGTAGCCGGCGAGCTGCGGGCGCGGCTCGCCGACCTCGTCGCCAGCGAGACGCAGACCGTCCCTATGGACGCGGCGGCCTATTCTGCAGAGGAGCAAGAGGTTCTGGAGGACCGTCTTCGAGACCTCGGGTACCTGGAGTAGCGCGACTTTGCATGCTCGCGCCCTCGTTGTCGGCTTCGACTGCGCCACCCCTCAGTGGGTCTTCGAGCCAAGGCTTCCGGAGCTCCCAACGATCCGCTCACTTACGGAACGGGCGGCCTGGGGCATCCTGAACAGCTGCGACCCGCCGATCACGGTCCCGGCCTGGGCGAGCATGACGTCCTCCCGCAGCCCGGGTACGCTCGGTTTCTATGGCTTCCGGAATCGTCGCAACCACTCCTACGACGCGCCCTCGCGTTCGCCGACTCACGCGCGTTGCGCGTACCGCGGCTATGGGATCTCCTCTCGGCGCGGGGCCGCCAAGTTATCGTGCTCGGCGTCCCCCAGACGTACCCCGTCAGCCGCGTCAACGGGGTCATGGTGTCCTGCTTCCTCACTCCCGACACGGAACAGAGCCAGTACACGTACCCACCCGAGCTCAAGAGTGAGATCGAGCGCGTTGTTGGTCGCTACATGGTCGACGTCTAGAACTTCCGCACGAACGACAAGGAGCGGCTGCTGAGCGAGATCGAGGAAATGACCGAAAAGCGCTTTCGCCTCGCCGAGCACCTGCTCGAGACGCGACCCCGGGATCTTTTCTTCATGGTCGAGATGGGCACGGACCGTATGCACCACGGCAAGTTGGTAGGGGGACCGTCCACGTGTTCGAAAACGAGACTGGCCCGACGATGCTAATCACGCGCACGAGCGCCTCTACGCACTGGTCGGCCCCGCTATCCCCGCCGGTCGCGGACCGACCGCGACCTGCGCGACATCGCTCCGACGCTGCTCGCCTTGCTCGGAGAGCCTGTTCCGGGCGATATGGAGGCCGGAGTATGTTCGGAGACGGCGGAAGCGAGGCCGTTCGGCCCAAGGGTTGAACCTTTCGAGCGAGCGTGTTATCCCTAACGGGCGGTGCGTGAAGCCCTCATAAGCGGCAGAGGGTCGGCGACGCGGCGTCTGCAGGCGACTATCATCGCTTTGCTCGCGCTCGTGCTCTTCGGCTTCACTGCGCAGGCCCGGGCGGCGCCGGGCGATATCGGTTACCAGGGCCCCTCGTTTTCGGGGGGTGGCTCCGGGATCACGGCCTCGAAGCCCGAGAGCAAGGTCTGGTGGAACGACGGCTCCTGGTGGGCAAGCATGTGGGATACGGCGAGTGCGGACTTCCACATCTTCAGGCTCAACCAGGGGACGCAGACCTGGGGGGATACGGGAGTCGCCCTGGACGACCGAGGAGGGACCCATGCGGACGTCCTTTGGGACGGCGTTGCGGGCAAGCTCTACGTGGCTTCCCACGTCTTCACCGAGTCGGCGGGGACGGGTGGGGTGCTCTGGGCGACCTGGCAGCAGGGCGGGAAGATCTGGGTCAACCGCACCCTGTGCACCCCTGCCTGCAACGACGCGAGCTGGGGAACGCCGTTTGTGATCTCGTCCACGACGGTCAAGGGGGACGACATCTCCTCCGTGATCGCCTTCGGAGGGAACAAGATCGGCGTCCTGTGGAGCGACCAGAACGCGGCGAAAGACGTCTTCGGCATCCACGCCGACGATCAAGCTGACAACGTCTGGTCGTTCGAGAACGCCCTCCAAGGCCCAGGCCTCGCAGACGATCACATCAACCTGAAGACGGACGCGACCGGACGTGTGTTCGCTGCCGTCAAGACCTCGAAGAGCGCCTCGGCTGACCCACTCACGATGCTGCTCGTCCGGGGCTCGGCCGGGGGCTGGTCGAGCGCCATGTTCGGGCGGGTGCAGGACCACCACACGCGCCCGATCGTCGAGATCGACGAGGTAAACGGCATCGTGCACATGTTCGCCACCTCGCCCGAGTCGAGCGGGACGATCTTCGAGAAGACGTCTCCGGTCGGGTCGATCTCGTTTCCGACGGGCCTCGGGACGCCGATCATCAAGGACGCCGACGCCAAGGTCAACAACGCCACGTCGACCAAGCAGAACGTCGGCCCCTCCACAGGACTCGTCGTCCTCGCGTCGGGCTCGGCCACCCACTACTGGCACAACTTCTTCTCTCTGGGCGGCGGGGGCGGCCCCGTGCCGCCGACGGCCTCCTTCACGGCCGTGCCCACGAGCGGGCCGGCGCCGCTCACGGTCAACTTCACGGACACGTCGAGCGGGGGCCCCACAAGCTGGGCGTGGGATTTCGACAATGACGGCACCGTCGACTCGACGGCCCAGAATCCAAGCTTCAACTACACGACGCCGAACACATACACCGCCAAGCTCACGGTCACGAACACCGCGGGCTCGAGTAGCGCGACGAAGACGATCACAGTGACCCCGACGGGCGGCGGCGGTAGCTCGACAGTGACGTTCGTGCCGACGGACGACGCCTATGTCCGCTCCAACTACCCCGACGAGAACACGGGCGGGCAAGCCACGCTCCGGACGTACCGGGTCGATCAGACCTCGTCCTATCTCAAGTTCAACGTGGGCGGGGTAACAGCTCCCGTCACGTCGGTCAAGCTTCGCCTCTTCGTCACCGACCCGAGCACGGTCGCCGGCGCCATCTACTCGGTCGCGGACACGAACTGGACTGAAGGCGCGATCACCTGGACTACGCGACCCGCGGTCGGCTCGCTGCTTGGAGCCGGCGGCGCGGCGCCGGTCGGCACCTGGGTCGAGTTCAACCTCGGCGCGCCCTTCTCGGGCGACGGCGTCTACAGCTTCGCGCTCAAGGACGGCAATAGCGACGCCGTCTGGTACAGCAGCAAGGAAGGCGCGAACGCGCCGCAGCTCGTAGTCACGTTCGGCTCCTGATCGAGCGCCGCTGGTCTCGCGCGGTCAGTGGGGTGCGTGCGTCCAGTCTGTCCAGCCCACGTTCCGCCC